>WNGA01010461.1_pt1 | contig 12291 bp, 12 predicted proteins | sample 5400061 | NCBI WGS metagenome assembly WNGA01 (sample SAMN13153366, study PRJNA577476) | soil metagenome | isolation source: 100 cm soil or saprolite under grassland replicate 2 | place: USA:California | collected 2016-06-15
CCGCCTCCGCTCTTCGTCACGCCCACACCAAGCAAGATGAATTCATCTATATTTTGCAGGGCCGCCCAACGCTATACACCGATGAGGGCCGCACGCAGCTTTCGCCCGGAATTTGCGCAGGCTTCAAGGCCGGCACAGGCAACGGGCATCACTTGGTGAACGAGACAGTCGAAGACGTGCTGTACTTGGAGATCGGCGACCGCACACCGGGAGACGAAGGGAGCTATCCCGATGACGATCTTCAAGCAGTCCTGGTTGAGGGAAAGTGGCAGTTTACGCACAAGGACGGAACGCCGTACTGACCAGGCAATCCCTCGTACTCAAACAAGCTGACGGTCGAATGCTTGACCGAGCCCGAGAAAATGCTGATCGGTTTGACGGTAGCCATGATGCGCCTCTGCGATCCCTGAGTGGAACGCCGCCTTGCGGACGCAAGGAAAGCGGAAATGACGGAAGAGGAATTGGATGCAGCGATAGATGTCATCGCGGCGGTGGACGCAGGGGTTCTGCAGTCGTTAAACCAGCGGATCAAGTAGAGGAACAAGCCATAACAAAGCTTCGTGGACTACATTCGGAGAGCCGTGATAATCCCCCACAGGCATCCAAATTGATCGTTGTCGTAGAGCACCTCCAGGGCTAGACTTAAAGTACTTGACCTACTTGTCTTACTGAAGTATACTTGCTTCCGTAAAAGGAGGTAAGTTAACATGCGCTTTCATCAAGTCGAGGTCGATGATGAGGTCTTTGAATTCGTGAAGGGTAAGGCCGAGCCTCTCGTTGATACGTTTAACTCCGCTCTCAGGCGTATTCTTCCGGTCAACGGTCACTTCAGAGGTCCTACGGGCTCGTCGAGGTTGGCTCAGGATGCCCCAGCAAAGACTCCAATCATTTTGCCGCCTTTGTCTGGCGGAACCCCTCAAGCACTGCGGCAGATCCTTGAGGTTGCACACCTAGTTCGCGGTGGCGCTTATAGCAGAACAAGCGCCACGAGCTTTGTCGCGAAACAACATAAAGTTTTTCCTCAAACGGTTCTCGACAAGTACTGCCGCCAACTCGCGTTGACAGCTGGAGATTTTGACCGGCTTTTGGAATCGGCTGATGCTGCGGAATTGCGAAAGCTCCTGAAATCGAAGTTTCCAGGCCATGGCGAAATCATCGATCAGATGCTGGGATAATCTAGTTCTAGCTTATTCGCTCGACCCAGATGCTCAAAAAAGTCGTGCACCGCATAGCTTTGCGAATCGGCTGTAGGACATAAAGCTAAGAAAGGGATAAGATGAGTGAAGTTAATCTCCCAGCTGTGCTGACCTCCACGTCACCGGTTCTTGACCAGCTCACCGAGGCATTAGGTGTCTCGCGCAATGTTCTCGCCTCGGCAGATGAAATCCAGCACGCGTGGGCAGAGCTTCCGCGCGTCCTCACCAAGATTCCACCCGAGCTTCGTACCGCGCAGCACGTGCGAATGTGCGTTGCAGTCGCGGCTGGTCTGCTGGACGCAGCGATCAACTACGCATGGAACTCAGCCATTCTCGAACTACAGCGCAAGGTCCGAGACTTCGGTGTCCATATTGTTCCTCAGGTAATCGGAAAGGCTTTTGAGGAAAAGACTCTCGTCGAACTGAAGGACATCGAACTTCTTGAACTGTGCCTAAGCCTTAACCTGATTGACGAAGACGGATTCTTCTTCCTCGATCAATGCAGGGAAGTGCGGAACAATTTCTCCTCAGCCCATCCTCCAATGGGCTCACTGGACGACCACGAGTTCCTGACGTTCCTGAATCGCTGCGCCAAGTACGCCCTTTCAAGCGCGATAAATCCACGAGGCGTAGACACTCCGGCCTTTATTACAGCAATCAAGGGCACCAAATTCACCAAGGAACAGCGGGAGAAATGGATCGAGCGCCTTGAGCAAACGCACGATGCGCAACGTGAACTCCTTATCGGAACTCTCCATGGCATCTACTGCGATCCAGACTCATCGCAAGAAGCGCGGCTCAACGCGCTTTCCGTCTGTCAGGAAGTCGCCCCGAGGTTTACAACTAGCGGCAAGTCCGAGATCATCAACCGGCACAACGAGTACATTGCCCAGGGTAAGACCGATCGACAGGTTGCATCTCAGGATTTTTTTTCGAAGTTGGGCCTACTGGCGCTTCTCACTCATGCGGAACGGCACACGATCATTTCCCGTGCGTGTCAACGTCTTTTTTCTGTCCATGAGGACTTTAATAACTTCCACAATGAGCCCCCTTTCGCGGAACGGCTCGTGGAGATTAATGCTCAGGGCGGCATTCCCGAAACAGCGCAGGCAGAGTTCGTGAACGTGGTCGTGCTTTGCGCAACCGGAAATCAATACGGCTATTCGTGGACGGCGAGCCCACATTATAACAAGATCATCAAAAGCTTCTCACCTCGCGAGGTTGCCCTTATGCTGGACGCCGCGACACACTACCCGTGGCTCGCATCCCGCATCACAACCTATCCGAAATGCAAGAATCGCTTCCGGGAGCTTCTGAGACTGATCGACGAGGCTTCAGTGCCCATGTCGCATAAGACCGTCTACAGCTCCTGGGTTGGGAATTAGTGAAGCGCACGACGACAGGCTCGACTTCAAACAAGCAACGCTACGCTGCGGAAGCCCGGTTCGCTTCAGGAATGGAATGCACCGGCTCGCCGCTAGCGAGACGCCGTTCACTACGGACGAAGAGGATGAGTTGAGCGGACTCTTGCGCCACAGTCGGACTACCATTTGTGTTCTTGGCGGCAGGGCTTGACTACCATAACGTAAGAAGTTAACCGGAGTTGGAGTTCGGAGGGACACGTGAAGTTTTGTTACACCGCAGTATTCTCGATCGAAGGCCTGACGCGCGATTCAACACAAGGGGAGAAGCTTCTGGTCGTTGATTCAGCAGTTGGACTGCGAGCTATCCTCACATCCCAGCCAGATTCGTATACTTTCGATGGCGACCAAAGCCTGGCTGTGGCAGGGCTGATGCTGAGAGCAATTTTCAATTCAGAGCCTACAGAACCTGAATTTAAACAACGCGTTGCACGTGCTGTGGAAGAGTTAAGGGCAGCGCGCGAGAAGGAGTTTGGCGGCAGCCCGTTCTTGGTCGTCATATGTGAAGGAGAAGTTGCTTCATTTAACCCGTCACATGAAAGGGATGCCGAAGACTTCATGATCTGTTTCGATGGCGTTGATAAGAGTGAGATCCGCGCCCGGTTTCGCGACAAACTTAACGCTGTATTACTTTCGGTCGTTTCAGAAGCAGAAAGTGTTATCGGCGTCAGAAGGTTGACAGAGCCCGTTGTGTTCTTTCAGGAGGATGGCAAACCAGTATATTCGTACACTCACTCGGTGCGCGGCGTTGGCGCTTTCGTTTCGGGACCGTTGGACGATTCACGAGTCGCAGCCATCGGCGATATGTATCGTCTGTTGTCTGCGAATACGACGTTACAACGAGTTCAGCGACTAATCATATCTTCATTTGAAACTGAGAATGATCCTCTTCGCTCGTTCCTTGCTGCATGGTCGGCTTTCGAGATCTTTGTGAACAAGGTATTTGGCGCCTACGAGGCTGAATTCTTCGATAACATGCTTGAGGAGGGGCACCCTGAAGTACAAAGGAAGTACCTGAAGCGAATCCGGGATGTCATGAAAGACAAGTACCGGCTCGCTGACAAGTTCGCGGCGGTCAGCTTCAAACTTTCGCCAGAAATGGGTGACCAAGATTTGAAGACGGTACTCCAGGTAAAAAACGTTCGGGATGAACTTTCTCACGGCGAGTCGGTGGACGAGGCAACCTTGCCCGTGAAGGCCATTCGCGATTTGGCCAGTAAGTATCTTCGTCTTCATCTTGAGTATAAAAATCGGACGGGAAGTTAAAGTTTGAGGGCCGAGGCCCAGTTACCCAAACGCCGCACTCCACGGCGGGGACAGTGGTTTAAGGGAAGCGTGCGGACCACGGATAGATTTTCATGATTTACATCTTAGGCGTGAACGAGCACCGCTATCAAGCAATCAATCCGAGTAACAACCCCTACGAACATGAGTTTCGTGACTACGTTCTAAAGCACGTGCAGGCCAAAAAGATTGACCATCTCGCCGAAGAAATGAATGACGAATTCCTGCAGAGGGAGAACGACGCTCAAGAATCAGTATGTCGAAAAATGGCCAGCGATCTCGGAATAAGTCACAGCATGTGTGAACCGACCTCACTAGAAAAAACAGAACTCGGATATATAGACAAGTCGTGGGAAGAATTTCTTCCCGAAGATGAAACCGGAAGTAGTGAAATAATTAACGCGGTGTATTCCGCGTTTCATAGGAAACAGTGGTACATCCGAGAAACTTTCTGGTTTGAAAAACTAGAGCCACACTCGAACGAGAACGTTCTTTTTGTTTGTGGCGCTCAACATTCGAACCGTTTTTCAAAGCTGCTCAAAAGCAAAGGAATTAAGAATCGAGTGATTTGCAAAAGATGGAAACCTTGAGCGTAAGCTCATTTCTCTTGCGCTGGTCTCGGGTCAAGTCCCTCCCGGGTAGCAGGCAAGCTTCCTGCTCATCATCATTAGCGAGCTATCTTTGCCGCCTAGTCTCGTAACGGTATGTACCGAACTGCCGAGAATCTCGACTGTTGTATCCGGGCTTAGCCGAGTTTTCAGTCGTTTTGCTATGTCCGCAATAGCTTTATCGCTAACGCGAGTGCATTCAGCTCCTGTTTGCATGTCTTCTATGGCGTTCCATTCTGGTTGCCACGGAGTGTCCTTCTCAGTTTTCAGGTTATACGTATGAGTCTCGATCTTTTCCCATAGAACCATCGACAATTCGCATTCAAAGTTTGTGAGATCATTAATACAAACAGAATGATCATCCCACTTAATCGTGCATGCATCATTTTGTGCCTTTCACTGGTCAAAGATTTTTCGTCATTGCTTCTTAGTTTTGACTAAACAGCGACTCTGCGTGTTCTTTTTATCCTCGCCCTGGGCAAAAGCCAAGAGTAAAATTCGAGGTAAAGGCGTGCTTTTAGCCAAACGTCGTACACTACGACCATAACGGTAGGTTTGAAGCGATTTTTGGATCACAGATACCGTTCAATACACTGCAAATATTAAAGCGCGCCTCCACTCAGTCGATGATGAGGACTGAATATTCGAATCTAAAACCTGTACGGCGCCCAACGAGCCGGACTCAACGGCGGTGAGATCGATTTAAAGATGCTCCGAGGGCTACAACAGGGTCCATAAAGCTAGTGAGGAGTACAAAAGGGGACGCGAACCTTTTCTTGTTTCCCGTACATCCGACAACGCATAGACACCCAGTCTGGACCGGTTCAATAATAAATTATACGGTAGTGTCATGAATCGGCGAGATTTTATTGTGAACGGGTTGCTTGTGGCGGGCGCGGTTTCCTTGTTTCCAACTCACTCGTTAGGCGCCGCTGGCCATGTTTATAAACTGGCACCGCTGTCGATCCTTGCCGAGGGTCTTAGAAATACTTCTCCGGAAATCCGGGACGCTTATCGCTTTGCGGTTCTCAATCGAGAAACGCTCCGCTACATTCCTTGTTACTGCGGCTGCGTGAATGACGGCCACACAAGCAACGCATCATGCTACGTAAAGGACAATTCCCCGCCAGACAAGCCAGAATTCGATTCTATGAGCATTGGTTGAAAAATCTGTATCGGCATCACGCGTGACGTGATGAAGATGATGGATGAAGGCAAAAGATTGAAAAACATTCGAGCATATATAGAGAAAACGTACAGTCACAATGGACCGTCAACTCCGACTCCTCCTGTTCCTGCAGACTCGACCAAGATTAACGAATTTTGGGTAAAACGAAAGTGAGGGATTTATGAAAAAGCTTCTTTTTGGAATAATCGCGGGCATGTTGGTTGCCACGGCGGTCGGCGCGTATCAGGCCGAAGAGCATAAGAGCGGTTCTCCAATGGGCGGAATGACGCAGGGGATGAAGGGAATGATGGGAGAGCAGAAGCCGGGTGAGCAGTCGCAGGACATGATGCAGGGTATGAAGGAAATGATGGCCAGAATGTCGAAGATGATGGATATGTGCAGCCAGATGATGGGCAACCGCTCAGATCAGCAGCCCTCAGAGAAGAAATAACCCATCGCGATTGTTATGGACGCCTGTTGTCAGGAGAAAGAGCACGAACTTGCCGCGTTGCAAACGACGCACGGTCGAGTGTTGAAGATTGTTCTAGCGATCAATGCGGTCTTTTTTCTGATTGAGTTCACCGCCGGTATTTTAGCCCACTCAACCGCCCTTCTTGCGGATTCACTGGACATGCTCGGGGATGCTTTCGTTTACGGCCTGAGCCTATTTGTGTTGTCACGGAGTGTAAAATGGAAAGCTGGCGCATCGATTGCGAAGGGCGTCATTATGGTCGCCTTTGGAATCGGCGTCCTGCTGGAGGCGTTCTATAAAGGTATGACTGGCCAGGTGCCGGTTTATGAGACAATCGGACTCATTGGCGCGCTGGCGCTCGCCGCCAATTTGGTGTGTTTTGTACTCCTGTCTAAACATCGCTCTGACAATCTCAACATGCGCTCGACCTGGCTGTGTTCACGGAACGATATAATGGCAAACGTCGGCGTCTTGATAGCGGCTCTTGGAGTGTACGCGACGCACTCAATATGGCCGGACGTTCTGATCGGCGGCGCCATAGCCGTTTTGTTTCTGAAATCGGCCTTAACTGTGCTTACAGAATCTTTTAGCGAATTTAGGCGCGCGAAGCCGATTCCTTCCTGCTCGATCTAGGTCGAGCGAATCTCTGCTGTCTTCGCTTTTCTTCTACGCTTCTTCGTGCCGCGTGCCCCGATTTTGTTGCCGTCAATCATCACGAAACCAACCTTCGCCGCGTGGCGACGCAGCATCAAACCGGCGCACATGCGGAAGCGACCGATGCGGGCAAGCCTTGAACGCCGTTAAATCGAAGCTGCCGTCATCGGTGCGGAAAGCCGCTTTCAATGCCTTCCAGTCACCACAGGAATTCACAGCGCAGATCAATTTCGCGTTGGACAGCGTGGAGGTTGGCGCCTCTTGCCGCCGGTTGGCGCCTCGATCCTTGGCGACAAGTGGGGAGCCGGGCAGCGGAAGTGATTATGCTAAATCGATCTTCAACCATTCCTGCCATCTCTCCATGCCACGGAATAAGGGCAGGGAGTCCGTCACCACTTCACTCCGCATTAGCTTGAAGCGTTTATTGAAAAGCTGTTCGGCTTCGGGCTCTGTAAGAGGAAACGGCGGCCCCGACGGCGACCTTTGTCCAGCATATAAAAAGACGCCAATTAATCTGCCTCTGGGCAACAAAAGGTCTGCCGTTCTGTTCACGTACTCAGGCCAGCGGGAAGGAGTCATCGAGCAAAGAAATGTCCGTTCGTAGATGATGTCGAAGCGGCGCTGGCCCAAGTCGTACGTAAAGAAATCTCCTAGAATAACCCGTTCAGCTAAAGACCCGAGCACCCGTTTGGCCTGCTCGACCGCAGCAGGCGAAAAATCTATTGCTGAAACATCGTACCCGGCTGCATGGAACGCCTGAACCTCGTAGCCGGAGCCACATCCAGGAATCAGTACCCTGCCCGGAACGGAAGATCTCTCAAGAAATGATTTCAAGGCCGATGGAACACCGCCGAAGTCCCACGGCGTCTTACCGGCGGCATAACGGACGGTCCAGAAATCCGGTCGGTTACTATCAGAAGAATCTTCCATAGGATGTTTCAACGGTATGCGATGCGTTTCCTAAAGACAACGAGTAGTGTCTGTAACCAAGGTTCGCAACATAATTCGAACGTCTGAGAGTTTCATAAAAAATCCGCACGGTGCCGCCAGACTGGAGCTGAAGTCAAATCCCCCTTGTCCCTCTTTTTCAAAGGGGGATTTTTCTCCGTGTGATTCTAACCCCTCTTTGGAAAAGCATGTCCTGAGCCCTTCGGCTACACTCAGGATAAACTCCGTCGAAGGGAGGAGAAGGGGAGATTTTCGGACTGCATGGCGCAGTCCAGTGAATTGTCCAAGCTGCTAATTGTGTGTTAGGTAGCAGAGCTGGAGTGATGGCGTGATACGTGCTCGGCACGGCTCGTTTCGCTGGGAGGTTTTTGATGGCCAAGGTCCGTGATTTTTGTCGAGCGACGATTTTGATTTCGCTCTTCTGCTTGAGTAGTTTCACACCTGGTCTTTGGGCACAAACGCGACCCATCGCGATCGTCGGCGCCACCCTGATCGACGGTACCGGGCGCGCGGCGGTTGCGGATTCCGTTGTCATCGTACGCGACGGGAGATTTCAGGAAGTCGGCGCGCGCGGCAAAGCGACAATTCCGCAAGGCGCGGAAGTCGTCGAGGCGAAAGGAAAGAGCATTCTTCCCGGCTTGATCGACGGACATTGTCATTACCGTGACTGGATGGGGGAGATTTATCTCGCATACGGCGTCGTGACTTGCCCCAATATTTCCAACAATCCAGTCGAATGGATCGTTGCGCAGCGGGAAGGCGTGAAGAACGGCAGCGTGCGCGGGCCGCGGGTGTGGGCATCCGCGAACATCATCGATGGGCCGCCGCCGGAAGGCACCGGTACGCTCCGACGCCAGCGCACCAGCATCATTGTCGACAGCGAAGATGAAGCGCGTAAAGCCGTGCGCAGTCTGGTGGAAAAAGATGTCGATGGAATCAAGCTCTTCGAGCGTCTGAAACCGCAGGTTGCCAAGGCGGCGGCGGATGAGGCGCACAAACTCGGCCGTCCCGTGTTTGGCCACTCTCTCGATATTTTTACCGCGGCGGCAAACGGCTATCAGTCCGTCGAGCATTCCTGGTCGGTGGTTTATACGTCGATCCAAGATCCGAAGAAGAAACACGATCTCGACATCGGGCGCATGCTTGGGAAGGTCGATACCGCCGAAGTGCACGCGCATATGGAACCGGCGATGTTCGAAAAAATCATCAAAGTGATGATCGAAAAGAATGTGCACTGGAGCACGACCTGGGCGACGTGGTTTCGCCCGCTTTCGACATATGCGGACGAAATGAAGAAGCACGAGCTGGCGCTGCTGAGAAATCCACAACTCAAATATTTGCCCGCTTACATTCTCAAAGACACCGAAAGTTTTTTTGCCAAGTACGAAAAGATGGCGCCGGAAAAACGCAGCGAGGTCATGTCGGGTTATAAGATGCTGCAGGACTTCGTCCGCCGGTTTTTCGCGGCGGGCGGCAAGATTCATTCGGGCTCTGATCCCAATCACGTGGTGCCCGGATATGCGGTGCACGCGGAATTGCAGATGCTCGTCGAAGCCGGGCTAACGTCGATGCAAGCGATTCAGACCGCGAGTATCAACGTGGCGCAAGCTTGGGGCAAAGAGAAAGATTACGGGAGCATTGAAAAGGGCAAAGTGGCGGATTTTTTCATCGTCAATGGAGATCCGACGAAAAATATTTCGGATACACAGAATGTGGAGATGGTTTTCATTGACGGGAAAAAGATCGATACGTCATTCCATGCCGATTATAAAAATCCCATGCCGCGGCCGATCGAAGACCGGCCGGAGGGAGGTTCTCAGTAAAGCCATGCGGGTTTTTAAACGCCCTGCAAATTTCTTTCTCCTCGCCCTCCCGAGGAGGGAGAGGATGAAGGTGAGGGTGGTTATTCTTCGAAGGACCCTCACCCCTGCCCTCTCCCACGTTGTGGGCGAGGGGGTAGTTGTCTCTCCCGTCTTAGATCTTATTTATGTGTTGCTGCTCTGTGCTTGGGTGCTTCTCCCGACACCATTGATTGCTGCTGAATTACATTCGCTCAGCGTTCTCTCTTACCCGGATCGGCCGGCGAAGCTGCCTCTGTGGTTGGCCCAAGACGCCGAGCTATTCGGGAGATATGGATTGACGGTTGAAATCAAAGCGCCCAAGTCCGGCGAAGATTTGGTTGAAAGGATCGGACGCGACGAGGCGCAGATTTACGTTGCGACGGCGAACTGGATCGTTTCCGGCATTGGCGACGGCAAAGACTTGGTTTTCTTCGCGAACACCGGTTACAGCGTGCTCAAGCTGGTGGCTCGGCCGGACATCGCTCGACCGCAAGATCTCAAAGGAAAAAAGGTCGGCACCGGCGAGCCGAACAGCAGCCAAGATCGGATCACGCGCCAGGCGTTGCAGCGCCTTGGTGTGAACCCCGACCGGGATGTGACTCTTGTTCCGTTCGGCAGCAGGAGCATCCAGCGCTTAAACGCGCTGCTCAAGGGCGAGATCGACGCGACGACGAGCAACGAGGACAATTTATTCGAACTGGAGCGGCGCGGCGAGATGAGCAAGGTGCGCGTGCTCGCCGATAACGAGAGCTTAAAGCTTTTCATCGGCGCCGGAGTCGACTTCGCCGTGACCCGCAGTCTGCTCGCCAATTCGCGCGCCGTCGTCAAAGGATTTGTCCAGGCGCTAAGCGACGCCATTGCACTGGCGCGGCGCGATCGATCCCAGGTGGATCGTGTCTACAGCCGCTATTTGAACGTGAAAGATCCGACGTTGTTGGAGTTCATGTACCGGACCTACGTTCACGGCGCGATCCCCGAGCGTCCCTATCCCAAGTTGGACAACGTCACCCTCGGCATCGAAGAATTCAGCGCCAAGCCCGGCCTGAAAGGTAAGCGCGCGCAAGATATCACCGATCTAAGTCTAGTGAAGGAGCTCGAGACTGAGGGCTTCTTCAATCGGCTATCCCGTAAACCCGAAGAGCACGGCACTCGCGCTGAATAAGTTGACACTCACGAAGCTTTCTTAGTACCCTCGCGGCCAATCGATCCCTTCTTTAGGAGGCGGCTATGCGGACAAAGCTGACGTTGGTTCTCGCAGCGTGTATCGGTCTACTTTGGGCTGCGACTCTCACGGCCCAGGACCTGGGGCCACAGTTCAAGAAAATGAAGGATGGGATCTTTGTTTACGCTGACAAAACCGGTGATCCCAATTGCACGATCATATTAACTCAGGACGGAGTCGTTTTGATCGACAGCGGGAACAATCCGATGGATTCCCACGCCGTCATGAAGGCGATCAAGCAGCTCACGCCCCAACCGGTTCGCTATCTCATCAATACCGAACCGCACGCCGACCACACCACTGGCCATTTCGTTTTCTCGCCGCCGGCGGTCATCGTTGCCCATCACGGCGCAACGGACTCGATGAAAAGGGACTACAACCCGGCGCGCCTGGAAAAACTCACGGCGGCGTCGGCGGAGATGCGCGAAGCATCCAAGGGCTATCGCCTGATCACGCCGCACATCGAGTATCGCGATAAGATGACCCTCAATCTGGGCGAGCGCACCTTCGAGCTCTATTATCTCAAAAATGTGCACAGCGAATCGGACTCGGCAATCTGGCTACCCAAAGAACGGGTGCTTTTTACCGCGGCGTCGATCGGCGTCAAGCGATTCAACAATCTTCGTCCCTTTGTCAGCATCCCGGATACGCTAAATGGCATCAAGATGATGAAAGCTCTCAATCCGGAGATTGTGATCCCGGGTCACGGCGCGCCGGGTACGATAAAATTGCTCGACGATATGGAGCGCTACTACAACGTTTTACTCGAACGGGTCGGCCAGATGGCAAAGCAGGGGAAATCGCTCGACGAGATTAAAAAAGAATTGAAGATCCCTGGCACCGAGGATTGGGAAGGCAAAGACCGCTACCCCAACAATATCGAAGCCGCCTATCGCGCGGTGACAGGGAAGTGAGTCGGGGACGCCGCTGCCTGATACGACGAGGTTTGACCCGCGTCATTGCTGGAATGCCTCGAGTAGACTGGCAGTCTCCTGAAAAAAACAAAGAATGCTTCGACAAGCTCATACTTCGGCAAGCTCAGTAGAACGGAATTTTCGGAATCATTCGGCGCGTAAATCCCCAAAACATTTCCCTTGACCCCTTCCCGTCGTTTTCACTAGAATCCGCTCAAAAGAATATGGAGTAATGGAACGGTGGAGTGATGGAGGAGTGTCTTAATAACCCAACATTCCAATACTCCAGCACTCCATCACTCCAACTTTCATACGGAGGTGTCTATGCGTAGCTTGGTAAGAGATTTTTTGAATCAGGACCTTTCAAGGCGCGGTTTCTTAAAATCCATGGCCGCGGCCGGTTTTACGGTGGCGGCGGCCGAGTCGGTGTTACAAAACCTCGTCCCGGTTGCCCATGCTGATACGGCCGGCAAAGAATATTGGAAGCCATTCGAAGGAAACGGTGGTGCGATGCTCGCCGAGCAGCTTTTGCAAACCGGCAACGAATATCTCTTCGTCGGCAA
>WNGA01025065.1_pt1 | contig 12291 bp, 12 predicted proteins | sample 5400061 | NCBI WGS metagenome assembly WNGA01 (sample SAMN13153366, study PRJNA577476) | soil metagenome | isolation source: 100 cm soil or saprolite under grassland replicate 2 | place: USA:California | collected 2016-06-15
ATACTTGTCAAGCTCCGGCAGGTCCGCGGAGCGCAGGTTTCCTGCGGCCACAGTCGCGATCCAGATCGCTGCTTCGTGGTTGTCTATTGATGACAAAGCGTCGTGCTGTCCGGCCTCGAGGCCCATGGTTATCACCCCGAGATTGTTGACGTATTCCAGCAACGTTCCGTCGATTTGTTCTTCCAGCCCGAGGACGATTGTCACCGGAAAGTTAAGAGCAAAGGAGCGGTTCCGGAGGGTATCACCCACGGTGGCAAACGGTTTGCCAGCCGCCGATGTCGTGTGCAGATCCATGAAGAAGATTTCATGTTGAGCACGAGCAAAGGCGCTGTCTAGTTCAGCAAGCAGTTCCCGTTGTTCAAGACGTTCGGAGATCTGCTGGTGAAGAGGCTTTCCCGACTTGATTGCCTGAATGTTGGCCCCTGTCCAAACGCGGTTCAGGTCAGCGTCTATGTAGCGAACCCCCCGGTGCAACGCCAAGGTATTTCCGGCGAGCAGAATCACCTCGCCACGCAAACAGGATCTGCGTTCCTCAAGTGCAGCGACAACCCGATGCGCGGCGAGAGTGCCCGCCGGTTCGTTTCCGTGAATGCCTCCCAAAACAATCAAGGCGGGACCCGACTGGGCCCCACGTATTGAAGCGATAAGATGACCGCCGATTTGGGTGGGCGCTTTTTCCAGAACCCCCATCGCCGACATAGTGGATTTGAGATCACCCATACAGTCTTTAAAGAAGACACACACCAGAGCCCTTCGAGTCTTGGCGTTTAACCCAAAAGCCTGCGCATTAGCCTTCGCTTCACCAATTCTACCAGCACCAGGTAAGTGCCGGACGCCCCTGCAAGGAAGAGAAAGAAAGCCAATGGCAAAGTCGTGAACCCTAAAATCCTTCCCAATGAAGTAAACGGGATCACGATGCCCGCCATGACCACTGCGATTGTCGTTGCCGTGAGGGCCAGACTGGGACGACTGCGAAAAGGATTGCCGGCGGTGCGGATAATAAAGATGACGAGTGTCTGGGTCGCCAGGGATTCGACAAACCATCCTGTGTGGAAGAGCTGTTCAGAAGCACTGAAAACCTTTAGCAGTGCAAAGAATGTCAGAAAGTCGTAGACAGAACTGATTGGCCCAATGTAGATCATGAAGTCGCGGATCATCCCAACGTTCCAGCGCTGCGGCTTGTGAATGAATGTTCGGTCAACGTGATCTGTCGGAATCGTCACCTGAGCCAGATCGTAGAGAAAGTTATTGAGCAGAATCTGCGTAGGCAGCATCGGCAAAAAAGGCAGGAACAGCGACGCCACGGCCATGCTGAACATGTTGCCGAAGTTGGAACTCGTGCCCATCAGCAAATACTTCATCACATTGCCGAACGCTTTGCGGCCTTCGATGATGCCCTCGTGCAGCACCTTAAGGCTGCGTTCCAACAGGATAATGTCGGCGGCGTCCTTTGCGACATCGACCGCGGTGTAAACGGAAATGCCGACATCCGCCGCATGGAGAGAAGGCGCATCGTTGATGCCGTCTCCCAAATAGCCGACGACGTGACTGCGATGCTTGAGCGCCAGAATAATCCGGTTCTTTTGGGCCGGTGAGACTCGAGCGAACACCGAGGTTTGCTCGACCACATGCGCGAGCGCGGGATCACTCATTCGTTCGAGTTCGTCGCCGAGAATTATGCGTCCCTCTCCGAGGCCGACCTGCGCGCAGATGTGTTGAGTTACCAACTCGTTATCGCCGGTCAAGATCTTGACTTGTATTCCGTCTCTTCTGAGCATGCGTAAGGCGAGTTTCGCCGTCTCCAGTGGCGGATCTGAGAATGTTAAGTATCCCGCGAGCGCCAGATCCTTCTCGTCGACTGCCCGGTAAACCTCTTGCTGCGGCACAGCGGCGTAGGCGACTGCCAGCAGGCGAAACCCGCGGGCGCATAATTCGCGATAAGTCGCTTCGGCATGGACTCGTGATTCGGTGTCGAGCGGATACCGTTGACCGTCCAACTCGTAGGACGTGCAAACAGGCAGTACGCTTTCGGGCGCACCCTTCGTGATCAGCAGTCTCGCGCTTTCGCGCTCCACGACCATCGAGACGCGTCGCCTTTCAAAGTCGAAAGGAATCTCATCAATCTTGCGATAGGCACGAATGTCCGGATGATCGTGGTGTAGGACGGCAGCATCGAGAGGATTCACGCTATGGCCCTGGCTGATCGCCTGGCTCTTGATTGCCTGATCGAGCGGATTGCTCACGCCTGTTTCGTGCAGGCTATTCAGATAGGCGAGCAGAAAAACTCGTTCAGATGGAGTGCCGAATGGATCCAGGTGTTGGTCCAACGCCATCTCGCCGCTCGTGAGCGTACCGGTTTTGTCACTGCAGAGAACATCAATGCTGCCGAAGTTCTGCATCGCCTCCAGATGCTTAACGATCACTTTCTTTCGGGCCATGTGGACGGCTCCTTGTCCCAGGGTGACAGTCGTGATCATGGGCAGGAACTCGGGCGTCAAACCAACCGCAAGAGCGACGGCGAAGAGTAGCGACTCGAGAAAGTTGTGATGCAGAACGACGCTTACCAGCAGCACAAAGAGCACGAGCAGGATGGTGGTCTTCATGACTAATAGACCAAACTGTCGGGTGCCCCTTTCAAACTCGGTTTCTGGTGGCTTGGTGGCCAGGCGAGTGGCAATATCGCCGAACGTTGTACTTTTGCCCGTAGCCGTGACCAGGGCTGTGCCCGTACCGCTGACCACAGAGGTACCAAGAAATACTTTGTGATCATCGCGGGTGTCTTGCGAAATCGCCTGGAGATCGACGGCCTCCTTCTCTACCGGTAGTGACTCCCCTGTGAGCGCGGCCTGCTGCACGTGTAGATCGCGAACTTTGAACAGCCAGGCGTCCGCCGGTACAAGATCACCCGCCGTGAGTCGAAAGACATCTCCCGGGACAAGCTCGCGTCTGGGAATCTCGGTCCAATTTCCATCTCGAAGAACAGCGGCTGTCGGGGCCACTTCTTTGCGAATGCGTTCAACCGCGCGTTGCGACCGGTAGGTCTGAACGAAGTTGAGGGCGGCGCTCAACAACACCATCAGCGCAATGATGAAGGCATTGATGACCTCGCCGACAGCCGCGGAGATAGCGCTGGCTATTAGCAGAATGATGGCGAGCGGATTAATAAACAGGAGCAGGATCTGAACCAGGCCCGATGTCCGACGCGTCGTGACGGGCTCATTTGGACCGACTTCGCTGAGCCGCTGTCGCGCCTCCGAAGTGCTCAGGCCGGCGCTTGCATTCCCTGCAGCGGTGGGCGGCGTTGACTGAAGAATCGGTTTCAACATGCTCTTCCTGGCGATCCCTACCATACCTTATAGCAGTCATCTATATGGCATATAATGGAGCTGCATTTATAAGAATTGGTTCGGCTGGCGCTCAAAAGAGAAGGCGAACAAGTCCCCCTGAAAAACACAAAAGAAAAGATCCTTGTTGTCGACGACGATCAGGCGATTCGCTGGTCACTCGGTGAAGCCCTTCGCATGTGGAACTTCACACCGGTGGAGGCAGCCAGCGTGGCCGAGGCTCTGAGCCAATACGAATCAGAACAACCAAGCGCGGTATTGCTTGATATCGACCTGCCCGACGGCTCAGGCCTGGATGTGCTCAAGCAAATAAAGAACCAGCAGCCAGAGGCAGTGGTGATAATGATCACCGGCAATGTAATGGTGGACAACACCATCTCGGCATTGCGCGGGGGCGCGTATGATTTCATCGGCAAACCGATCAATCTGGAAGAGTTGCGGGTGACAATGCGTAACGGGATTGAGGCCCGTTACCTCCGCCGGCAAGTAGACCAGGTAAGAAGAGAACGAGCCCGACAGTTCAGCTTCGAGCAAATTGTCGGCCAGTCAGCGGCCATGCAGAAGATGCTGGGGCTCGCGGCCAAGGTGGCGGAGAGTGAAGTGTCATCTGTGCTGCTGCAAGGTGAATCAGGAACCGGCAAAGACCTGGTGGCCAAGGCGATTCATTACGGGTCTCCGCGCGCGGAAAGTCCCTTCGTGGCGATCAACTGCGCCGCCCTGCCCGCCACCTTAATCGAGTCGGAGTTGTTCGGCTACGAAAAAGGGGCCTTCACCGACGCGAAGGCTCGCAAAGAAGGGCTGTTCGAACAGGCTGAAGGAGGAACGCTGCTGCTCGATGAAATCGGCGAGCTGGAACTGGCTCTGCAGGCGAAACTGCTGCGCGTGCTGGAAGAGGGAGCGTTTCGTCGGGTGGGAGGTTTGAAGGATATCCCCCTCGATGTGCGTGTCATAGCGGCGTCCAATCGTGATCTAAGAACGGAGAGTGAGGCTGGCCGCTTTCGTCTGGACCTTTATTATCGTCTGTCGATCATTCAAATCGATATTCCCCCGCTTCGCGACCGAGGAGACGATGTCCTGCTGCTGTCCGAGCATTACATCAATACGATCGGTTCGCGGTTGCGCACGCGCCAGAAGATTACGAGTCTGTCGCCCGAGGTGGCAACTGTCTTCAGGAGATACAACTGGCCTGGCAATGTGCGTGAACTGCGCAATGTGATCGAACGCACTCTAATTCTCGAAGACAACGAGGTGATTACGACAGAATATCTCCCTGAAGGAGTAACGGGGCAAAAGAGTTCGACAGCTGGTCCAAAGGAACAATCTGCGCGGTTCTTGCTGCCAAACGAAGGAATCCCTCTCGAAGAGGTTGAGATGTCTCTTGTCCGACAGGCGATTGAACGCAGCGAAGGGAACCAAACGCGTGCCGCCGAGCTACTGGGTATTTCGCGCGACCAGCTAAGATACCGGCTGAAGAAGCTTGACGGGCACCATGACCCGACTGCCGGCTCTGCATCATGAGATATCGACAAATGGATCAGATTGTAATCGGGTCGAGCGATACACCTCTCCCGGCTGAGGAGGCGTTACAGCGCTCGCTCAAAGAACTTGCGGATATCAAGTTTGCGCTTGACGAGGCCGCAATCGTCGCTATCACGGATCAGCGCGGCATCATTAACTATGTCAACGACAAGTTCTGCGAAATCTCCAAGTACTCCCGAGAAGAGCTGCTTGGTCAGGACCACCGCATCATCAACTCGGCCTATCACCCGAAAGAGTTCATCCGCGATCTTTGGAGCACAATCGCCAGCGGCCTGGTTTGGCGTGGCGAGATTAAGAACCGTGCCAAAGATGGCAGTTACTATTGGGTGGACACAACCATCGTTCCCTTTCTTAACTCCACAGGGAAACCGTATCAGTACGTTGCGATTCGCTATGACATAACCGAGCGCAAACGTGGAGAAGAACGCATATCAGAGCAAGCGGCGCTCTTGGACCAGGCCCAGGATGCTATTTTAGTGTGCAATCTGGAGCAGAAGATTCTCTTTTGGAACAAAGGGGCAGAACGTATCTATGGTTGGCCTGCAGATGAGGCTCTTGGCAAGAAGGCGTCCGACCTGCTTCTCAACGGTCCGAGTGCCCAGTTCGACTTAGCCCAACGCGCCGTCATCGACAACGGCGAATGGATAGGAGAAATCCGCCAGAAGCGGCGCGACGACGATGAGATCGTCGTTGAAAGCCGTTGGACGCTGGTGCAAGACGAGCGGGGAACTCCCAGTTCCATCCTTGTTATCAACACTGACATTACGGACAGGAAGCGAATGGAGGCGCAGTTTCTGCGGGCGCAACGAATGGAATCGATCGGCACCCTGGCGGGCGGCATCGCTCACGATCTAAACAATGTATTGTCGCCAATTTTGATGGCCATTGACATGTTGCAATTGAAAGCCAGTGAGGACTCGAGCCGCCAGTGGTTGCAAGTCCTCAGGACCAATGCCGAGCGGGGCGCCAATATGGTGCGCCAGGTCTTATCATTTGCGCGGGGCGTGGAAGGCGAGCGAGTGGCCGTGCAGCCGAAACACCTGATCAAAGAGATCGTCAGGATAATGAAAGACACTCTGCCCAAGTCTGTGGAGATTAGCTACCGCGTACCTGGCGACCTTTGGGTGATCTCGGCAGACGCAACTCAGGTCGAGCAGGTTATGATGAATCTGTGCGTCAATGCGCGCGACGCGATGCCCAGTGGCGGGGCGATCTCCATCAACGCCGAGAACGTTAATGTGGATGAGAACTACGCGCGCATGCACATTGAAGCGAAAGCAGGGCGGTTTGTTGCGATCACTGTGGCTGACACCGGTACTGGCATGCCACCCGAGATACAGAGCAGGATCTTCGAACCGTTTTTCACCACCAAGGAGATGACGAAAGGCACCGGCCTGGGTCTCTCCACTGCCTTGACGATAGTGAAAAGCCATGGCGGCTTCGTCAACGTCTACAGCGAGGTCGGCAAGGGCACTCAGTTTGCGGTTTACTTTCCTGCTCTCGAGGCACCTGGAACGGTTAGGGCGGGAATTCAACAGTCTGAGCTTCCCACCGGAAACGGCCAGTTGATTCTCGTGGTTGATGATGAGGAAGCAATCCGTGAAATCACACGCGGCACTCTCGAGACGTTTGGCTATAAGGTTTTGACAGCAAGCGATGGCACGGAAGCTGTTGCCCTATACGCCGAGCGCAGAAACGACATCGCGGTTGTCTTGACCGATATCGTGATGCCCTTCATGGATGGTCCGGCAACAATTCGGGCCCTGAGAAAGATGAACAGCAACGCCAAGATTATCGCTGCTTCAGGGCTCACTGCCGGTCGCGAAGCGAAGGACGGCGCGCTGGAGGGAATAAGCGCATTTCTTAGCAAGCCCTATACAGCCGAGAAACTCCTCAAAGTCCTGGCGAAGGTCTTGAACACTTCCCCATCTGGTCCCATCACTTCCAGCCTTGCCGGCCGCATCTTGTTGCGCTTGCTGAAGTCTTCCAGATCCGCTTGCCAGTGTGAAGGTTTGATGTTCTTTCGCATATTATTTCTCCGTGATACCACCTCGACATTCAAGTGTCGGTGCTTTGCTGAATCACTTTAAGAAGATTTGCATCACCCTGGAATATCGCTCCTCCTCGCGCTCTTCGTAAATGATCACCTCAGTTCCAACAGGTGTGATAGCGCTGAATTCTTTGACAGCAAACAGTAGGACAGTGGTTTCGTTTAGCATTTTTCAGATCCTCTCCGTAGCGATGCACCTTAACTAGGCAACCTGCTGACGAAGGTGTTGTCTAGCGTGATTCAGTAAGTAACAAACCTCTTCATCAGTCGTTTGCGAAAAATCTCTGTACCAGAGACCGACCCCTTCAAACGGCTCCGGACTCATGACGCAAACACAGGTTGAATCCACGTCGGCTGTGAAAGACTCGCACGCGTCGCGCGCAGCCACTGGCACCGCGGCGACAATTTTGGCAGGTCCGAGACGCTTAAGAGCGCTCACAGCAGCACGCATTGTCGAACCGGTTGCCAACCCATCGTCGACAACAATGACCGTGCATCCGCGCACGCTGAGCGGCTTGGCAGCCCCGCGGTAAAGCCACTCGCGCCGCTCGAGTTCACGCTGTTCACGTGCAGCAACTCGATCAATCAGGTAATCAGAGATACCCATGTAGTCCACCAGGTCTTCATTCAAGACGAGCAGGTTACCTGTGGCGATGGCGCCCATTGCCAGTTCCTCGTGTCCGGGCACGCCGAGCTTCCGCACCAAAAACACATCCAGCGGAGCATTGAGCGCGCGGGCGACTTCATAACCGACTGGCACACCGCCTCGCGGCAGAGCGAGCACAACTACATCGGGACGGTTGGCATATGCATCGAGCTTCTTCGCCAGTAAGCGTCCCGCTTCAATTCTGTTTGCAAATTGCATTATTACCTCCCTGTTATCAACGCAAGTGCTTTAGAAACCAGCGTTCCGCAGTAGTTGTTCAATCTCCTCATGGTGCGCGACAAAAAAGGCGCCATCCAGATAGACAAATCCGCGCGGCTCGCCGGTGCGCTGCTGTGCGCAAGCGGGGCACACTGTCATCTGCGGAGGCCGCCAGTGTTTGTGCCCTGCATTTCCGGAGCCTAAATTGGCGGCGGTCCAATGTCGGTTGGAATACACTGCTCCACAATTTTCACAAACTGCGGGCTCGCTCATGGCGCGCGAAGCGCGATGGCGGCCGGCGTCGTGATCGACTCGTTTGGTAAATGTCGCGTTTGTATATGGCTTCTTGCTACGCATGGCTCACCCGGTAGGTGAGATCGCACTTAAGTTTTTCCTCACCGGGATAGTAGGCAACGCATGTGCCCACGAATTGAGTTCCGCAACCAGGTGAAGATGCGGTGGAATGGTGGCTTTTGGACAGCAGAGTTGGTTGCTCGATCGTAGCTAACCAACAAGTCGCGAGCTTTCACACAAGGACTGCGTAAGTTTTCTCACGGTGATGCAACTAACACTGCGAACATCGCAGTATTTAAGGGAAATTCTCTATGATAGGCGGAACGCTTATTGCCAGTTGTTTCCTTGACTAGCAGGCGAGTAGAGCGGGAGATTCCTTACCATGTTTATCCATGAGATGACGGAGTTTGAATGTCACCAGGCTTTACAGCAGGCGACAGTTGGCAGGCTGGCATGCGCACGGGACAATCAGCCCTATGTCATTCCGATCTATTTCGCTTTTGATGGACAGCACGTCTACGCTTTCACCACCCTCGGTCAAAAGATTGAGTGGATGCGCTCCAATCCCCAGGTCTGCCTCGAAATTGACGAGCGAACCGCGCACGATCAGTGGACGAGCGTTATTGTTTTTGGACAATATGAGGAGCTAACGGATCTGCCTCAACATGAAGCGGCAAGAGTAAAGGCTCACGAACTGCTGCGGCGGAAGCATGCTATGTGGTGGGAGCCTGCCTATTTGGGCGCCGCGCATCGCGATATCCCGCACTCTGTTACACCCATTTTCTACCGCATAAAGATAGAGAGAATGACTGGCCATCGAGCCACGCCCGACCAGACTGAATTAGCAGTGACGGACTGAGAGGAAACGAAGGCAAGGGATGGCCGGTGGGCTGAGATCCTGCGACACATGCGCGTGAAGAATTAAGCCTTCTATAACTTCTGCCGTTAACTTATTTCTTGTGTTCCTTGGCTTTGTACTTCCGCACGATTTCGACGGAACACTTCGCATGGTGAACCACGGCACTCGATACCGAGCCCAGCAGCAGTCGATTCCAGGCACTCAACCCCCGTGAACCCATGACAACGAGATCGGCTCCCCAACGTTCAGCCTCTTCTACAATTACTTGTCTGGGTGGGCCTTGGATAATCTCGCTGCTAATCTTCAAGGTCTTGTCTTCGATTGTCTTCAGCTTCAGCAGCGCGCTATCGATGAAGGCCTTTGCGGCTTCACGAACCGATTTCTCCACAATCTCGAAATACTCCGGCGATGCCGCCCAGGGCTCTATGCCAACCATTATGGGTGTTTCAGCGGCCGTAATAACTTTGATTTCACTTTGTGGCGGCCACGGCCGGTGCACGACTTCATCAACTGCAGCGTCGCTGTAAGCCGAGCCGTCAACTGCTAATAAGATTTTCATTGGACACTCCTTTCGCTACCCGCTTGACTGTCGAAACGTAGTCATGATTCTAATCGGCGGAGATCCACTAACGCTACCGTTTAGCCTTCCAGACTGCATGAAGCATGCCAGCCATTTCTCGGTACTTTTACGGGCTTCTTCAGAGCGTCCGGGGTTGTCAAACTGCGTATTTTCACACAGCCGTGCGAGTTTTTGATAGCGGGACGCGGCCCAAGTCGGCCGCTGAGTTGAATCTTATTGGCTGCTGGAATGGTCCAGCGAGGACGTCGAAGGGCATAGGCGTTGCTCTTTGAATGTGCAGTCGGGGATATGGCAGTTAAGACGCGGTTAGTCATTTCTCCTGCGCATTGTTAGGTAAGTTTCAAGCTTTAGAAGTGAACTACAAAAGAGGAAGAGTGGCACTGAGTGCATTTGACGACGAGTCGAGACCGCCAGAGGATGCTGATTTAGCGAGGGCACTGAAGAGTTCGTTTGCCTTTTGGAAAGATCTCAAAAAACGGATCGCCTCGCGATTCACGCCTCTGTCTTTCGAATGGGGGTTCACCAGCAAAACAACTGGTTGGGGAATGCGGCTCAAGCACAAGGAGCGAATAATTCTCTACATGACTCCCTGCGAGGGCTACTTCCTGGCCTCCTTTGCCCTGGGCGAGAAGGCCATAAAGGCGGCCTATGACAGCGACTTGCCCACTTCGATTCTGAAGGTCATCGAGGGCGCGAAAAAGTATGCCGAAGGCACAGGGGTTCGACTCGAAGTAAGAACTGCCAAAGACGTGCGCAACGTGGAAACGCTTGCACTAATCAAGATGTCGACCTAACTCCCACTGCAACAAGATTATTATCAAGAGCGTTTGGGTTTCGAGTTGCGGTTAACTTACTTTGGGTCGACTACTGGGGAGATTTCCACACAAAAACGTGCCGTTTTCCCTGTCTCCGAATATTTTCCAGTCAAAACTCTTGTATTCCTTACGGCACGAGCGTTGCCGTTGGGGCCACGGTGAAGGACTGGAATCTGAAAATGATGAATATCCAACGAGTTCTCTGTCCCACCGACTTGTCCTCGGAATCAGACGAGGCATTGCGCTATGCGGTGGCGCTGGCGTCCGCGTACGACGCAAAGCTCTTTCTTCTTTACTGCAAAGAAGTCAAATCTGATCGCAACGAAAACGGGCGTAAGGCGACGGGCATTGAGGCGGCCCCGCTGTTCACAGAATCAATCGCTCCGCATCTTGGCTTGAAGAATTTCTCCGAGCTGAATTGGGAAGGTCTGGTCGCCCAGAACGTAGCGGACGTTGGAAAATCCATCGTACAGGAGGCGGCGAAGCATAGAGTGGACTTGATCGTCATGCGTTCCCGGAGGCGTCCGAAGTCCGCACTATTGCTTGGATCGTCTGCTGAAACTGTATGTCGTACTGCCTCCTGTCCTGTGCTTGTCACACACCCGCGAGAACGCGAGTGGGTCGGGTTCTCAACTGGCGAGATTGATCTTCAACGGATCCTTGTGGCGTACGATTTTTCTTCCGACGCAGAGGTGGCATTGAACTACGGTCTCTCGCTTGCCCAGGAATACCAGGCCGAATTGCACCTGCTACACGTGCTCACCAAAGCTGGACAAGAAGAAGAACCGGAACTTGCCTGGATTCAGAGAACGGAGAGCGCCTACACCAATGCAGCCAGCAAACTACAGCGCGCGATTGCCAACGAAGCCTTCCTATGGTGCCAGATTCTCACTGAGGTGCGCTGGGGCAAGGCCTACCAGGAAGTGCTTGCCTACGCGAAGGAACACGAAATCGATTTGATCTGCCTGGGCGCCAGCGGCAGCGACTTCAGCCTGGGTACGCTCTTTGGTTCAAATGTCGATCGAATTCTGCGGCAGGCGCCATGCCCCGTGCTCATAGCACGTCCAATCAAGCAGTCTGAGCCAGCTGCTTTGATGCTGTTGGAAAAACAGGCTGCTAATCAGCTGTAAGCAAGGAGAAAGCTCATGACCACATTAAGATCCTACATCGATCCAGATCAACAGATGGCGACCGGCCCGACTTCGTTCATGACTGAACGGAACGAGCATGAAGTTCGTTGTGGCATGTGTGCCAGGACTGTCTTTGTGGATGAAGAGACTTATCGTTTCGCCAGCGATGCCATAAAATCCGGGTTTGACAATCCGTTTCGCTGCGAGGTCTGCGCAGAGGAGTACGACGATCTTGCCTACGAAGGCTGACTCCTTTAACTAAGCGAGAAGGGTCAGAATTGGCCAAGGCGGTCATTAATAGTCAGCCCTACGAGTTCGAGGAAGGTGTCTCCATTCTGGAGGCGTCTGGCGCTATCGGCATCAATATTCCCACCCTTTGTCACGACGAGCGACTAAAGCCGATCGGCAGTTGTCGCATGTGCCTCGTACAAGTTGAAGGAAAGCCACGTCCTGTTACGGCCTGCAACACTCCCCTCGCCGATGGCATGGTGATCTCGACCCATACTCCAGCGCTCGAAAACGAGCGACGCACATTACTGCGGATGCTGGCCCAGGATCATCCCGGAGAAGGACTGCGGCAAGCTCCTGAGAAACCGTTTTATAATTATGCGCTGCAATATGGTTTGACCGAAAGCGACTTCAACGGTTCGCACGAAACGCGTCTGCTCGACGACTCCCACCCTTACATTCACGTAGATATGTCGCAGTGCATTGTGTGTTATCGCTGTGTGCGCATCTGCGACGAAGTTCAGGGTCAGTTTGTTTGGCAGGTGTTGAATCGAGGACACGACACGAAAATTGTCCCAGACTCGGGC
>WNGA01010467.1_pt1 | contig 12289 bp, 10 predicted proteins | sample 5400061 | NCBI WGS metagenome assembly WNGA01 (sample SAMN13153366, study PRJNA577476) | soil metagenome | isolation source: 100 cm soil or saprolite under grassland replicate 2 | place: USA:California | collected 2016-06-15
TGGATGCGATGGAGGATCGCCTCGCGCTTCTTCCTGTCGAGCTCGGCCGCTTGCTCCCTGAAGAGGCCGTCGATGTCCGGATAGCCGCCGTAAGCGTAGATGCCGCTCGAGACCGAGAACGCCTCGATCCGGGTGGCCGCGTTCCCGAAGACACCGCTCAGGCCGTAGACGATGTTCTTCAGCTTCTTCTCCTGATACGCCTTGAGGAACCCGGCACGCTCGAGGGGGCGCAGCCTCGTCCGGATGCCCACCGCCTGCAGGTAGTTGAGCACAGCTTCGCTGTACCCGGTGGCTCCGGCATCGCACCAGAAGTCCCCTGCCTCGAAACCCTTCGGGTACCCGGCTTCCGCGAGCAGTTGCTTGGCTCTGGCCGGATCGTAGGGATAGACCGGCGGTTGCCAGTAGAAGTCGAAGCTGGTGGGGATGATGCTCCCGGTGATCCGGGAGAACCCGAGGGTCTCGGCCTGGTTGACGGCCTGGCGGTCGACGGCGTAGTTGGCCGCCAGACGCACGCGCCGGTCGTGCCACGGAGAGCTTGAATCCCACTGGTCGAGGAAGACGAGCCAGTGGGTGCTCACGAACGGCGTGGGCCGAAGCTTGAGCCCTGGAGTGCGACGCACCTCCTCGCCGATCTCGCCGGAGACCCCGTATGCGATGTCCGCCTCACCGCGCTTGAGCATGACCAGCCGCGTGGCGATGTCCGGGACGGTCTTGAACACCAGGCGCTTCACGCTCGGCGTCTTGCGCCAGTACCCGTCGAAGGCCTCGACCACCAGCTCCACGCCGGGATTGAATGACACGAAGCGGTACGGCCCGGCCCCGATCGGCGCCTTCTTGAAGCCGTCCTCGCCGACCTTCTCGACGTACTTCTTGGGAACGATCCAGCCCGCCCCCGTCGCCGGCGTGCCATAAAAGGTCATGAAGTCCGGCCACGGCTGCTTCAACCGGAAGCGGACGCGCCCGGGATCCAGAATCTCGACCGCGGCCACCCTCTCCTTGAGCGCCTTCGCCGAGATGCCGCGGTACCGCTCGAACGAGAACTTGACGTCGTCGGCCGTGACGGGCTCTTCGTTGTGGAACTTGATCCCTTTGCGCAGCACGAACTCATAGACGAGCCCGTCGGGCGACATGCTCCACGACTCGGCCAGGCTGGGCGCCATGCTCTTCCCCGGCATCGGCTTGAGGAGGGCGTCATGCAGCGCGTAGAGAAACATGAAGGGCGTGATGAGTCCCGGCGTCTCGGCGGGCTCGAGGAGTGTCGGCGCCGGAGTGAAGTGCAGAGCCCACGTCATCTGACCCGCGGGTGCGTCCGCGCGCCCCGCGGGTGCGTCCGCGCGCCCCGCGGGTGCGTCCGCGCGCCCCTTGGGGGCCACGATGGCGTGCGTGACTGTGGCCAGCGTCAGGGCCACGGCCCCAGTCACGACCTGTCGTCTGCGTCGGTTCATCGGATCGCCTCCTCCGCTAGACCAGCGCCCGCTCTCCGCTGGGTGCACATCCTCACACGGGTTGGCCGCACGGATGAAGCGGCGCACCACGTCGGCGAACTCGACGGTGGCGGTGGCGAGCAGCTGAGCGCCGGGGATCTGCCTACCTCGTCAAGCATGCCCTCGGCGCGGCCGTCTTGAGATTGATGGCCAGATCGAGGATATCTGGCCGCTAGACACCGTCTACGAGGACGAGGTTGCTCTTCGACGCCTCGAGCCGCATCGCTTTCAGCGGCCGGTACTCCGCGGAGTCGTACCATTGCCTGGCCTGTTCGACGCCGGGGAACTCCAGCACGACGAGACGCTTGGGCTGCCAGTTGCCCTCCAGCTTCTCGAACTTGCCGCCCCGGACGATGAAGCGGCCACCGTACTTCGTGAGCGTCGCCGGGACTTGCTTGCGGTATTCCTCGAGCCCGGCGGCATCGTGGATGTCGATGTCGACGATGACATAGGCAGACATCGGGCCTCCTCTTCGTTCAGTTTCTGCGGACCAGCGCCGCCAAGTCTACCAGGAGCGGATGCTGGCGGTTGCCACTCGATGACGTGACCGCCCGCAGCCCCGGCGACGGCCGAAGCCGTGAGCCACCCGTGTAGCCAAGACGTGTTCATCAGGCTGGCCCTTGAGGTCCACGGCCAGCGTATGGGCGGCATACGCGAGCGCGGCGAGGACGTCGTCACGGGCGAGCCCCTTGCCCGCTGGCCTCCGGACCGCCTCTACACTATTCTTCGCTCTGGACCGCGCGATGAGGGCGCGGTCATCTCACCCGAGAGCTGATACAGGGGGGCGACGTCGTGACAGCAGAGCCCGGCGCACAGGACAAGCCGTTTCGTCTGGACGAGGCGACGATCGAGGAGTTGCACGCAGCGATCCAGTCAGGGCAGACGACCTGCGTCGCGGTCGTTCAGCACTACATCGACCGCGTGCGCGCCTACAACGGGGTGGCCAGCCTGCTCGTCACGGAAGACGGTGCCCCGGTCATCGAGGCGATCGGCGCCGTGCGCGCGACGACGCCGCTTCGCTTTCCCACGGAAACCGTCAAGGCCTCCACCGTCCTGCCCGCTCTCGACAAGTACAAGGGGCCGGTCTTCGAATACGGCCGCATGGAGGCGACGGCTTCCGATCCCGACGTCCAGCAGCAGTTCGGGATGATCGTCGGCAAACCGGATGCCGGGCAGGTGAATGCGCTCGCCACCCTGAACATTCGGGGTGAACGGTCGGTCACCTGCCGGGGCGACTTCGACCGGCACCCATCCGCGGGGCCGCTTCCCCCCGGCGCGCCTGCCGTGTGCGAGATGTTCCGCAGGCTGCCGGACGCCCTCGAGCGCGCGGCAGAGCTCGACGCAATGTATGGGCGCAATCCCGATCTCGAGCAGATGCCGATGTATGGCGTCGTGTTCTCGTTCAAAGATCCGTTCGACACGAAGGACATGCGAACGACCGCCGGGGGCGACGCGCGCTATGATATCGACTTCCCCGCGCGCGATCACGTGCTGGTCGAGCAGCTCCGCAACAAGGGCGCGATCATCTTCGCCAAGGCCGTCAACACGGAATACAACGGGCGGGCGGGCAATCCAGGCGGCCGCCACGTGCCGGACAAGGTGTTGCCGTCGACGCTGGGCTACCAGCGCAGCACCTGGGGCGGCAATCCCGCGAACCCCTACGACACGACACGCTCGGCCTCGCTCGGCTCGAGCTCGGGGTCGGGCGTGTCGGTCAGCGCCAATCTGGTCATGGCCAGCCTCGGTGAGGAGACGCGGGCGTCCTGTCGCGGACCGGCCAACCACAACGCGGTGGCGCTCATTCTTCCTCACAAGTCGATGCTGGGATTCAACGGCGGCGCCATCGGCGCGGACATCTATTGCGACCGTAGCGGCATCCTCTGCCGCACGATCGCCGATTGCGCCAGGGTCCTCGATGCTCTTAGAGATCACGTCGAAGGCTACTACGACCCGCGGGATCCCTACACGACCGTGCCGCGCTCGTCGGTGTTGAGCACGCCGTACGCGAGCCACGCGAAGATGCCTGGAACGCCGGGCACGCTCCGGGGCGTGCGCCTCGGCATCGTCCGGGAGTCCATGGTGTACCCGCCGGGCTCGAAGGCCGAGGAGCCGATCGTCACCACGGCCGCAAGAGAGATCAAGACGATCCTCGACGGCCGGTTGGGGGCGACGCTCGTGGAATCGTCCGATCCCCTGTGGAAGCGGGATCCCGACGTCGAGGCCATGACGACGGATTTCAAGCGGGCGCTCGCACGGCTGGTGCCCCTCATCATGCCCGACCTGCTGTTCAGGCTCGGGCGGGACGGACGGCCCCTGTTCAAGGAGTTCGCGGCGGCGATCGTGCCGACCGAGTTCATGCCCGGGAAGATCTTCGGCACGGGCACGGTGCAGCCGATCGACTATTGCGTCGAGCTGGCGGAAGGACGGATCGCGCCGCCCGCGAACCTCGACATCGCGACCATCCAGGAGCAGGAGCTCGCGATGGCGTTCAGGTTCCACGTCCCGCAATACCTGACCCGCCGTGCCGCGGACTGGAAGGCGCGGGGATTCACCGAGACGCTCGTCGATTTTCCGACGCTCAACGCGCGATCCAAGTTCTGGGGCGACGATGGGCGAGCGGCCTTCAGGAACTGGGAAGAGGTGAGCGACCCGCGCAATCTCCACGGCAGCCGTCAGGGCGTCGACGAGCGCATCATGCTGCGCGAATTGCTGCGCCGGGTGGACATGATGGTCCTGCTCGAGAACCACCTGGACGCGCTGGTCCGCCTGCACACGCCGTTTCCGCCGGGAAAGATCGGCGGCGCTTACCAGCCGGGCCTGCCCGGCAATCTGCGGCTGGAGACGTTCTACGGGCCGAACGCGGGATTGACGGAGGTCCTGATCCCGGCCGGCTATGTGACAATCGCCTACGATCCGGTCTGGGCACTCAGTCCGGACGGCACACGCTATGTGCCGGTCCCCTCGAACACGCCGATCACCATTCCGGAGCCGGGGCTGCCCTTCTCGTTGGTGTTCCGGGCCGAGCCGGGCCGGGAGGATGTCCTCCTGAAGGTCGCCTCGGCATATGAAGCCGCCTCGAGGCGCCGCGTTCCGCCGCCCGCGTTCGGCCCACTCTAGTACATGAGGGGCCTCGAACGGGCCCCCCAATTCCCCCGCGCTCGTCGCGCCCCGGGGAACCTGGGGCGCTCCTCGATACCCCTGGGGACATCGGGGCCTCCCCAGCCCTCCACGGCGCTAGGCGCCGCGATCCTCTCGCAGTGGTTCAATCAGGTCTCCCAGCCGGGGGAGGTCATCGAGCCGATCGACGAGGGCCTCGAGCCGCGCCACCCCGGCTGGACTGAGCACCAGGCCCGCCAGTTCCCGGAATTTTGACCGGACCTCGCCTTCTCCGTACGGATCCTGGTAGTCACCGCGGGCGCTCTCGCGCAGCCGAGTCACCTGGCGGCCATCGGTGAAGGTGACGGTCACGCGCGCCGGCTTGAGTCGCGGCACGTGGGCGCTGAGGTCTGGATCCTCCCGAACCGTGACCCGCCGGCGGAAGGCCGCGATCGCGGGATCCCGAACGACTTCTTCGGTGAAGGCTTGATACCCCGCGTTGCCTCGCAGGACCAGAGCGGCGGCCGCGTGGGGCAACGAGTACTTGGCCGCAAAATAGTTGACCGGGTCGGACTCGCGCATGTTCGCGGCGAAACGGTAGGTCGCCACCTCGATGCGCTCGATACTGGTGGGATGTGGCCGAAGGTCGGTGAGGATGTCTTCCAGCGCGTCCAGCGCCGCGTAGATCGGGTTGCAGCAGGCACGCAGCCGGAAATAGTTGCGGGCGATCTCCCAGCGCTGCCCCAGTTCCTCCGTCAGGGCCTCGGGCCGGAACCCGTCGCCGACCAACTGGCCGAAGGCCTCCTCGATGGCGTTCGGCTGTGCGGCGACGCCGGCCAGCGCCAGTTCCGGCGCCAGGGCCCCGGCGAAGCCGCTCATCCCGCCGGCCACGTTCAGCGAGGTGGCCCCCGCCACAGCGTTGGTGTAGCCGGGTGTGAGGACGAGGATCGAACCGATCCTGAGCGCGAGGCTCATCTGCTCGCCGGTCAGTCCGCGCAGCCGCGCCCCGGCAGCCACCGCGCCCAGGAGAGGCGCCTGGCCGTTCTGATGGGCGATCGGCCGGGCCCTCAGCCCCGCTCCGAGTCGGGCGGCTACTTCATAGCCGAAAATCAGCGCGGCCAACATCTCCCGGCCCGAGCGTTCCAGCCATTCGGCGCTGGCCAACGCCGTCGGCAAGACCTGCACGGCACCCTGGCAGGAGACGTAGCGGTGCCCCTCGCACAACTCGATCGAGCGCCCGGCCAGTCCGTTGAGCAGGGCCGCCGTGCGCGGGTCCGTCGTCGGCCAGCCCGGCGCGTAGACAGTCGCGCCCCGACCACCGGTCGCAGTCAGTCGCGAGCGCACGCCGGCCACCTCGGGTTGGACTGAGCCAGCCAGAATCACGCCCACAGTGTCCAGCAGCACGAGCTTGGCGTGCTCCCGAACAGCCCCGGGGATCGACTCCCATGGCGTGCCAGCCGCGAAGTTCGCCAGGTCTTCGATTGCCTTACCCATCACGACCTCCGTCGCCGAAGGCGGAAAGTCCCTTTGCGGGGCCTCGGCCGAGTCCTGCCAGGAACGACGACCAGCGCGTTTGGCACCCCCCACCCGCCCGGTAGCGCCAGCGCCAGCGCGGGAAGCTTCACCACGAGCTGTGTCGACGGACCGCCGTCAAGGTTCAGGGCATCCGAGCATCCGAGCCCGCCCTGCTGAGGCGGATCGGCGAGGAAGCGTGCAAAAGCGGTGGTCTCGGCCCTAGTCGCAACGACGATGACAACGACGGTCCCCCCGGCACAGACCGCTGTCCGCGCCGCGAGCTGCGGCTTCAGTCCCGGGACTTTTCCCCCGACGACGAGACGGGGTATGCCCTGGACGATGAGGCGGTGTGCGAGGCGATCGGGGATGTCGGAGCCGAGCACGATCCTCGCGTTCGTGCCACTGACCACGAGGGCGCCCCAGCTCTGCAGCTTGCCCATAGCGATGAATCGTCCCTCGTCGACAGCAAGGCCCATCGCGCGACCCTCTTTGTCGAAGAAGCTGGCATTGACGGCGACGACGGCAGGGTAGGGCGCAGCGATCTGCTCTACGGTGCGCCGCGACGAAGGGCCTCCGGCAGGGACGAGACGAAGCTCCACCACGTCGAGATCAGCCTTAAAAACGTGGCCCGAGAAAGGCTCAGCGTCCTCTGGGCGCACCTCGAAGGTCGCATATGCAATGCCGGGGGCGACTATCGAAAACTGCGGCGCCTCGCTGCCTTCCGAGATGGTCAGGGCGCCATTTATCGCCAAGAGCAGGGCCAGAACGCAGAGGAGGATGGTTGCCATGGAGGCCTCCGAAGCTCTCAGCGCTGGTTGAACCGCCACCGGCGGAAGACGTATCCGGGATCTGAGGCCGTGCGGCCCTCGCCAATCAGACATGCACCCTCGGCTTCGAAGTCGAAGATGCGCTTGACTTCCGCATGCTCGGTGGGCTCGACGTGGGCGTCCGTGACCGTGACGAAGACCTCGTCCAGGAGGTGAGCTTGGTGGAGAGACTCCAGGATTATTGCTCCGCCCTCGCAGTCCAGGTAACGCACCCCGAATTCGCCGAAGAGACGCTCGTGTGAGCGGCTGAGTGCGACTGAATCGATTCTCTCCTCGGCAGCGACAAACATCGTGAGGCCCTTTTCATGGCTGCCCCGCGCGCGAAGCAGGCGCGCTCCAGCGCCGGTCGTGATGATGATCACCTCGAGATGAGGAGTGTTGAACATCGGTGCGTCGAGGTCCAGTCGACCGGACTCGGAGTAGACCACCTGGATCGGGAACCGGCCTAGCCCGTGTCGCGCCCTGCACTGGTACAGGGCGTCTCCGAGCCCGCCTTCAATGTCCGGCGTTCCGATGAGATCGGGCTGATCACGGAGCGTTTGAGCGCCAAAGGAAATGGCATCCGCGCAGGCACGGAGATAGCGCATGAGCTGCAGATCGGCGAGGCGGCCCGATCGGATGCCATCGCCGCCGGCGATGGCGCGGACGGGATCGTCATGCACCCCCGCCCTTTTCCACGTGAGGATTCCGTTCTTCGACGCGATCACGTTGGCGTAGATCCACGGACGGGTGGGCCAGGGCGGTGGGAAGCCGAGAGGCTCGACGCGATCGGGGTCCGGAGAGGTCGGACCGTATCGAAAGCGCGTCTCGGAGTTCTGGTGCCAACAGACCCGCGCTCGATCTCTCATCCCGGGATTCATTGCGCTCCCATCATTTGAGGCCTCCGAGAAGGGTAGCCTACGCTAGCCTGGAGGATAGAGGCTCATGGAAGGAGGGGTGGCGATGTTTGCGACAACCCTTAAAGAAACAGCACTCGCCCTGGTAGCGCCCGGCAAGGGGATCCTCGCGGCCGACGAGAGTCACGCGACGATCGGTCGGCGCTTTGAGGCGCTCGGGATCCCCAACAGCGAAGAGCAGCGTCGGCGCTACCGGCAGATGCTCTTCACGACCAAAGGCATCGGCGAGTTCATCAGCGGGGTGATTCTCTTCGACGAGACCATCCGCCAGGCGGCCGACGGCGGCCGCCCGTTCGGCGAAGTCCTGGCAGGCGAGGGGATCATCCCGGGGATCAAGGTAGACCGCGGGGCGAAGCCGCTGGCGCGGGCGCCGGGCGAGCAGGTGACCGAGGGGCTCGACGGGCTTCGCGAGCGCCTGGCTGAATACAAGACGCTCGGGGCGCGCTTCGCCAAATGGCGCGCGGTGATCGCGATTGGCGAGGACGGCCGCACTCCGACGCGGCTGGGCCTGGAGGCCAACGCGCACGCCCTCGCGCGCTACGCCGCGCTGTGCCAGGAAGCGGAGATCGTCCCGATCGTCGAGCCGGAGATCCTGATGGACGGCGGACACTCCATCGAGCGCTGCTTCGAGGTCACCGAGGCCATACTCCACACCGTGTTCCACGCGCTATGGGAGCACAAGGTGGCGCTGGAGGGACTGTTGCTGAAGCCGAACATGGTGCTGCCGGGTACAGCCTCCGCGCGCCAGGCGCCGGTGGAGGCGGTGGCGGAGGCGACCGTACGATGTCTGCTCCGCACCGTCCCGGCGACCGTGCCCGGCATCGTCTTCCTCTCCGGGGGGCAGGCTGATGAGCTGGCGACCGCCCACCTCAACGCGATGAATCGTCTTCCCGGTCCGCGGCCCTGGCCGCTCAGCTTCTCCTACGCTCGGGCCCTCCAGGCCGCGCCGCTCAGGACCTGGGGCGGCGACCCGGCACGGGTTGGTGATGCCCAGCGCGCGTTCCGCCACCGCGCCCGCTGTAACAGCGCGGCTCGATCGGGGGCGTATACGCCGGAGCTCGAGCGGAGCGCGGCGTGAGCGCAAAAGCCCTCGCCATCCTCGTCGGCGGCGGACCGGCGCCCGGCATCAACGCTGTGATCGCGGCGGCCACGATCGAGGCGCGCAACCGTGGGCTCCGCGTGCTTGGGTGCCACGACGGCTACCAGTGGCTCATGCAGCGGGACCTCGGGCATGTCGAGGAGCTCGAGATCGCCCCGCTCTCGCGGATCCACTTCGAGGGCGGCTCGGTTCTCCGCACCTCCCGCGCGAATCCATCGCAGTCTGCCGAGACGCTCCAGAACGTCGCGGAGTCGCTGCAGCGCCTCGGCGCCACATACCTCTTGACGATCGGCGGCGACGACACCGCGTCCGGCGCCGCTGCCGTGGCGCAGGTATTGGGAGGGAAACTCGCCGTCGCCCACGTTCCCAAGACCATCGACAACGATCTGCCGCTGCCGGCCGGGATCCCGACGTTCGGCTTCACGACCGCGGTCGACGTGGGCAAGGACCTCGTGCGAAATCTAATGAAGGATGCGGCGACGACCGACAAGTGGTTCTTCGTGACGATCATGGGCCGTCATGCCGGGCATCTGGCCCTCGGCATCGGTAGCGCCGCCGGCGCGACGCTGACCGTCATCGGTGAGGAGTTCCCCGAGAGCTCGGTCGCCCTCGATCGGATCGCCGGCGTCCTCGAGGGCGCGATCATCAAGCGGCGCGTTCGGGGCCAAGAGCACGGCGTGGCCCTTCTGGCCGAAGGGCTGATCGAGCGATTGGATCCCGACACGTTGGGACACGTGGAGCGCGATCCCTACGGGAATGTACGCCTGGCGGAGCTGGAGCTCTCGCGCCTGCTCAAGGAGCGCGTTTCCGCTAATCTACGGGCGCGCGAGATTAAGTGCAGCATTGTGGCCAAGGACATCGGCTACGAGCTTCGTTGTGCCCCACCGGGGGGCTTCGACATCCATTACTGCCGGAGTCTGGGCTACTGGACGACACGGTTCCTGATCGAGGGTGGCACGGAAGCGATGGCGACGATACAGGGCGAAACATTCGTGCCGGTCCCGTTCCGGGAACTGATCGACGCCAGGACGGGGCGGTTCCGCGTGCGCCACGTCGACGTCACCTCCGAAGCCTACGAGATGCTCGCCGCCTACATGATCCGGCTCACGCGGGCGGACCTGGAGAATCCCGAACAGGTCCGCGCCCTGGCCCGCGCCGGCGCGCTCGACGAGGCGGCGTTGCTCAAGCGGTTCGCCGGCCTGGTGGCACCAGGCCGAGGAGCCGGACCGCTACTTCCAATACCACGTGCGTGACATCGGAATGTTCGAGGGCGGGTCGCCGGCCACCAGGCGGTGGGATTCGACTACCTCGAGACCGCCGAGTGCGAGAACCAATAAGGCGACGACGATCAAGAAGAATACCCGCATCGCTACGACTCCTCTCAGGTGACACGTCAACGTTGGGATGCGCGCATTCATCGAAGGATTCTCGTAGAAGGTGATGACGATCTGCTCGGGACTGCCGACGCGTTCCTCCGAACGGCGGGCGGCACGGTAGCCGCCGCCCGCCTCGGCTGCTTTCAGCTCAGTGCTTTGTCGCGAGGCCCCGCCGCTTCACGTAGTTCCAGAGCTTCTTCGTCATCTCGGCCGGACCGATTGGTGAGGTACCGAACAGCGATTCGAGGCTGTCCGTGCGGCCCTGAAAGCTGATCGCGTATCCCCCGAACGGCTTCTTGCTTCCCGTTGGCTTCGCCATGGCTAACCCCCCTTCCCGTATGAAGTTTGAACAGAACCCAGCCCATACCTACCACGCGTAGAGGCCAGTTCAAAGAAAAACCGCAATATCTGGGAATGCCGCCGAGCGCCGGGTGCGCTACAGTGTCGACCGGGCCGGCGGGTCTACCACCACGTGGAGGGGAAGCGCTCATGGGAAAGATCGTCACCTTCGCTGATCTGTCGTATCGCGAGGCCGCGGCGGGTGTGAAGCGCGCCCCGATCACCGGTGCCGAGATGAAGGAGATGGCTGCGGAGGTGATCCGGCTCGGTCCAGGCGCGCGCCTGACGGAGTCGGTCCCGGCGGGCGCGGACCGTTATCTGTTCACGTTGACCGGGCGCGCGACGGTCGGCGCACTCCGTGCGGCGCATGCGATGACCGAGGAGTCGTTTGCCACGATCCAGGAGGGGACCGAATTCACGGTCTCGAATCCGGGCAATGCGGAAGCGACGCTCGTCAGCGTGCTCACACCGCCGCCGGGAAATCCGGCGGCGCGCACCGGGTTTTCGGCCGGCCTCACCGCTGCGGCCCGGGCGACGACCGGCGTACACGACATCCCCGCGGAGAAGAAGCGCCGCATCTACTTCGTCGGTCACGGGGCCGCACAATCCGAGCGGGCCCACGCGATGATCGTGGAGTACGTGCGCGACACGGTGACAGGGCTGCACATGCACCCGAATGCCGAGAGCATGTTCGTCCTCCTCTCCGGCCGGACGCGCTTTACCGTCAACGGCGAGGACGTGATCGTGGGACGCGGGCAGGCCACGGTTTTCCCGATGGGGGACCGGCACGGGCTCCGCGTCGCGGAGGGCGACGGCGTCAGCTTTCTCGAATTCCACATCCCGGCCGCTTACACGACCGTCAGGGGCTGACGCCGCGGCACCATGAAGTTCGGGTGGATGACCCTGTCGCTGTCGCCGTCAGCCGCGGACGACCTCGCGTGCGTCCATCAGCAGCTCGAGCAGGGCGTGCTCGCCGAGGCGATGGGGTTCGACTATCTCTGGCTCACCGAGCACAACTTCACCGGCGAGTGCGCCTACGCCGACCCGATTCCGTTCGCCGGCGCGCTCGCAGGGCGCACCTCGCGCGCGCGGCTCGGGTTTGCCGTCATCCAGATGGCGCTCCACCATCCCGTGCGCCTCGCCATCCAGCTCGCGGTGCTCGACAACTTGAGCCGCGGGCGGCTGGAGGTCGGCATCGGACGCGGCTCCAGCTACAACGAGTACGAGTACGTCGGCTTCGGCCTCCGGAGCGACGACAGTCGTGACCGGATGGAGGAAGCGGCCGAGGTGCTCACGCGCGCCTGGACCGAAGAGCCGTTCGTCCACGATGGAAAGTTCTTCTCGATCCGGCTGCCCGCGGTCCGGCCGCGCCCCGTGCAGCGGCCGCATCCCCCGATCTGGCGCAGCGTGATCGCGGTCGAGTCCCTGGTCGAGTGCGGCCGCGCCGGCATCCCCGTGATGATGTCACGCGTGCCGAACGCGCGGATCCCGGAGCGCCTCACGCGCTACCGCGAGGGACTCGAGGCCGGCGGTCACGACGCGGCCAGGCAGCGCCGCCTCCTCGGTGAGGCCTCCGTGTGGCGCTTCCTCTACGTCGCCGACAGCGAGGCGCAGGCCGAGGACGACGTCCAGGAGGCGACGCTGCGCTATCGCCAGC
>WNGA01033527.1_pt1 | contig 12289 bp, 9 predicted proteins | sample 5400061 | NCBI WGS metagenome assembly WNGA01 (sample SAMN13153366, study PRJNA577476) | soil metagenome | isolation source: 100 cm soil or saprolite under grassland replicate 2 | place: USA:California | collected 2016-06-15
CGGGCGGTCTCGGGCCGTTCTTCTCCGACCATGGCGCCGCGTTCAATATCGGCCGCCGATGGCTGATGGGCGGCGCCGAGGCCCGAGCCCGGCGTTACGCCACGTCGCCCGACGCCGTGACGCGCATCGCCGGTCTCGCACCCCGCGTCCTTCGATTCGCGCAGCGAGGACATCCGGAAGCGCGCCGCATCACGCGGTCGGAGTCCTCCGCCATCGCCCTGGACCTCGTGCGCCTCGCGAAGGAGCTCGGCTGCCCCCCGCCTCTGAGGGTGAGCTGGGCAGGCCGCGTCATGCGCAATCGCTACTTCCGCGAGCAGGTCTGGCGGCGGGCCCGGCGGGAGGGCCTGCGGTTCATCGCCCGGCCGCCGCGCATGAGCGCTCTCGAGGCCGCCGCGCGGCTCGCCGCGCCCTGAGTCGCGTCACCGGCGCGCCCTGCGCAGCCAGGCCCAGGCCGCAGGGCCGGTGAGCGCAGCGGCGACACCGGCGGCGGTGTTGCCCCAGCCCGCCGTCGCCATCGCGAGCAGTCCGGCCGCCGACGGCAGCGCGGCGGTCAGCCAGAGTCCCGCCCCGCCGCCGCCGACCCGAAACGGACGGGGCAGGCCGGGCTCGCGCAGGCGCAGCGCCACGAAGGCCGCCAGCTCCAGCAGCAGCGTGAGCGAGTAGAGCCAGACATTCAGGACGATCAGCTCCTTGAAGGACCAGATCGCGCAGATGCTGTAGCCGGCGCTCGAGACGAACACCGCAGCCCACGGCGTGCCGGTACGCGCAGAGGTGGCCGCGAGCCAGCGCGGCAGATGGCCGCGGAGCGCCAGCACATACGGCAGTCGCGAATTCGTCAGCACGAGCGAGAGAAAGAGCCCGGCCGAGGCCACCACAGCGCCGGCCACCACCGTGTTCGCGAGCCAGGGCCCGCCCACGGCCAGGCCGACGGCGGGCCAATGGCCTGTCTTCCAGCGCTGCCAATCCCGCGTCGCGGCCAGTCCCGCGGCCACGGGCACGATGTTGACGAGCGCGATGAGCGGCAGCGCCCAGCACAGCGCGCGCCGGTATGCCGTCTCGGGCGCGCGCGTCTCGCCGAGCACGGTGCTCGGCGTGTCCCATCCCGAGAAATTCCACATCATCACCGCCAGCCCGAGCCCGAGCCCGCTCACGAGCCCCTGCCCCGGGGCGGCGAAGGGGACCCACGGCGCGGCGCTCGGGTGCCCTGCGGCGGCGGCAGTCAGCCACGCCACGGGGACGAGCGCGCCGACAGCGAGCGCCACCGCGCCCCAGCCGGTGATCCTCACGCCCGCGAGATTCACCGCCGTCAGCACCCAGACGAAGCCCAGCGCCAGCGCCCAGCGCTCGACCGGCGTCATCTCGGGCCGCCAGAACCGCAGATAATCGACGAAGAGCGCAGGGTAGACGGCAAGGTCCACGAAGCTATTGAGCCAGCTCCACCAGCCGACCTGGAAGCCCCAGAAGGGTCCGAAGGCCCGCCCGACCCACGCGACATAGCCGCCCTCCTCCGGCAGCGCCGAGCCGAGCTCGGCCATCGCGAACGAGACGGGAAGGCTGACGAGGAGAGGGGTCACGACGAGGAGGCAGAGGGCGAGGCCCGGCCCGAAGGCGGACACGGCGTCCTCGACGCCGTAGGGACCGCCACTGACATTGAAGAAGACGACGGCCAGGAGCGGGAGGAACGCGAGGCGTTGCGGCGCGCTCGACCTCACGCCGACTGAGCGGCCCGGATCAGCTCCGGCAGGCCCTTCAGCCACTCGTCGATGGGGATGTCGGCATCCACGATGATCTCGAGCTTGCCGCTCGGGAGGCGCCGCACGCGCCCCTGGCCCGTACCGAGCGGGATGACGACGTGCTCCCGGTGGACGCCGAGAGCGTCGAGGACCGCGAAGATCTTGTTGATCTCGTTCATGCCTACCGCATCGAGCATGGGCACCTCCCGCCGGCATCCTAAGTTGTGATAGCCTCGGGGTCAATGCGGCAGGCGGCACCGCTCGTGATGCTTCTGCTCTCGGCCTTCACAGTCCCCGCGTGGGCGGCGGAGCAGCCCCTCTTCGACGGCCACATCCACTACAGCGCGGCCGACTGGAGCGTGTACCCGCCCGAGCGCGTCCTGGCGATCCTCGACAAGGCCGGCATCCGCCGGGCGCTGGTGTCGAGCACGCCCGACGACGGCACGCTCAAGCTCTACGATCGCGACCCCAAGCGCGTCGTGCCCATCCTCCGGCCCTACCGCACGCGCGACGACATGAGCACGTGGTGGCGAGATCCCTCGATCATCCCGTATCTCGAGCAGCGGCTGGCCAGGGGCGTCCACAAGGGCATCGGCGAGTTCCATATCCACGGCAAGGACATCCGCACGCCCGTGCTCAAGCGCATCACCGAAATGGCGGTGCAGCGGGATCTCTACCTGCACGCCCACTCCGACGACGCTGCCGTGACGGAGCTCTTCGCCATCGAGCCCAGGTCCAGGATCATCTGGGCGCATGCGGGAATGTCGTCGGGCCCGCAGGCGGTCGGTGTGCTCATGGACAGGCACGCGACCCTCTGGGCCGATCTGTCCTACCGCTACGGGGATGTGGCGCCGGGCGGCACCCTGGAGCCGGCCTGGCGCACGCTCCTGGTGCGCCATGCCGACCGCTTCATGCTCGGCAGCGACACGTGGACGACGTCACGGTGGGAACAGGTCGCTGACATGGCGGACGAGGCCAGACGGTTCCTGCAGCAGCTGCCGCCTGACGTGGCCGAGAAGATCGCCTACAAGAACATCGAGCGGCTCTTCCCCTAGCGGACGCCGAGCTCGGCGGCGACGCGCTCGATCTGATTCCAGGTCTCGTCCTCGACGGGGACGCCGTCCCGGCGCCGCTCCGCCTCGAGGCGCGCCTCGGGCTCGCCGGGGATCAGGATCTCCGTGGATCCCTGCGCGAGCGGAGCCGACTTGACCCACCCGAAGAGGGCCGCGACCTGCTCGTGGAACTCGGGTAGCGGCACGAAGCGCTCGACGTCGAGACACAGCATCAGCGTGCCATTCGCGAAGACGCCCGGCGGGGGGCCGGCCGGGCCCGTGCCCGAGAGGACGCCACCGAGGATCTCGACGGCGAGCGAGAGACCGTAGCCCTTGTGCTCCCCGGCGGTCAGGAGCGAGCCGACCGGATCGCCGTAGAAGATCTCGGGGTCCGTGGCCGGCCGCCCCTGGGCGTCGATGAACCAGCCGGCCGGCGCCTGCTGCTTGCGGTTCTTCTTGACGCGCATCTTGCCCTCGGCGACCACGCTCGTGGCGAAGTCGAGCACCATGGCCGGCCCGCCGGGGCCCGGGATGCCGATGGCGTAAGGGTTGGTGCCGAGCCGCCGCGCGGCCCCGCCCCACGGTGCCACGTTGAGCCCGTGCACGGCATTGACCCAGAGCATGCCGACGAGCCCCTCGCGCGCCGCCATCTCGGCGTAATCGGCAATTGGCCGTGGCCATCTCCATCCCGCGCCGCGCCACGACCTGCCCGAAGCCACGACCGCCGTCGAGCCGCGCGGTGACCGGCGTCTCGGCGACGACGGTGACCGGGGACGTCGGATCCACCGTGCCCTTCTTCACGGCCTCCGCGTACTGCGGGACGCGGATCACGCCGTGGGAATCGTGGCCTCGGAGATTGGCCAGCACCAGCAGGTGGGCCACCCACGCGGCGTCGCCCGCCGGCGCTCCGAGCGCTTCGAAGATCCGGGCCGCCGTCGACTCGAGCTGGACGGCGTCGATGGTCGGCATGTCGAATACAATAACGCATCATGAAAGAGACGCACGAGTTCTTCGATCCGACGCACCTGCCGTCGCGGCCCCCGGCCTCATGACGGCCGCCGCACCCGCGTGGCGCTCACCCGGTCTCGAGATCAAGATCGGCGTCTCCTCATGCCTCCTCGGCCAGGCGGTGCGGTATGACGGCGGTCACCAGAAAGACGCCTATGTCACGGGCGTGCTCTCTCGGCACTTCACGTGGGTTCCCGTCTGCCCCGAGATGGAGATCGGGCTCGGCACGCCGCGTGAGACGCTGCGCCTGGTCGGCGCCGCCACGGCCCCGCGACTCGTCGCGACCAAGAGCGGCACCGATCTCACGCAGGCGATGGAGACCTTTGCCGAGGCGCGCGTCGGCGAGCTCGGCACCCTCGGGCTCTCCGGCTATATCCTCAAGCGCGCCTCGCCCTCGTGCGGGATGGAGCGCGTCAAGGTCTATACGAAGGAGGGCATGCCGTCGAAGCGCGGCACCGGGCTGTTCGCGCGGCGGCTCATGGAGGCATACCCGCTACTGCCCGTGGAGGAGGAGGGGCGGCTCGCCGACGCGCGCCTGCGCGACAACTTCATCACGCGGGTCTTCGCCCACCGCCGGCTCCGTGCGCTCGCGGAGAGCGGAGCGCGGCCGGCCGACATCGTCGATTTCCACACCGCGCACAAGCTGCTGCTGCTCGCCCACAGCCCGCCGGACTACACGAGGCTCGGCCGACTCGTGGCCGAGCTCAAAAGCGCGCCGCGCGCCGAGTGGCTCGCCCGCTACGGGCTGGGCTTCATGCGCGCCCTCGCGGTCAGGGCGACCCCACGCAAGCACGTCAACGTGCTCCAGCACATCGTGGGCTTCTTCAAGACACGCCTCTCTCCAGCCGAGAGGCGCGAGCTCGGGGCGGTCATCGGAGACTTCAGGCAGGGATTGGTGCCGCTGGTGGCGCCGATCACGCTCATCAATCATCACGTCCTGGAGCAGGGCGTGGGCGATATCGGCGGTCAGGTCTACCTCCATCCCCACCCGAAGGAGCTCATGCTGAGGAATCACACATAAATGCCTGGAAGGCCTGATTTTTCCGGTCGCCATCGGTAGCCGCATGGCATCGGCCCGGAACGCGGGCATAATCCTTGCCCCGGGGGCCAAAGTCCCGTAACCTGATCGAGCCGGCGCATCCATAAGTATTGGGATGTTCCGGGCCGTCACCCGAGCGGAGCCGCACGCATGGACAACCGCCGAGCTCTCTCTCGCCCCACGACCCCAGCGGTCTCCGGCCCGCGCGGGGCGCGGCCGATTCGCGCGCGGACACGTGAACGGCTGCCGTGGGCCTACCTCGCGGTGTTCCTGCTCGGGATGGCCGTCATCTCCACGTTCATCTGGTACCAGATCGAGAGCGAGCGCCAGGTCGTCCTCGCCAACTGGCAGGCGCGCGTCACCGCGATCGCGGAAGGCCGCGCGCGATTGGTGTCCGACTGGTTCTATGCCCGCCGGGCCGACGCCGACGTGCTCGCCGCCTCGCCCGCGGTGCGCGCGCTCATGCTCGATGCAGGCAAGGCCGCCGACCTGCGCGGCCAGCTCGTCCACCAGCTGGACCGCGTCGCCCAAGCCTACGGCTATGCCGGCATCGCGCTCATGGACACGGCTGGGCGCACGCTCGCGCGCTCGACCGGCGCCTCCGAGCTCGATCGCGACGGCAGCGAGACCGCGCTCGCGGCGGTGCGCAACCGCGCCATGCGCGTGGACCTGGTCGGGGAAACCGCGAAGAAGCTCCTCGTCATGAGCGTGCCGATCTTCGGCGACGGCTCGGGCCAGAACCGACCCGTCGTCGGCATCGTGGCCCTGATGATGGACCCGGGCATGCGGCTCTTCCCGCTGCTGTCCGACGAGACCGTCCCGACGCGCACGGGCGAGACCCTGCTCTTCCGTGTGGAGAGCCCGAAGCCGCGCTACATCTCGCCGCTCAAGGGCCAGTCGGCGGGCTGGTCGGCCGTGGACCGCTCGCTCGAGGATCTGAAGCCTCTCGCCAAGCGCGCGGCCGAAGGGCACGAGACTTTCGGGGAGATGTTCGACTACCGGGCGACGCCGGTCTTCGCCACGACGCGCTGGATCGCGCCGGCCGACTGGGGCCTCGTGCTCAAGGTGGATCGCGAGGAGGCCTTGGCCGATTTCTACCAGGCAGGCAAGCTGGCCGGCCTCGCCGGCGCCTTCCTGACGCTAGCGCTGGCGGGCGTGCTGATCAGCCTCTGGCGTCAGAGTCAGCGCGCGGCCCTCCTCCGCGATCAGATAAAGCAGGAGCGCGCCATCTTCAACCTGAAGGGCTATGCGGAGAAGATCGTCGCCTCGGTCCCCTCCGGGCTCTTGCTGCTCTCCGCCGACCTGCGGGTGCTCTCGGCCAATCGCTCATTTCTCGAGTCGTTCTTCCTCCGCCGAGACGAGGTCGTCGGCCGCGACCTCGAGGACATCATCCGGGCCGACGGCCTCGTGCGCCGCGCCCGCGAGGTGATGCAGTCAGGCATCGCCCAGCCCGACATCCTCCTCGACTTTCACCTCCTCCACCGGCAGGAGATGCGGCCGGTCCGCGTCACGATGACGGGCATCCGCATCGAGGAGCAGGAGGAAGCGCGCCTCCTGCTGATCATCCAGGACCTGACCGAGGAAGAGCGCCTCCACTCCGCCCGCAAGCAGTCGGAGCAACGCTTCCAGGACCTCGTCCAGGGCCTCGACGCGATCGTGTGGGAGGCCGACGCCGCCACGCTGCGGTTCTCCTTCGTGAGCCAGCGCGCGCAGACCGTCTTCGGCTTCCCGGCCAATCGCTGGCTCGAGCAGCCGAACTGGTTCGCCGATCGCGTCCATCCCGAGGACCGCGCCAAGGTCATGGCCAAGTGCCGGGCCGCGCTGGCCCGCGGCGAGGACCATGAGCTCGAGTACCGCGCGCTGACCGCCACGGGCGATGTCGTGTGGCTCCGCGACATCGTGCACGTCGTCCCGGATGCCCCCGGGAATGCGGGACAGCTGCGCGGCCTGACCGTGGACCTGACCGATCTCAAGCGCGCCGACGAGGCCCTCCGCGCGAGCGAGGATCAGCTGCGCCAGGCACAGAAGATGGACGCGCACCCGATGCGCAAGAACGCCGAAGGCATCCGGGAGGCGGCCGACCAGGCCGCCACCCTGACGCGCCAGCTGCTCGCCTTCAGCCGCAAGCAGGTGCTCGCGCCCAAGGTGCTCGACCTCAACGGCATCATCGCCGGGATGCAGACGATGCTTCAGCGACTGATCGGCGAGACGATCAACCTCGTCGTGGTGCCAGACCCGGCACTCGGCCGCGCCAAGGCCGACCCGGGGCAGATCGAGCAGGTCTTCATGAACCTGGCGGTCAACGCCCGCGACGCCATGCCGGACGGCGGGCGTCTCATGATCCGCACGACCAACGTGCGCGCGGACGAGACTCCGGCGCCGCCGGGCGGCGGAACCGCGGCACCCGGCCCGCACGTCATGCTCGAGGTCAGTGACACCGGCACGGGCATGGATGCCGCCACGCAGGCGCATCTCTTCGAGCCGTTCTTCACGACCAAGGAGCCCGGCAAGGGCACGGGGCTGGGCCGCTCCACCGTCTACGGCATCGTCGAGCAGAGCGGGGGCTCCATCACCGTCGACACCGAGGTCGGCCGCGGGACGACCTTCCGCATCTACCTGCCACGCGTCGAGGCTCCGACCCAGCAGCGAGACGTGCCGACGGCTCTCCCTGCCGCGCGTCCCATCCGGGCTCAGGCTCCCGCGGCCGCGGCGCCTCCCCCCGCGCCTGCCGTCGTCGCGCCTGCCCCCGCGCCGGTCTTCGTCGCGCCTCCGCCACCCGTTCCGGCTCCCGCAGCCCGGGCGTCCGCCGGGCCCGTCTACGATGCGCAGAGCATCCCCGTCCCGCCCTCCGACGCCCCGCCGACGCGCGCCGAGACCATCCTGCTCGTGGAGGATGCTCTCCGCGTGCGCGCGGTCGTCCGCGAGATCCTCGAGATGCACGGCTACGACGTGCTCGAGGCCCGGCACGGCGCCGAAGCGCTCGAGATCAGCGAGCGCCACCAGGGCCCGATCCATGTCATGGTCACCGATGTCGTGATGCCGCAGATGAGCGGCCGCGAGCTGGCCCAGCGCCTGGCGCCGGTACGCCCCGGGATGAGGGTGCTCTACATGTCGGGCTACACGGACGACGCCATCGTCCGCCACGGCGTGCTCGGGGCCGGCATGGCCTTCCTCTCCAAGCCCTTCACGCCGGACGCGCTCGCGCTCAAGGTGCGCGAGGTCCTGGACACGCCACCGCGGGCGTCCGTGGAGCCAACCAACGGCGGCCCGACGCCCAATGGACGCGGCTCAGTGCCTCCGCCCTCGGTCACGCCCAGCGGAGCTCCCGCCGGAACCATCGTCCAGCGGGCAGAAGACGTGGGCCAGACCCGACCCACGCGCGTCTAGCGGCGCCCCCACTCTTCCGCATCCCGTGTCCCTTCCTCGCATTCGCGTCCTCGTCGCCAAGGTCGGGCTCGACGGCCATGACCGCGGCGCCAAGGTCGTGGCCCGGTGCCTGCGTGACGCGGGCATGGAGGTCGTCTACACCGGCCTGCACCGCACGCCGGAGGAAGTCGTGGCCGCGGCCGTCCAGGAGGACGTGGACGTCCTCGGCATCAGCCTGCTGTCCGGCGCTCACATGACGCTCGTGCCGAAGGTCATCGCCCTCTTGCGCCAGGCGCGCGCGGAGGAGGTGCGCCTCGTGCTGGGAGGCGTCGTCCCGGACGAGGACGTGCCTGTCCTCCGAGACATGGGCGTGGCCGACGTCATCCTGCAGGACACCCCGCCCGAGGAGATCGTGGCGCGCATCCGCGGGCTCGTCGCGTCGCGCGCCGCGGGCTGAGCCCGCCTTCACGGATCGTGGCCGGCCTCGACCTGGCGAAGCTCCGGCAGACGCGCGGCGTCGATCTCGGCGTCTGGCCGCCACGCTACGATCCGGGCTACCAGCCCTCGGCCGACGAGCCGTGCTGGCTGCCCGAGGTCGAGTGCGCGCCGCCGGCCCTCCGCGACGAGCTCGTCCTCGTCAAGCTCCGGCGGCAGGTCGAGTACGCCTGGGCCCGCTGCCCCTTCTATCGGCGGAAGTGGCAGGCGGCCGGCGTCTCGCCCGCGTCTCTCGAGACGCTCGACGATCTATCCCGGTTCCCCGTCGTCCAGAAGGCCGAGCTGCGCCACGCCCAGGCCGCGCATCCGCCTTTCGGAGACTATCTCGGCATCGAGACCCGGGAGATCGCCCGCATCCACGGCACGAGCGGAACCACGGGACAGCCCACGGTCTTCGGGATCGGGAGCGAGGACTGGGAGCGCATCGCCCTGGCGCACGCGCGCATTCTCTGGAGCGCCGGCATCCGCCCTGCGGACCGTATCTTGATCTGCTCCTTCTTCAGCCTCTACCTCGGGTCCTGGGGAGCCCTGGCGGGTGCCGAGCGCCTCGGCGCCACTGTCTTTCCCTTCGGCGCGGGCCAAGCGGGGCAGACGCTGGCGGCGGTCGGCTGGGCCCGCGAGATCCGGCCGACGGCTTTCTACGGCACGCCGTCCTACGCGCTCCACTTCGCCGAGACGGCCAGGCGCGAGGGGATCGACCCGCGCAGCCTGGGCTTCAGGATCCTCTTCTTCTCGGGCGAGCCGGGCGCGGGCATCCCGGCGACCAAGCGGCTCATCGAGGAGACCTTCGGCGGCATCTGTGTGGACATGGGCAGCATGGCCGAGATGACGCCGTGGATGACCAATGCCGAGTGCCGGCACCGGACGGGGATGCACCTCTGGCAGGATCTGGTCTTCACGCAGGTCTGCGATCCCGAGACGTTCACGCCGCTCCCGTACGGCGGCGAGGGCACGCCGGTCTACACGCACCTCGAGCGGACCTCGCAGCCCATGATCCGGCTCGTCTCGGGCGACCGCGCGCGCTGGACCGACGACCCGTGCCCGTGCGGCCGGACCTACCCGCGGCTGCCGATGGGCCTCTACGGACGCTTCGACGACATGATCGTCGTGCGCGGCGAGAACATCTACCCGAGCGCGATCGAGGACACGCTGCGCGCGATGGCGGACTTCGGCGGCGAGTTCCGGGTCATCGTCTCGCGGCGCGACCAGATGGACGAGCTGCTGGTGCGCGCCGAGCACGTGGCGCGCCTGACCGACCCAGCGCGCCTCGAGACCCTGCGCGGGGAGATGCGCGAGCGCCTCCGGGCTCGGCTCGGCGTCCACCCGGTGGTGGAGCTCGTGCCCGAGGGCACGCTTCCCCGCACCGAGTTCAAGGCGCGGCGGATCATCGACGATCGAGATCTGTACCGTCAGGCAGTCGAGAAGAGGGAGGCCTAGTGCCAGTCCAACTAACTTCGCCAGACTTCGTTCTCAGTCGGCAGCAACCCTCAACGTACACCCACGTACGCCTCGGGCTGCTGCCTCCCTCGGGCCTCGTCTGGCTCGCTATTTGGGCCGGCACTCTGGGGTCGTGGGCGAGGTTTCGCCGGAACACGTGGGAGTCCCACTAGATGTTCGACCTCGAGGAGATCGCGCGGGCCGCGGCGCTGCGCGCGGCGTGGGAGGCGGGCGAGCTCCGCGCCTTCCTCGACCGCCAGCCCGAGTCGCGTGCCGAATACCACACGCTGTCCGGCATCCCCGTCAAGCGCGTCTATACGGCTGACGACGTGGCCGGCCTGCGTCACGAGGACCTGGGGATGCCGGGGCAGTACCCCTTCACCCGCGGGCCGTATCCGACGATGTACCGCGGCCGGCTCTGGACCATGCGGCAGATCGCAGGCTTCGGCACGGGCGAGGACACCAATGGGCGCTTCCGCTACCTGATCGACCAGGGGCAGACAGGCCTCAGCGTGGACTTCGACATGCCGACGCTGATGGGCTACGACTCCGACGACCCGCGCTCGCTGGGCGAGGTCGGGCGCGAGGGCGTGGCCGTGGATACCCTCGACGACGTCGAGGCCCTCTTCGCCGGCATCGACCTCGAGCGCATCTCGGTGTCGATGACGATCAACCCGACGGCCTGGATCCTCCTCGCCATGTACGTGGCGCTGGCCCAGAGTCGTGGCTCCCACCTCGGCCGCCTCTCGGGCACGGTGCAGGCCGACATCCTCAAGGAATACATCGCCCAGAAGGAATGGATCTTCCCCATCCGTCCGTCCATGCGCATCATGCGCGACATGATCGTGTGGTCCGCGCGGCACCTCGCGCGCTACAACCCGATCAACATCAGCGGCTACCACATCTCCGAGGCGGGGGCGACCTCCGTCCAGGAGCTCGCCTTCACCATGGCCAATGCCATCGCCTACGTCGAGGAGGTGACGCGCGCCGGTGTGGCCGTGGACGAGTTCGCGCCGCGCCTGGCCTTCTACTTCGTCGCCCAGAACGATTTCTTCGAGGAGATCGCCAAGTTCCGGGCCGCGCGGCGGATCTACGCGAAGATCATGAAAGAGCGATTCGGAGCGACCAGGCCCGAGTCCATGCGCCTGCGCTTCCACTGCCAGACCGCGGCGATGACGCTCACCAAGGCGCAGCCCATGAACAACATCGCCCGCACGACGCTCCAGGCGCTCTCGGCCGTGCTGGGCGGATGCCAGTCGCTCCACACGAACGGCCTCGACGAGGCCTACGCCATCCCCTCCGAGGAGGCGATGAAGATCGCGCTCCGGACGCAGCAGGTCATCGCCGAGGAGAGCCGCGCCGCCCAGGTCGTGGACCCGCTCGGCGGCTCTTTCTACCTGGAGTCGCTCACGGCGGAGATCGAGCGGCGGGTGCTGGACATCCTGGCCAAGGTGGACGCCATGGGCGGGACCATCAAGGCCATCGAGGAGGGCTACTTCCAGCACGAGATCGCGGACAGCGCTTACGAAGCCGCGAGGCGCCGGGCCTCGGGCGAGCAGCCCGTCCTGGGCGTCAACCGACACGTCGAGCCCGCGGCGCCGGTGCCGGTGCCGATCCACAGGATCGACCCGGCCGTCGAGGCGCGCCAGCTCGCCCGCCTCCGGGAGACACGACGACGGCGCGACGGCGCGAAGGTCCAGGCCCTCCTCGACAGGCTCGAGGCGGAGGCGAGGAGCCCCGACGCCAACCTCATGCCGGTCACCATCGAGGCCGTCACGGCGCGCGCCACCATGGGCGAGATCGTCGCGCGGCTTCGCGCCCTCTTCGGAACGTACACCGAGCGCCCGGTCTTCTAGGCCGCGAGGCGAGGCTGAGTAGAGCTGGCGAAGTTAGTTTGGGCCGGCACTGGCCGTCGTGGCTGATCGCCGGTACACTGCCGATCTCGAATCCCAGTGCCCTGCTTCCAGAGGAGGAGCATGACGCCGCCAGCCCCAGCGCCCTTTCGCATCGACGTGCCCCAAGCCGTGCTCGACGATCTGCGCGAACGGCTGGAACGCACGCGCTTCCCAGACCAGGCTCCCGGCACGCCCTGGGCGCATGGTACCGACCTGGCCTACATGCGCGACCTCGTCGCCTACTGGCAGACGCGCTATGACTGG
>WNGA01040346.1_pt1 | contig 12289 bp, 10 predicted proteins | sample 5400061 | NCBI WGS metagenome assembly WNGA01 (sample SAMN13153366, study PRJNA577476) | soil metagenome | isolation source: 100 cm soil or saprolite under grassland replicate 2 | place: USA:California | collected 2016-06-15
GACGTGCGTGACCCGCGCGTCGGGTTCGTCACGGTCACCGCGGTGGAACTGTCCGGCGACCTGGCGCACGCGCGCGTGCGGGTGAGCGTGATGGGCGACGACGCGGAAAAAGCGAAGTCGCTCGAGGGGCTCGCGAGCGCCGCCCGGTTCCTGCGCGCCCAGCTCGCCAAGGCGCTGCCGCTGCGCGTGGCGCCGGAGCTGCGCTTCGAGCTCGACCGCGGCCTAGAGCACGCCCAGCAGATCGACCGGATGCTCCGCGGACTCAAGGGGGGCGCGGGCTGATCTCCGGTGTGGCGCTGGTCGCGAAGCCGGGGGGCACGGATGGACCCACGTCGCACGACGTCGTCGACACCGTGCGGCGGGCGGTCGGGACCGATCGGGTGGGTCACCTGGGGACGCTCGATCCATTCGCGGCGGGGCTGCTCGTGATCGTGGTGGGCCGTGCCACGCGGTTGGCGCCGTTTACGGCGGGATGGGACAAGGCGTACGACGGCGTGATCCGACTGGGCACGACGACCACCACCGACGATCCCACCGGCGCGACGGTCGCGACCTCGGAGGCGTGGCGTGGAGTGGATCGGGCGCGGGTGGAGGAGGTCCTGGCCGGGTTCCGCGGGGCGTACGACCAGCGGCCGCCCGCGTACTCGGCGGTGAAGGTGGCCGGCGAGCGCGCCTACCGGCGGGCTCGCCGCGGCGAGGGCGTGGTGTTGCGACCCCGACGGGTCGAAGTGACGGAGCTCGAGCTCGAGAGCTTCGCGCCCCCCGACGTGGGCTTTCGCGCCACGGTGAGTGGTGGCACGTACCTGCGCAGCCTGGCCCGCGACGTGGGGGAGGCGCTGGGCTGCGGGGCGCATCTGGCAACGCTCACCCGGACGCGGGTCGGGCCGTTCCGGCTCGCGGATGCCGTGGCGCCCGACGGTCTGACGGCGCACGCGCTGCGCGATCCGGCGGAGCTCGTCCGCGACCTGCCGGCTCGGGCGCTGGACGACGCAGGGCGTGCCGCCGTGATCCACGGACGTCCGGTGCCTGCGGGCGACGAGACGCGAGGGTCGGGAAACGTCGCCCTGTTCTGGAGCGGACAGCTCGTCGCAGTGGCGGAGCGCGTGGGAGACGTGCTCAAGCCCCGCGTGGTGGTGGTGGAGCAGTGACGGGGGCGGGCACCGTCGCGACCGTCGGGACGTTCGACGGGATCCACCGCGGGCACCAGGCGGTGCTGCGCGAGGTCGTGCGACGGGCCGGGCAGGCGGCGGGGGGGCGCACGAGCCTGCTCGTGACGTTCGACCCACACCCGCTCGAGGTCGTGAACCCGAGCGCCGCGCCGCGGCTCCTCACGCTGTCCGACGAGAAGCGCGGGCTGGCGGCAGCGCTCGGCGTCGAGCGGGTGGAGGTCGTGGCGTTCACGCCCGAGCTCGCGCGTCTCGGTCCGGAAGAGTTCGTGCGCGACGTGCTGCGGGCGCGCTTCGGGATGCAGGAGCTGGTTCTGGGGTACGACCACGGGTTCGGGCGCGGCCGCGCGGGCGATGTGGAGATGGTGCGGCGGCTGGCGCGCGAGGACGGGTTCGCCATGGAGGTCGTCGCGGCCGTGAAGGACGATGGGCAGCCGATCTCGTCGTCGCTGATCCGGACCGCCGTGGCGCACGGTGACCTGGCGTCGGCCGTGCGTGCGCTTGGGCGGCCGTACAGCGTGCGGGCCGTGGTGGAGCGGGGTGCGGGACGGGGCCGGACCATCGGGGTGCCGACGATCAACCTCTCGTCGCCCGACCCGCGCAAGCTGCTGCCGCCGGATGGCGTGTATGCCGTGCGGGTCGAGATCGACGGAAAGCGCTACGGTGGCATGATGAACCAGGGGCCGCGGCCCACGTTCGGCGTGCACGCGCGCGGCCTCGAGATTCATCTGTTCGACTTCACGGGCGATCTGTACGGGGCGACGGTGACGGTGGAGTGGGTGCGGCGGCTGCGCGATACCCAGACCTTCGCGTCGCGCCAGGCGCTGGTCGACCAGATCGAGCGCGACGCGATCGCGGCGCGGGCGATCCTCAAGGAGTAGAGACTCGAATGCGCACGATCCGCTCACGACTCGTCGCCATCGGCGTGTTGCTCGCGCTGGCGGTGTGGCAGCTGATCCCCACCGACGTCACGCAGCGGGTGCGCGACGCGACGACCGGTCGCATGAAAGACACCACGATCCGGCGCGTGCCGATCAATCTCGGGCTCGATTTGCAGGGCGGTATTCACCTGGCGCTCGAAGTGGACCAGTCGAAGGGCCCCGTGCCCGACTGCGCCGACGCCATCCAGCGCGCCGAGCGGGTAGTGCGCACACGGATCGATGAGTTCGGCACGAGCGAGCCCGTCGTGCAGATCCAGGGGCGCTGCCGCCTCATCGTCGAGCTGGCGGGCGAAAAAGACCCGGCTCGTGCCAAGAGCATCATCCAGCGCACGGCGTTCCTGGAGTTCCGCATCACCGACATGAAGAATCTCTTCCGGGATGCGCTCCCGGAGGTCGATAAGACGCTGCGGCTCGCCGGGGTCAAGGCGCCGGGGCAGGGGGCCGCCGCAGCGAGCGTGACCCAGCTGTTCGGTGCGGATACCGGGAAAGCGAAGGGCAAGGCGGCGAAGGGCAAGGCGGCGACGAAGGACACGACCGACCTGAACGCCCCCGGCGCGCTCTCGTCGCTCCTCTTCCAGGGTCAGCTGCCCGGGGAGTATCTCGTGCCGGAAGAGCAGGTGCCGGTGGCCGAGAGCCTGCTGGCGCGGCCCGACGTGCAGCGGCTCATCCCGCGAGGGCTGGAGCTCAAGTGGGGCACGGAAGTGTTGTCGCGCGCCGGCCGCAGCTACCGGACGCTGTACGCCGTGGAGGACCGGCCGATCATCACGGGAGAATACCTGCAGGACGCGAAGGCCACGCGCGACCCGCTCACCAACCAGTCGGTGGTCAACTTCGTGCTGTCGCGGCGCGGCGGACGCATCTTCGAGCGCGAGACCGGCCGCCACGTGAACGACTATATGGCGATCATCCTCGACGGCCGGGTGCAGGGGCAGCCGCCGGTCATCAAAAGCCAGATCGGGCAGCGCGGGCAGATCGAGCTGGGCGCAAAGCCGCTGCAGGATGCCCAGGACCTGGCGCTGGTGCTCAAGGCCGGGGCGCTGCCCGCCCCCCTCACGATCATCGAGGAGCGTACGATCGGCCCGTCGCTCGGCCAGGACTCGATCCGGGACGGCATCCGTGCCGGGATCGTCGGCGTCGCCCTCGTCGTGCTGATCATGGTGACCTACTACCGGCTGTCGGGCGTGTTGGCCGTGGCGGCGCTCACCCTGTACGTGGTCTTCACGCTCGCCGGGCTCGCGGGGTTCGGGTTCACCCTCACGCTGCCCGGGCTCGCCGGACTGGTGCTGTCGGTCGGCATCGCGGTCGACGCGAACGTGCTGATCTTCGAGCGCATCCGCGAGGAGCTGCAGCACGGGAAGCTGGTCCGTACCGCCGTGGACGAAGGCTTCAAGCACGCGATGAGCGCCATCATCGACTCGAACGTGAGCACCGCGCTCACCGCCTTCATTCTTTATCTGGTCGGGACCGGTCCGGTGCAGGGCTTTGCGATCACGCTGATCATCGGTATCGCCGCGTCCATGATCACGGCCATCTTCGTGGTTCGCACCTTCTACATGATCTGGCTCGACCGCCGGCCGGACATGGCCACCTTGAGCGTCTGAGATGATCCGACTCTTCGCCAACGCCAATTACGACTTCATCAAGTGGCGCCGCTGGGCCTACGGGCTCACGGCGGCGATCATCCTTCCCGGATTCGCGCTGTTCCTCGTGCGCGGCCTGAACTATTCGATCGAGTTCACCGGCGGGACGCTGATTCAAGTCCAGACCCCCCAGCCTGTGGGCACCGAACGCATCCGCGGCGCGCTCGACGCGGCGGGCATCCGCGACGCGGAGATCCAGGAGTTCGGTGCGCCCAACGAGTACGTAATCCGGGCGCGGTTGGGACGGGCGGACGCGGCGGTCGAGGGCTCGACCGAGACGACCGCGGCGGCGGTGGACTCGGCGCTGGCGCGCTCCCTGGGCCCGGCACCCGACCACTACAAGATCCTCCGCACCGAAGCGGTCGGCCCGAAGGTCGGGCGCGAGCTCCAGGGCAAGGCGTTCCTGGCGATCTTCTGTTCGTTCCTCGTCACCCTGGTTTATCTCGCGGTCCGCTTCGAATGGCGCTTCGGCCTCGCCGCGGTGCTCGCGACGTTCCACGACATTCTCACCACGATCGCGTTCATCCGTTATCTCGACCTCGAGGTGAGTCTCGTGGTCGTGGGCGCGGTCCTGACCATGGTCGGTTACTCGCTCAACGACACGATCATCATCTTCGATCGGGTGCGCGAGAATCTGCGCAAGTTCCGGCGCCAGAACCTGTACGAGATTCTGAACCTCTCGATCAACGAAACGCTGCCGCGTTCCGTGCTGACACACGGGACGACGATGGTGACAACGATCGCGCTCGTCCTCTTGGCGGGCGAAGTGCTGCGGCCCTTCGCGCTGGTGATGACCTTCGCGATCTTCACGGGCACCTTCTCGTCGATCTATATCGCGGCCCCGATCCTCATGTACATCGAGAAGCGCTGGCCCGGCGAGGACGCGCGTGGCGCTCGGACGTTGCGCCCGGCGGGGTCGGCGCCGGCGACGCCGCCAGCGCGCGAGCCCCAGCCGACGCGCTAGTCGGGGCGCAGCATGCTGCGCCCCCCCTCCCTCGTCGACGCCCACTGCCATCTGGGCGATGCGGCGTTCGACCCCGACCGCGATGCGGTCCTCGCCCGCGCGCGGCAGCCTGAGAGACCTGCTCGCCCTACCCGAAGTCGTGGCGCTCGGAGAAACGGGGCTCGATTACCATTACGAGCACTCGCCGCGCGACGCGCAACGTCGCGCCTTCGAGGGCCAGCTCGCGCTCGCGCGCGAGGCTCGGAAACCGGTCGTGGTGCACGCGCGCGAGGCCGACGACGACGTCGCGGCGATGCTCCGGAATGCGGATACGACGGTCGTACTGCACTCGTTCAGCTCGGGTCCGGGCGTGTTCGCGGCAGGGATGGCGATCGCCGCGTACTTTTCCTTCAGCGGCATGATCACTTTCAAGAACTGGACGATGGTCGACCGCCTCACCGCGTGTCCACCCGACCGGCTGCTCGTCGAGACCGACGGCCCGTATCTTGCTCCCGTCCCTTATCGCGGGAAGCGCAACGAGCCGGCCTTCGTGCGCGCAGTGGCGGAGGCCCTCGCGCGGGCCCGTGGAGAGCCGGTTGAGAGCATCGCACAACGCACGACGGACAATGCGCGCCGGCTCTTCGGGCTCCGGCTCGCCACGACCCTCTAGCAGCGGGAATCCGTGACCACGACGGCCAAAGTACCCACCGACATCGTCATCGCCCAGGCGGCCGAGCTGCGTCCGGTGGCCGACATCGCCGCGGAGCTGGGGCTCGACGAGGAGGAGATCGAGCTGTACGGCAAGTACAAGGCGAAGGTGCGGCTCTCCGCGGTAGCCCGCCGCAAGCCCAAAGGACGGCTCGTGCTGGTCACCGGGATCAACCCGACGCCGGCGGGGGAGGGGAAGTCCACGGTGACGGTCGGGGTGACCCAGGCGCTGCGAAAGCTCGGGAAGAACGCCGCGCTCTGCATCCGCGAGCCGTCGCTCGGGCCCGTCTTCGGTGTGAAGGGCGGAGCCGCGGGCGGCGGGTACGCCCAGGTCGTTCCGATGGAAGACATCAACCTGCACTTCACGGGGGACTTCCACGCCATCGCGAGCGCGCACAACCTGCTGTCGGCGATGTTGGACGCCCATCTGCATCACGGCAATGTGCTCGGTCTCGACACGCGCCGCATCACCTGGCCCCGCACCATCGATATGAACGACCGCGCCCTGCGGAACGTCATCGTGGGACTCGGAGGGCTGAACGCCGGCCCCGCGCGCGAGGAGCGGTTCGTCATCATCCCGGGCTCGGAGGTCATGGCCATCCTGGCGCTGGCTACGGGCATCGAGGACCTGGAGCAGCGTCTCGCGCGCATCATCGTGGGGCTCACGTCCGAGAAGCAGCCCGTGCGCGCGAGCGACCTGAAGGCCCAGGGGGCCATGACCCTGCTGCTCAAGGACGCGATCAATCCCAACCTCGTGCAGACGCTCGAAGGCGGACCGGCGTTCATCCACTGCGGGCCGTTCGGGAACATCGCCCACGGCTGCAACTCGGTCGTGTCGACCAAACTTGCCCTCAGGCTGTGCGACGTGGTGCTCACCGAGGCGGGTTTCGGGGCCGACCTCGGGGCCGAGAAGTTCTTCGACATCAAGTGCCGCATGGCGGGCCTGGACCCCGAGGCGGCGATCCTGGTCGCCACGGTGCGGGCGCTCAAGATGCACGGGGGCGTCAAGAAGGATGCGCTGGGCAAGGCCGACGTCGACGCCGTGAAGCGCGGCGCGGCGAACGTGCGCCGCCACATCAGGAACGTGAAGAAGTTCGGCGTCCCCGTGATCGTGGCACTCAATCGGTTCATCACGGACACCGAGGCCGAGCTCGAAGCCGTCCGGGCCGAGTGCGCCGCGGAGGGTGTGGGCGTCGAGCTGTGCGAGGTGTGGGAAAAGGGCGGGGAGGGGGGCGTAGCCGTGGCCGAAGCGGTGCTCAAGCTGCTGGACGACCGCACCACGAAGTTCAAGCCCCTGTACGACGAGAAGCGCCCGATCCGGGAGAAGATCGAGACGATCGCGACGGAGATTTACGGGGCCGGGGGCGTGGCGTTCGCCCAGCCGGCAGCGCGCGCGCTCGAGCAGCTGCCCGCGATGGGACTGGGCGAAACGCCGGTGTGCATGGCGAAGACGCAATACTCCTTCTCGGATGACCCGACCCAACTTGGCGCGCCGAGCGGGTTCACGCTCCAGGTCCGAGACATTCTGCCCTCGGCGGGCGCGGGGTTCGTCGTGGCGCTCGCGGGCGACATCATGACCATGCCGGGGCTGTCGAAGACGCCCGCGGCCGAAAAGATCCGGGTGCACCCGGACGGCACGATCGAGGGACTCTTCTGATGGCACTCAAGGCTTTGGGAATGGTGGTGACGGAGGGCGCGCCGAAAGCGATCGGCCCCTACAGCCAGGCAGTGGTCGTAGACGGGATGGTGTATACGGCGGGACAGATCGCGCTCGACCCCAAGACCGGCGCGATCGTGGGCAACACCACTGCGGAGCAGGCCGACCAGGTGCTCAAGAACCTCGGGGCGATCCTCAAGGCCGCGGGCTCCGGGCTCGATCTGGTCGTGAAGACCACGGTGTACCTCGTCGACATGGCCGATTTTCCGGCGCTGAACGAGGTGTACGCGAAGCACTTTCCCACGCACAAGCCGGCGCGCTCCACCATACAGGCCGCGGCCCTGCCCAAGGCGGTGCGGGTGGAAATCGACGCCATCGCGACGGTCCGATGAGACGCCTCGCCCTGGTGATCGGGGGAGCGCTGCTATGGTCCCTCCCGGGCAGGGCGGTCGCCCAGACCGAGGCGCCGTCCGCCGATCGCACGTTGGCGCGCGACATTCTCCGCGAACTTGTCGAGATCAACACGACGGACTCGCTCGGCAACACGCCACGTGCGGCACGCGCCATGGCGCGGCGCCTGCTCGCGGCGGGATTTCCCGCGGCAGATGTGCGCGTGCTGATCGGCCCCGATGCGAAGCACGGCAACCTCGTGGCACGCTACCGCGGCACGGGGGGGGGCGGGCGTCCGATCGTCGGCTTCGCCCACTTGGATGTGGTCCCTGCCCGGCGGGCGGACTGGTCCGTCGATCCCTTCACCCTGCTCGAGAAGGACGGCTACTTCTACGGCCGCGGCACGACCGACAACAAGGCGGGGGACGCGATCCTCGTCGCCGATTTCATCCGGCTCAAGCGGGCGGGGTTCACGCCCCAGCGCGATTTGATTCTGATGCTCACCGGCGACGAAGAAACCGCCGGCAGCTGCATCGCGTGGCTCGTGGCGAAGCACCGGGATGTGATCGACGCGGACTTCGCCCTCAACACCGACGCCGGCGGCGGCGTGTTGCGCGACGGACGCCGCGTGATGTTCGTGGTGCAGGCGAGCGAAAAGGTGTACGCGACCTATGTGCTCGAAGCCACGGACAAGGGCGGGCACAGCTCCCTCCCGCGGCCGGCGGACAATCCCGTCTACCGTCTCGCCCCCGTACTGGAGCGCCTCGCACAGTATCAGTTCCCGGTCAAGCTGAACGAGGTGTCCCGGGGGTTCTTCGAGCGCTCGGCCGCGCTCGAGAGCGGGTCCCTCGCCGACGACATGCGGGGTGTCCTGAAGGACCCGCCGGACAGCGCGGCCGTGGCGCATCTGTCGGCGGTGCCGTTCTATAATTCCAAGCTTCGCACCACCTGCGTCGCCACCATGATGGAGGCGGGGCACGCCGAGAACGCGCTGCCCCAGTCGGCCCGCGTGACCGTGAACTGCCGGATCCTCCCGGGGGAGCCCGATGCGGAGGTCGCGGCCACGCTGGAACGGCTCGCCGCCGACGACCGGATCGCGCTCCGTACGGTTTACGCGCCCATTCCGAGCCCGTCCTCACCCCTCACGCGTGCGATCATGGGCCCCATCGAGCGGCTGGTCGCGGAGCAGTTCCCCAATGTCCCGATCGTGCCCGTGATGGAGGCGGGCGCGACCGACGGGCTGTTCCTCCGCAACGCCGGGATCCCCACCTACGGCGTGTCGGCCGTCTTTGAAGAGCAGAACGACGTGCGGGCGCACGGTCGCGATGAGCGGCTCCGCGTGCAGAGCTTTTACGAGGGCAGGGTAGCGCGATTCCGCGTCCCCGGCGGGGCGGAGCCCGCGGATGCCCCTGACGGACGCCAGGCGGGTGACGCCGGCTCCGACGACCGACCGATGCCGCTCGCGGCTTCGATCTTATGGACGCCGATCGACGCCGCTGCAGAGCCAGGCGCCGGCCTCCTTCCCGTTTTCATCGCGCAGCGAGCGCTGGCCGCGGTGCACGAGCATTGCGCGGCCGGGCGTGAGACGTGCTTCGGTCTCCTCACCGGGCGCCCGTTGCGCGCTCCGGACACGGGCGCTTCGTACGTCGTCGTCGAGTCGACCATCCGGCTCCCGGGCGGGACCGGCGACGATGCCAAGGCCGCACTGCTGCAGGGGTGGGTGGTGGCGCAGGACGTCGTGCGCAGGACCGGCGATCGACTGGTCGGCTGGTACCGGGGCCGCTGGACCACCGAGGCAGGGCTCACCTCGGCGGAGGCGGAGACCCACGCCGCGGTGTTCGCCGAGCCCTGGCAGGTGGCGGTGGCGGTGGGTTCGGGCGACGCGACCGTGGGCGGCGTGTTCCGTCGCTCGGCGAGCGGCGCGTGGGCGCAAGAGTGCCTCCCGTTTTATGAGCTCATCGATCCGTCGGCCTTCCGACCGGATGGTAGCAAACACACGCGCTTGCGCTGGGACAACTACCGCACGGAGGAGACGGCGCTCGTCACTTCTGCCGCGACGGCCGTGTGCGCCGTGCCCGCTCCGGCGCCCGCTCCCCTCCTCTGGCCTGACGAGTTCGGTGGCGCCGACGATGCGGAGGCAGGCGGACCTGCGGCGTCCGGCCCGCGCGTCGGTCGCGCCGGACGATGGGCCGCGTATGCCGCCGCAGGCGTCCTGGCGGTCGCGGGCGTGTTCAGGCTCTACTCGGCCGTGGCATCGCCCGCGTCCCCGGGCTCGCCCGCGGCGGTGGCGGCGATCCCGCTCGAGCGAGTGGACCGGGCCGCCGACACGCTCGCCCTGGCGATCGCTGCCTTCGACTTGCGTGCGGGCCTGTTTGCCAGCCGTCAGATGCAATGTCCCGAGCTGGCGCACGGACTCATCCTGGTCGAAGAGCGGTGGACGACGTACAACAGCGTGCGGAGGGACAGCGGGGCGCCGCTCGACTCGGCTCGCGCGGCTCGGGACCGGGCGCTCTATACCGACGTCGACGGGGTCGAGCGACGGTTCGAGCGCTCGGCCTGCACCCGACCGTGATGCGCGCCGTCGCATTGCTCGCCCTCCTCGTGAGCGCGGTGCCGTGTCCGGTGGCGACGCAGGGGTCCCAGCCGCTGCGCAAGACGGACGTGATCCGCCTGCTCTCGAACCCGCTGATCTCCAGGACCGAGGTCGCGGATCTGATCCGGCGCAACTGTGTCGCCTTTCGACCCACACCGCGGGACTGGGCGGATCTGCGCGACTTCGGCGCGGACGCGGAAGTGCTGAGCAGCATCGGCGGATGCGCGACGTCCGCGGCGCAGCGCGCCGCCCCCACGCTCCCCCTCGCCGCCGTGCTGCTACCGGCGCGGCTGGGCGTCCCCGTTGGGGGCGAGGCGGTTGCGCGCGTGCAGGTGAGGCGGGGTGAGCTTGCGCAGGCGGGTGTGCCCCTGGTGCTGCGCGGGACCTCCGGCATTCCGGGCGGGCCGCCGCAGGACGCGAAGGCCACCACCGATGCGAGCGGCGTCGCGGTGTTCCGGTTCCCGGTCGGTCGGCTCCCCGCCGCCTACACGCTCGAGGTCGTCACCGGCTCGGGTGCGTCGTTCCCGGGAACACCGCCACTCGAGGTGGTCGTCCGCCCCGCGGGGCCGGCCGTCGCCACCGCACAGCCCGGCCGCGTGGAGCTGGGGGCCGGCGAGCGCGGACCCATCTCGCTGCTGGTGACGGTGCGGGACTCGTTGGGCAACGCCGTGCCGGGCGAGCCGATCACCCTGCAACCGGACAACTCGGACATGGGGATAGCCGCCGAGGCTCGCTCCACGGACTCGCTGGGGCGGGCGGCGTTCATTATCGAGCGGGCCGCAGTGCACCACGAGGGGAAGCTCACGATCCGGGTGCGGGGCCAGCCGTTGGCATCGGTGGACGTGGTCTGGACCGACGTGATGGCGCCGGCGACAACGGGCTTCGTGTCGGGCGCGGGACAACGCGGCATCGTGCGGACCCGGTTGAACGAGCCGCTGGTGGTTCAGGTGCGCTCGAGCCTCGGCAGACCATTGGTCGGGAAAGTCGTGACGTTCCGAGCGGTCAACGCCGACGTCGCGACCGACAGCGTCGTGACCGACTCGGCCGGCCTCGCCCGTGTTGAGGTGACCCTGGGCAAGCAGGCCGGCCCGGCCCTCGTCACCGCCACCGTGGACTCGCTCCAGAGGCAGGCGGGGCTCTCCGTGGACCCCGCGGCTCCCGCCGGTGTCATCCTCGAGCGGGACGGGAATCGCGTCGATGGCGGCACCGTGGTAGTGACCGCCGGCGCTGCGTTCGTGCTGCGGGTCTCCGCGCAGGACGCGTACGGCAACCCGGTGCCGGCGGCGGATCTGGCGCGGATGATTCAGAAGATGCGTAATCGGTTCAACCTGCAGTCGCAGCTCTTGAAAATGGTCGGCGTCGAATCGGATGGCGGCGCGGCGAAGGTGACGTTCAAACCGGTCGGAGCGGGGCAGGCGGAGTTGTCGATTGCCGGCGCGACCGTGTCGGTGGCGATCGCCCAGGCCAGGTAGCGACTACCCTGCCGCGGCGGCGTCGTCGAGCGGGTGCGCCACGGCGTCCAGCCAGCCCGTGATCTCCCGGAAGGTGAACGGCTTGCGAATAACGGTGCAGGGGTTCCGTTCGGTCCAGGTGCGCACGTCGGGCGCGTCGGCGTCCCCCGTCATCAGCGCGACGCGGCCTTGGAGCTGCGGCCAGCGGTGTGTCATGGCGAGGTAGAGCGAGAGGCCCGACATCGTGGGCAAGCGCACGTCGAGCAGGACCGCGAAGGCCGATTCCGTCGCGAGCAGCTGGTAAGCCGCATCCGGGCTGCCCGTGCTCAAGACCCGGTATCCGAGCGAGCCGAGCACGCTCTCGAGCGAGCTTCGCAGCACGGCGTCGTCGTCGACGATGAGGACGGTGCGCAGGGCGGCGAGCATGGCAGTGCATGATGGGTGTGCTGGGCCCGGGAGGCAAGTGACCGGCGTCACGCCGGGGTGACCTGCCTCAGAAGGGTGCTCTAGTTCCGCGGGGTTGGTGCACGGGGGCGGATCGGGCCTGGTGGTCCGACTGGTCTTCAAAACCAGCTGGGGTCCGGATGGACCTCGGTAGGTTCGATTCCTACACGCTCCCGCCACGCCCTGTCCACTTTGTGTCGCACCTCTGCGACACGGCTGCGACGAACCTGCCTCAGTCGCGCTCGCCGTCTCGACGACCATTCGTTGCGAGCCGTGGCACTACCCTTGCGATAGAGCATGTCGGCTCGCGGGGAGTGAGCCGTGCCCCCGTCTTCGCTCAGTTATGAGGAACGGAG
>WNGA01019546.1_pt1 | contig 12286 bp, 14 predicted proteins | sample 5400061 | NCBI WGS metagenome assembly WNGA01 (sample SAMN13153366, study PRJNA577476) | soil metagenome | isolation source: 100 cm soil or saprolite under grassland replicate 2 | place: USA:California | collected 2016-06-15
TATGGTTACTGGCAGCAGATTTGCATGGCATCTTCGTTGTGTCATGCCCTCCCTATAAAGTCGTTGACTCTCTTGTGCAGTTTATTTTTATTGCAGACAGATCGAGAGCAATTGATACACCAATGCGAAAGCAAGACTCTTCTGAAATATTATTCAAATGAGTTACATCCTCTTAAAAATAATTGCGAAAACATTTACAAAAAATTATTGCAGTGAGAAAGATGCGATTTAAACATGAGTATTATCTTCTACTCACCATATACTTTACAAAAAAATTTTCGCCGCTGATAACTTCAATCTCAGAAAAATAAAAATCCTTTATGTCTTCCGTTACAATGCAGCAGCATTTATTTTCAAGCGCAGCATAATATTCCAGTCCATCTTCAAAATCATTGACTGCCGGGTTTTGAATCGCTTTTTTAACGGATGTTTTAGTAGCCTCTGCAATTTCGATATGGCTGCTCAGGAAGCTAATCTTTTGTTTCGCAACTTTTGTTTTGTGTTTTTTTTCTGCAAAATAAAATGCAATGGCAAGACAAACAGGAGAAGTAAAAATTTCAAAATTATTTGTATCGGCAAGACTGAGTATTCTTGATGTATACGTAAATAAAGGATACTCTTTATTTAACACTGACACAAGGATATTGGCATCAACGAATACTCTCATTTTTTTGAGGCAAAATATTCTGCTTTTGCCGATTTACGTGTTCTTTTTTTTGAAGTTTGATAAACCGCTTCACCTTCTGCCACTTGATTTACCCATTCTGAAATAGGGAAATCTTCCATAGACTGATAATTGGAAGATGTAACTTTTTTTAACAAAAATTCTATCAGCCTTGACAAACTGATATTATGCTTATCGGCATATTTTTTTGCCTTATCAATTACCGATTCATCGAAGCTTAAAGTTATTTTAGAATCCATACGACTATTATTGAATTACAAAATTATAAGTAATTATACGGCAAAAAAAATTTTTTTATACGTATAAATTCACTTCCTGTTTTATTTGCTATTGCCCGCAACAATTATTTTTCAACTCGGTCTCGAAATTTTTCAAAACTCCTTTTTCTAAAAATCAACCTATATTCGCAAAATTTTATTCTTTCTCATGAAGATTTTATTAAAGCAGGTTGCTATTGCAGATCCGGGCTCACCTTATAACGGATCTGTAAAAGATGTTTTAGTTACAAATGGTATCATTGAACAAATTGACGACAACATTGCTGAAGCTGATGAAGAAATTCAATATGAAAATGCCTTCATTTCGCCGGGGTGGGTAGATATTTTTTCACATTTTAATGACCCCGGATATGAATACAAAGAAACGCTGGAAACCGGTGCTGCTGCTGCGGCTGCCGGAGGATATACGCAGGTTTTTACCTTGCCCAATACCAATCCTTTTGTTCATAATAAAACGCAGGTTGAATATATTGTTCAAAAATCAAAGCCATTATCTGTTCATATACGTCCATTAGGCGCTGTAACAAAATTATGTGAGGGAAAAGAGCTTGCTGAAATGTATGATATGTATTCCAGCGGCGCAGTTGCATTCACAGATGGAATCAATCCAGTGCAATCAGGAGGATTAATGGTGAAAGCACTACAATATGTAAAAGCATTTAATGGTGTTGTGATACAGGTGCCGGTTGATAAAAGCATCGGGCAATTTGGGTTGATGCATGAAGGCATTATATCAACAAGATTGGGCCTGCCCGGCATACCTGCTATGGCAGAAGAATTAATGGTGGCTCGAGATATAAAACTTGCACGTTACGCTGATTCAAAATTGCATTTTACGGGCGTAACAACTGCTAAGTCTCTCGAATACATCAAACGTGCAAAAGATGCAGGCTTGCAGGTAACCTGTTCTGTTACGCCTTATCATCTTTTTTTCTGTGATGAGGATATTCAGGGATATGATACTAATTTAAAAGTGAACCCACCACTGCGTTCAAGAATAGATATGAGGGCTCTTCGGGATGCAGTAAAAAATGGTTTGGTAGATTGCATAGCAACACATCATCTTCCGCAGGACTGGGATAGCAAAACCTGTGAATTTGAATATGCAAAAAATGGTATGACAGGTTTACAAACTGCTTTTGCAGCAGTGCATACAGCATTGCCGGAATTGACAGCAACAGGTATAGTTTCTCTTTTCTCTGTGAATGCAAGAAAAATTTTTAATCTTCCAACAGCTACCATTGCAGAAGAACAACCGGCAGAAATAACATTATTCAATACAACTGATGAAAGCATCTTTACCAAGGAAGAAATCAAAAGCAAATCATACAATTCTGCTTTCATCAATAAATCTTTGAAGGGAAAAGTAATTGGCATATACGCAAAAGGAAGTCTAATTTTGAATAAATAAAATTTCATGGAACAAAAAGTAACTTCTCCTGTCCTGAAAGGAGTCATCATAACTCTTCTTCTTATTGTCTTTGGCCTGATTATTTATTTCACAGGCCAAATGGCAAATAAAAGTATAAGTTATCTGCAATATGCAATTCTCTGCATCGGAATTATATGGAGTTGCACTTCTTACGCCAAACAATTAAATGGCAATGTAACTTTCGGAAATGTATTTGGACATGGCTTTAAAACAACTGCAGTAGTAGCTGCACTGCTGGCTGTGTATACTTTCATTGCTGTAAAATTTCTTTTTCCTGACATTGTTGACAAATCAATTGAGATGGCAAAAAAGGAAATGGAATCAAAAGGAAATTTATCTGAAGAACAAATGCAGAAAGCGCTTGACATTGTAAGAAAATTTTTTGTGCCTCTTGCTATTGGAACAATTCTTTTCATGTTTGCAATAATTGGTGCAATTTCATCATTAATTGGTGCTGCAGTAGCAAAGAAAAACCCTCAGGGTCCGTTTGTGCAACAACAAATGTAATATCAGAGAATGGATGTATCTATAGTTATTCCTTTATTGAATGAAGAAGAATCTTTACCGGAATTATCAAACTGGATTGTGCGTGTTGTAACTGCACATAATCTTAGTTATGAAGTAATCATGGTAGATGATGGCAGTACTGATTACAGTTGGAATGTAATTCAGCAAATCGCCTGCAATAATCCTCATTTCAAAGGAATAAAGTTTCGGCGTAATTATGGTAAATCTGCTGCATTAAATGAAGGTTTTAAGGCTGCAAAAGGTGATGTTGTAATTACTATGGATGCTGATATGCAGGATTCCCCGGATGAAATTCCCGAACTATATCGCATGATTATTAAAGACGATTATGACCTTGTAAGTGGCTGGAAAAAAAAAAGATACGATAACAGGTTAACCAAAAACCTTCCTTCCAAACTTTTTAATGCTTCAGCACGCAGGATGTCAGGAATAAAACTTCATGATTTTAATTGCGGTCTCAAATCATATAAAAATAAAGTTGTAAAAAGTGTGGAAGTGTATGGAGAAATGCACCGCTATATCCCGGTGTTGGCGAAACTCGCAGGCTTTAAAAAAATTGGCGAAAAAATTGTTGAGCACAGACCAAGAAAATATGGTATTACAAAATTTGGCTGGGACAGGTTTATTAATGGTTTTCTTGATCTGCTTACACTTGCATTTGTTGGTCGCTTTGGCAAAAGACCGATGCACTTTTTCGGTTTATATGGAACGCTTTGTTTTCTTGCAGGTTTTGGCATCAGCATTTATCTTATCATATCAAAACTTACCAACGAAAATTTTGCTTTAACCAACAGACCGGCATTTTACATAGGGCTTGTGGTTATGATCATTGGTATGCAATTATTTCTTGCGGGTTTTGTAGCAGAACTTATTTCAAGGAATGCTCCCGAGAGGAACATTTACCTCATAGAAGATAAATTGGGAATTAAGTAATTTTGAAAAAATTAATGTTATGGGTGCAACAATTTTGAAAAAAAGTAAAGAAAAAAAAGAACCTACAAAACAGCAACTTGAATTATATAAGAAACTTCTTAGTGGTCCTTCAATGACAAAAAAACAGGTAAAGGAATATGAAAAAATAAATAAATGGATGCGTAAATGGAAGGTTTAGTTTGTCTTGATGCTTCTGTATTGATAGGATATTTTAGGAACAGAAATAAAAAGGAAACTTTCTTTCCATGGCTATCTTTAAACTGTCCGGGTTTTGTGTTACCTGCAATTGCTCACTTTGAGATTTATACTGGCTGCACTCTTCAACAAAAAATTTTTTGGGATAATTTATTTGCAGATTTTCTAATACTTCCATTTACATCTTCTGTAAGCGTTGAAGCTGTGCTTATTCAAAAACAATTAAAAACTTCAGGAATAAATATTGAATTTAAAGACCTCGCAATAGCGGCAACTGCAAAAAGTTATGGTTATCCGCTTGCCACTTTAAATGAAAGGCATTTTATAAATATATCTGGTCTCCAGTTAATAACACCTTCTCCATTGTTATGAATATTATCATCATTGGTCCCGCTTATCCTCTGCGTGGAGGTGGTCTTGCTACATTCAACGAAAGACTGGCACGTGCATTTCAACAGTCAGGCGATGATGTAACGATTTATACTTTCTCTCTTCAATATCCCGGCTTTCTTTTTCCCGGTAAAACACAATATTCCTCCGAACCTCCGCCAACAGATCTCAAAATAAAAGTTGCTATCAACTCTGTTTACCCGCTCAACTGGATACAGGTTGGCAACGAAATAAAGAATTTAAAACCCGACATCGTTGTTGTACGTTTCTGGCTGCCCTTTATGGGTCCTTGCCTGGGAACAATATTAAGAAGAATAAAACTAAACGGGCACACAAAGATCATTTGCATTGCAGACAATATTATTCCTCATGAAAAACGCGCGGGAGATAGGCAATTCACGCAATACTTTATAAAGCCTGTTGATGCATTCATTACAATGAGCAAAAATGTAATGAAAGATCTCCGCACATTCACTAACAAACCTGCAAAGCAAACAGTACACCCTTTATATGATAATTTCGGAGAAAAGATTGATAAAGCAAGAGCAAGAGAATATCTAAACATCAATACTGATGAAAACATCATTCTCTTTTTTGGTTTCATTCGTAAATACAAAGGACTTGATTTGTTACTTGAAGCAATGAAAATTTTAATTGAAAGTCCAAATTCGACATCCGGAATCCGAAATCCCAAATTATTAATTGCAGGAGAATTTTATGAGGATCACAAAATATATGATACGCTTATCAATAACCTGAACATAGCAGATCAACTTATTCTAAGAACAAATTTTATTACCGACAGCGAAGTAAAATATTATTTCGGTGCATGTGATTTTGTTATACAACCTTATCGTACTGCTACTCAAAGTGGTGTTACGCCCCTCGCCTATCACTTTGAAAAACCAATGCTGGTAACCAATGTTGGCGGTCTTCCTGATTTTGTTGCTGATGGCAAAGTTGGTCTTGTTTGTGAACCCACTCCTGCTTCAATTGCTTCGCATATTCTTACGCTGTATGAATTAGGTGAAGATTATTTTTTGCCGCATCTTCGCGAGGAAAAAAAGAAGTATAGCTGGAGTGTGTTTATAAATACAATTAAAGAGCTGGCCGAATAATTTTTATGAACCGAACAATATTGGTACTATGAACTTACGTTGCGTCGCACACTTGTACTGTACTGCAAGTGTGGACATTTAACAGTGGTAGTCTGAATGCCTAAACTTTGGAACAATCGAACTTTCGAACATTCAGACTTGTCGATCGAAGTTCAGAACGTACAAGGGAGTGACACAACAGACGATCAACAAGCGATATAAAAGCTCGTCACAAAAAATTTTCAAAATATCCAGCTGTGATGAAAATACTCGAAGTTCACAGCTTGCAACTTAAAGCTTATCAATATAAATGATCTACCGAAGCAGAGCACCTTTACGAATAGGTTTGGCAGGTGGCGGCACTGACGTAAGCCCGTATAGCGATAAATTTGGCGGAGCAATTTTGAATGCAACCGTCTCGCATTATGCGCATGCAAGTATTGAACCGTTAAATGAAAATGGAATTATTTTGCAGGAACTCGACAGGAAAGAAGAACAACGTTTTGAATGGAGCAATGAATTACCGGTTAACGGAAAACTCGATCTGCTGAAGGGTGTATACAATCGTATTCAAAAAGATTATGGATTGCCGCTTACAAATTTTTGTTTAACCACATATGTAGATGCTCCGGCGGGAAGTGGTTTGGGTACTTCATCAACATTGGTAGTTGCCATCATTGGTGCTTTTGCGGAAATGCTGAAGTTACCTCTGGGTGAATATGACGTAGCACATTATGCTTATGAGATTGAAAGAAAAGATTTGCAATTGGTGGGTGGCAAGCAGGACCAGTATGCAGCTACATTTGGCGGAGTAAATTTTATGGAATTCTATTCAGACGATAAAGTAATAGTTAATCCGTTGCGCATAAAGCAGGAATATTTAAATGAGCTGGAAAATAATCTTGTACTTTATTTTACTTCTACAAGCCGCGAGTCTTCCTCAATCATTAAAGAGCAGCAAAAAAATGTGCTGGAAAAAAATGAGCGCTCTATTGAAGCGATGCATTCACTCAAAGAGCAGGCACGCATGATGAAAGAAGCATTATTAAAGGGTCGCCTGCATGAAATTGGCGAGATACTGGATTATGGTTTTCAGCAAAAAAGAAATATGGCAAGAAATATATCAAACAGTGCTATTGAAGAATTATATCAAGCTGTAAAAAAAGCAGGTGCAACAGGTGGAAAAATCAGCGGTGCAGGTGGCGGTGGTTTTATGGTATTTTATTGCCCCGGTAATACCCGGCATAAGGTAATTGACACATTGAATAATTTTGGCGGGGAAGTAAAACCATATCGTTTTACAAAGCAGGGATTAACAACATGGACAATCAATTAATTTCAAGCAGGGAACAATGAATTTTAAATTATGAAAGAAAAAATAAAAAATATTATTGCTTCTTCTATTGCAGTAAAAGAAAAATTATTGCACGATGAAGCAATACACAAGAAAATACTTGATGCTGTTGACGTAATTACAACTGCATTTAAAAATGGTAATAAAGTTTTGTTTTGCGGTAATGGTGGCAGCGCTGCTGATGCGCAACATTTAGCCGCAGAATTTTCGGGGCGTTTTTATAAAGACCGCAAAGCTTTGCCTTCAGAGGCTTTGCATTGCAATACATCCTACTTAACTGCTGTTGCAAACGATTATAGTTATGATGTAATTTATTCAAGGATGGTGGATGGCATTTGTGTTAGCGGAGATGTATTGATTGGTTTAAGTACATCAGGAAATTCGGGTAATATTATCAAAGCATTTGAAACAGCAAGAACGAAAAATATAACTACAATTGGCTTTACCGGCGAAACTGGCGGCAAGATGAAAGAACTAAGTGATTATCTTTTTAACGTACCCTCGAAAGATACGCCGCGTATCCAGGAAAGCCATATCATGATTGGCCATATCATTTGCCAGTTAGTAGAAGAAAAATTATTTGCCCCTAACCCCTGAAGGGGAATAATATAGTTATGAAAGATAATTTCATGAACAATATTCAATACGCTCAGACAGCTGGCGGAGATGGGGGCAACAAAATAACGGAAGCAATTATTCTTGCTGGTGGTTTAGGAACAAGATTAAGAAGTATTGTTTCTGATCTTCCTAAATGTATGGCTCCTGTAAATGGCAAGCCTTTCCTCACTTATGTTATTGAACACCTGCGTCAGCAGAGTATTGAAAAATTTATTCTTTCGCTTGGTTTCAAACATGGGATTATGGTTAAATATTTTGATTCACTAAAGTCACAATTGAAAACTCAAAACTCAAAACTGAAAACTGAAAACTCACCACTCACCATCCAATATTCAATTGAAGAAGAACCATTGGGAACAGGAGGTGCAATAAAACTTGCCTGCTCAATGTCAACAGAAAATAATGTTTTGGTTGCAAACGGAGATACCTTATTCAAAATTGATGTGATGAAACTTACAACTCTTCATCATGAGCGCAATGCGTACTGCACTTTAAGTTTGAAACCAATGAAAAACTTTGACAGGTATGGAATTGTAGAGTTGAACAAGGATTATTCTGTAAAAAATTTTAAAGAAAAAGATTATCTTGAAAAATTCTACATGCAGCGAAGAATGTATGGTGTTGTGCAGGATGAATATTTTATTGATATCGGTATTCCTGAAGATTATGAAAGAGCGCAAAGCGAATTGGCAACAGGCAATAAGCGATAAAGCAATTAAACCATTAAACAATTGAGCAATAACAGCATGATAAATTATCACACAATTGATAAAACATGGACATTATTTTTAGACCGGGATGGTGTTATTAACGGAGAAAGAAAAGATGAATATGTACTTCGCCTTGAAGATTTTATTTTTCTGGATGGTACATTACAGGCATTAAAAATATTGAATGAAGTTTTTGGCATAACAGTTATTGTTACCAATCAAAGAGGAGTAAGCAGGGGGTTGATGACACTTGATGACCTTCATCGTATTCATCAGCACATGATGCAGCAAATTCAAACTGCTGGCGGAAGAATTGATAAAATTTATTATTGCACAGATTCAGGCGATGACAGCCCTAACCGAAAACCGCAGCCAGGTATGGCTTTCCAGGCAAAACAAGATTATCCGCACATTGATTTCCACAAAAGCTTTATGGTTGGTAATAAATTAACCGACATGCAATTTGGCCGCGCCATCGGAAGTAAAACAATTTTTACAGCAACAACCAATCCTGAAATACCATTTCCGCATCCTTTAATAGATGCAAAGTTTAATAACCTGCTCTGCTTTGCAATGCAGTTTGCATTAACAAAATCATAAATTTTTATTGCTCCAAAATAATGCACCTTTATCCGCGTAAACAATTGAAGAAATTTATATGATGAAGAGGTTGTTGATTTTTTTATTTTTTATTGCCTGTTTACAGGCTCATGCACAGAAAATAAATACACATGATATAAAAACTTTGAAGCAGGCAGAAGATTCACTTGCAGTTTATTCAAAGGATATGATATTTGCAGCAGATGCTGCTGCACGTTTTTCGGCTGACAGCGCTTTCATCAAAATATTTGTAAGGGCTTTAAAAACTCCTCATTCATTTTCCTATCCTTTTGACTCTGTAAAAACAGTTTCAAGAATTTATGCGTCAGACAGCAGTTTCCGCATTTTTACATGGCAGATTGAAAGGGATGAAAGTTACTTCAAGCAATTCGGAGCGATACAATTGAATACAACAGATGGCTCATTGAAGTTAACTCCTCTATATGATGAAAGTGATTATGCAAAAAATCCCGTTGATTCTGTGCGCGGTAACAGGAATTGGATTGGTTGCATTTATTATAACATTGTGATGAAGGAATACAAAGACAAAAAATATTATACGCTGCTGGGTTTCGATGACAACGATTTTGTCAGCACAAAAAAATGGATTGAAGTGTTAACTTTTGACAATAATGATCAACCGGTTTTTGGCGGAAAATATTTTAATTATAAAGAAGACAGCATAAAGCCTGCACAACCTGCTTACCGGTTTTGCCTTGAATATAAAAAAGATGCAAGAGCAAGAATGCAATATGATCCTGAAATGGATATGATCGTCTTTGATCATCTTATCAGCGAATCAAATGAGCCCAATAAAAAATTCACATTAATACCAGATGGCGATTATGAAGGCTTCAAATGGAACAATGGCAAATGGGTTCACGTTGAAAATGTATTCGAGCATCAAAAATTAAAAGAAGGACAAGCACCAGTACCTCAGCCATTCTATGATGACAACGGAAAACCAATCAAGCCTTAACTGCAACGCAAATATTTTTCTAACATAATGATAGATTTGTGAGTGGTGAGTGGTGAATAAATTATGACAATTATTCAACCATTCAACTATTCAACAAATCAACCATTCAACAATTTCCTCAACTGCATTACATTAGCAGCATGAAGCATTTTATTTTATCATTGTTGATTATCGTTTCTCCTATTTTACTTTTTGCAGAGAATGTTCCTTTAAAAAAAGGAATGATCATCACACATTCTGCAGTTATTACAAAAGCAACTTATAATTTGAATGCAGACACCTCCTTAAAGCAACCACTAATTATTATCGAAGGAAAAAATATTACAGTTGATTTCAACCAATGCATATTACGGGGCTCAAATGATGTTGATGAGCCAAATAAGTTTTATGGACTTGCTGTACTTATCAAAAAAGGTTCAGAAAATATAGTGCTGAAAAATGCAAACATTCACCGCTTTAAAGTAGCAGTGATGGCTGACAGTGTAAGTAATATTACCATTGATAACAGTAACTTGAGTCACAACTATCGTCAGCATTTACACAGCAATTTGGAGAGAGAAGATATCAGCGATTGGATGAGTTATCATCATAATGAAAACAACGAATGGCTGCGTTATGGTGCAGGCATTTATTTAAAACAATGCAGCAATGCTGTTGTCAAAAACAACAAAATCACCGGCGGACAATGCGGCTTAATGATGACACAATGCGAAAGCAATGAAGTGTATAATAATAATTTTTCTTTCAATTCGGGTATTGGCATTGGCGTGTATCGAAGCAACAACAATAAAATTTATCACAACAGTCTTGACTTTAATGTACGAGGTTTCAGCTTTGGAAAATATTCCCGAGGACAGGACAGTGCAGGCATTCTTGTTTTTGAACAATGCAACAACAATGTATTTGCTTACAATTCTGCAACACATAGCGGCGATGGATTTTTCTTATGGGCAGGTCAATACACTATGGACACAGGTGAAGGAGGGTGTAATGATAATTTAATTTACAGTAATGATTTTTCTTATGCGCCAACAAATGGAGTGGAAGTAACATTTAGCAGGAATAAGATTGATATGAACGATATAACAGGTTGCGATAATGGGATTTGGGGTGGATATAGTTATCATACAAGTATTTTTGGTAATAAAGTTGATAGTAACAGAACCGGAATTGCAATTGAGCATGGTCAATACAATTACATAATAAAAAATACATTCTCTTCTAATGAAACTGCTATCAAATTATGGTCAAGGAAACAGCAACCTCCAGACTGGAAATATACGCAGGTTCATGATACACGCAGTATATCAAATCATATTATGGGGAATGATTTTTCAAATAATGAAGTTGTTTATAATATTATGGGAAGTGACAGTACTTTCTTAAATTCTAACTCCAGGAAGAATAATGAGAAGAACTATAAAATTGGAGAACGAATTAAAAATTTTGATTCATCAAAAGAAAACGAAAGCATCGATATTAATTATGATCTTGATTATAGGATTAGTAATATCAAGAACTTTTCCATACCAACAAATAGTTTCAAAGGCCGCAATCAAATCCGCATTACGCAATGGGGTCCTTACAATTTTGAATATCCTGTTCTTTGGTTAAACAATATCGACAGCACCAACATTTATCATTTTGAAGTTCTTGCAAAAAACAGTAACCTCCCTGCCGGGCAGGCACACTGGAAACTGGTAACTGTCAACGGTTTCAAGATAATTGAGCAAGGCGACAACAATTTCCCCTCTGCCATTTCAGCAAAACCCGATACAACCGTTCAGGATCGATTTATTGAATTACAATATGATGGCCCTGCATTTACAGATGCTTTTGGAAAATATCATCCAGCCAATAAATCATACTATTTTGAATACAGACAATTCAAACCATTAAATAAATGGAACATTAATTTTTATACGTGGAATTCAACACATGATCCCAATAAAAATTTTGAAACATTTACAGAAGTATTCAAAGAGCAACCTGTTTATTCAACTACCGCAGACAAAGTCGATTACACATGGTGGGATAGTATCGGCAAAAATCTACCCGCAGATTCTTTTGCAACTGTTGCAACTACTACAATGAATCTTCCCAATGCTGACTATGAAATTGGAATCACAGCAGATGACCTTGTAAAAGTTTTTATTGATGACAAACCTGTGATAGATGCATGGGATGCAAAATACACAGAGCTGGATGAGACCACACATCACGAAACAACAATACATTTGAAGGGAAAGCATGTCCTCAAAATTATTCATGCAGAAAATGCGGGGTTGGCAATGCTAATGTTTTATATAGAACCAAAACATTAATCTGAAGTATGCTGGTGCTTTACGTCCAGTCTTTTTATTTCAAAATATTTGTCCAGCAACACAAGGATTAATACTACTATCAGCATTAAAAAAATATTCAGGAACTGTTTATTGAAGTATTTGCCGATATCTATTTTGCTTAAATCAAATGCTAATGTATTGT
>WNGA01032788.1_pt1 | contig 12283 bp, 10 predicted proteins | sample 5400061 | NCBI WGS metagenome assembly WNGA01 (sample SAMN13153366, study PRJNA577476) | soil metagenome | isolation source: 100 cm soil or saprolite under grassland replicate 2 | place: USA:California | collected 2016-06-15
CGCTGCTCGACGCGCTCACCATCCGCCGCAACAAGGGCCGCATCGAGCGGCTGATCGTCGCCATCTGCGGCGACATCCTGCACTCGCGCGTTGCCCGCTCCAACATCATCCTGCTCAATGCGCTGGGGGCGCGGGTGCGCGTGGTCGCGCCCTCGACGCTGATGCCCGCCGGCATCGAGCGGTTCGGGGTCGAGGCCACGCGGGACATGCGCGAGGGGCTGCGCGACGCGGATATCGTGATGATGCTGCGTCTGCAGCGCGAGCGCATGAACGGCTCGTTCGTGCCCTCGATGCAGGAATACTTCCACTATTTCGGGCTCGACCAGAAGAAGCTCGCCTATGCCAAGCCGGACGCGCTGGTCATGCATCCGGGACCGATGAACCGCGGGGTCGAGATCGACACCGCGGTGGCCGACGGCGCCCAGTCGCTCATCCGCGAGCAGGTGGAGATGGGGGTCGCCGTGCGCATGGCCGTGCTCGAGGCGCTGTCGCGGAACCTGCCGAATGCGTGAGACCCGGTCCCTCCGCAGTCACTGAAGGCTATCGTCGATGATGATGCTCACGGAGCGCCGCCCGATCCTGCTCGCCAACGCGCACATCCTCGATCCCTCGCGCGACCTCAAGATCGACGGCGACCTCCTGATCGCGGACGGCGTGATCCGCGAAGCCAAGCGCGGCATCGGCGCCGCAGGCGTGCCGGAGGCGACCGAGGTGATCGACTGCAAGGGCAAGGTGGTCGCCCCCGGCCTCATCGACATGCGCGCCTTCATCGGCGAGCCCGGCGCGGAATATCGCGAGACCATCGCCTCGGCGAGCCAGGCGGCGGCCGCCGGCGGCGTCACCACGATCGTGTCGCAGCCCGACACCTCGCCCGCGATCGACGATCCCGCGATCGTCGACTTCGTGCTGCGGCGCGCGCGCGACACCTCGATCGTGCATGTGCAGCCGATGGCGGCGCTGACCAAGGGCCTGCGCGGGGAGGAGATGGCCGAGATCGGCCTGCTCAGGGCAGCCGGCGCGGTGGCGTTCACCGACGGCGCCAAGAGCGTCACCAACGCGCAAGTGATGCGCCGCGCGCTGACCTACGCGCGCGATTTCGATGCGCTGATCGTGCATCACACCGAAGATCCCGACATCGTCGGCGAAGGCGTGATGAACGAAGGCGAGTTCGCCGCCCGGCTCGGGCTTGCCGGCGTGCCGACCGCAGCCGAGACGATCATGCTCGAGCGCGACCTGCGCCTCGTCGCGCTCACCGGGAGCCGCTATCACGCGGCCTCGCTCACCTGCGGCGAGTCGCTCGACGTGTTGCGGCGCGCCAAGGAGGCGGGGCTCACGGTCACCGCCTCCGCGTCCATCAACCATCTTACCCTCAACGAGATCGATGTCGGGCCGTACCGTACTTTCCTCAAGCTCAAGCCGCCGCTGCGCGCGGAGGAGGATCGCGCGGCACTGGTCGCGGCGCTGGCCGAAGGCCTGATCGACGTGGTCATGTCCGATCATAACCCGCAGGACGTCGAGACCAAGCGCCTGCCGTTCGCCGAGGCCTCGCCCGGCGCGATCGGACTCGAGACCATGCTCGCCGCAGGCCTGCGCCTCGTTCACGCCGGCGAGCTTACGCTCTTGACGCTGCTCAAGGCGATGTCGAGCGCGCCCGCGAAAGTTTTGGGGCTTGCGGGCGGCACGTTGCGGCAGGGAAGTCCCGCGGACGTGATCGTGCTCGATCCCGAGGTGCCTTGGGTCCTCGATCCCACCGAGCTCAAATCGAAATGCAAGAACACGCCTTTCGACGAAGCCAAGCTCGAGGGCCGCGTGGTGCGCACCATCGTCGCCGGCCGCACCGTCTATGAATACGTGTGAGCGGCGCGCCTCGTCGTGCCGCATCCAACCTATGGATTGAGGCTCCGACCCATCCATCGTCATTGCCGGGCTTGACACCGGAAGTCGGGTTTACCCGACTTCCGGCGCATAATATTGCGCAACTCGGGCAAGCCCGAGTTGCGATGCAATCGATCCTCGTGCGTAAAGCGCTTTTTTTTCGATGGATGCCCGGGTCGAGCCCGGGCATGACGAAGGGGGAAACCTACATGCCGCCATGGCTCGTTCCGTCGCTGTTGCCGGCTTATGCTGCGGCGCTCCTCTTCGGCTATCTCTGCGGCTCGATCCCGTTCGGGCTGATCCTGACGCGGCTTGCCGGCACCACGGACATCCGCGCCATCGGCTCCGGCAATATCGGCGCGACCAACGTGCTGCGCACGGGCCGCAAAGGGCTTGCGGCGGCAACGCTCGTCGGCGATGCGCTCAAGGGCACGCTCGCCGTGCTGCTCGTCTATTCCTATTACGGCGGCGAGTACCGTTATTTCGCCCATGAGCTTGCGCTCCCCGCCGCGGCCGGCGCCTTCCTCGGCCACCTCTTTCCGGTCTGGCTCGGCTTCAAGGGCGGCAAGGGTGTCGCCACTTATATCGGGCTTTTGCTGGCGCTGGCCTGGCCCATCGCGATTGCGTTTGTGCTGATCTGGCTCGCGGTGGCGGCGCTGACCCGCTATTCCTCGCTCGCCGCGCTCCTGGCGAGCGCGGCGACGCCGTTTGCACTGTGGCTCATGGGCGAGCAGCCGGAGGCGGTGCTGTTCGCTTTGCTGACCGCGCTGCTATGGATCATGCACCGCGCCAACATCGCGCGCCTCGTCAAAGGCACCGAGCACAAGATCGGCGCGTCCTCTGGCGCGTGACGTTCGGCGGATGGCGCCTTTAGGTCATCCCCGGACTTGTTCCGGCATCCACGTTTTTCACCTGCAGTATCAAGCCGCAAAGAAGACGTGGATGCCCGCGACAAGCGCGGGCATGACGGCGATTCAATCCGATCGGAAGACTCTGGTCCCCTAGCGATCGCAAAGATCGGTCGGGCCGATAATCACGCCGACAATTGCTTGCTCGACCGGCGTGCATTCTATTCCTAGTCCGCGAGACGGTTGGACGGCCGGAGTTCCGATCACTCGTATTGTGGCGCTCGGCGGAGGAAAAGTCAGTGGAGGCGACTGCCCTTGCCGGCCGGTCGTGGCGCTTGAGGAGAGCGCGGACGATCCTACTTGCTGCTGGGCGAAGGCCGCGGAAGAGCAGAGGGACAGGATCATCACAACAACGGCAAGCTTCATCGGAGTGGTGTCCATTTTGGCTGCTCCAATCGAGCGATTGTCGCGAGGCGCTGGCCGAACGTTATCTCACTTTGCTTTGCGCGGCTCGTCAACGGGATACGGATAGACATTCCGCGCAATCCGGGTTGTCCCTCTTGACCACATCGGCGATGCTACAGCGGTGCTGGCTGGCCGGGGCGCGAGGTGGGTGAAGCAACCAAGAGCGTGCGGCTCAGCGACGAGCAGCGCCTCGATTGGCTGGAGCAGCGCCTCGATTGGCTGCGCCTCATCCGCAGCGACAATGTCGGCCCGCGCACCTTCCGCACGCTCATCAACCATTATGGCGGGGCACGCGCCGCGCTGGCTGCGCTCCCCGATCTCGCCCGCCGCGGCGGCGCGAAGGGCCCTCCGCGCATCTCCTCCCGCGAGGACGCCGAGCGCGAGCTCACGGCGGCGCACGCCCTCGGCGTGACCTTTGTCGCGCTGGGCGAGCCCGATTACCCGCGCCGCCTGCAGATGATCGACGATGCTCCGCCGCTCTTGGCCGTGCGCGGCAACGCCGCCGCGCTGAAGGCGCCCGCGGTCGCCATTGTGGGCGCACGCAATGCATCAGCCGCGGGCATGCGCTTTGCCGAGGGGCTCGCGCGCAATCTAGGCGCCGCCGGACTCGCAATCGTCTCCGGGCTCGCGCGCGGCATCGACGCGGCCGCCCATCGCGCGACTCTCGCCACCGGCACGATCGCCGTGCTCGCCGGCGGCCACGACCATATCTATCCGCGCGAGCACACCGAGCTTGCCGAGGCTATCCTGGCGCACGGCGCCCTGGTGTCCGAAATGCCGTTCGGGCACGAGCCTCGCGCGCGCGACTTTCCGCGCCGCAATCGGCTCATTTCAGGGCTCTGCGCCGGCATTGTGGTCGTGGAGGCGGCCAAGCGCTCGGGCTCGCTGATCACCGCTCGCTTCGCGCTCGAACAAGGGCGCGAGGTTTTCGCGGTGCCGGGCTCGCCGCTCGATCCGCGCGCGGAAGGCACGAACGACTTGATCAAGCAGGGCGCAACGCTGGTTAGCGATGCGGCGGACGTGATCGGGGTGCTGCGCCCGATCCTGGGCGCGCAGGTTGAACTTCGCGCTGAGGAGCCGGAAGCGCCGGCACCTGGCGCCGAACCCGGCGCCGCCGAGCGCACACGCATCATCGGGTTGCTCGGTCCGACCCCCGTGCCGATCGACGATCTGGTGCGGTTGTCCGGAAGCTCGCCCGCGATCGTACGCGTGGTGCTGCTCGAGTTGGAGCTGGCCGGCCGGCTCGAGCGCCACGGCGGCGCGCTGGTGTCGCTGCTGTGAGCTTCCCCTGGTCAGTCCGATTCCCGAACGTAGTAAGCGAGCCCGGAACGACTCACATATCGCCGAAAGGCTTCCGATCCTCGTCGGTCCGTATCGGCACCAAGTTCGGCGCGAACCCCATCGCCCGCAGCGACGCCATCATTCCGATGTACCAGATGATCCACATGGCCCTATCCCCCCAACCGAACCCACGGCGCTGTGGGTTCCAGGTGCGGAACTGTCCACGCCGACGGCGGTGGAATTGGGGCTTGTTGCGTTACGTCAGGCGGAAAAGCCCGCGATGTGACTTTCCGGCAACGGCGGGAATGCTCACGGCCGGGTCCGCGAATCTCACGCATGCGCTGACGGTGGAGGCCACGGCCGAAGATCGTTGGCGGCACGGCCGAACACCGCCAGCCAGCGCTTGATACATAATCTCTGCATTTCCACGCAAGCGACTAGCTTTTCACCATAAAACGGTTGTGCCCAGTGGCGGCATTCAGCGCTACGCAACCCCTATCGTGCGCCTTCGGGCGCGCGCCTCTCCAGGCCCTCGGTTTGACAGCGAGGGTTGACATCCCCATGTTTCGCCGCGACAAGGGCGCCCGATTCCGGCGGACCGGCTCCCTGCTCTCCTTTCAACTCTTTGGAATTACATGAAAATCGTTGTCGTCGAGTCTCCGGCCAAGGCGAAGGCGATAAACCGCTACCTTGGCTCGGGCTACGAGGTGTTGGCCTCGTTCGGGCACGTGCGCGACTTGCCGGCCAAGGACGGATCGGTCGATCCCGAGCACAATTTCCGCATGATCTGGGAGGTCGACGACAAGTCCCAGAAGCGCCTCAACGACATTGCCCACGCGCTCAAGGGGGCGGACAAGCTCATCCTCGCCACCGACCCCGATCGCGAGGGCGAGGCGATCTCCTGGCATGTGCTCGAAGTCCTGAAGGAGAAGCGCGCGCTGAAGCAGCAGACGGTCGAGCGGGTGGTGTTCAACGCCATCACCAAGCAAGCGGTGCTCGACGCCATGAAGCACCCGCGCAAGATCGACAGCGCCCTGGTTGACGCCTATCTCGCCCGCCGCGCGCTCGACTACCTCGTGGGCTTCACGCTCTCGCCGGTGCTGTGGCGCAAGCTTCCCGGCGCGCGCTCGGCCGGGCGGGTGCAGTCGGTGGCGCTGCGGCTCGTCTGCGACCGCGAGCTCGAAATCGAGAAATTCGTCCCGCGCGAATATTGGTCGCTGGTGGCCACCCTTGCCACGCCGCGCGGCGAGGAATTCGAAGCCCGCCTCGTCGGCGCCGACGGGCAGAAAATCCAGCGGCTCGACATCGGCTCCGGCCCCGAGGCGGAAGCCTTCAAGCGGGCGCTGGAGGATGCGAACTTCACCGTCGCCAATGTCGAGGCCAAGCCCGCGCGGCGCAACCCGCCGCCGCCGTTCACCACCTCGACCTTGCAGCAGGAGGCGAGCCGCAAGCTCGGCTTTGCGCCCGCGCACACGATGCGCGTCGCGCAACGCCTCTACGAGGGCGTCGATATCGACGGCGACACCGTCGGCCTCATCACGTATATGCGAACCGACGGCGTCGACGTCGCGGAAGAGGCCCTCTCCGCCGCGCGCCGCCTGATCGGCACCGATTACGGCAAGGACTATGTGCCCCCCTCGCCTCGCCAGTACCAGGCCAAAACGAAGAACGCGCAAGAGGCGCACGAGGCGATCCGGCCGACCGACCCCGGGCGCCGCCCGCGCGAGGTGAGGTCGTTTCTCGATCACGACCAGGCGCGGCTTTACGAACTCATCTGGCTGCGCATGCTGGCGAGCCAGATGGAATCCGCCGAACTCGAGCGGACCACGGCGGATATCACCGCCGCCGCCGCCGGCCGCATCATCGATCTGCGTGCGACCGGAACAGTCGTGAAGTTCGACGGCTTCCTCACGCTCTACCAGGAAGGCGAAGACGACACGGCGAGCGACGAGGACGGCCGCCGTCTTCCGGAGATGAGCGCTGGCGAGAGCCTGGCCAAACGCAAGATCGACGCCAGCCAGCACTTCACCGAGCCGCCGCCGCGCTATTCGGAAGCCTCGCTGGTCAAGGGCATGGAGGAGCTCGGCATCGGCCGGCCCTCGACCTATGCCTCGATCCTGCAGGTGCTCAAGGATCGCGGCTACGTACGTATCGAGAAGCGGCGGCTGGTGCCCGAGGACAAAGGGCGGGTGCTCACCGCATTCCTCGAAAGCTTCTTCGCCCGCTACGTGGAATACGATTTCACCGCGGGACTCGAGGAGCAGCTTGACCGCATTTCCAACAACGAGATCGCCTGGCGCGATCTGCTGCGGGATTTCTGGCGCGAATTCACCGCCGCCGTCGGCGACATCAAGGAGCTGCGGGTCGCCCAGGTGATCGACACGCTCGACGAGATGCTGGCGCCGCATCTCTTTCCGCCGCGCCCGGACGGCGCCGATCCGCGCAAATGCCCGAGCTGCGAAACCGGCCGGCTCTCGCTCAAGCTCGGCAAGTTCGGCGGCTTCATCGGCTGCAGCAATTACCCGGAGTGTCGCTATACGCGCCAGCTCGCGCCGAGCAATGGCAACGGCGCCCCCGAGAACGGGATGAAAAAGCTCGGGGAGGATCCAGCGACCGGGCTTGAAGTAACGCTACGCTCGGGCCGGTTCGGACCGTATATCCAGCTTGGCGAAACAACCAACGGCGAGAAGCCCAAACGCGCCGCCCTGCCGAAAGGCCTCTCCGCCGACGACGTCGAACTCGACCGCGCGCTCGGGCTCCTCTCGCTGCCGCGCGAGGTCGGTAAGCATCCCGACGACGGCGAACCGATCATCGCCGGCGTGGGCCGCTTCGGGCCCTATGTGCAGCACGGCAAGACCTACGCCAATCTCACCACCGGGGACGATGTGCTCACCATCGGGCTCAACCGCGCCGTAGCACTGATCGAGGAGAAGCGCGCGAAGCGGGGACAAAAAGGTCGCCGCGGCGGCGACCCCGGCCGCTCGCTCGGCGAGCACCCCGACAAGGGCGGCCCCATCGTGGTCAAGACCGGACGCTACGGGCCGTATGCCAGCCACGACGGGATCAATGCCACGTTGCCCGCGCACCTCAGCCCGGACTCGGTCACGCTCGAGCAAGCCCTCGGCCTGTTGGAGGCCAGGAGCGCGCGCGGCGGCGGCAAAAGGCGCGCCATCGCCAACGCGCGCGATCCCGCGCGCAAAGCTGAGTCTAAAAAGGCCGCCAAGCCACCCGCAAAAGGGACAAAGGAATCGCCACGCAAAACCAGGGATCAGTGATCGCGACAGGTAGCGTGGGCAAAATCGCTCGGCGACACCAATGCGAACTGCCTTGCCTCGGCAAGCGATTTTGCCCACCCTAGCTTGATTTCCCAACCCATGACTGGCAAAGCCAGTCGTTCGCACCCATATCTCAAAGCATAAGCGAGTTTCGCTCGCGGATTTTATTTTCGTGAAAAGCCCCCATAAGAAGCCTTCATTTCCCTCCAAAGACGACCTGCTCGCCTTCATCCGCCAAGCACCCGGTAAGATCGGCACCCGCGAGGTCGCGCGCGCCTTCGGCTTGAAGAATGCCGACCGCGCGATCCTCAAGCGCATGCTGCGCCAGCTTGCCGACGCGGGCTTGATCGAACGCCGGCGCAAGAAGCTGCATCACCCCGGCAGTCTGCCCCACGTCGTGCTCAGCGACATCACCGCGCGCGATGCCGACGGCGAGCTGATCGCGCTGCCGAGCGAATGGGACGAGGCCGAACACGGCCCCGCTCCGCGGATTCGCGTGCGCATTCCGCGCCGCGCGCGGCCGAGCGAGGTTGCCGGCGTCGGCGATCGCACGCTGCTGCGGGTCGAGGAGAGCGGCGAGAAGGACGATGCGATCCGCTACAGCGGGCGGGTCATCAAGCTCATCGATCGTGGCCGGCAGCGCGTGCTCGGCATTTTCCGCGCGGCGCCGGGCGGCGGCGGCCGCCTTGCGCCGATCAACAAGAAAGAGCTCGGCCGCGAGCTTGCGATCCCGCCGGGCGCCGGCGGCGACGCGCGCGACGGCGACCTGGTGGCGGTCGAGGTCGCGGCACGGCGAAGCGGCTATGGACTCCCCAGCGCGCGCGTGACGGAACGGCTCGGCTCGCTTGTGAGCGAGCGCGCGATCAGCCTGATCGCTATTCACGCCCATTCGATCCCGCACGTCTTTCCCCCCACAGCAATCGCGGAAGCGGAAGCGGCAAAGCCGGCGCGGCTTGCCGGCCGCGAGGACTGGCGCACGCTGCCGCTCGTCACCATCGATCCGGCGGACGCCAAGGACCACGACGACGCCGTGCACGCCGTGCGCGACGACGATCCCAACAATCCCGGCGGCTTCGTGATCACGGTCGCCATCGCCGACGTCGCCCACTACGTGCGGCCCGGCTCCGCCCCGACCGCGTCGTGTCGATGCTGCCCGAGCGCATTTCCAACGACCTTTGCTCGCTGCGGCCTGGCGAAGACCGCGCGGCGCTTGGCGTCCGGATCGTCGTGGGCGCCGACGGCCGCAAGCGTTCCCACAGCTTTCACCGCGTGCTCATGCGCTCGGCAGCCCGGCTCAGCTACGTGCAGGCGCAGGCCGCGATCGACGGTTGGCCGGACGAAACCACCGGGCCGCTGCTGGCGTCCGTCCTCGAGCCGCTTTACTCCGCCTATCGCGCGCTCAAGCGCGCCCGCGATGCGCGCGCCCCGCTCGATCTCGATCTTCCCGAACGCAAGATCGTGCTCACCGCCCATAATACGGTGGATCGCGTGATGACGCCGGAGCGCCTCGACGCCCATCGGCTGATCGAGGAATTCATGATCCTCGCGAACGTGGCGGCGGCGGAGACGCTCGAGCGCGCGCGCGTGCCGCTGGTCTATCGCGTGCACGACGAGCCCGACCCCGAGCGGGTGAATGCGCTGCGCGAGTTCCTGCAAAGCCTCGACATTTCGTTTTCGAAGGGCGGCGCGCTGCGGGCGGAGCATTTCAACCGCATCCTCGCACGCGTGAAGGGCCGGGACGTTGAGAAGCTCGTCAACGAGGTGGTGCTGCGCACGCAGGCGCAGGCCGAATACGCGGCGGAGAACTATGGGCATTTCGGGCTCAACCTGCGCCGCTACGCCCATTTCACCTCGCCGATCCGTCGCTATGCCGACCTCATCGTGCATCGCGGCCTCATCCGCGCGTTGCGGCTCGGCGACGGCAGCCTGCCGCCGGAGCAGGACCTCGCCGCGCTTGGCGAGATCGGCGCGCAAATTTCGGCCGCCGAGCGCCGCGCCATGAAGGCCGAACGCGAGACTTTCGACCGCCTGCTCGCGCATTTCCTCGCCGATCGCATCGGCGCAACGTTTGCCGGCCACATCTCGGGCGCCACCCGTGCTGGCCTATTCGTCAAGCTCGACGATACCGGGGCCGACGGATTCATTCCCGCGCGCACCATCGGCGCCGATTATTTCCGCTACCACGAAGACCGCCATGCGCTCATCGGCACGCGTAGCGGCGAGACCTACCGCCTCGGCGATGCCGTCACCGTGCGGCTCGTCGAGGCCGCGCCGGTCGCCGGCGCGCTGCGATTCGAGCTTCTCTCCGAGGGCCGTCACAACGTCGCCGGCCGGCGGTCGATGCGGCGCGAGCATTCGACCCGTGCGCCATCCGGAAACCGCCCACGGCGCGCGCGGATGGGAAGGCAATGAGCGACGTGGTCGCGCAGCGCCTCGAGCGCATGGCCCGCTTCGTCAAACGGATGAACGAGGTCGAGCGCGATCTATCCTCGCCCTATGTGCGGCCAAAGGATGCGGCGACTTTGATCCTCGTCGATCGCTCTGGGCGCGTGCCCAAGGTCTTGCTCGGCAAGCGCCATCACGGCCACAAATTCATGCCGGGGAAATTCGTCTTTCCCGGCGGCCGGGTCGATCCGGCCGACCGCCACATGCCGGTTGCGCGCACGCTTCATCCACACACCGAGGCGCACCTGATGAAGCGGCTTCAGCGGCCGACCGCGGCGAAGGCGCGCGCGTTCGCGCTCGCCGCCATTCGCGAGACATTCGAGGAGACGGGTCTCCTGCTCGGCGTCCGCGGTCAAGCAACCGAGGTCCCGCGCGGACCGTGGACGGTGTTCGCCGAGGCCCACCTCCTCCCCGATCTCGGCGAGTTGCACTTCATCGGCCGCGCCATCACCCCGCCCGGCCGCCCGCGCCGTTTCGACGCGCGCTTCTTCACCATGGATGCGAGCGCGATCGCGCATCGCATCGAGGGCGTGACCGGCCCCAACGCCGAGCTGGTCGAGCTCGTTTGGATGCCCCTCGCGCAGGCGAAAGAACTCGACATGCCGGCGGTCACTGGCGTGATGCTGGAAGAGCTCGATGCGCGCATTGCCGACGGCTTTGCGCACGAGCTGCCGGTTCCCTTCTACAGCATGCCGCGCGGCCGCTTCCGGCGCGAAATGTTGTGAGGCGGCGAACGCATTGACATTGACCGCGGCGCGGGTACGGTGCGCGCAACGCAACGCGATCGAGGCTTACTATGGCGAAAGCCACCACCATCAAAGTGAAGCTGGTGTCCAGCGCCGACACCGGTTTCTATTATGTGACACGAAAGAATTCGCGCACCATGACCGACAAGCTGGTGAAGAAGAAATACGACCCGGTCGCCAAGAAGCACGTCGAGTTCCGCGAATCCAAGATCAAGTGACGGCGCAGCGTGCCGGAGGCGCGCGCGGCCCTCGCGTATTTTTGCTCAATTTGGCTGTGAAATTAAGCCGAGCCGCCCATAAGCAAGGTGGCCGGTCGGGAGCGGCGTCATGAGGAGGCCACTCTTACCGCCCCCGAACCGGCCGAACCCCACGGACCCACGATGTCCGATCACCCCCCGCTGGTCCCGCTTCTCGCCGGGCCAGGAGTTTCGTTTCATCGCCTGGGCAACCTAGCGCAACCGCTTCAGAAATCAACAAATTAGGTTGTGGATAAGGAAGAGAATTTCGTCAAGCTAAACGAAGGGGGCGGGCCGCAGTGGCCAGTTTTCGAGGCATCTAACCTTGTGTCCCGGGCGCAGCGCAGCACGGAGCAGCGCGAAGTGGTGCGCTGCAGACACCGATCTCGGGTTTACCCGAGATCGGCGCTCAAATGCGCGCAAGTCGGGTAAACCCGACTTCCGTTGACCGTCACGGGGACTCTGGCGGCCCCGGATCAGCGGTGCACCGCTGCGCGCTGCACCGCATCCGGGACACCGCATCTGATTTTTTCACGCCGAGCCGAGAAAGCGGCGGATGGTTTCGATGAACTTGGCCACCGAGATCGGCTTCGACAGATAAGCCTCGCAACCGCCCTCGCGGATGCGCTCTTCATCGCCCTTCATCGCAAAGGCCGTGACTGCGACCACCGGAATGGCCTTGAGCTCGGGATCTTCCTTGAGCCATTTGGTCACCTCGAGCCCGGAAACCTCCGGCAGCTGAATGTCCATCAGGATATCGTAGCCGTGGGCTTCCAAAAGATCGTGGAAGAGCTTCATGTTGAGCTCGTTGTCCTCCACGATCATCACGGTCTTCGCCATTGCCGGGCTTTCCGAGGTCAAGCGCCCTCGCGCTGATTCTATCTCGCCATCATCCGCTCTAGTGCCGAGACGTTACGGAAAGGCAAACACTGGGCCGTATTTCAGGCCGGCGTAACATCCATAACCCGGCGGCTGAGCGCGATGTTGAACGTGTATCCGCCGAACAGATCGACCAAAGTGATGAAGATGAGCAGAAGGGCCGCCTCCCAGCGGCCCCCGGTCTCGATCAAGTGCGGCTTTCCGAACACGGCGACCAGCACGACCGCGAGCGG
>WNGA01035969.1_pt1 | contig 12283 bp, 14 predicted proteins | sample 5400061 | NCBI WGS metagenome assembly WNGA01 (sample SAMN13153366, study PRJNA577476) | soil metagenome | isolation source: 100 cm soil or saprolite under grassland replicate 2 | place: USA:California | collected 2016-06-15
TGCGCCCCGCACACCTTCCACATGGGCGCCAACCTGACCGAGATCATGCACCACGCCGGGCCGCTGTTGACCCAGGTGCATCTGGCCGACTCCTTCGACCACCGGGCCTCGTCCGGGCTGCGCTACATCGTCAACCCACCCGGGTCCACGGCGAGGATCCACCAGCACCTCGACATCGGCCAGGGCGAGGTCGACTTCGACACCTTCTTCGCCACCCTCGGCGGGCTCGGCTTCGGCGACCGCGACGACACCATCATGACCTCGTGCGTGTTCGCCTGGGAGGACCGTGCCCGCGACTCCTCGACGTACATGCGCGAAACCATCGACAAGTACGTGAGCGCCTGGTGACACCGTGACTGATTGGATGGCGGTAAGGCGTTAGTCTTCACTTGGTGGTGGCGACGAGCGAAGGAGGTCCGATGGGCAGCGACGCCGCCGATCCGACCGACGGAAGCCGTCGTCCACCAACCATGGCCGACCTTGCGGCCCACGTCGGAGTCTCCCGGCAACTCGTCTCGCTCGTACTGCGCGATGCGCCCGGAGCGAGCGAGGAAACCCGGCGACGTGTGCGCGAAGCGGCACAGGAGCTCGGCTTCAGCCCGCATGTCGGTGCGAGGTCGCTGCGACGTGCCCGCAGCAAAGACCTGGGCGTCATCTTCGCGCCGGCCCACTCGACCGAGCCCGAGATCGTCGAAGCGATCTATCCGGCGGCTTCGGCCCGTGGGTACGACGTCATGCTCAGCGCGCAGACGGCCACCCGCAGCACCGACCAGGCGGTCGAGGAACTGCTCGGCCACCGCTGTGCGGCACTTATCGTCATCGGCTCCGACCTCAAGCATGTCGGCCTCAGGGCTGTCGCCGAGCGGAGTCTGGTTCCTGTCGTCGACGTCGGCTACGGCAGGCGCAACCAGTTCTACGACGTCGTACGCTCGTCCGGCGACACGGGGATCGAGCAGTTGGTCGAGTACCTGGCCGAGCTGGGGCACCGCGAGATCACCTACGTGGATCCCGCGTCGATGCCACCCAGCGCCCTTCGTCGCCGCGGGTACGAGCGAGCCATCAAGCGCCTCGGACTGCCCAGCGACATCGTGTCCATGTCCGGCGACTACACGGCGGGCAACTACTTCGAGGAAGCGGGCTCGGCCGCGGCCGGCGCGCTCTTGAAGCGGCGCAAGCTGCCGACCGCCGTGGTCGCCCCGAACGACCACGCAGCCGTCGGCCTACTCCACACGCTGATCCGCAACGGCGTACGCGTCCCGGAGGATGTATCCGTTGCCGGCTTCGACGACGCCCCGATCGCCCGGTTGTCCTCGGTGGATCTGACCAGTGTGAGGCAGGACCCTGAGCTCATGGGCGTGTCAGCGGTCGAGGCAGCGGTACGCCGAGTGGAGAGCCGCGAGGTGCGACCGCGGGAAACCGTCGTCGAGACGTTTCTCGTCGTACGCAGCAGCACCGCGGCACCACGTCGCCGTACCCCCGCCGCCCGCCGGTAGCTCCGGTCCGTCGACCGCGGTACCGCAGATCCCCGCCGGAGCCAGAAGCGGAAGCTCCTAACGGCGCGATTCTACGCAGCGGAAAAAAGTTCCGGGTCAAGTGTTTGACGGTGTGGTCCGGCGGGCATGTCGGATAGCGGTTGCCCCCCGTTCGTCGATCGTTCAACTGGGGGACCTCCGCCCAGATGTATTCCTTTCTTATGTTTTGCCGTCAGGTGCTGCACGGAAGGGAACCATGGACAGACCGCTCGCAGTCCGGGCTCGCGGGATCACCAAGGAGTTCGGCGATGTCATCGCACTCGACGGCATCGATCTGGACGTAGCACCTGGGCAGATCCACGGGCTGGTCGGACCCAACGGCGCGGGAAAGACGACGTTGCTGGGCCTGCTGCTGGGTCTGGCGGTCGCCGACGGCGGCACCCTCGAGGTGCTGGGTACGCCGATCGGCCGGGCGCTCGCCGCTGCCGACGGTGTCGCGGGTTTCGTCGACGGCCCCGGCCTCTATCCCTCGCTGACGGCTCGGCAGAACCTGGCCGCACTCGCCGCGCTGTGGGGTAGCGCACGGACGGCGGGGATCGACGACGTACTCCACCAGGTCGGTCTCACCGACGTCGCCGACGACAAGCTCCGCGGCTTCTCCCTCGGCATGCGCCAGCGTCTCGGACTCGCCGCCGCCCTGCTCACCAAGCCCCGGCTCCTGGTGCTCGACGAACCGTCCAACGGCCTCGACCCCGCCGGCAAGAAGCACGTGTACGGCGTACTCACCCGGCTCGCGGCCGAGGGAGCCTCCGTGGTGCTCTCGAGCCATCGGATGGACGACCTCGAGGCGCTGTGTTCCGAGGTCACCATCCTGGCCACCGGACGGGTGGTCTTCTCCGGCCCGCTGAGCAAGCTGGCCGCCGAGAACGACGAACTCGACTACCGGCTCCTGACCTCCGACCCTGAGTCCGCCCGCCGGTTGGCCGCCGAAACGGCCGGGATCCGCATCGTCGACGACGCTGTGGCCCGGCAAGGCGCCGAGCTGCTCGTACTGCATGCGCGGGTGCCTGCGCTCGACGAACTCGTCGTACGGCTCGTTAACGCGGGCATCGCGGTGCGCGAGTTGGCGCCGGTGGAGTCGCCGCTCGAAGCCGCGTTCCTCGCCCTCACCGAGCAGCAGGAGTCGAACCGATGACCACGACCGTTGTCGCTAGCGACGTGCCCACCGCCACCCGCGTCTCGGTGGCGCGCGGCTACCGCTTCGAGTTGGTCAAGCTCCTCTCGCAATGGCGGATCCGCCTGCTGGTTCTCGCCTGCTGGATCGCGCCCGCGCTCTTCGTCGCCGCGGTCAGCCGGCAGAGCTCGCTGCCCGTCGATACCCTCTTCGGTCGTTGGATGCACGCGACGGGTTGGGCCGGACCTCTGGTGATTCTCGGTTTCTCGGGCACCTGGGCGCTTCCGCTGCTGACTTCGCTGGTCGCGGGCGACGTGTTCGCCTCCGAGGACCGGCTCGGTACGTGGCGCCATCTGCTGGTGGCGGTCCGGTCGCCTCGACGGATCTTCGTGTCGAAGGCACTGTCCAGCCTCAGCGTCATCCTGCTGCTCGTGGCGGGACTCGCCTGTTCCAGCGCGATCGGTGGGCTCGTTGCGGTCGGCAACCAGCCGCTCGTCGGCCTCGATGGTCACCTGCTGGCGCCGGGGGATGCCGCTGGGAAGGCGCTGCTCTCCTGGATCTGCGTGCTTGCGCCGACCTTGGCGCTGGCCGCGATCGGTTTGCTCGGGTCCGTCGCGCTGGGGCGGTCTCCGATGGGACTGTTGCTGCCCGCTCTGGTCGCCCTCGGGATGCAGCTCGTCCAGCAGTTGCCGGTTCCTGTCGCCGTACGCGTGTCCCTGCCCGGTTACGCCTTCATCTCCTGGAACGGTCTGTTCACCAGCCCGGCACAGCTCGGTCCGCTCCTGATCGGCATCGTGGTCAGCCTGGTGTGGGCCGTCGCTGCGACCGCCTTGGCTTATCTGCTTTTCCTGCGGCGCGACTTCACCAACCTGACCAATGACGGTTCCGGTCGCCGTGCGATCACCGGCGGGCTCCTTCCGCTCGTCGTACTGGTCGGCATCACCATTGCAGTCGCCATCCCGGTGACCGGGACCGCTACGGGCTCCGGGATCGAGCAGGAGAAGGTGCAGCGCTCGCTCGGCACGGCCTTCGCCCACCTCTACCGCCTGCAGACCCAGCAGCTCAACCGACCCGACGTCACCGAGGAGCAACTGAAGACCTCGGCGGCGTGCACGAAGGGCGGCGGCCAGGTCGAGGGGAACGGCGCCCACGGGCCGGGCAACGACTGGCGTTGCGTCGTGACCTGGCATCTCCCTGGCGTCGAGGCCGCCGGTACGGCGATCTACCAGCTCGACATCACCCCCAACGGACGGTACGTCGCCGACGGGGACGGACCGAAGGAAGTGAACGGCTACTTCCAGGTCCGGACCCCGACCGGAGACACACCGAATCCGCTCTGGCAGTTCGACGGCACTGTCGAACTGCTCACCACCACCCCGAAGGGATAGCACAAATGCAGGTAACACGCCGCCGCCGGCGTGACGGAGAGGGCCGTTCCGGCCTTCTCGGCCTACGCATCGGCCGTCGGACGACACGGATCACAGCGGGCACAACCGCTGTCGCCCTGGTCGCCGCCGGCACCGGCATCGCTTACGCACAGACGCATCAGTTCGGGACCGATCAGGTCGGCCAGACCACCGCCAACGGGCTCGTCGTCTCCGCCGACCAGTACATCGCGCCGTACGGCGACCGCCTCGTTCTGAGCAAAGGCAAGATCATGTCGTCCGCGGTCAGCCCGGACGGCACCCACCTCGCCGCCTCGGTGACCGACGGCGGCATGGCGCTTGCCATCGTCGACCTGAAGACGTGGCAGGTGCAGCAGTACGTCGGCAACAACGCCGCGGCGAACCTGCGCATCCCCGGCAACGACGTCGGCCAGGAGGGTCCGACGTACTCGCCCGACGGCTCGCAGCTGTGGCTGGGGCAGGCCGACGGCTACCGCAAGTTCACCGTGAACGCGGACGGCTCCCTCGCCAACCCCACGTTCGTCTCGATTCCGGCAGACGGGTCCGCGCCGCGCGACCTGGCCAAGGTCGGCGACAAGCTCTACGTCAGCAACGAGGGTGGGCGTACGGCGAAGCCCGGCGAGCCGACGATCAACTCGTACGGCACCCAGGTGCCGGCCGACCAGGTGACCGCGGCCACCACCACCGGCACGGTCAGCGTCATCAACCTGGCGAATCCGGCCGCCGCTCCGGCGAGCATCGACGTCGGTCTGCACCCGACCGCGCTGTACGCCAAGAACGGCGCGCTGTTCGTCACCAACACCGCCACGAACGACGTGTCGGTCATCGACACGGCGAACGACAAGGTGGTGCAGACCATCGCGACCCAGCCGTGGCCGGAGGCCTCGGTGGGCTACGAGCCCGATGCGGTGACGCTGACGGACGACGGTCATCTGCTGGTGACGCTCGGCCGCGCGAACGCGGTCGCCGTCTACCGGTACACGACCCCGCTGGAGCCGGTCAGCTACGTCGGCCTGCTTCCGACGGACTACTTCCCTTCGGAGATCGCGACCGTCGGCAACCAGATCGTGGTGTCCAACACCCGTGGTATCGACGCCCGCCGCTCCACCGGCAGCTCGCACGGTACTCACGACACGACGTCGAGCCTGACGCGGTTCACGCTGCCGACCGACGACGTCATCAAGGGCGAGACCGGCAAGGTCTTCACCCAGAACGGCTGGCACGGCGGTTCGGTCACCTTGAACGACGGCGCGAACGCCGCGAAGCCGGTTCCGGTCCCGCTGAAGCTCGGCGACCCCTCGGCGATCAAGCACGTCTTCCTGATCGTCAAGGAGAACCGGACCTACGACCAGCAGTTCGGTGACATCCCGGAGGGCAACGGCGATCCGTCGCTCGCGCAGTACGGCGAGAACGTGACGCCGAACCAGCACGCGCTGGCCAAGCAGTTCGGCCTGTACGACAACACGTACGACATCGGCACGAACTCCGCCGAAGGACACAACTGGCTGATGCAGGCCGACAACCCGGAGTACACCGAGTCCTCCGCCGGTGAGTACACCCGTAGCTACGACACCGAGGACGACGCGCTCGGCCACCAGAAGTCCGGCTTCATCTGGACCGGTGCGCAGGCGGCCGGCAACACCGTCAAGGACTACGGCGAGTTCCAGTCGTTCGAGCAGAAGCCGGCCGGCGCGACCTGGCAGAACCTGTACTGCGACACCAAGAACATGACCTCGACCGGTCAGGACACCGCCTACCCGATCAAGGTCGGTTCGGCGATCCCGTCGCTGAACGCCGTGTCGGTGCAGGGCTTCCCGCTGTTCGACCTGAACGTCCCGGACATCTACAAGGCCGAGATCTGGAAGAAGGACTTCGAGAAGAACGGCCCAGCGAACCTGAACATGTTCTGGCTGTCCAACGACCACACCGGGGGCCCGAACAGCGGTGCCGCCGGGGTTGCGGACAACGACCTCGCCACCGGCAAGATCATCGACGAGATCTCGCACAGCAAGTACTGGAAGGACTCGGCGATCTTCGTCGTGGAGGACGACTCCCAGGCCGGTCTCGACCACGTCGACGGCCACCGTGCCCCGATCCAGATCATCAGCCCCTGGGCCCAGCACGGTGTGGTGGACAGCCACTACTACACCCAGATCACGATGATCCGCACGATCGAGCAGATCCTCGGGATGAAGCCGATGAACCAGAAGGACAGCGCGGCCAGCCCGATGCGTGGGGCGTTCACGATGAACCCCGACTACACGCCGTTCACCGCCCTGCCCAACCGGACCTCGCTGACCGCGGGTCTGAAGACCATGCCCAGCTGTGGCGCGGACGTTCCCGCGGCGCAGAACCCGACCGCCGCTGCCGCGCCACAGGCGACGGTGCCGGCGGACCAGCAGGAGGTCGCGTCCAAGTGGGAGACCTGGAAGTCGCAGCAGCGGCTCACCGGCCCCAACGCCAAGGCCGACTTCGCCAACCCGGCGCAGATGAACCACTTCGACTGGTACGAGGCGCACGACTGGACCAAGCCGTACCCCGGCGAGGACAAGATCTACGCCCCGAACGACGTACCAGGCGCCGTCATCCCGTCATCGGAGAACGACGGCTGACGTAGCTCGATCACGGAAGGCCCCCGGCCGGCTTTTGCCGCCGCCCGGGGGCCTTCCTCATCGCCGGACGTGGCCGACGATCCAGTTGATCAAGGTGCTGGGGGCGCTCGGTGCGGTTGGTGGTACGTCGAGGAGACCGTGGCCGGCGCCAGGGAAGACCTGGACGGTGATGTCGTGTCCCTGGGCCTTCAGTTTGTCCAGCACGGTGACGCTTTCCTCGACCGGAGTTCGATCGTCGGTCGAGCCGAACATCCACAGACCCGACATGTTCATCCGTTCCAGGGATGGCAGCGGATCGAATCCAGAGGGTTTGGCTTCTTTGAGACGACGGGCGATCTCGTCTCGCGACAGCTTTCCCTCGTCGCCTCGGGCCAGCCGCTCGTAGAGGTTGGCGATCCGCTCGGGCACAGTGGGACAGCTCGCCAGAGCCACGAAGGCGGCGTGGGTGTCGTCGGCCGCGCGGGGCGCTCCGACTGTCCCACGCCTCGCTTGTCGTACGAGAGCACCGCGACACCGGCCTGCACCAGTCCAGGGACCAGCTGTCCGCCCCAGCCCAGACGCTGCGCTTGACCGGCGCCGTGCACCCAAACCACACCCGGATGCCGGCCGGCCTCACGCGGCAGGTAGATGGTCCCCGCGAGCTTCTTGCCTTCGCAGGTGAACGCGACATCAAGCTCCCGATGAGTGGCCGCATCACGTTCGCCCCGACTTCCACGGGTGGCGCCGTACACCGAGCAGACTCCGGATCATCCACCGCGAACCAGGCCCGATACCCAGCCAACCCGGCCGCAACAGCACAAATCACGCCCACCACCGCAACAACGGCAACCCGCCTTCTCCGCGTGACCATCTCTCGGCCCCCTCGCAAACCCCGCTCTCATCTTCTGCTCAAACCCGAGCCGTGTCACCGGGCACCTGGCGCCTGGTCATGGGGACATTAGGGTGGGAAGGGTGGATGGTGAGTCGAGTTGGCGTGAGAGGCGGCGGGAGGCGGCTGGTGTTCATGCTGCTGCGCTTGAACGGCGTAAGGCCGCTGAGACAGCGCAAGCCCGGGCGCAGCTGGCCGAGTTCGTCCGGGAGATGAAGGAGCGGGGCGTGGAGCCTCGGCCGCTGCGGGCGTCGGCCGCGGGCTCGGGGGCGAGCTACCGGACCAACGTCACCGGGTGGTACCTGCGCCGCAACCGGTCGCTTGGTGCGGACACCGACGGCAACTTCTACATCCTCGGCGTGCCCGGCAGTCTGAAGGCCAGACTCTTCGGCGTACACATCCCGCCGTCCGACCCGCCGCTCACGGTCGGCCTTGGTGCGCGTGACGGCGAATCCATGCCGCTGGAGCAGCTGTTACGCCTCCGGCTCGAGGAGAGCGACGACTGGACCTGACGCCGGCGCTGTGTGAGCCGTGCGCTGCCAGGTGAGGTGGTCGAGATCGACGCCGACCACGGCTCGTCCCAGGTCGGCCGCGTGCCGGCGCATGGCGATGACGGTCGGGCCGTCGTACCAGACGATCTGCCACTGCCCGCGTACGCTCTCCGACCGACGGGCACCGACCGTGACTCCGGAGCGGACCGTCAGTTGATGGGCGAATCTGCAAACCAGGCGCGCATCACCGTGCGGGCGACTGATCCTTTGAACGAAAAGACTCATGGTGCGTTCCAGCGTCGTAGGACAGCCGTGCGGGCTATGGCTGATCCCAGGTACCCAGCACGATTCCTGGTGGAATGAGTCAGGCAGTCGCCAGGTACTCTGTGTCGCCCGGCCGGCCGGGCTCATGATCGATCGACCGGAAGAGCGGCGATCGGCTGCCGAACCACGCGTCGAGCAGAGCGTCGTCGCCGAGCGCGCCGAGCGGGGCCGGGCCTCGTTCCAGAATTCGTAGCAGCGCGATCAGTCGCTGTGCCGTCTCGCACATGTTCGGGTTCCCCCACCGTGCCGTCTCGGGCGGAGTAGCCCCCCGAGATGCGATGGACCGTCCAGTTGCCGACAGCTGCAGCCATCGACACACTGGACGGTCCCGGCGCTACTGGTCTGAACGCCGAGACCTGGAGTCACTGGTTCCGCGCGAAACCAGAACTCCTCATGTTGCTCAGGTACCCCCGTCGACTTGCTGGATTCATCGTCGGACGCACATCTACCCACAACATCGGGTCATGACCGGAAGTCGTTACACCGGCGTCGGACGTCAGTGGGGGAGCCGACGGGTGAGGATCAGCTGCTGGGCGACGTCGCGGAGCTTGGTGTTGGTGTCCTGGGAGTAACGCTTGAGGACCTCGAAGGCGTGGTCGCCGTCGATGTCGTACCGCTCCATCAGGATGCCCATCGCCTGCCCGACCAGTTTGCGCGCGTCGATCGCCTGTGCCATCGATTCGTCGTGGCGGGCGTGGGCGAGCGCGACGGAGGCGTGCCGGGCCAGGATGTGGGCGATCGCCTCGTCGTCGCTGTTGAAGGCGTCCGGTTGGGTGTTGTAGAGCCCCAGTACGCCGATGGTGCCGGCGGCCGAGGTGGTCAGGGGTACGTCGAGAACGCTGCGTACGCCGAGTCCGAGCACCTGTGCGGCCCACTCGGGCCAGCGCTGCTCCGTGGCAGTGTCGCCGACGATGACGGTGGTCTGCGACTGCATCGCCTCGACCAGTGGACCCACACCGGTGTCCATCTGAAGCCGGTAGATCACGGCGACGAGTGGGTCGGTCACCGCTGGAACTTCCGGCCGGCGGCCGCGGACAGCCAGCGCGACGCCGGCGTGGGAGCAGTTGAGGGCTTGCAGGGCGAACTGGACGACAGCGTCGATGGTCTCTTCGACACCCGTGGAATCGTGCAGTTCGACGGCCAGGCGTGCGAACCGGTCAGCGGTGGCGTCTCCGGCGGCACCTGGCGCGGTTCGGCCAGGCTCGCGCGACACGGCGACGCCCGGCTGAGGTTCGCTACCGGCAGGTTCCATCCGTCCATCATCCACGGTTTTCGCCTCCGCGGGCCTTTTTGCTGCGCGTGCTGCTGCGGTGGTCGACGTACATGTCTTGCCGAGGAGGCGGTCCTGACGCCGGGTTCAAATGATCGTTCACTTGAACCGCTGCGGAATGCAGTCGGCTATTCGCGGAAAGTATCGGCACGGTATTGTCGTTTTGCCGGATTTCGCGTGGGTACCGCGTGCCTATCGCAATTTCGCATCGGGGTGGTTCGTTAGGAGGTTCCCCATGGGAATCGGTGTATCCGTGTTCTTGCTCGCTGTGGGCGGAATACTCGCATTTGCCGTCTCGGACCGGCTCAGCGGAGTCGACCTGACCGCGGTCGGGTACGTACTGATGGCGGCCGGAGCGATCGGCCTCGCGGTGGCGCTGCTGTTCGCCAACCAGCGGAGCAGAACCACGCACACGTCCTTCCATGAGCGGCGCGACCTTCACGCCTGAGTCCAGGGGAGCGAGCATGCCTGAGTCACGCAAGCCGCCCGAGTTCCGCGAACTGTTCATCGACGCGCTGCTCGACATGGTGGAGGACGAGCGCTAACTGTCGATCTCGATGCTCGACATGATCGAGGCTTAGCTCCGGCCGGACGAAGTCGAGATGTTCAACCTAGATCTCGGGCCGCTCGGTTCGCTGTTGCCTCAATAGGTCGCTGGGCGTTGCGTCGGTCTCACCATCGGTGATTTCTGAACCGTTTGGGTTGGAATTTCACGTCGAGGGGAACTGGTATTCAAGTTCTCTTCCGCTTTCCGGAGGGAATCCGGTTAGTTGCCGGCTGGACGTGGTAATCATGAGGGTGCTTCGAGGGATTGGCGCCTTGGTGGTGTGGCTGCTGGCCACGGTCCTTCTGATCGTGGCGGCGGTGTTGTGCATCACGCTGATTCTGGTGCCGCTGGGGGTGCCCCTGATGGCCCTGGCTCTACGCCTGTACGGCTACCGCGTACTGCGGAAGAAGGCAGGCGGCGTAGCGGATGACGCCGGAAAGGCTGCGGGCCGAGGGCGCAAGAAGCTCGCCGGTGCGTTCCACGGCTGACTCGAGGACGGTCATGAAGCTCTTGATGAGGCTGATCGTCAACGCGATCGCACTGGGTGTCGCCGCGTGGCTGCTGGATGACATCAAGATCAGCGGCAGCAGCACCAGCCGCAAAGTCATCACCCTGGTCGTGGTGGCGGCGATCTTCGGGATCGTCAACGCGATCGTCAAGCCGCTCGCGACGCTCCTGTCGCTGCCGTTCATCGTGTTGACCCTCGGACTGCTGATCTTCGTGATCAATGCGTTGATGTTGCTGCTCACGTCGTGGATCAGCGACGGTCTCGGCGTACCTTTCGAAGTCGACGGCTTCGGCACCGCCCTGCTCGGCGCGTTGATCATCACGGTGGTCAGCTGGCTCGTCAACGTCATCCTCCCGGACAAACTCGAAACCGACTGAGCCACAAGAGACGGTCCCCGGGTGCAGGCGGAGCGCCCGGGGACCCCGCTCGCGTAGGTCAAGAGCACTGCGACCCCACGAAAGACGAGTCGTACGCCGACGCGACACGACTCGGGATCAAGGGTCGTTCCAAGATAACGAAGGCCGAGCTAGAGAAGGCCGCGGTGTACGACGAGGCGAGTTCTCCGCTCACCTCTCGAAACCTACCGGACGCTCTGCCCCCAGGCTTTGCATGGCGTCGGCGAGTGGACTTCCGGCCAGGACACGGATCTCGCCGGTGCTGGGATCGGTCACCTGATGCCACTCGTGGTCTGTGGCGTAGTACACGTGCGGGCTGACAGGTCCGGGTCGGCTGAGGAAGGTGGCGGTGGCGATCTTGGACATCATGTCCAGGGCGCTGACCACCGTCTGGTCTCGCAGCACGTGCACGAGGAGCATGTCTCGGGCCGGCATTGCGACGAGACAGCCGAGCGGAGGGTTCTCGACCTGCAGCGACTCGCGCAGCACGGTGTCGAGTACCAGTGCCCGGGATGCAGTGAACATGCTGCCGGTCAACAAGGTGATGTCGGTGCGGTTGTATTGCACCTGCTCGACCTTGTCCCTTAGACGGCGCAGGTTCGCCAGGCCCATGCGGGTGGCTTCCTCTCGGGTCACGCCCAGACTGTTGATGTCGAAATGCATCGCCACCGCACGACCGGTGTAAGTGGCCGGCACGGTGAGTACGCCTGGCACGAACTCCGGCACGCGTTCGGCCCAACTGGGCTCGATCGTGGACGCGCACACCAGCCGGAGGTAGAGCTCGCTCTCCAGGTCATCAGGAATGGGCGGCGGACCGTCCGGAGAGGTCATCTGGTCGAAATGCGCCGTCACCGCCGAGCGCCACTGCTGCCGCGGCAACCCGGCGACCGTCCGAGCGAGATTCACGAGGCCGGCGAACATGCCGTCGCGCACCGGAGTACCGTCGCTTGCGACCGGCACCAGAGCGCCTGCACCGTCGTACTGCATCGACAGTCCTCGTTTGGCGACCGCCTCCCCGGCCAGCCGCACCAGCCGAGCTGCCTGTGCCATGGTCAGCGGTTCCAATACGGGATGCGGTCGTTGCGCATCCGCGTCCTTGCGCCGCCGGTGGCCTCCACAGCCACTCCCACGGGCGTCGTTGTCATTACCAGCACTCATCGAGCACCTCCTTGCCCAGAAACATATGGGCCTTTCAACAAGCGGAACGGACGATTTC
>WNGA01010475.1_pt1 | contig 12281 bp, 14 predicted proteins | sample 5400061 | NCBI WGS metagenome assembly WNGA01 (sample SAMN13153366, study PRJNA577476) | soil metagenome | isolation source: 100 cm soil or saprolite under grassland replicate 2 | place: USA:California | collected 2016-06-15
ACCGACGCGCGGTACACGCTCTCGGACATGATGAACAAGATCATCAACGAGAACATGCCAATCGAGGATGCCCAGGACTGGGCCCAGAAGGAGCTGATGGACTCCTACAACAAGCTGATGAAGAAGGCCTAGACGCAGTAGGCGGTAGGCGGTAGGCGGTAGGCGGTAGGCGGTAGGCGGTAGGCGGTAGGCAGTAGGCAGTAGGCAGTACGCAGTGGGAGGTAGGCGGTAGGCAGTAGGCACGTGGCGGCAGAGGACGCCCGACGCTCTACTGACTACTGACTACTGGCTACTGACTACTGGCTACTGGCTACTGACTACAAACTACTGGCTACTCGGACCGGAGGCACTCCCGTGGCGAATCGGCTTGCTACGTACCAGAAGACCATCCCCACTACACGCCCTTTGTCTATTCGGGGTGTGCTCGGCGCGGACTGGCTCCTTGGTTGGCTGTTTATCGGGCCCGCGGTCCTGATCATCGCGTCGCTGCTCGTCTACCCATTTGTCGACGCCATCGTGCTGAGCTTCCAGGAGCGATTCATTGGCAAGGAAGGCACCTGGGTCGGGCTGTACAACTACGTCGATTTCTTCGCCAACCCGAACTCGCTCTTCCTCAGGGCGGCCTGGACGACGGGGGTGGTGACGGGCGGCGCCATCGGGGGCAAGTTCGTGATCGGCATGGCCATGGCCAGCGTCCTCAACCAGGACATCCCAGCCAGGAACCTCTTCCGAGGTCTGATGTTCCTGCCCTGGGCCGTGCCGGCGGTCGTCTCGGCGTACGTCTGGCGGTTTCTGTTCGACACGACCGGGCCGATCAACGGCGCGATCGCCAACTTCGGGCTCGCCGACGATTACATCTACTTCTTCAATGACGCCAGGCTCGCGGTACCAGCCCTGATTCTCGTCATCATCTGGTCGGGCACGCCCTTCTGGACGATGAACTTCCTGGCCGGGATGCAGGCGATCGTACAGGAGCTGTACGAGGCGGCTGAGATCGACGGCGCCGGCACCCTCCAGCGCTTCTGGTTCATCACCCTGCCGGGTCTCCAGCCGGTGATCTTCGTGACAGCGCTCCTTTCGACCATCTGGACGTCGGCCAACCTGACCCAGATCTTCGTCTTGACCGGTGGCGGGCCGAGCTACGCCACGACGACCCTACCGTTACTCTCCTACTTGGTTGCCATCCCCGGACACCAGCTCGGGGCCGGTGCGGCGATCTCGATGATGATGGTGCCGTTCTACCTCGTCCTCGTCTTCTTCCTCACCCGGCGGATGTTGCGGCAGGAGTGACCGATGGCCGCGATCGCTGGATCTCGGGGATCAATCCAAGCCGAGCGCCGGGCGAGGGGATCGGCCAGGGCGGGGCGCCGGGCGATCGGGCGCGGCTGGGTCATCGCGACATATGCGGCGCTGGCCTTCTTCCTTCTCTGGACGGTGGTTCCGTTCATTTGGATGATGCTGGCGTCGATCAAGACGAACAAAGAGATCTACCAGGATTTCACGATCCTGCCGAAGTCGGTCTACTTCGGCCACTACGTCGCGCTGCTGAGCGGCAAGTTCGGCATTTGGATGAGGAACAGCGCCCTCGTCGCCACGGCCGCGACGACGCTCTCGATCGTTCTGGGGGCGCTTGGGGCCTACGCCGTCACCCGGCTCCGCTTCGCCGGCCGGCGCACGATCGCCGTCGCCATAGTCTGCACCTATCTGGTACCGACCTCGCTCCTCTTCATCCCGCTCTTCCAGATCGTCGCCAGGCTGGAGATGTCGGATACCCTCGGTGCCCTCATACTCGTCTACCCCACCTTCACACTGCCATTCTGCATCTGGATGCTCACGAGCTACTTCCGGAGCATCCCGCTCGAGCTGGAGGAGGCCGCCCTGATCGATGGCTGCGGCCGTCTGGGCGTACTCGTTCGCATCGTGCTGCCGCTTTCGGCGCCCGCGATCGTGGTCGTCTGCCTCTTCTCGTTCACCCAGGCTTGGAACGAGTTCCTGTACGCGCTGGTCTTCACGAACTCGCTGGCTACCCGCACCGTAACGGTCGGTTTGACGCAAATGCTGGGCGAGGATGTCTTCTACTGGGGCCAGATGATGGCCGGCGCGCTGATCACTGCTCTACCGCCCGTCATCATGTATACGCTGGCCCAGCGCCTCGTCATCAGGGGCCTGGTAGTCGGCGGCGTCAAGGGCTAAGGCAGGGGTGACGAGCGGCTCGCCGCAACGAGCGAGAGCCCCGGGGACTCCCGTCGCGTGGGCCGGCTTGGTAAGCTAGCCCGTCACCCGAGAATGTCGGCGACGGCGACCGTCACGTCGGGGAAGGCGGCGGGCCGGATCGTCTCTTCCCGCCGCACCACGCGCACGGTCGCGAAGCCGGCCGGCGTCGGGTCCCGGTGGACGACGACTCGCTGCTGGTTCAGGTCCGCCAGCCAGACCTCGGGGATGCCGCTGCGGGCGTACAGCGGCACTTTCACCTGGCGGTCGTACTCGACGGAGGTCTCGGCCACCTCAACGAGCAGGAGAACCTCCCCGGCGGTGGGGTGGGCAGAGGCGTAGAAGTCCGTTCTGGGGCGGAGGAGCGCCAGGTCCGGCTGGGGCTCCGAGCGCTCGCTCAACTGGATCGGGTTCTGGGTACTGACGATGGCCTGCTCACCAAGCTTCTGGCTGAAGACGCGGGTGAGGCGCATGACACAGGCGGCATGCCGCGGGCCAATGGGGCTCATCTCCAGGATCTCACCGTCGATGAGCTCGAGGCGGTCATCCTCGTTCAGCACCCCGGCCTCCGCCATCCGGTGGTACTCCGCGGTCGTGAACAGGCGTCGCCCGACTTCCAGGACCATCCCGCACCCTAATCGGGATTCTAATGCATGGCGAGGGAACGGCGGCATCTGGCGGAGGTTTCGGCGTGGTCGAGCAGACTTTCGAGGCCCAAGGCGCATTGTCCCTCCCCGTTTTCGGGTGGGGGCCGGCACAGGGATTATTCCTGGCGAAACAGGAATAACGCGAAGAACGGTCGGTTGCGGGCCACGACCCAATATCCCAGCTCGACTAGCCAGATCAGTGGTGGGAGCGACAGAATCGCGGCGGCACGAGGCCAGCCGAGCAGGGCCAGCACGCACAGCGCCGCCCGTCCCGCGCGGAGAGCTCGGCCATCTGGGGTCACGACGTGGACCGCCTGGGCGCACGCCTCGCGCAGCTGAGGCGTCATCGGCGGCGATGGCGCCTCCTGGTAGGCGGTCACAAGAAGTCGGCCCGCCCGATCCTTCCGCCTGACCCAGGCGGCGATGCGTCTTCAGAAGCCTCAGGCGCCGTCCCAGAGCAGCCAGTACTCTCCTTCTGGGCTCACCCGCCCGCCAGAGCTTGGGTCATGATCGGCAACGCTCGTTTGGTGCTGCCCCTTGGCATTCGACCGGTCGCCCACATCGAGTTGACTTTCAGACAGACGAAGGTCGGTCCGTCCACTCGCAGCAAATCGGGCAGGGCGGCCACCAGTGCCGACTCGTCGCCGATGGTGACGGCCGAGCGATAGCCGGCCGCCAGCGCCAGACCGGCCAGGTCGGCCCGACCTTCGCCCGGGGTCGGCTGGCCGCCGCTGGTGTCGTACGTGTCACCCTCGAGCACGACGTGGACCAGGTTGCGCGGGGCCTGGGCGGCGATCGTGACCAAGGATCCCAGATTCATGAGCAGCGAGCCGTCACCATCGAGCACGAGCACTCGTTTGTCCGGACGGGCGAGCGCGATGCCCAGCCCGATCGAAGAGGCCTTGCCCATGCAGCCGCTCAGCGGCAGGTCTAGCTCCGGTTTTCGCGACACGGCTGGCCACGCCCTCGCCGACGACATGGTGGTGATCACCACTTCCTGGGTTCGGTGCTGGCCGATCAACTCGATGGCGCGGTTCCCGTCCATCATGCCGAATACTCCCCACCGATCAGCACTGCGGCTGGGCCCGGGCGCTCTTTGGCCTGCCGGAACATGCGTGGCACCGTCTCCACCACGTCCTCGTCCGACTCGACGATCGCATACGGAACGCCCCAAGCCTTCAAGATCGGCTCAAGGAACGTGGCGGCCGAGTCTTCGCTCGGACTACCCCCCGCATACCCCCGGTAACCGATCAAGGCGAGCAGCGGCAGCTGCAGGTCCAGCCACAGGCCACGTACCGAGTCACCGGATTCGAAGAGGCCGGTGTTCTGGATGCATACGAGCGGCTGTTTCCCGCCGATCAGCAGCCCCAGCGCGATGGCGAAGGTCTCGCCCTCGCGAGCGACCGGCACGAGCGTCAGATCGGGGTCGTCGTGCAGCTTTTGATGTAGGTAACCAGACTCGGTATCGGGCAGCCAGACCATGTGGGTAACGCCGCTCCGTTTGAGGGTGTCCACCATGACCTGGGCGGTTAGCGCGGACTCGGCCATGCTGCCTCCAGCGGGTTGACGCGAACGCGGGCACGGTACCATGAGCGATGAAGAGAGTCAATCTCGCGATCGGCCCAGCAGTGCAGATTCAGGTCTCTGAGCCGCCTGGGCCCCCGACGCCCAACCTGCCCGGCGGCGGGCTCGTCCTCGTCGTCGACGACGAGCTGGATGGCCGTGTCCTCGTAACCACGCTGCTAAGCCAGGTCGGGTTCGACGTGGTCTCGGCGGCCAGCGGTGAAGAGGCGCTCGAGGTGGCCACCGAGAAGTCCCCCGATCTTGTCGTCCTGGACGTCATGCTCCCAGGCATCGACGGGTTCGAGACGTGTCGGCGCTTGAAACAGCAGCAGGGTTCTTCGCTGCCGGTCCTGATGCTCTCGGCGCGTGGCGGACGGGCCGTGATTGAGGGACTGGAGGCCGGCGCGGACGACTATCTGCCGAAGCCGTTCGACGTGGGGGAGTTCTGGGCTCGCGTCGAGGCTCTGCGCCGGATCCGGGCCGCCGAAGCCGCTGCGCGACGACGGGCCGAGCGGCTGCTGAGCCTCCAGCGCCTCTCCGCCGCCGTGGCCGCTCGGCTGGACGAGACGGAGCTGCTCCAGCTCGTCCTGGCCGAATCCCGCCACCTTCTGAACGCGAGCGGGGCGGTCCTGTACCTGTGGGATGCTCAGGAAAGGCTGCTCCGCCCCGCGCACCTGGACATGGTGCCAAGCGGCGTGGCGCCAACCGCTCGGCGTGCGGGCGAGGGGGTCGCCGGTCAGGCGTTCGCGGAGCGCAAGCCGGTCTGGGTAGCCGACTACGCCGCCTGGTCGGGCGCTCGGCGGGAAGGGCGCCAAATGGGGATCAGGGCTGCCGTCGCCGCTCCGCTGCTGCTGGGCGACGAGGCAATGGGCGCGATCGCGGCCTGGAAGCTGGAGCCTGACACGCGGATTGACGAGGAGGATGCCCAGCTGCTCGGCCTGCTCGCCAGCCAGGCGGCGGCAGCGCTGAACAACGTTCGGCTGTACGCCGCCCAGCGCGACGCGGCGCGGCGCGCCGCCGAACGAGCCGCTCAGCTCGAGGCCCTCATGGAGAGCCTGGTAGATGGTGTGCTGATGGTGGACGCGGCTGGCCTGATCACATCGGCCAATCGGGCCGCGGCCGAGCTGCTCGGCGTCGCGCATGAGCGGTTGCTGGGCGCGCGCTGCGACCAGGCCATGCCGAGGCTCAGCTCGCTCGGCGGGCGGCCAATCCCGACCAAGGACCTGCCGCTGGTCGCCGTCCTCAATCACGGCGCCGCCAGCGTGAACCGCGAGCTGATCGCCGAAGTCGGCGGACGCGAACGCATCCTCATCGACACGACGACGCCGCTTCGCGACTCGAGCGGCGCGCTGGCCGGAGCGGTTAGCGTGTTCCGCGACGTGACCGAGCGTCGCCAGGCCGAGGAGCGACAGGTCGAGGCCGACAAGCTGCGGGCGCTGGGACAGATGGCCTCGGGAGTGGCGCACAACGTCAATAACCTTCTGGCCACCGTATTGGGTCGAGCCGAGCTGGCTCGCATCGAGCTGGAGCGCGGGGGTCTAGACGATCGTCGGCTTGGAGAGGCGCTTCGGCTCATCGAGCAAGCGGCCGAGGACGGCGCGCAGACGGTGCGCCGCATACAAGAGTTCGCACGGGTGCGTCGCGATGCAGACGTAGCGGTTGTCGATCTGAGCAGCATCGTCCGCGGCGCGGTGGAGCTGACTCGCCCGCAGTGGCGCGACGCGGCCCAGGTCGCGGGCAGGACGATCGAAGTCAGCCTCGAACTGGAGGATGGGCTGCTCGTGTCGGGCCAGGCGGCCGAGCTCCGAGAGGTGCTGACTAACCTGCTGCTCAACGCCATCGACGCGATGCCACGCGGCGGGCAGGTCAGCATCCTGGGACGCCAGGTAGGCCAGAGGATTCGACTCGAGGTGGTCGACACTGGCGTGGGGATGAGCGCCGAGGTGCGGCGGCGAGTGTTCGAGCCGTTCTTCACCACCAAGACGGAGGCCGGAACTGGCCTGGGGCTGGCGGTGTCTTACGGAATCGTCCAGCGACGCGGCGGCCAGATCTCGGTCGAGAGCACGCCGATGCAGGGCACCAAGTTCGTGCTCGAATTTCCGCCCGCGGTCGAGTCCAGCCCGGGGCCGCGAACAGTCGCCGAGCCTCCCGCGAGCAGTCGTCGGATCCTGGTTGTCGATGACGAGCCGGCCCTCGCCTCCGTCCTCCGGCGCCTGCTCGAATCGGAGGGCCATCAGGTCACGTCGTGCACCAGCGGGGCGCAGGCGCTCGAGCTATTCGATCCGGCCCAGCATGAGCTGGTGATGACCGACTTCGGGATGCCTGACCTCAATGGGCTCCAGCTCGCCACCGCTCTCCATGACCGCTCGCCCGACACGCCGATCATTCTCGTCACTGGCTGGGGTAACGAGCTCGACCCCGAAGAGCCACCACGAGGCATCGCGCGCGTGCTGGCCAAGCCATACCGACTGGCGAGCGTGCTGGAAGCCGTTACCGACGCGCTTGCCGTAAAGCCGGCCCCGAAGGGGCCGGCGAGCGGCTAAAGCGATAGCCCAGGCCTCGTTCGGTCAGGATATAGCGGGGATGGTCCGGGTCGTCCTCCAGCTTGCTGCGCAGCCGACTGATGTACACCTTGAGATAATCTGACTGGCCTCGATACTCGTCGCCCCACACGCGAGCCAGCAGAGCCTCGCGGCTCAGGACGTGGCCAGCATTGCGGACCAGGTGGTATAGCAGGCGGTACTCCAGGGCAGTGAGCTGGACTACCTCGCCACGCTTGAACACCTCGCGGCTGTCGAAGTTGATGGTCAGGTCTCCAGCCGCGAAGGATGGCGCGGCTCTGACCGGCGGGGGCAGCTCGGTCCGCCGAAGGACGGCCTTGATCCTCGCCAGCAGCTCGAGCGGGCTGAACGGCTTGGTCACGTAGTCGTCGGCCCCAATCTCTAGGCCGCGGACCTTGTCCAGCTCTTCGCCTCGAGCCGTGAGCATCAGCACTGGGGTGTCGGACACCTCTCGAATTCTGCGCAGGACCTCGAACCCGTCCAGGCGCGGCAGACCGACGTCGAGCAGGACGACATCGGGGGACTGCTCCGCGAACACCTCCAGCCCCTGCTCGCCGTCGGTGGCGGTGACCACCTCGGCCCCTTGCCACTGGAGCTGCATTCCCAGGCCCAGCGCCTCGAGCAGGTCGCGGTCGTCGTCAACGACGAGGATCTTCATCGTCGCCCTTCGGAAGGACCAGGTAGAAGGTGCTGCCACGGCCCGGCTCGCTGTCCAGGCCGATCGTGCCGCCGTGCAGCTCGGCCAGCGCCGCGGCGATGGGCAGGCCAAGCCCGGTCCCGCTGGTCCGATGCGTCTGCTCGGTATCGAGTCGGTAGAAACGCTCGAAGATCATCCGCTGCTCGTCGGGAGCGATGCCCGGGCCCTCGTCGCGCACCGAGAGGCGGACGCGATCATCGGAAGCATGTGAGACCTCGATCCAGATGCCACCGCCCGAGCCACCGTACTTGACGGCGTTGGTCAGGAGATTCAAAACGATCTGTTCTACACGTCGGCGGTCGCCCTCGACCAGGCACGGCTCTGGGGACAGAGTGGCCGAGATGACCTGGCCGCGCTCGTCGGCTAGTGGGCGCACGGTGGCGATCGCCTCCTCGGCGATGTGGCGCAGGTCCAGCCGTTCGCGCTGCAGCTCCAGGCGGCCGCCCTCGAGGCGGACCAGGTCCAGGAGGTCGGTGATGAGCGCGCTTAGCCGATCGCTGGAGCGGTCGATGTTGCGCAGCAGGCGAAGGTGGGCGTGCGGCACGCCTGGCGGCGCGGTGGACAGCAGCACTTCGGCCGAAGCCTTGATCGAGGCCAGCGGCGTTCTCAGCTCGTGGGAGACGAGCGAGAGGAACTGGGACTTGAGCCGCTCGAGCTCCTTGAGCTGCTCGCGCTCGCGGACGGCTTCCTGGTAGAGCATGGCGTTCTCGAGCGCAACGGCCGCCTGGGCGGCGAACACGGCCAGCAGTCGAGCATCCTGCTGAGTGAAGAGGCCGTGGCGCTTGTTGGAGACCCGCAGCACGCCCAGCCGCTGCGCGGCGGCGCGCAGCGGGACGATCAGCAGCGAGCGGTCACCCAGCTCGTGGGCGAATCGGCTCAGGTCGCGCCCGTCGGCCGGCGCGTCATTCGTGATCAGTGGGCGGCCGCCTTCCAGCACGCGGGCACTGGCCTCGCCGACGGAGACGCGGAAGCTGAGCTTTCGAAGCTGGGACGGCCGAAACCCGCAGGCCGGTGGCTGGACAACCAGCTCCTCACCGTCCGGATCGAGCAGCAAGACGGCGGCCCGCTCAGCGCCGAGCAGGTGGGCGGCCTGGCGGGCCAATTGGGCGCCAACCGCGCTCAGGTCGCCAAGCGCGGCGATCGCCTCGCTGGCCTCGCCCAGCCTGATGACTTCGGCCAGGCGGTCCTGGAGCGCATCGAAGAGCCGCGCGTTGTCGACGGCCATCGCTATCGGCCCCGCGAACGCGCGGACCAGCGCGCCTGCGGCCTGCGGGAACGGCCGGCGGCGCGCGCGGAGCGCCGTCAGAACCCCCAGACGGCGGCCCCGTAGCACCAGCGGCACCGCCAGGCGTGTCGGCCATGCCTCTACGGGTGACCCGCTCCGCATCTGCCGGATGTGGATGACCTCGGGGCCGCCTGGTCCGCCTAGCCGAATGGCGGCCGCGTCGGCGCGGATCGCGTCGGCCACGAGCTCGGCCGAACGGCGGAGGACCTCTTGCAGGTCCTGGGCGGAGGCGATGATGCGCGGCATCCGGCCCAGGTGTCGGGCGGCGGCCGCCTCGAGCCGGGCCTGGGTCGGCGCCACTACGGTAGCCATATGCCTAATCCTAGCGGTTCGCGACGTCCAGGGGCTGCGACGCGCAAGCGTTTACCTGAGGTTAACCGCCGTTTACCGACTGGGTTAACGTGCGTGCTGTACGATTAATGTTGCCGGGGCGGTGGCCCCACCCCGCAAGGAGGTCATGATGACTTACACGATTGCCGAGCCATGTGTGGACGTCAAGAATCAGAGCTGCGTGGACGTCTGCCCAGTGTCGTGCATCTACATCGGCGATGAGAACCTCGATCGGATGCTGTACATAAATCCGGACGAGTGCATCGAGTGCGGCGCGTGCGAGCCGGAGTGCCCGGTGACCGCGATCTTCCACGATTCGGCGGTCCCATCCGAGTGGACCGAGTATAATGAGCTCAACGCGAACTGGTTCACTGACCCCGACGGGGTCCGCGCTCGGCTAAACGAGATGAAGCCGCCCGAGGCGGCCTGACGAGCACGAGTCACGAGTCGCGAACGGGTGCGCCGCTCGCTACTCGCTACTCGCTACTCGCTACTCGCTACTCGCTACTCGCTACTCGCTCGTTATTGCGATTGGCCACCCTTGGGGACGCCGGGGAACTCGATCGACGGCAGCGTCGGCTTCGGGGGCGGGGGCGGCGTGGGCGGTGGGGCCACGGTGGGGATTGACGGCGCAACCGCCGGCGGCTGAGTTGGCCTGGCGCCGCTGTCGGGCGCTGGCGGGGCCGGTACCGAGGTCGGGATCGCGTTGAGCGTGCCCGAAGGTGGCGCCAGGTTGGCGGGCGCGGCCGGGGGCGGGACGACTATGGTCGGCGGGGCTGCCGCGCCCCCGCCGGTGGGCGTGCCGCCTGAGGTGCTGCCTGACGGGATGCCGACGGTCGGTAGAGCCGCGCCGCCGGGCTGCGGGCTGGATTCTGCTCGCGGTTCGGGCTGCCCACCGCTCACGGCCGGTCGCGAGTAAGCTGGCAGTGGCGTGGCCGTGGCGAGCGTGTCGATCTCTGGCCTGATGGCTGGGCTGGGCGGCGGAGCGGCCGGCGCGCCAGTGCAGCTCGTGAGTACCAGGGCGGCGAGCGTTGCGAACCCAATGAGGAGCCCGCCCGAGCGAGGCGCGAGCGCGACGCGACACGGCGTGTCGCTAGACAGACGATCGATTACGACCCACACGGCAGAGTAGACCGACAAGCAGTCCGATCACGGCGCCTGCGATCACGTCGCTGGGGTAATGCAGGCCCACATGCACCCGACTCACTGCAAGGACCGCGCCAAGGACTGCCATGAGCCCCGCGATCCTGGGGGCGGCGGGGAACGCCACCGTGGCCATGGCGGCGGCGCAGGCGACGTGGCGCGAGGGAACGAGCACCCTGGCGAGTGCGGCACCCGCCTGTCCGCCCTGCGGACTCCGACCTGCGGAGCTGGAGTCCACAGGGCAGAACGCTCGGAGAGGCGGGCTGGACTGGTGACGAACGGGCGCGGTCGGCCGGCCAGGCGGCCGATGAGCCCTACAGCCAGCACGGTCAGCGCGAGCGCGGCGGCGGCTCGGAGCGCGGCTGCGTGGCGGTGGCTGCCGCGCTGCCCTCCTCCGCCGACGAACAGGATGGCCAGCAGTGCCGCCTCGGCGCTCGCGGTATGGCGAGCCGCGACGGCCATCGCCGAATCCAGGGCCCGTGGTCGGCCGACGGCCCATTGGACCTGGTCCAGCAGGCGCGCGTCGAGTCGCTGGAGCGCACCGGTTTCCGCTAGCAGATCGGACGACTCGTGTCGGCATGGAGGTACGGCCCGAGGTCGACGCGTCGGCCCTCAGTCGCCGAAAGGTACGCCGCGTAGATCGTGGCCGTTACGTCTCGCGCAAGGGCCGCGCCAGACAGCGGCTCGCGACCGAACGCGACGCACTCGACGAAGTCCTGCAACTCCTGCGGATAGCCCGTCATCCAGTCCTCGTCGGGCTGCGGCGTGCTCCAGCCGGCTGTAGTCTCCAGCTTCTCGACCAGGTACTCGCCGGCAAACACCTGCGGGTCAGGCGCGTACCCGAGCACCGAGTCGTTCGGGTTGATGTTGCACAGCACGACGGCCCTGGCGCCGAAGATTGCCATCTGATTGCGGATGCCTCCCAGCACGGTGTCCGAGGCGGTGATCTGGGCCACGCTGCCATCGTCGAACGTGACCAGCATGCCGCCCCAGTCCTCGACGTCCGCGCCCTCGACCGTCCTGAGGAACCGAGACTCGCTCTGGCGATACGCGGCAGTCTCCGTGAGCTGGGCGACCTCGGCCATGACGGCGGCTGGCCGGATCGGCTTTCCACACAGGCGGCGCCCCTCGTCGGCCTTGAGGTAGAGAGCGCCGCCGAGTGGATGGCAAGCCTTTCCGATCAATGAGCCGCCGCCGCCCGTCTCCCAGCGCTTGTTGACGGCGGCGTGCGTGCCGCTGTGGCTCTCCTCTCCCACCATCCGCAAGATCGGTCCACCCGACGCGGTGAGTAGGCGGCGCGCCTTCTGGATCGGCGGGGCATACACCCAGTTTTCGGCGTAGCAGAGACGTACGCCGGCCGACGCGCAGGCCCCGATGACCTCGTCCGCGCTCGCCAGTGCCTGGCGCAGCATCTCAGTCCGTGGCGTCGAGGGCGGACGAAAGTAGCCGGTCAGCGGCTTCTCGACGATCACATGCTTGCCGGCTCGCGCGGCGGCGATGGCGAACGGCGCGTGCAAGCTCGACGGGACGCACAGGTCGATCAAGTCCACCTCGTCATCGCCAAGGACCTCCTCGAAGCTCCGAGCCACCCGCGCGAAACTCATCTCGGTGGCGAAGTCGGACGCTCGCTCCGGGCGCGAGGCCGCCACCCAGCGCAGCTCGACCTGGACGCCGTGGACGCGGCGATAGGCCTCGGCGTGAATCCGGGCAACGAACCCCGCGCCAATCATGCCCACTCGGACTGTCGGAGCGCTGCCGTCGCTCGTCTGCCCCTCCAGCCTGCGTCCTACCGTCGCGCAGAGTATGACCTGGCCGGCGCCGGTGTCAAGTCAGGAGTCGCGAGT
>WNGA01010477.1_pt1 | contig 12281 bp, 9 predicted proteins | sample 5400061 | NCBI WGS metagenome assembly WNGA01 (sample SAMN13153366, study PRJNA577476) | soil metagenome | isolation source: 100 cm soil or saprolite under grassland replicate 2 | place: USA:California | collected 2016-06-15
AGTGACGGGATAATGCAAGAATAATGGAGCATACTGGGGGATAACAAGAATCGGATTCTTATTTGCTCCCAGAATTGTTTAACGACAGGTGTTTCTGCTGCATCGAGTCCGGTGGACCGCGTTCCTCCGTTTTGGTGTCCCCCGAAATCCTACCCAGTCGTTCGTCGGCGACCTCCACTTTTGCCCAGGGCTTGGCAGCGCCCCAGTCGCACGATTGATCCTGCCAGTAGCGCCTCAAATTTTTTCACTCTTCTTCCAGTATCATCTTACTGGAGCTTTGACTGGAGGTCGCTGCACCGAAGAAATGGGTGCGAGTGATTTCGCTCGTAGCCTCGAACGGAGGAGTCGCCGCGACGCGATTGCCAAACGTTTTTGTTCAGCGATCGAACCGCGCTGCCTCGACTGCCAGGGCGCAGGTCAGAGGCCCCATGTTCCAAGGTGCTTGCGGTGAAAATCCTCCCTCGTACAGGAGCCACAGCAAGCCCTGGTGAAACACCAGCGTAGAAGCAAAGCCAGCGATGAATGCTTTCGCTGGTACCGTGCTGATGTTCTGGCCTCGAACTGCGCGCACAGTGATTCGGCGCGTTTGCGGTTCACGCCGAGATCGGAATAGCCTAGCCGCGCCGCCGAGCGCACGTGAATCAGCCTCTGCTCTGGCGCCAGCAGGAACTCGACATCGTCCACGAAGCCCATCAGAGGTGTGCTGAACTCGGCGTGCAGGTATTGGCTGTCCTGCGTGACCACGCTGGCGCGCGGCTGCGCCTGCACCAGCTTGAGCAGTTTTTGAAACGCCGCCGCCGCATCACCGGTGAACTTGAGCGGGGCGACGTAATGCGCGCGGTCATTGACGTAGGCCTGGCTGCTGACATTGTTGGGCTTGTTGACAACCGGCGCTAGCTTGCCGTTCTTCGCGCCGAGGTTTGCCGGTCGTTTGCCGCTGAATTTCAACATAATGCCTTTCGTAAGTTAGTAGCAGCTCAGGTGAAATCAAAAACCTCACCTCCGCCAAATCAAGTTGTGCGTTTGGACACCAGGAGTTTTGCGGTTTCGCTCTGTATGCTCTGCCCTATTGTACGAGGCAGCGTTCATGGTCCGGCGCCCCAGTCTCCCTCGAAGGGCGGGGGTCGCCTCCGTCGCCGGCTGCTGCCGGCCGTTCCCCGGGGCCAACGGGGTGCTCCTGTTCGGCCAGCAATTCACGCTCCGCTTGAAGCCAGTCGTCCAGTTCATGACCTGGGCCACCGCCTCGAGTCTTATGAATTTCATAGGCGCGTTGCCGTATGCGGTCTTCATCGGGGTGCTCTAGCTTGCGCCTCAGGATGGTCGCGACTCCCTCCTTGAGCGCAGGATCACCGAGTTCCGGTTGCTTGCGTTTGCTTTGCTGTTTCATGTGATCGAGATGGGCTTGAGTGCTTTCGACAGCTCAGCGCTTGGCGATTTGGTTCGCCTTGGCTGACGCGGTTTGCGTGCCGGCGATGCGCACGGGCATGCCCTCCACCAGCGTGTCGGTCGGATTCGTGACAATGCGCGCGCCGTCGCTGAGACCCGAAACAATCTCAACAGTTCGGCCGAGGTCACGACCGGCTTGAACCTTTTGCAATCGGATGGCGTTGGCGTCGTCCACTTCCGCCACTTGCAAGCCTTCGCCGCGGATGATGACCGCCCTGGCCGGCACAACGATCGGTGGGTTGGCCTGCGCAAGTGTCAACTGAACATCCACGTGGATGCCGGGAAACAATTCTCCATTACGATTTGGCACTTCGATCTCAGTCAGCATGGTGCGCGTGGTGGCATCAAACGCGCCGCTGGTGCGCAACACTTTGCCAGGGAATGCGCGGCCGGGATATTCCGCCACGGCAATCGCCACCGTCGAGCCGATGGCGATGTCGCGCAGATACGCTTGCGGCACATTGACCTGGACGCGCAATGTGTCGGTCTGGGCGAGGTCAAAAAGGGCGCTGGCATTGCCGCCGGCGCGGATCAATGCACCGGTATCCACGTGCCGACGCGTGATCGTTCCGGCGAATGGCGCGCGGACTTCCTTGAAGCTCGACAGCTTTTCCAATCGCGCGACGGCAGCTTCGGCGGCTTTTACATCCGCTTCGCGAGCGGCAAGGGCGCTGGTTTTCTCGTCCACTTCCTGCTGGCTGACTGCGCGGTCCTTGAGCAACCGCTGCCAACGCTCGGCGCTGCTCCGCGCGAGAACAAGATTTGCCTGCGCTTGCGCGAGCGCGGCGCGAGATTGGTTCAACTCCTGATCCAGCTCGGGCGTATCTATCTCCGCGAGGACGTGACCGGCCTCCACTTTCGCGCCGATATCGCTGTTCCACTTGAGCAGATAGCCATCAGCCCGCGCGTAGATTTTGGTTTCTTCAAACGCGCGCACGTCACCGGGCAACGCGAGTTGCACGCTCGAAGCGAGGCGTGTGGCATTGGTAACGGTCACGGTGCGGAGCGTGACTTCTTGAGTTGCCGCCACCAACTTGCTTTGGGCGCGCAATCGCGGAATAACGCCGAGCGCCAGTCCGGCGACAATGACGAGCGCCACACCAGCGATGACGGCGTAACGACTCCGTCGCGAGGCTTTCGGTTGAGATTGTGCCAGCATATTCGGGGATGGTGCCCCTGCATCTTCTCCCTCTTCCGTGTTCGGGAGAGGGTTGGGGTGAGGGTGATTTGCGGGTTCGGTTTCAGTATATCGATTTTCAGTATTCATAGGGGAAGCAGGTTTTCAGGTTTGCGATTCAAGATCTCATTTCGGGACGGCTGCGCGTACATGAGCAACTTCGGTCGCCTCCAATTCTTCTTCTTCGTTGCGGGCCGCGCCTTTTGCCCGCAGCAAACTGAACACGACGGGCACGAACAGCAATGTGGCCAGCGTAGCAACCATCAAACCGCCGATGACCGCGCGACCAAGCGGAGCGTTTTGTTCGCCGCCTTCGCCGAGCCCTAGCGCCATCGGGAACATGCCGATGATCATCGCGCCAGCGGTCATCAACACCGGCCGCAACCGGGTCGCGCCCGCTTGCAGCGCAGCTTCGAGCGAGTTGATGCCGGAGCGAAGCCGGTCGTTTGCGAACGTCACCATGAGGATGCTGTTCGCCGTCGCGACACCGATGGTCATGATCGCGCCCATCAAGCTGGGAACGTTGAAGGTGGTTTGCGTGAGGAACAGCCCCCACACGATGCCGGTGAACGCGCCGGGCAACGCCATGAGGATGATGAACGGATCGGTCCAGCTCTGGAAATTCACCACCATGAGGAAATAAACCAGCAGCGCGCTGAGAATGAGCCCCAGACCCATGCGCCTGAACGCGGTGTTCATACTGTCCACCTGGCCGCGCACGATAATGTTGTTGCCCGGCGCGAGTTTCTTTTTCGAACTGGCAATGATCCCGTCCACTTCACCGGCCACGCCACCGAGGTCGCGACCGGAGACGTTCGCGAAGATGTCGAAGACGGGCTGGATATTGTAGTGGTTCACCACACTGGGCGAATAGCCGCGAGAAATGCCGGCGAGATTCGCGAGCAATTGGCTTTGAGTCGCATCCGAGCCCGCCACGCGCGCGGACACCGGCATGTTCATCAATGCATTCACCGAATCAATCAGGTGTGGCGGCGTCTGCACCGCGACAAAAAACTGAACGCCGTAGGCTGGATCGACCCAGAAGTTTGGGGTCACCTGCGTGCTGCTGCTCAGGTTCACCAACACGTCCTGCGCGATGTCGCGCTGGTTCAAACCCTCCTTCGCGAGCAAGGTGCGGTTCACGGTGAGATTCAGTGTTGGCGCGTCGAACGATTGATGGACGAACACGTCCGTTGCGCCAGGGATGCGCGCAATCCGCTCGCGAATCTCCTTCGCCACGGCGTAGTTGGCGTCGCGCTTGTAGCCCGAGACCTTGACATCGATCGGCGCCGGCAGTCCGAAGTTCAGAATCTGCGACACGATATCAGCAGGCTGGAAGTAAAACGTGAGCTCGGGAAACCTGGCGCGCAAATTGCGACGCAAATCGTCCAAGTATTCCGGCGTGGATTTGCGGCGGTCGCGATGCAACTGCACCAGGATTTCGCCATCGTGCGAGCCGATGGTGGCATTGTCGCCGAACGCGAGGCTGAATTTGTCGGAGACGACGCCGAAGTTATCGAGGATGAGTTTGATCTCTCCCGAAGGAATGGTGCGACGGATTTCGTCCTCCACCGCGCTAAAGACCTGTTCGGTCGTTTCGATGCGGGTGCCGGTCGTTGCCCGCACGTGCAGGCGCAATTGTCCCGCATCGACCGTGGGGAAGAAATCGCGGCCCACCCACGGCAACGCCAGGAATGAGCTCCCAACGATGAGCGCAAAAACGATAAACACGGTGGGACGATTCACCAACGCCCAACGCAGGACGTTCACGTATCGGGCGCGCAACGCTTCAAAGCCCCGCGCGAATCTCCCCTGAAAGCGGTTGAACCAGTTCGGCCCGTGATTGGCGGCAGCGCGGCGATGAGTTTCATTGCGGAGAATGAACTTCACCAGCACCGGCACGAGCGTGCGGCTCAGCGCGTAGCTGGAGAGAATCGCAAACACCACGGCCAGCGCCATGGGCGTGAAGAGAAACCTGGCGGGACCAACCAGGAAGATTACCGGGACGAACACGATGCTGATCGCCAGCGCCGATACCAGCGCGGGCAGGGCGATTTCGCGCGAGCCTTCGAGAATCGCATCGCGAAGCCTGCTGCCCAGTTCGAGATGGCGATGAATGTTTTCGATCGTGATGGTTGCTTCGTCCACCAGAATACCGATCGCCAACGCCAGACCACCGAGTGTCATGACGTTGAGCGTGTGCCCCATCGCGCTGAGCAAGCTGAGTGAAGCCAGCACGCTGAGCGGGATCGAGATCGCCACGATTAACGTGCTCCGCCAACTGCCGAGGAAGAGCAGGATGAAGGCTGCTGTCAACGCCGCCGCGATCAGCCCTTCGTGCACCACGCCATCCAATGCGGCTTCGACGAAAAGCGATTGGTCGGCGAGCAAATCAATCTTCAGGCCGGGCGGCGCGGCGGCCTGCATTTCCGGGACTTTGGCTTTCACGGCTTTGATAATATCGAGCGTCGAGCTGTGGCCATTCTTTAGAATCTGCAGCAACACGGCGCGCTTGCCGTCCGCGCGCGCAATGCTCGGCTGCACTTCAAAGCCGTCATGCACGTGTGCGACATCGCGAACGTAAGTGACCACGCCGTTCTCCACCTTGATGGGAACGTTGTTTAACGCGTCCAGCACGTCGGGTGAATTGTTCATCTTCACCCGGTATTCCGTGTCGCCGATCTTCGCCGTGCCGCTGGGGAGAGTCAGATTTTGCGCGTTGATGGCATTGTTCACATCACGAGCCGAGAGCCCCTTGGCCTGCAACTTCGCGGGATTCAGATCAACCATCACCTGGCGCACCTTGCCACCGAACGGCGCAGGCAATGTGAGACCGTTAATGGTTGCCAATTGTTGGCGGATGCGGAAAATGCCATAGGTATAGACTTCAGCTTCGCTGAGCGTGTCACTGCTCAAACTCATCTGGATGATCGGCACCGAGTCAGCTGCGTATCGCAGAATGGTGGGCGGCTGCACCCCAGGTGGCATACGCCGCAGAATCGCCTGACTGGTTGCTGTCGCCTGAGCAAGGCCACGTTCCACTTTCGCGCCCGGATGGAAATACAGTTTGATGATCGCAACTCCATTTAAAGTTTGCGATTCGATGCGTTCCACGTCGTTGACGTTTGCCGAGAGGGCGAACTCTGAATAAACCGTGATCTGCCTTTCAAATTCCTCGACGCTCAGACCATTGTAAGTCCAGATAACGCTGATGACCGGGATGTCGATTTCGGGAAAAATGTCCTTCGGCGTCTGCCGAAACGATGCGAAGCCTGCAATCAGAATGGCAATGGCCATCACCGCAAAGGTGTAGGGGCGGCGCAGGGCAAGCTTAACAATCCACATAAAGACCAACTAGTTGGTATGTTATTGGACAAACGGTTGTTTTTTTCATGCGCAAATGTTGGATCATGATTCAGTTCCGCGATTCGACGGAAACTTTGGCGGGCTGTTTTCCGGCGGAACCGCGGTGCCGGCCGAACAACATCTGGAGGCAAGCGCGAAATTGTTCGATGTTTTCGACCAGCACGCGATTGCTCTCCGAGGCCTTGGCCAGCAGGAGCGAGCCTTGCACGATGGAGAGATACAACACCGCGAGGCTTTTGGGATCGAAAGCAGCTCGGGGTGCATAAAGCGCTTTGGCTTCCGCGAGATCGGTTTCAAAATCTTTGGCAATCCGCGCCAATTTGTCCTGGCAGAGACTGCGAAGTTCAGGATGGGTAAAGGACAATTCCTGGGCGAACATGCCCATCAGGCAGCCTTTGGTCAGGCCCTTCGCGCCGCCCGAAGCTTCTTTCGCAAAATCAAGCCGCCCGAAAACGCGGTCCAGCGGATCGGCGAGTCTGCGGAACGGCGCGTCAGCAAATTGGTTTGCCTTCAGTTCGTGAAAACGAATAACGGCTGCCGTGGCCAGATCGTCCTTGCTCTTAAAGTAATGAAAGAATGCGCCCTTGGTGACCCCTGCCGCAGCGCAGATATCATCGACGGTGGTGGCGTTGAATCCGCGGTGGCGCATGAGACTGACGCCAGCATCGACGAGCTTGCGTTTTGTTTCGGGCAACTGGTTTGTTTGCGTTTGGGTTGACATACAAACTAGTTGGTATGTAATCCAGAGTGCTCTTTCGGTCAATAGACTTTCTTGAATTTCTTTAGGGCAGGAAAGGCTATCAGGGTGCCCGCATTTGGCAGGTGCATTCATTTCATTCTTCCGTTTGACTCCGTTCCGACCGAAACTTTTCTGCCGTTGGCGAGGTTCGCTTGTGGCGAAACGACGACAACGTCGCCGTCATTCAACCCTTGCTTGATCTCAATTCCAGTCTCTGTCTCTTGGCCACGGACGATCCCAACGCGTTGAACGATACCTTTTCGGACTGTCCACACATAGGTTTTACCTTCCTCAATTCTGACGGCACCTTTTGGAACTGTGATGCGCGGTTGCTGCGTCGCCGCTGGCTGATTTTCTAGGAAGCTCACCTTGGCGCTCATTTCCGGCTTGATGATCTGCAAATCCGGCCGGGCGATCTGGACCTCGATTTTGACCGTGCCCTTCTGGCGGTCGGCTGCGGGGTAAACCTTCACCAAAGCCGCATTAAATTGCTTGTCCGGATACGAGTCTAACGCAACAACCACCGGCGAACCGATACTCACCTTCGCAATATCAGCCTCATTGATGTCCACTTCGGCCCGCATATCGTCCGTGTCGGCCAATTGGGCGATGTCAGTCGCGCCTCCGCCCGCCTGAATCTGACCGCCAAAATTGATGGTGTCCCCCAATTCCCGATATTTCTTCAAGACAATGCCGTTGATAGGCGAAGTGATGACGCACTGGTTCACATTGAATTTGGCATAATCGACTGCCGCCTCATCACGTTCAAGTTCGGCTTGTGCAACTTCCGCGGCGGTGATTGCTGTTTCAAAGTCATCCGTCGAAATAGCGCCAGACTTGATCAGGCGGCGCGCCCGGTCGGCTTTGTCCTGAAGGAGATGAAGGTTGGCTTTGGCAACGTCTCGAATGGCAATGGCCTGACGCAGTTGCGCCTGATAGTCCCGATCATCAATGCGCGCCAGGACATCACCCGCTTTGATGTGCTGCCCCTCCTCGATGGGTTCTTCCACAATCTGTCCCAGGATTTTTGTGCCGATGGTGATATATTTGTGGCGGGTGACGATATAACCAGAGCCTGTCAACAGTACGCTGGACTGGCGGTCCGTCCTCGCCATTACCATCATCGTTTGCACTGTGGGCGACCGGCCGATCGTCTTGGCGTAAATGAGGTAGCTGACAGCCCCGAGAACTGTTGTAAGCAACATCACGATCGCAATTGAAACAAACCGACTGCGCTTGCGGCGCGGTTGCTCCTGCGGGCGCTCAATGCGCAGTGTTTCCAGTTCATGATTCGTTCGCGTGGCTTCGATGGACATGCCTCAGTTCCTTCTCAAAGCGTTGACTACACTCACGCGCATCGCCTGCCGCGCTGGCAGCCAGCCGCCCAATGCGCCAATAACAATCGCAAATACGAGCCCTTGAATCGCGATGGCGGGGGTTAAATGAAAATTGAACGCAAGGGTTGGCGCCGAAACAGCACCGCCGTTGAACTTGGTCGAGAGTCCGCTGACCGGCAGGGCGAGAATCACTCCGATGATTCCGGCTACAAACCCCAACGCCGAAGACTCCGCAAGGAACGACGTCATGATGGCCAGCGGGCTGAATCCCAATGCCCGCAACGTGCCGATTTCAGTCGTCCGCGTCGACACGGCCGCGTACATCGTATTCATTGCGGCAAAAATGGCAGCGAAAGCCATGATCCCCGCCACCAACAACCCGAGCACCCGCAGGTTGGCGGCTATTCCCGATTGCTCCTTGTAATACTCTGACTCCGTCTTGGCTTGCAGGTTGATGCGTGGATCATCTGCGCATCGCTGAATCAGCGCGTGAACATCCGCGCCCGGAACAAGTTTGAGACGGATGCTGTTGTAACTCGAACCTCTCCGGGAATCCTCCTGCATGCTATGTAAATCGGCCCAAACCTCCGATTCGAACGAACTTCCACCATCCTCGAAAACACCCACCACTTTCCAAGTGCGTCTGCCAACTTTCAGATCTGCTCCCAATGAACAGCCGGGGTATTGATTCAAGATCAATTTGCCGATGATGACTTCATTCAATCCAGGCGTAAACATTCGACCGGCGATAATACGTGTTTTTTCATGGATTTGGCTGCTGACGGGCAGCACTCCGCGAATGGGAAGGTTGTCCAAGGTATCGCCCGCGGGCATAAATATCTGTTCAGTGAGTTCGGGCGAAACGAGCGGATTTCCCGCGTCATCACGTTTGATGTCTGGCAAAAACTTGAGCGCGTCCAATTGGTCGAGCGTGATGAACGAATTAGCTTCAGAGTCTGCTCCGCGTCCAATAAGAATCATGCTGTCCGGCGAACTGCTGTCCTTGATCGCAGAGTCGAGGCCTCCGACAATCGCCATTGCCGCAACGAAGACGCCGACGACGATGGCAATGGCACCGACGGTCATTGAATTGGACACGCGACGGATGAGCAGGCTCCGGCGATTATATTTGAAGGGAATGGCCATATATTAATCCACAAGTCTGAGGGTCTCAACGATGCTGCGTTTGGCGGCTGCACGCGCGGGAACATAAGCGCTAAACAAACCGATAAGCGCCGCCACGCCCAGGGTCACCGCCAATACATAAGCCGGAACATGTAATGAGAGAAAAGGGCCAAGGGCATCAGCGTTGAGCGCGAAAACTTTGAACAGCCCAAACGCGACCCCGCAACCAATCGCTCCTCCCGATAAAGCAATCATCAACGATTCGCCCACAAGCAGACTCAAGATCACCCCCGGGGGAAAACCTATCGAACGCATTACCGCGATTTCGTTTCGACGCTCGCGAATGGACATCGCCGCGGTATTTGCCGCGACTAGTCCAATTGCCACGACAGCCACTAAGCCGAGAAACTCGGCCAGTTTCATGAAAATACGATAGCGACCCAAAATACTGCCAATTGCCGCTGCTTCAGAAAGACTTCGTGTTTCCGCCGACGAATTGGCGAATTGGTTATCAAGCGCGGCACAGACTTCAGGCACCACTCGCGAATCATCCACCTTAACCCAAAATTCATGTGCGATTCCAGGGTTGCCGGCGGCTTCCTCAAAGTAGTCGAGTCGGAAGATCAGGAGGTTTGGAGCGGGCGCTCTGGGGATGGTGCCGACAATGTTCAGGGTAACATTGAATGGAAATACGGTTCCCCGTAGTTGGATTTGCTGACCAACATGGAGATTGAAGCGACGCATCGTGCCGTCCGCCACCAGGCAGGCGGTTTTGATTTTCTTGAAGTCGTCCATGCCGGTGATGCCCCAATCGGACCACATATCAATCTCCTTCGCTTCGGTAGCAACGCTTGGAAATTGATCGCTGGCCTCATGATAAATGCCGCCGTAGATCACGAGCGGAGCAACCTCAACGACATGGGGAATCGTAGCAATTTTGGACTTGTAAGCTAAGGGCAGAGGATAGCCCAATCCCATCTTGGTGCGGCAGATGATGCGAACGGAGGAGGTTGTATCAGCGAGCATCTGGTTGGCAAAAGTTGGCAGACTCACCAGCACCGAGAAGATAAAGAGCGATACCGCAATCGAGAGAATCGTGAGGATAGTTCTGCGTTTGCTGCGGCGCAGGTTTTTGAAAATCAGAGTCAGATATTTTGTCATATTTCCTTGCTCCGGTTATGCGGAAATCTGGAGCGAAGCAGTCGCTTTTGCGGATGCACCGCCTTTTTCCGCTCCAGTGAATACACCTTTGTCCAGGCGGTAAACGGTGTCCACGAAACGCTCGGAACGCGGGTCGTGGGTAACCATCACAATAGTTTTATCAAACTGTGTCTTGAGTTGTGTCAGCAGGATCAGGATTTCCTCCGCAGACTTCGCGTCCAAATCGCCCGTTGGTTCGTCCGCAACCAAAATGGTCGGATCGGTCACGATTGCACGCGCAATGGCCACGCGTTGCTCCTGCCCACCCGAAAGTTGACGTGGATAATGCCCCATGCGGTCAGCGAGACCGACCGCTTTAAGGGCGGATTCGACGTGTGTCTTTCGGTCCGCTTTGCTCAAATGAGTCAGAAGCAGTGGTAGTTCAACATTCTCGAAGGCAGTCAATACTGGAATAAGATTATAAAACTGAAATACCAGTCCAATATGACGCGCCCTCCAGGCGGCAATTTCGCGTTCGTTCATGGTGGAGATTTCTTCGCCGCCGACCGCCACGCGTCCGGAAGTCGCGTGATCAATTCCGGTAACCAAATTCAGCAGCGTCGTCTTGCCCGAGCCAGACGGCCCCATGATCGCCACGAACGATTTGCGGGGAATGTCGAGGGTTACATCATCCAACGCGCGAACCTCGAATTCATCACGCTTATAAGTACGAGTCACATGCGTCAGTTGCACTGCGCTGTTGCTATCGTTGTTTTCCAGTTGTGTCATAAATCATTCTTAATTTTCAGTATTTTCTGTGTTATCCGCCCCGATCTTTTCGTGAGTCCGTTCACCACGCCGCTCGTCACTCCGTAACGACGGCCCAGACGTCACAGCCAATGCGGTGACAGAAGCCAAGAAGGCAAGGGCGCCGACCACGCCAAGCGCCGGACGAAAACCGCTCAGGAAGGTGTCGGCCGCTCCCAATTTCCCGAATGCGCCGAAGACCGCTGAAGCGACTGCAACTGCAAAGACACTGCCGAAGCGCTGCAGGGTGCTGTTGACGCCCGACGCCTTGCCGATGTCGGCAGGCGGTACCGCGGAAAGCGCTGCCGTCGGCACGACCGGCAGTGCCATGGAGATGCCGACGCCGCTCAAGATTAGCGGGGGCACCAGCGCCGAGTAATTCACGTGGTCAGAGGCGAGGATCGCAAGCCACTCGATGCCCGCGCCCTGGAGAAGAGTTCCAAGGGAAAGAATCAGGCGCCGACCGATGCGATCCGAGAGCTTTCCAGCGAGCGGAGCGATGACGAGCGGCGTGGCGGTCCACGGCAAGAGACGCAGGCCTGTCTGCATAGGTGAGTAACCCAGACACAATTGGAAGTACTGGGCGACGAGGAAAGCCGAGGCAGAGAGCGTTCCGATCATCAAAAAGCCGGTCGCGTTCGCGCCTAAGAAAGGCCGGGACCGAAAGAGCCTCAAGGGCAGCATAGGGTCCGTCGCCCGCGCCTCCCACGCTAGAAACGCGCTCAAGGAGATGACACCAACGGCCAGCGCTCCCAGTGTCATTGCTTCGGTCCAGCCGGTATCGGCGGCGCGCACGAGCCCCCAAACCAGCGACAGCGCACCCAAGGAGACGAGCCCGACGCCAGCCAGGTCTATGCGCGTTCGGGGCCCGAAGCTCTCGGAGAGCTTTTGACGGACGAGCATGGTCGCGATGACGCCGATGGGAACGTTCACCCAGAAGATCCAATGCCAGCCCAGCGTTTGGGTGATGAGCCCACCCACCATTGGTCCGGACGCCACCGCGAGCCCGCCAATGCCGCCCCAGATGCCCACGATGGTCCCGCGCTTCTCCGGCGGAAAGGCCGTCGTCAGGATGGTTAGGCTCAAGGGCATGACAATGGCGGCTCCGATGCCCTGTACGACGCGCGCGGCGATGAGCTGCTCG
>WNGA01010478.1_pt1 | contig 12281 bp, 9 predicted proteins | sample 5400061 | NCBI WGS metagenome assembly WNGA01 (sample SAMN13153366, study PRJNA577476) | soil metagenome | isolation source: 100 cm soil or saprolite under grassland replicate 2 | place: USA:California | collected 2016-06-15
TCCGCAGAAAACGTCACCGGGCCGGTAAGCATCGCCGTCGGGCATGTTTTCTGCGGAGGCGACGATGCCGTGCACTTCGACCGAGGGCTTGACTGCCGCGCACGCGGCCATCAGGCCGATGACGTTCGCCGCGCCGGCCATGTCGCTCTTCATCTCGCCCATGCCGGCAGCCGGCTTGATGCAGAGCCCGCCCGAATCGAAGGTCAGCCCCTTGCCCACGAACACGAGCTTCTTTTTGGCTCGCTTGGGCGTGTAGCTGATGTGTACGAACCGTGGCTCTTTGGAGCTTCCGCGGCCGACCGCGATGAGGAGCTTCATGCCGCGCCGTTCGATTTCCTTGCGATCGAAGACTTGGCACTTGAGCCCCGCTTCCTTGGCCATCCGCTGCGCCTCGCTGGCGAGACGCGCCGGGTAGAGCTCGTTCGGAGGCTCGTTCACGAGATCGCGCGCCAGCGCGACCGCGGCTGCCACTTTCTCGCCGGTCCCGATGGCGGTCCTGTGGGCTTTGCCGATGCGCGCCTTGCGGCCGAGGGCAATCGTCACTTTGGCGAGTTCGGCCTTGGGACGCCTATCGCCCGTCAGGTACTTGTTGAAGCGATAGGCGCCGAGCAGGAGCCCCTCCGCGATGTAGCGCAGCTTGTCGGGCGCGAATCCGTCGGGGAGCGCGAGAACCAGCGACCGCGCCTTGGCACCGTTCGCCGCCCGCGCCGCCTTCGCGGCCACAAGGCGAAGGTCGGCATGCGTAGCCTGCCCGCGCTGTCCCATCCCGAGGACGATGATTCTCCCGAAAGGCAACCCCACGAGGGCCGTTGCCTCGAGCTGCTGATCTTTTTGCCCCTTGAACTCTTCGCGCGCGATGAGCTTGGCGAGCCCCCCCGAGAGAGCCTTGTCGAGCGAGGCGAGCGGCTCTTGCTTGGCCGTCGCTCCAGCCTGCGCCGCGACTGCAACGGCATCGGCCGGCACAGCGACGGCATCTTGCGCGACGAGCTGGATCTCTACCGGCATCGAAACGGTTTCCTGGGGGAGAGCAGCAGATGGAACGGCGCCAGCGTGCGATCAGGAGGCCTTACGATAAACCTCCATGACTTCGCCGAGCAGCTTGATCGCTTCCGCGCGCGGACGCTGGAATGCGTTGCGGCCCATGATCGAGCCGAAGCCGCCCCCTTCCGCGATGCTCTTCACCTCGGACAAGATCTCGTCGTTGCTCTTCGCTTCGCCGCCCGAGAAGATGACGATGCGCTTGCCGGCAAAAGAGCTCTGAACGACGTGGCGCACGCGGTCTGCCAGCGTCTTGGTGGGGATTTGGTACTTCTCGAACACCTTCTTGGCTTCCGACTGCTCGATGAAGTCCTTGGGGGGTTTGACCTTGATGATGTGCGCGCCGAGCTGGGCCGCGATCTGTGCGCCGTAGGCCACGACGTCGATCGCCGTCTCGCCGTCCTTCGAGATGCTGGCGCCGCGCGGGTAGCTCCACACCACGACCGCCAGACCCTTGCGCTTTGCCTCGAGGGTGAGCTCACGCAGATCTTCGTACATGCGGTTACGCGCGCCGGACCCAGGGTAGATGGTGTAACCGATCGCAACACATCCGAGCCTCAGCGCATCCTGCACCGAGCCGGTGATCGCGGACAGGGGGTTGTCCATCTTGGCGAGCGTGTCGCTGTTGTTGAGCTTCAGAATCAGAGGGATCTGCCCGGCGAATCGGGCGGCCCCCGCCTCGAGAAAACCGAGGGGAGCCGCGTAGGCGTTGCAGCCCGCGTCGATGGCCAGCTGGAAGTGGTAATCGGGATCATAGCCGTCGGGATTGGGGGCGAAGCTGCGCGCCGGGCCGTGCTCGAAACCCTGATCGACGGGCAGAATGACGAGCTTGCCGGTGCCGGCGAGCCGGCCGGTGTTCAGCAGGCGGGCAATCTGCGTGAGGGTGCCTGGATTTTCGGAGGTGTAGTGCGAGAGAATTTGCTTGACGCGATCGGTTACTGGCATGACCAAATCCCTTCAAAATGAGGAGTCTCGACCGAAGTCGGCCCTTTCGGCGGGCGGGACCATAGAACTTAGTCTAACGACTGGCAATCTGCCATTTACGGTTGAGCGGCTTTTCGCGCCGAGTTGCGCGATGTGCTTTGCCCGCCCATAAAGGACGGACCCGCGTGAAAGAAGACACCCTCGTCGTCCACGAGATCTACGCGAGTATCCAGGGAGAATCGACCTTCGCGGGGTTGCTCTGCACGTTCGTCCGACTGACTGGCTGTAACCTCCGCTGCGTCTGGTGCGATACGCCGGCCGCCTTTCACGGTGGGACGCGTATGACGCGGCAGGACGTTCTGTCTCGCGCGCTCCACTTCGGCACCCCCCTCGTGGAGCTGACGGGTGGCGAGCCCCTGCTGCAGCCGGGAGCCATTCCGCTGCTGCGGGAGCTGTGTGACGCCGGAAAGCGGGTTCTTCTCGAAACGAGCGGCGAAGCCTGCATTGCCGACGTCGATCCGCGCGTGCACAAGATCATGGACCTCAAGGCTCCCGGTTCGGGAGAAGGCCATCGCAACCGTTGGTCGAACCTCGACCACTTGACGCGCCGCGACGAAATCAAGTTCGTGCTGGCCGACCGCGTCGATTACGAATGGATGAAGACCGCTATCCAGGAGCATCGCCTCGAAGACAGGGTGGGGTGTTTACTCGCATCGTGCGTTTTTGGTTCCCTGTCGCCGAAGGACCTTGTCGGTTGGGTGCTCGACGATCAGCTTCCGGTCCGGGTCCAGCTCCAGATGCACAAGTACATCTGGGGAGCCGACGCCCAAGGCGTGTGACGTCCGGATACGCGAACAATGCTGTGTGATTCCGGGTAAGTCGTCTATCCTCGGAGGAAAGACTGGGGATGAAAAATCCACCGATCCTCCGAGTGCTGGTGTGGGCGCTCTATTTCGTCTGCGTTTCGAAAACGGCACTCGCCCAATCGACAGAGTACGAGATCGGCGATACCGCGAGCGCGCTTCCGGGTATCGTGCGCGTTCCCGTTGCAGGTCCGGTGATACGCAAAGGCCCCGCTTTCGCCGGCGGGGCCGGATACGCGTTCACTGAATCGGTGCTGGGGACGAACGACAAGCACAATCGTCTGTTCGGCGTATTGGCAGCGAGCTTTCGACCCAACGATCTCGTTGCAGTGGGAGTCCGGCTCGACGGGCGCTACGATTGGCACCGCAATGTGCCCGAGGGCAACGGCGGAGGATTGATCGGCGAGCCGCGGTTACTCGTTCGCGCGGGAACGAAGGCCCATGACTTGCGATTCGGGGCCGAGGCGCAAGTGGTGGTGCCGGGAAGAGACGCTCCGTCGATCGAATTCAAAGCGATCACGCCCGAGCTTTCGCTGCTCGCCGCCTACGCTCCCGCTTCGGGGCCGTTGACGTTCGCGAGCCGCCTCGGCTTTCGACTCGATCGAACGAAAGAGGCGGTGCCGGATGTAGACCGATTGAGCCGGGCCGATCGCCTATCCCTAGGGGTCAGCGACACCAACGCCTTGCTTCTCGGCGCGGGCGTGGTCGGCCGCGTCGCGCCGCGATGGGAAGCTCTCGGAGAATGGACGTGGGATCTGCGCGTCCCATCCAAGGGCGTTTCCGCCATGGCATCACCGATGCGAGTCGACGCGGGTGCGCGGTACACGCCGAACGAGCGCGGCACCCTGCAGCTGCAGCTCCTTTTGGAAGTGAGCCCGAACGCGCGGCCGACGATCGGGCCTGGCGAGCCGCTCGTGCCGGTGGAGCCCCGTCTGTCGGTCTTTGCCGCGATCAACTTTCGCCCGCCGCTTGCTGGTGCAGTCGAACCCGAGCCGCGTCCGGTCGTGGAAGCGCCTCCACCGGCGCGCACCGCGGGCAGCGTGCGTCTTCGCGTCATCGACGAAGGGGGGCGTCCGGTTTCCGGCGCGAAACTGCGGTTCGGTCCGCCCGGCAGCGGGATCGAGGCGACGACCGACGATCAGGGCAAATTCGAACAACGTGATTTGCCTGCCGGAAAGACCGACATCAACGTCACGGCCGAAGGCTACCGCGAACGATCGACGTCGGTGGAAGTCAAAACAGGGACGTTCGATCTCGAAATTCAGCTGCAACGCGTGCTTCCGGTCGGCCAGATTCGAGGCCTGGTGCGCTCGTTCGCCGGCGCGCCGATCAGTAAGGCGACGGTGCGCGTAGGGCCGATCGGAAAAGAAGTCGTGGTAGGCGAAGGTGGTAGGTTCGAGCTCGACGTGCCGCCCGGTGACTACGATGTTATCGTTAAGGCGCCCGGGTACGCGGATCAGCAACGCCGCGTGCATGTCGAGGCGAACGGAGTCGTCGTGCTCGATTTGGATATGCGAACGCGCCGGTGATGTTCAAGCGAGAGGCGGTTCTGGCTCTGGTCGTCGTCGTTCTGGGCTTCATGGGTTGTCGGTCCCGTGAGAATCAAATTGCCGAGCTCCGCGAAGTGCACGGCATGGCGGAGCGCGATTTTGCGGCCAAGCGCGACCAGTGGACGGTCGCCCCGGTCGGCGTGCATTTCGCCCCCGGAGACGCCGTTCGCACGGGCACGTCGTCCGATGCGTACGTGGGTTTGACGCGCGGCGGCGGTCTCAAGCTCGGCCCCGGGAGCCTGGTGCGATTCGGCGCTGCATCGACGCGCGCGCAGCCCGTGCTCGGAGTCGAGGCGGGCGAAGCGGAAATCGAGTCGGGACCCGATTCGCTGGCTTTCGACACGACACTGGGTTTGGCGCGAATCGAGCCAGGGGGGCGCCTTCGGGTGACCGCGGCAGCCGACCAGGCGACTCAATTCGAAGTGCTGGTGGGCCGCACGGTCCTCGAAAATGACGGCGCGCCACCGGTCTCTCTCGGCGTTGGCGAGAAAATCTTCGTCGACATCGGTGGTGCGATCGTCGAACGTGACGCCGCGCCGCCAGCCGCGGCACGGCCTGTCGACGCGGGCGCTCCAGCGAATCCCGAGCCGGCTGATGCTTCTGCGCCTTCTCAGACGATCACCGTGTCCGTCGAGGGCAAGGGAGCGCAAGTGCGGCCGTTGGGAAAGCCGTGGGGTCCATTGGGGTCAGGGGATACGGACCTGTCCGAAGGCACACGCGTGCGTTTGCCCAAGGCAACCTCGATGTCGGTGCGCCGCGGCGGCGAACGAGTGTCGGTGCGCGGGCAGGCGGAGACGATCATCGGCGGGCCCGAAGGGTCGCTCGTCACGACGCTCGAGGGGCAAGCCGCCCTCGACGCTGCCGGCGCCAGTGTGCGCATCGACGTTCCGGGCGGCTCGATCATCGCACGGGCGGGAAGTCAGGCCGATGTATCCGTTCGTCGTGGCGGAGGAACCGACGTGAGCTCGGAGCGCGGCGAAGTCGAGATCCGAGGCCGCAACGACCGGACGGTGCTGGCAACGGGTCAATCGACGACGCTCGGGCGCGACGGCACGCTGGACGTCGTCGAAACTCCACTCACCCGGGCGGATTTGTCGATCACCGCAGGCGAATCGGCCGTCGTGCACGATCCCGCCGCACCGACCGCGGTCCGAGTTCAGTTCCAGGGTGTTTGCAAGGGTCGGGGAGAGGTGGATGTGACGGGTTCCTCGGGCCGGTCGAAGAAAGGCGGCGCCCGATTCCGTGGTTCGGGGAGCGCCGTGGTTCTGGCCGGAGCCGGCGCGAACCGCTACCGCGTGCGGTGCATCGACGAGAGCGGAACGACCGAAGATTCGCCGGCAAAGGGATTGATTCGCGTCACCAAAGATTCCGGCGCCGCCCGCGTACCCCGCGTCGCTCCCCATAATTCCATCGACGCCGACGGCCGACACTACACCGTCCTTTATCAGAACCTCTTGCCCGAGCTTACTTTCAATTGGCCGAGCGCCACGCCGGCCTCGTCTTACATGTTGCGCATCGAGCAGGAGCACGGGACGCCGCGCAACGTTTCGGCCGCTTCCGCAAGCGTCAAGTTTGCGTCGGGGGAGTTCGGCGAAGGCAAATACCGCTTTTGGTTCGAAATTCCGGGGGACTCCGCCCATCGCTCGCCGCAGACCGCGCTGCGCATCGATTTCGACAACGCCGCTCCCGCCGCCCAGATCCAGGAGCCGGCCGATGGGGCGCCGATCGCAGGTACGGTGACCGTGGCCGGTGTCGCCACCGAAGGCGCCAGCGTCACCGTGGGCGGCACGGAGATCCCTCTCGATGCGCAATTCCGTTTCCGCGGCGACGCGGCGGCGAACCCAGGCGACACTTCTTTGGCCATTCGGATCACCCATCCCAAGCACGGTGTGCACTACTACTTGCGAAAGCTGCCCAAGGGGGAACCGTGATCGGCGATGCAGACGATCTGATTGGTCGCATCGTTCTCGGTCGGTACCGCATTGTGCATCGCCTGGCCACGGGTGGAATGGGCGTGATCTATCTGGCTCGCTCGGAAGGCGCGAAGGGCTTCATCAAGCCGGTCGTCATCAAGCGCATCTTGCCGCATCTGGTCGGCGACGAGGGCTTGGTGGGAATGTTCGCGCGAGAAGCCCGCATCATGTCGAACCTCAGCCATCCAGGCATCGTCGGCATTCTCGATTTCGCCGAGGAGCAGGGCGCCTACCTGATGGTGCTCGAGTACGTTCATGGCTTCCATCTTGGGCGCTGGAACCGCTACGTCCGTCGCACCCGAGGGCTTTTTCCCATCGAGCCCGCCATCCACATCGTCATCTCGGTGCTCGAGGCACTGAACTACGCGCACAACTTGACCGGGCCCGACGGGGAGCCTCTGCACATCGTGCACCGCGACGTTTCTCCGAGCAACGTGCTCATCGATACCGAGGGGCGCATCAAGCTGACTGACTTCGGCATCGCCCGCATGCGCACCGACAAGACCTCTGCCGAGGACAAGAGGGCGCTCAAGGGAACCTTCTCGTATATGGCGCCCGAGCTTCTTCGTATGGGTGACCCTAGCCCGCAAAGCGATCTCTACAGCTGCGCCGTCGTTCTCCACGAGCTCTTGACCGGAAAGAACGAGTTCGGGGCCAAGGACGTCGCCACGACCGCTTGGCGCGTCATCGATCACGTTCCGACGTCGGTGCAGGCAAGCCGGCCAGACGTGCCCAGCGGCTTGGACGAAGTCCTGCAAAAGGCGCTCTCCAAGGAACCCGAGCAGCGCTACCAGAACGCGCTGGAGTTCGCCCAGGGTCTTCGGAGCGTTCGTAAGGTGCCGGCCGACGACGCGGCCAAGGCGCTCGCCGAAGCTGCCGCGCGCGATTTCAACGACCCCGGCATGGCGATCTCGCTGAAGGCGGCCGACCTTGCCACGCTCGACCGCAAATGGCGCGAACCTGTCCAGAAGATCTCCGTTGCTCCGCCGTCGCGGCTGCGACGTACGGATCCGCCGACTGTCCCGACCCTGACAGTGAAGTCGATCAGCCGTCCGCGCCTTCTGCTCGAGCGTCGCAAGGGGATTGTCGTGGGCGCATTGGTGGGGGTGAGCGCTGCGGGAGCCGCCGCGGGAGCCATGTTGATGAAGGGCAGGCCGACCGCTGCTCCCTTGCCGGGTGTCTTTCTCGTGGAAGGGTCCGTCGCTCCCATCGGTCTGAGCGCGCAGATGATCCCGGCTCCTGCACCCGAAACATCGGCTCTGGAGACGGGCCCGACGATCGAGCCGGCGCTACCCAACGCGGTTTCGAGCTCCGGTAAGACGACGGTACCCGGCGCACCCGCAGGAGCAAAAGGTACATCGGCGAAGTCACGGCCGGACGCATTGACCCGCGCTTTCGCACGACAGGAACCGCAGATCGCTCGCTGTTTTTCGCAACACGCGAGCGAGGTTTCGGGCAACCCCGAAATCTCGGTGCGTTTCGAAGTCGGCGCCGACGGCCGTGTGGTCTCGACGCAAGTTCAGCCGGCCGCACTCGCGGGAACGCCGCTCGGTGGATGTATTGCACAGGTGGCACGCGGCACCGATTTCGGTCCGCAACCGGCAGCCGTTTCGTTTCGGATTCCGATCACGGCAAGACGCGCGCATTGACGGCGAGGATCAGTACGCCTTGCAGACGTACGGAAGCTGCGAGCTGCACGAGCGGTCATCCCATTGACTCGCGTATTGGCCGGTGAGCATGCCGCCGCAGCTTCGGGCGTTGGTCCCAGTAGGGTGGGAGGCATTCCAATCGTTGTAAAGGCCGGCGACGGGCGCGCCGTTCGCCGCGCCGATCCAGAAGACCGTTCCATCAGGCCATTGCCACTGCGACGTCTGCAAGGGGTCCTCGGCTCCGAGCCACAGATAGCCGATCCCCCATCCGTCGGCCGTCGATCGAATCCACGCATTCTCGAGGGCACCATCGATACGGGCGAGGCGCATCCCTGCGAGCTCGCACTGTGCTTCGGCGTCGCTCCAGGTGCGGCTGACGCTGCAAAACCGGTAGGTGTGACTTGCGTACGTAGCGCACGAGCATTCGGCTGAACTCGTGCATGGGGTGCAACCTGCGCCAGTGCACCCTCCGTCGGTCATCGCCAGCGTGAGCTCGCCATCGGCAGCCGGCAAGACCTCGGTCTCCAACCCTGCCTCGTGGACGGACGGCTCGTAGACGACCACCTCCTCGTAGCCGATGCGACCGCATCCGACGACGAGCGCTGCCACGATGAGTGAGCTGTCCCCCCCTCGGCCGTGTTTCCGGCCCGGGGAATTGCACATTGGCGATGCTCAGGTTCTATCTTGCGCGAAATCCTGAACGGATGCCAGCAGGCGCTCCACTGTGGGCAATCTCCTGACATGTTGGTTGGTATTACTCGGCGCGGCCTTCGGCCCGCCTGCGGTTACGCGATCATGAGGCCGAGGTCGAACCGGGTGGCGTACCCCTGTGCGACTTTGGTAACTGGCAGGATGAGCTGAGTGCCGCCTTGACGAAAGATTCCATCGTCCGTATTCATCGTCGTTCGACGCCCCTTCGTGTTGTAGGGGGCGAGCGCGTGGACCTCGTCGGTCATCGATTCTTCGAAGTAGAGCTGCGAGGTGAATTCATCACCCTGGGCTGCAGCTGCATTGGTGCGGATCTTGAAGTGAATGTGGACGGTTCTTCCCGGATACCATCCCGGATAGATCGTGATGAATTCGACCCGTCCGTCTTTCGTCAGCTGATAGCCGCGCAAAAACTTCTTTCCGCGCGTATCGAACAGCCCGCCGCCGTCGCGCACGTCCGAGTAGACGCCGAGCGCATCGCATTGCCAGAGGTCGATCAAGGCGTTCTCGATGGGGACGCAGGCACGACCGTCGACGCGATAAATGCCGAGTACGAGCCGCAGCTGCGCGCCCGGGCTGACGGCCGCGGTGCCTGGGTCGGAGCGAATGTCGGACCGGTTCAGTCGCTCATCGACGAAATAGGGACCTTCGGTTTGCTGCGGTTTCACGACGCAAGAAATGGCGCCCGCATCGATCGCGCTGCTTCCGCCTGCGCCCGCCGCCCCGCCGCTCCCGGCATCGCTACCTGCCGCCCCGCCCGCTCCGCCGCCACCGCCCTCGCCCACGGCGGTGCCCCCACTTCCGGACGTCGCCGCGCTCGACGCGCCACTACCGCCGCCGGCGTTGTCACTGCCGCCGCTCGCACCTGCGGAGGCACCGCCTGCGCCACTCGCACCTGGCGTGCCGCCGGTTGTCACCTGACCGGCTTCGCCCTCGGATCCACATCCGACGAGCGCGGTGACGCCGACGGCTCCCAAAGCAAGGATCGTTTCTCTGCGGCTGCTTCGATTGCGTAAGACCTTCCTAATTTTCATGGTAGTCGCATCTTCCCTCCGAGCAGCTTTCGCGACAATCAGTATTTTCTTTCATCAATAGTATTCTCAATGTTGATAATCGCTGGGCGACACCCTCGCTACCGCACTGCGATATGCTGCCCCGCATGCGCAAGCGCCTCGCCCGAGCCATTCATTGCCTCACCCTGCTCGCCGCCTTTTGGGGATGCAGCAAAAACAAACCGATCGATAGCGGTGCAGATGCCGCTGCGATGTCGCAACAAACGCAAGGGGCCAACCCCCTTTCGTTCCTCAATGGCTTCGAGGGAGAGATTGGACTCGCGCTCAAAGGCATGTCGAGGGCTCGCGCGACGGGCGAAGTCGTTCCTCTCTCGCTTCAGGTCAAATCGGACAAGGCACGGGTCGATATTCCGCCGGGCTTGGCGGGCAGCTCGCAGCTCAACCTGAAAAGCTACGGCATCCTCAACGCCCCGGAGAAGAAGCTCTATCTGGTGATGGATGACCAGAAACAGGTCATCGTCATCGATCTCGACAGGGCGGCAGAACAGATGAGGGGGATAGCTCCTGGCGCCCCGACGGCAAGAGAAGGAGCGCGCGCGCCATCGAAGCCTCCTCCCAAGGTGACCAAGACGGGCGCGACCGACCGAGTGATCGGCTACACGTGTGAGAATTGGGATGTGTCCGACGAGAATCGGAAGATGGCGACGCTTTGCGTTGCCGAGCAGGTCACTCCATGGTTTCGACTGCCAACGACCGGCACGCCGCCCGATGATGCGTGGGCGGTCGAGCTCATGGACGGCAAACACTTTCCACTGCGGGTCGTCACCTATGCCAAAGAGGGCACCGAGGAAGGGCGCATCGAGGTGACGAAGCTGGAAAAGAAGGCGATGGCCCCTTCGCTGTTCGAAATTCCCGCGGGTTACAAAGTGGTCGATATGGGCGCCCTGCTCCAGCAAATCCCGTCGATGAAGCGCCCGGGCAGTGCCCCGGGAGCCGCTCCGGCATTGGGTCAGGCGCCGAAAAAGAAGAAATAGGGTATTTCTCAATCATGTCGATGAGCGAACGCACCGTCCCGGAGAGTTCGCGGGCCGCGAAGTCGCATGCGGAAACGCCAGGCGGCCCGCAGCCGTACATACCCGCGAGTGTGACGATTCCCGAGTTCACGGCGCTGCCCCTGATCGTGGGCACGCTGCTCGGGGTCGTGTTCGGCGCCTCTTCGCTGTACCTCGTGCTCAAGGTCGGGCTCACCGTCAGCGCGTCGATCCCGGTTGCCGTCGTGTCGATCACGTTCTTTCGGCTTCTCTCCAAGTTCGGCCTTCGAAACGCGACCATCCTCGAAAACAACATCGTGCAGACGGCGGGTTCGGCCGGCGAGTCCATCGCCTTCGGCATCGGCGTGACGATGCCGGCGATCATGATTCTCGGGTTCGACCTCGACGTGGCGCGGGTCACGTTGGTGGCGGTCCTCGGCGGGCTTCTCGGCATTCTCATGATGATCCCCCTTCGCCGCGCGCTCATCGTCGATCAACACGAGGCGCTCAAGTATCCGGAAGGCACCGCCTGCGCGGAGGTGCTCAAGGCGGGGGCATCGGAGGAGTCGCGGGTCGCGGCTGGTGAGCTCGACCCGAGGGCTCACGAAGCGGGCGGGGGCAAGACCATCTTCTTCGGGTTCGGTGTCGGCCTCATCTACAAGGCGGTGATGGTCGCCTTCCGCGCGTGGAAGGACATTCCCGAGAAGATCTTCACCTCGACGCTGAAAGGCGGTGCGTTTTCAATCGAGATCTCGCCCGAGCTCCTCGGCGTCGGGTACATCATCGGGCCTCGCATCGCCGCGACGCTCGGCGCCGGCGGCGTTCTCGCGTACCTGGTGCTGATTCCCGCCATCAAGTTTTTCGGTGAGAACTTGGTGGGACCGCTGCCGCCGGGGACGATCCCTATCCGGGACATGGGACCGCACCAGATCCGCAGCGCCTACGTCCTGTACATCGGTGCCGGAGCCGTGGCGGCCGGCGGTATCATCAGCCTGTTCCGGTCGCTGCCGACCATTTGGCACGGAATCAAGGGAAGCTTGCGCGACTTGCGCGGCTCCAAGCGTCAGGAGGGCAGCTCGAGCGTGCCGCGCACCGAGCGCGACCTCTCGATGAAAACCGTGCTCATCGGCTCGCTTCTTCTGGTCATCGCCATCACGTTGGCGCCGCCGCTCAAGATGAATGTGGGGGGCGCCCTGCTGATCGTGATCTTCGGCTTTCTCTTCGTAACGGTGAGCTCGCGCCTCACCGGCGAGATCGGGTCGTCGTCCAATCCGATCTCGGGCATGACCGTGGCCACACTGCTGCTCACCTGCGGCATTTTCCTGGTGCTCGGATGGACCGCGCCGCCTTATTACGTGACGGCTCTCTCGGTGGGAGCGATTGTCTGCATTGCGGCGTCCAATGGTGGTTCCACCTCGCAGGATCTGAAGACGGGTTTTTTGGTCGGATCGACGCCTCGCTACCAGCAGATCGCGATCTTGATCGGCGCCCTCGCCTCGGCCCTGCTGCTCGGACCGATCCTCCTGCGGCTC
>WNGA01010481.1_pt1 | contig 12280 bp, 11 predicted proteins | sample 5400061 | NCBI WGS metagenome assembly WNGA01 (sample SAMN13153366, study PRJNA577476) | soil metagenome | isolation source: 100 cm soil or saprolite under grassland replicate 2 | place: USA:California | collected 2016-06-15
CCGACCGCGCTGCTCGCCCTGCTCTTCGACCTCAAAGCGCGGCGCGAGGAGGCCTGGCTGATCGAGCGCTTCCCCGCATACGCGGCCTACCGGGCAGGCACGCCGCGCCGGTTTGTGCCCTGGCTCTACTGAGCCTCGCGCCCTCGTCGTCGTGCAACGAGGTCGCGGAGCGCCAGTGCGCACCCTCCGCTCGGCAGTCGCGCCGACGACTTGTCGGCGGCCCCACCATGATCGATACCTGGCGGGCGCGAGCAGGCAGGGGGAGCGTCGGATCGGATAATCCGAGTGGCGATAATTGCTGAGCCTGGATCACGGCATCGGAGAAGGAGGCGCAATGAACCAGTTGTCGGAGATCCTCGACGAGAAGGGCCATGACGTGCCCCGGATCGAGGCAGACGCCTCGGTGTTCGAGGCGGTGAAACGGATGGTCGAGGCGAACGTCGGGTCGCTGCTCGTGACCGAGGGCGACGAGATCACGGGGATCGTGACCGAGCGGACCTACCTCCAATTCCTGCACGACTACATCGGCGCAAGCTGAGCCGTTGCGAGGACTGCGGCCGGGTCGGATCGGACCCTATGGCCGGGGCGAAGCCGGCTCTGGTTGTTACAGAAGAGCCGAACAGCGACACGGGCCGTGCTCATAGCTTCTTCGCGACGATGTGGAAGAGGTGCCAGTGCTTAGGCTCGCCGACCGCTGTCTTTCCGTCTTCCTCGATCTCGTCGAAGCGCTCCAGCTCAAAGGCTTGGAGCATGTCCTCGACTTCAACTCGGCGGTGACATGAGAGGGCTGGATCCTGCGCCCAGCCGTCGCGGTCACCGAACAAGTGGCCGCTGAATCGCCCGCCGCGCCGAAGCGATGAGGCGATGCGCTTCCAGAGGGCGGGAAAGTGATCCGGCGGGCAAAAGGGCAGCGCGAAGCTCGAGTTGACCAAATCCGCCGGCAGCCAATCCGCCTCCTCGAAGGAGATCATCCGCGTCTCGAGCCGAGCGGCGGCGATGGAGTCGAGATCGGCGCGGGCGCGCAATCGTTCGATCGCTTCGCGTTCGGCATCGATCGCGAGAACCCGCCAGCCGCGGCGAAGCAACTCGATCGTGTCTCGACCCTCGCCGCAGCCGAGATCGACCGCGAGCCGCTCGGCGCGAGCGGCAACGCCCTCGCTCTCGAACAGGTCAAGTGCGAGGAGCAGTGTCTCCCGCGGCGCACCGTCCTTCGCCGCATCGTAGTAGCGACTCCAGCCCTCGGTCATCTGGACGGGCGCAGCCGCACCGCCGGTGGCTGCTTCGCGCTCACGATGACATTGTGTCCGCAACTCCTCTCGGAACTGCGGGCGCATCATCATGATCTTGCCGGAAGGCAGCGTGGTCGACGTTTTGCACGTCATCTTGCGATTCCGGTGGCGGAAGTGCGACGCGCTTCCGGCTGGCGCAGGACGCGGGGACCTCTGACCGCTCGCACCGGCGGCGCTCTCGATCCTGACCACATGTTCGCCGAAGGGCGCGAGCCCAACGTCGCGCTCGGCATCTCGGGCGCCGTCTCGGGCAGCGGCGCGGCGGCCGGCGTGCTCCTCGGCCGCCTGCTCACGAGCTCGCTCGACTGGTCCTGGATCTTCTTCGTGAGTGTCCCGTCGGCCCTGCTCGTCGCCGTCCTGTAGCCTCGGCACGCGTGTGAGCGAGGGGAGCGACCTACAGCCTTCGCCGCTCCCAGACCGGGAGACGGTTGACCAGTTCCATGCGGCGACGCTTGCCGAAGGTGGCCGGACATGCAGTGCATGGTCCGCACACGCAATGATGGGGATCGCGTGAAAGAGATCCTCGGCGACATCGAGCGCTGGCGACGAGTCGGCGAACGAATCGCGCTCGCGACCGTCGTCGCCACGCGCCGTTCGGCGCCGCGACCGGTCGGCGCCAAGCTCGGCGTCTCCGCCGGCGGTCAGCTGGCCGGCTCAGTTTCTGGTGGCTGCGTGGAGAACGAGGTCTACGGCGTCGCGCAGGAGGTGCTCGGCGGCGGGCAACCGCGCCTGCTCACGTACGGGATCTCGGACGATCTCGCGCTCGGGGTCGGGCTGCCCTGCGGGGGCGAGATCGACGTCTTCGTCGAGGAAGCCGGCGAGCAGCTGCTGGAACGACTGCAGCGGATCGTGGAGCAAGAGCGGCGTGCCGTGCTCTTCACCGTCGTGGAGGGCGAGGACGTCGGCGAGAAGTGGCTGGCGATCGAGGGTGAGGCGACGCAAGCGCCAACGGCCCTCGCAGCGGAGGTCGACGATCTCCTCCGGTCGGGGCGAAGCCGCGCGCTCGAGTACGAGGGCCGCACCGTCTTCGCGGACGTCTTCGAGCCGCCCCCGTGCCTGCTCGTGATCGGAGCAGTCGACACGGCCGAGGCGCTCTGCGGCGCGGCCAAGCAGCTCGGGTGGAAGACGATCGTTGCCGACGCGCGTGGCAAGTTCGCGACGCCCGAGCGGATCCCGAGCGCCGACGAGCTGTTCGTCGGCTGGCCGGACGATGCCTTCGACCGGCTGCGCCCGGACTCGACCACCGCCGTCGTCGTGCTGACTCACGACGATCAGTTCGACGTCCCGGCGCTGAAGGGCGCGCTCGCGACCGAGGCCTTCTACGTCGGGGCGCTCGGTTCCCGCCGCAACCAGGAGCGACGCCGCCAGCGGCTGCTGGAGGCGGGCGTTCCCGAGCACGCGCTCGAGCGGATCTCCGGCCCGTGCGGCCTCGACATCGGCGCGGTCACGCCGGCCGAGACGGCGCTCTCGATCCTCGCGGAGATCCTGGCGAGACGCGCCGACCGCACCGGCGGTCCGCTCCAAACCGCCAGCGGCCGCATCCACGCCGGCGTCGACTAGCTTTCGTCAGGGGCGCTCGGCCGACCGGGTGAGCCGTTCCGCGACGGCCTCCAGGCTCGCCAGGTTGTGCCCACTTGCGAAATCGTCCACGTACGGCAGCGCCGCCTGCATTCCCCGCACGAGCGGCTCGTAGGCCGGGTCCTCGTGAAGCGGATTCAGCCAGACGACCCGGTGTGCAAGGCGCGAGAGCCGCGCCATCTGCTCCGCGAGCATCTCGGGATCGCCGACCTCGAGGCCGTCCGAGCAGAAGACGACGACGGCGCCGCGCGCCATCCCGCTGTGCCCGAAGTCGTCGAGGAAACGCTTCAGTGACTCGCCGATCCGTGTGCCCCCGTCCCAGTCGACGACCTCGGTTGCGGCGCGGCGCAGGGCCTCGTCGTGATCGACGGTTCGGAGCACCCTCGTCACCCGCGTGAGCCGCGTCCCGAAGCAAAAGGCCTCCCAGCGCCTGTCCGACCGGAGGGCCGCGTGCGCAAACATCACGAGGGCGCGCGAGTAGTCGGCCATCGAGCCCGAGACGTCGAGCAGGAGCACGAGGCGGCGCGGCCGCCGGCGCCGTTCGCGCCAGGCCCGGTCGACGGGCTCGCCAGCGGTTCGGAACGAGCGGCGGAGCGTCCGCCGCAGGTCGGGCGAGCCGGCCCGGGCCGATGTGCGGCGGCGGGAGCGCCGCAGCGGTACCGCAAGCGACACGCGTGCCATCAGCTTGGCAAGCTGTTCGAGCTCGTCGGGTGAGCAGTCGGCGAAGCTCTTCTGGCGAAGGAGTTCGAGTGGGCTCGCGAGGGCGAGCTCGACCTCGGGCTCGAGATCGCCCGTGACCCGGAGGTGCACGGCCGAGTGAGCGTTCGCCTCAGGCGAGCCGCCGAAGAAGGAGGCGAAGACCCGTTCGTACACTGCCACGTCCTGTGGGCGCGAGACGAGGGTCGCGCGGCCGGCCCAATACAGGTCGCCCGGGTCGAGCAGGGCGGCGGCGCGGCAGAAGCGGACGACACGTCCGGTCCCGACCGCCAGGCCCTCGTCTCGCAGCGAGCGGGAGAAGCGCGTCAGGACCGCAACCGGCTCAGTCACGGAGCAGCTCGGGCAGGGCCGCCTCGACGCGGCGGAGATCCTCCCGGTTCTTCACCGCCCAACCGAGGGTCTCACCTGCCTCCTTCCCATCGACGGAGGGAGCGCCGAGAATCGTGAGCGCCTGCGCCCAGTCGATCGCCTCGGTCACGCCCGGCTGCTTCACGAGGTCGAGCCCGCGCAGCTTCAGCACCGCTTCGGCAACGGATCGGGCGAGGTGCTCGGAGACGCCGGGCACTCGCAGCCGGATGATCTCGACCTCCCGCTCGAGCTCGGGGAAGTCGATCCAGTGGTAGAGGCATCTGCGCTTGAGCGCGTCGTGGAGCTCGCGCGTCCGGTTGGACGTGATGATGACGACAGGCGGCTCCTCGGCGACGATCGTGCCAAGCTCGGGGATCGTGACCGCGAATTCGGAGAGCACCTCGAGCAGGAACGCCTCGAACTCGTCGTCGGCGCGGTCGAGCTCGTCGATGAGGAGCACGGCCCGAGAGCCGGCGCGGATCGCGTGCAGGAGCGGGCGTTCGAGCAGGAAGTCCGGCCCGTAGAGCTCCTCAACCCGCCCGCCCGGCTTCACTTCCCCGACCTGAAGCGCGCGCGCGTAGAGAAGCTGCCGGGCATAGTTCCACTCGTAGAGCGCCTGCGAAGCTTCGATGCCCTCGTAGCACTGGAGCCGGATCAGCTCGGCGTCGAGGAGCGCGCCTAGGGTCTTCGCGACCTCGGTCTTCCCAACCCCTGCCTCGCCCTCGAGCAGGAGCGGCCGCCGCATCTCGAGCGCGAGGAAGATCGCCGTCGCGAGACCGCGGTCGGGGAGGTACGAGGACTCCCCGAGAGCCCGCTCCAGTTCGTCGACCGAGCCGATGCGCATCCGGACATCGTAGGGAACGGAGGCCGTGGAAATGACCGTGGGCGAGGCGTATTGTCGTTCCAGCGCGCGGGGAAAGCTGCCGGCGCGCCTTCGCCCGACAAAAAGGGGGCCGAGATGCACGTCGCGATCACTGTCAACGGTGGTCTTCGCGAAGCCGACGTGGAGCCGCGGACGCTGCTCGTCGACTTCCTCCGCGACCACCTCGGGCTCACGGGAACGAAGATCGCCTGCGACACCTCCCAGTGCGGGTCCTGCACGGTTCACCTAGACGGCAAGGCCGTGAAGTCGTGCACGGTGCTGGCCGTCCAGGCCGACGGGGCCGCCGTCACGACCATCGAGGGGCTGGCCTCGAACGGCACCCTCCACGCGGTGCAAGAGGCCTTCCATGAGAAACACGGGCTGCAGTGCGGCTTCTGCACCCCGGGCATGATCATGGCCGCGATCGACCTGCTCGCCCGCAACCCGGAGCCAACAGACGAGGAGATTCGGGACGGGCTCGAGGGCAATCTGTGCCGCTGCACCGGCTACGAAAACATCGTTCGGGCCGTCCACGAGGCCGCGGAGGTGACGCGATGACACCCGGAGCTGAGGCACCCACCAAGCTCGTCGGCGAGCCGGTCAGGCGCGTCGAGGACGCGAGCCTGCTCACGGGCGCGGCGAAGTACCTCGACGATCTGAAGCTGCCGGGGATGGCCCAGGTGGCGATCCTACGCTCGCCGTATGCGCACGCTCGGATTGGGAGCATCGACACGACAAAGGCCGCCGCCCAGCCAGGGGTGGTCGCCGTCTTCACCGGCAAGGACTTCGAGAACCTCCCGGCGCTCCCGTGCGCGTGGCAGGCAGGCGGGGTCGAGAACTTCGTCAACACGCCGAGAGCGCTCGAGATCGACCGCGTCAGCTTCACCGGCGCGGGGGTCGCCGCCATCGTCGCCGAGAGCAAGTCCGCGGCCGAGGATGCGCTGGAGCTGATCGAGGTCGACTGGGAGCCGCTCGACGTCGTCGTCGACGTCGAGCAGGCGGCCGCGGAGGGCGCGTTGCAGCTGCATGAGAACGCCCCAGGCAACATCGTCATGGACTGGTCGTGCGGCGAAGAGCAGGCGACCGACGCCGCGCTCGAGGACGCGGAGGTCGTCGTCAACGAGCGCCTGGTCAACCAGCGCCTCATCCCGACCCCGATGGAAGGACGCGGCGCGGCGGCCGAGTACGAGCCGGCGACCGGCAACTACACGGTCTGGCTGTCCTCGCAGGACCCGCACATCATGCGCCTGCTGATGACGGCATTCGTCTTCGGCATCCCGGAGACGAAGATGCGCTGCATCGCACCCCACGTGGGCGGGGGCTTCGGCACGAAGATCTTTCTGTACCCGGAGTACGTGCTCATGGCCGCGCTGGCCGAGAAGGTCGGGCGCCCCGTCAAGTGGGTGGAGACGCGCCGCGAGAACTACGCCGCGACGACGCACGGCCGCGACCATGTGACCTACCTCGAGGTCGGCGCGCAGCGGGACGGAACGATCACGGCCCTCAAGGCGAAGACGTACGCGAACCTCGGCGGGGTCCTCTCGACGATCGCCCCGGGCATCCCGACAACGCTGTACGGGAGGATGCTCTCGGGTGCCTACCGCATCCCGAACATCCACTGCCGGGTTCTAGGCGTCTACACGAACACCGGCATGGTCGACGCCTACCGGGGGGCGGGCCGGCCCGAGGCGACGTACGTGGTCGAGCGCGCCGTCGACCTCCTCGCGCGGGAGCTCGAGCTCGATCCGGTCGAGGTCCGCCGCAAGAACTTCATCCCACCGGAGGACTTCCCCTATGACCCGGGCATCCTCAGAGGGCTCGAGTACGACACCGGCGACTATGAGAAGGCGCTCGACCGTGCGCTCGAGATCGTCGATTACGAGGGCTTCCGCCGCGAGCAGGAGGAGGCGCGCGGCAAGGGCCGCTACCTGGGGATCGGTTTCTCGACCTACGTCGAGATCTGCGGCGCAGCACCCTCCGCGTGGATCGGGGCGGTCGGCGAGGGCTGGGGGGCGTCGATGTGGGAGAGCGCAAACGTGCGGGTACATCTCACTGGCAAGGTCGTCGTCACGATCGGCACGCAGCCGCAGGGGCAGGGGCACGAGACCACGGTGTCGCAGGTGATCGCCACCGAGCTCGGGATCCCGATCGAGGATGTCACCGTCGAGCTCGGTGACACGCTTGGAGCACCGTTCGGCTACGGGACGTACGCCAGCCGCAGCGCCGCCGTCGGCGCCGTGGCCGTCTACAACAGCCTCCAGCGGATCAAGGCGAAGGCCAGACGCGTTGCAGCGCACATGCTCGAGGCCGATCCTGAGGACGTCGTCTTCGAGAACGGGCGGGCCTTCGTGAAGGGGTCGCCCGAGACCGGCAAGACGATCCAGGAGATCGCGGGCGCCGCGGCGCTCGCCTACGACCTCCCGGAGGGCGAGGAGCCGTTTCTCGACGACACCACCTACTACGACCCCCCCAGCTGCACGTTCCCGTTCGGCACGCACGTCGCGATGATCGAAGTGGACGCAGAGACCGGAGAGGTGACGCTGAAGCGCTACGTCGCGGTCGACGACGTTGGCGTCGTGATCAACCCGATGATCGTCGACGGGCAGGTGCACGGAGGGATTGCGCAGGGAATCGCCCAGGCTCTCTGGGAGCAGGGCGTGTACGACGAGAACGGCCAGCTCGCGACTTCGAGCCTAATGGACTACGCGGTGCCGAAGGCCGGATTCTTCCCGCCGTTCGAGATCGACCGGACGGAGACACCGACGAACGTCAACCCGCTCGGGGTCAAGGGCGCGGGGGAGACAGGGACGATCGCCTCCACTCCTGCGGTCGTGAACGCCGTCATGGACGCGCTTGCGCCGCTCGGGATCCGGCATCTCGACATGCCTCTCACGCCCGAGCGCGTCTGGCGGGCGATGCGAGAGGCGAGGAGGTAGCGCGATGTACACGATGCGTCCGGCCGAGTTCACCTACAGCCGCCCGGCCAGCCTCGACGAGGCCGTCTCGACGCTGGCCGAGCTCGAGGATTCGCGGCCGCTCGCCGGCGGGCACAGCCTGCTTCCGATGATGAGGCTGCGGTTGAGCACGCCGCAGGCGCTCGTCGACCTCGGCGGTATCACGGGCCTCGACGGGATCGCCGAGGACAATGATGGCGTGAGGATCGGGGCGCTCGCCACCCACGCCGCCGTCGCCGAGTCCGAGCTCGTGCAGGCGAGGTGCGGGGTGCTCGCGGAGACCGCCGCGCTGATCGGCGACCGCCAGGTGCGCAATCGTGGCACGATCGGCGGGAGCGTCGCCCACGCGGATCCCGCGGCCGACTACCCGACGCTGCTGAAGGCCCTCGGCGCCGTGATCACCGCCACCGGACGAGACGGTGAGCGCGAGATCGCTGCGGACGAGTTCTTCCTCGACGTCTTCACGACCGCGCTCCAGCCGGGCGAGCTCGTCGTGTCCGTGCACGCTCCCTCGACACCCGCCGGAACCGGGGCGGCCTACGTCAAGCACCGCCATCCGGCCTCGAGCTACGCCGTCGTCGGCGTCGCCGCGCTGGTGTCGGTCGAGGGAGGAATGTGTACCCGCGCGCGGGTGACGGTCGGCGGCGTCGTGCGGACGCCGGTTCACGCGACGGCCGCGGCCGAGGCGCTGGGCGGCACCTCGGGGCCTGAGGCGGCGATCGAGGCAGCGGCCGGGAGGGTGGCCGAATCGCTCCCGGATGCGATCGGCGACCTCTACGCGTCCGCCGAGTACCGCGTACACCTGGCGACGGTGCTCGGCAAGCGCGCCCTGCTCGCCGCCTTCGAGCGGGCTTCATAAGGCGCTCGCTTGCGACGCCGACCAGAAGAGGCCGGGCCGGCTTGCCGGCCCGGCCGTCCTAGCCTCGCCGGAAGAGCCGCCGGAAGAAGCGGCCGACACTCCGGCCCAGCGCGCCGAAGCCCAGGGAGAGGCCCGAGACGGGCTTCGCCTGCGCCTCCCTGGCGGACTGTGCCTCTTCCGGCTCGGCCGCGAGCTGGGCCTGGAGGCACTCGGCGAAGCGCGTTACGAGCTGGGAGGAAACGTCCTCGACGATCCCGCGCCCGTACTGGGCGACCGCGCCGGTGAGGCTGAGGTCGGTGACGATGACGATCCTGGTCCCGCCGTTGGCCCCGCTGAGGGAGGACTCGATCGTCGCTTGCGCGGCGCCCCGTCCACGTGCCTCACGCGCCCGCGCGCTCAGCGTCGCGCGACGGGCCGCCTCGTCGAGCGCCTCCTGCTTGACGTCGGTGGCGAAGGTCAGCGAGATCGGCCCGAGCTTCACCTGCATCGTCGCCTTCCACGTCGTGTCGTCGACGGTCTTGTCCAGCGTGGCGCCGGGCATGCACGGGATGACGCGCGGCACGTCGATCAGCAGATCCCAGGCGGCCTCGGGCGGTGCGGGCACCTCGAACGTGTTCTCGAGCCGCATCAGACGCGCGCGGCTTCGAAGCGGCGGCGGCAGCCGGGGCCGCAGAAGTAGTACGTAGCCCCGTCGCGCACAACGGTCTCGCGTGCGCCGGCGATCGAGACAGTCATCCCGCAGATCGGATCGACGGCCTCCTCGACCGCTTCGGCGGGCGAGACACCGCGGGTATGCCTCCAGGCGACGAGCTCCGCGAGGATCGCGACCGCGATCTCCTCCTGGCTGGAGGGGCCGAGGTCGAGCCCCGCGGGGCTTCGCAGGCGCGCGAGCACGTCCTCGTCGAGACCGCGGGCGCGCAGCTCAGCAAGCACCGCTCGCGCGCGGCGGGCGCTCGCGACCAGTCCCACGTACCCCGCCTCGGTCCCGAGCACGGCGGCCAAGGCGTCCTCGTCCCCGTGCCCCATCGAGGCGACCACGACGGCGTCAGCGCGGCCAACGAGCCGGTCCGAGACGCGCCAGCCGATCGTGCCTGCCAGCACCCGCAGCGTCCGAGCCGCGGGGCTGTCGCCCACCACGGCCAGGAGCGGCCTGGGCAGGTGCGGCTCGACGAGGACCTCGACCGTCCCCTCCGAGGCGCATGTGCTCTCGGCGACGACCACGTCTCCCTCCTGCGCCTCGGTTCCCGGTGGGCCGATCCGCACGAGCCTCGGCTCCGCGTCGGCAAGCACCCGCAGGGCCTGGCGAATCACGATCGGTTCGGAGCAGGCGCCCCCGACCCAGCCGAACAGCTCGCCGTCCGGAGTGATGAGCGCACGGTCGCCGCGACGCGTCGAAGCGGGGCGCTCGACGTTGACGACCGTCGCGAGCACGTACGGCTCGCCCTCGGCGGCGAGCCGGGCCGCCCGGACGAGGACGGGCTCACTCATTCAGCGAGACCGGCTTCCTGCAGCGCCTTCCAGACCTTGTCCGAGGTCACCGGCATCTCGAGGTTCCGGACGCCCGCGTGCGCGAGCGCGTCGACGACGGCGTTGACGTATGCGGCCGGTGACCCGACCGTAGCCGACTCGCCGACACCCTTCGCGCCGATCGGGTGGTGCGGCGAGGGTGTGACCGTCTCGCCGAGCTCGAACGGAGGAGTCTCCCAGGAGGTCGGGAGCAGGTAGTCCATGAAATTGGAGCCGATGCAGTTGCCTTCCTCGTCGAAGGTGATCAGTTCCATCGCCGCGATGCCGAAGCCCTCCGCGAGGCCGCCCATGATCTGGCCCTCGACGATCATCGGGTTGATCCGCACGCCGCAGTCGTCGACCGCGACGACGCGTTGAACCTTCCACTCGCCGGTGCCGCGGTCGACCTCGACCACGACGGCGTAAGTGCCGAACGGGAAGGTCATGTTCGGCGGGTCGTAGTAGTGGACGCCCTCGAGGCCGGCCTCGAGCCCCTCGGGCAGGTCGGTGTAGGCGGCAAAGGCGATGTCCTGGATCGTCTTTCCGCGATCGGGCGCCCCCTTGACCGAGAAGCGGCCGCGTTCCCACTCGAGGTCGTCCTCGGCCGCCTCGAGCAGGTGGGCGGCGATCGTTCGCGCCTTGTCGCGCAGCTTGCGCGCGATCACCGCGGTCGCGGCTCCGGCGACCGGGGTCGATCGGCTCGCGTACGTACCGAGACCGTAGGGAGTGTTGTCGGTGTCGCCTTCCTGGACCTCGACGTCCTCGTACGGGATGCCGAGCTCCTCGGCGACGATCTGGGCGAAGGTCGTCTCGTGCCCCTGACCTTGCGCCTTGACGCCGAGCTTGAGGATGGCCTTGCCGGTGGGATGGACGCGCAGTTCTGCCGAGTCGAACATCCGGAGTCCGGCGATGTCGTACTCCTTGCCATGGCCGGCGCCGACCACCTCCGTGAACGAGGCGAGGCCGATCCCGATCAGCTTGCCCTGCTCGCGGGCCTCGGCCTGCTCCTTGCGCAGGTCCTCGTAGCCGAGCTTCTCGAGCGCGAGCCGAAGCGCCTTCTCGTAATCGCCCGAGTCGTAGACGAAGCCGGTCGCCGATTCGTACGGGAACTGGTCCGGCTTGATGAAGTTCTGCACCCGGAACTCCGCCGGGTCGAGCCCCAGCTCGTGCGCGGCGACGTCGACGAGGCGCTCGATCAGGTAGGACGCCTCGGTGACCCGGAAGGAGCAGCGGTAGGCGACCCCGCCGGGGGCCTTGTTCGTGTACGCCCCGTCGCCCTGGACGTGCGCGGTCGGGATGTCGTAGGACCCGGTGACGATGTGGAAGAGGCCGATCCTGAGCTTCGACGGCTGGGCGTCGGCGTAGAACGCCCCCTCGTCGGCCGCGAGCGACGTGCGAAGCCCGACGATCTTGCCGTCCTTGACGGCGAGTTCGCCGTGCATGTGGTAGTCCCGCGCGAAGCCGGTCGAGATCAGGTTTCCGGACCGGTCCTCGATCCACTTCACCGGCTTTCCGAGCAGGAGCGAAGCCGCGGTTGCGACCACGTACCCGGGGTAGATCGGCACCTTGTTGCCGAAGCCGCCGCCGATGTCAGGGGAGACGATCCGGATGTTCTGCTCGGGGAGGCCGGCCACGAGCGCGAACAGGGTCCGGTGCGCGTGGGGGGCCTGCGAGGTCATGTAGATCGTCGCCTTGCCGGTCGCCGGGTTGACGTCGGCGACACAGCCGCAGCACTCGAGCGGCGCCGGGTGGCAGCGCGGGTAGTGCGTGTCGAGCGCGACCACCTTGTCGGCCTCGTCGAAGGCACGGTCGGTGGCCTCCTTGTCGCCCGCCTCCCAGTGGTAGATGTGGTTGGAGGACTGATCCTCCTTGTCGTCGCGGATCACAGGCGCGTCCTGCTCGAGAGCTTGCTGGGGGTTCGTGACGGCCGGCAGCGGCTCGTAGTCGACCTCGATCAGCTCTAGCGCGTCCTTGGCGATGTAGGCGGACTCGGCAACGACCGCCGCGACCTCCTGGCCCTGGAAGCGCACCTTGTCCGTGACGAGCACTGCCTGCGTGTCGCCCGACAGCGTCGGCATCCAGGCGAGCTTGTGCTGGGCCATCAGCTCACCGGTGACGACGGCCACGACGCCGGAGAGAGCCTCCGCGCGGGAGGTGTCGATCGAGA
>WNGA01011741.1_pt1 | contig 12280 bp, 16 predicted proteins | sample 5400061 | NCBI WGS metagenome assembly WNGA01 (sample SAMN13153366, study PRJNA577476) | soil metagenome | isolation source: 100 cm soil or saprolite under grassland replicate 2 | place: USA:California | collected 2016-06-15
CAAGTAGTCCTAACGGGATTTGAACCCGAGTCTCCACCTTGAGAGGGTGACCCGGGCCGACCTCCACGACCTGCGGGTTATCCCGAAAGACTGAGCGCTGACCTGGTGTTTCGGTTCCTGGTTGATTTGAGTCGTTACCCTTCGCTTTTCGTCCTCATGCGGGATAAGTGCGGGATCAAGTCGTTGAGGCCTTGCGCCAATTGCCCGTGAACCGCCGCAGTGCCGAGGCTGCGGCTCGATGGTGCCGTGCAAGCCCTCGTTCCAAAGCAATCATTCAGTTCCGCGGCGGCGATCGAGGCTAGGACGTAACACGCATCATGCACCCCGACCGCCGAGAGACGGTGGCGCAGACCTGCCTCAAGAACTTGACGATCCGCGGCGTTCAGGCCAAATCGCTCTACCGAGGGGCCGAAGGCGTCGGGACGAGCGCGTGTCCGAACGGGACCAGGAGAAGATGTGCGGATCCCAACACCATTCGGGACGGCCGGGCTGGAGGACCCGCACGAGCCCGTCATCTCGGACGTCCCCGTGAACATGCACCCGTCATTTCGACCCGTTCTTGCCTCTCCCCTTCATCGAGGAAAGCGTCCACGCCTCGAGCCGTCGAGCAGGCGGGGATGACTTCGGTTCGACGGCGCGCATGGGGAAGTTCTAAACCGCAGCGTAGTTCATGAGACCTAAGCCGTCGGATGGGTCGCTCAGTATGAGACCTAAGCCATTGGGTGGTCCTCGGCCCCATCGAGACCTAGGTCGAAGGAACGAAGCAGGTTGCGGCTTTCGCCCACGATGGATCGAGCCACGCGCTCATCGCCCTCGCCTTAGGGCAGACTCTGTCGGGACCTACGTCGAAGGTAGGACGCAACGTCGCAACCTTCGGCCGATGGCGTAGGCATCCGCGACCTGCCACCATCGGACACGGATGATTCGTTTTCCCCTGATGGGCTACGGAGGCAGACGGACGCTTAGCGACGGCTGGTTTGCGCCGAGCCCGCGGCGAGGAGGGCCCCGATGAAGCGAAGGAGCCTGGCGTTGTTCGTTACCGCCGGCGCGATCGTGGTGATGGCCGCCCGACCCGCGCTCGCGACGAACTACACCGCGGTCCACGGAACCTCCGGAGACGATCGGATCGTGGCTGGACCACAGCCCCAGGAGATTCACGGCAATGGAGGCGACGACTTGCTTGCCGGTGGCAAGAGTGGCGACAAACACGATACGTTCATCAGCTGTGAGGTCGTGAAGTTCCACTGACGGGTATCGCAGCGTAGGCCCGCCCTGGACGACGTCGAAGAGTACCCACGGTCCGAGACCCCCTTGCACTCCATGGTGTCGTCCTCCGACGGCTACTCGATCGTGCTCAGCTCGAGGATGACGTCGTTGAGACAGCACCCGGGCGTTACTGCCCACTCCACCATCGACGAGCCCGTGCGAGTCGGTGTCCACGGCAGCCACGGGCCGCAAGTCGGCAAACGAAACGTCGATGTTCGAACGTGCGCGAATGAGGATGTCAACGTCGCCGGCTTTCGTTCCCACGCGGCGCGGGGAAGGAGACTCCCTACGCCCATCGTTGGGCACCAAAACTAGGCGCCTACCTGGCCTTCTATGGGCACCGCCGCTCCCGGGGCGGTCACACCGGCAGGAAACGCGCGACCGCGAACGCAGCGTCGAGGTTGAAGTCGCTCGTCGTTCCCGCCGCGACGATCTTCCCGTCCGGCTGGATCGCGACCGCGAAGGGCGTGTTGAGGAAGCCCGGGAAGTCGGCGGTGGCTCGGCCGTCGTCACCGAATCCGGGATCTTCGACGCCAGTCGGTTCGAAACGGCAGACCGCGAACAACCACGGTTGGGGTCCCGAGGGTCCTGCAACGATGACCGCGCCGTCCGTGTCGACCGCCACGCCGCTCGCGCTGACGCCGCTCAGGGTGCCGTCGTCGGCGAAGGAATCGTCGAGCGACCCGTCGGGGTCGAACCGGTAGACCGAACGACCGGCGCCGAGCACGAGCTTTCCGTCGGACTGGATGACCAGGTCCGTGACGCGATCGGAGCGCGCCGGCACCAGCGTGGCGCCGCCGGACCCGAACGACATGTCGGGCGACCATCAGCGAAGTACCGGCCGACGACGACGCTGCACCTTCTGCCGGCGCACGCCAGGCCGCCGACGACGATCTTCTCATCGGCGGTCACGGCGACGTCCGACGCGCGTTCGAGGCTCGATCGGTGGACCCACCGGATCAGCAGCTTTCCGTCGGACGAGAACGACGGATCGAGCGAACCGTCGGGCAGATACCGCGCCAGTCCCGCCGAGCCCCCCACGGATCCCGCGACGATCAAGCCGCCGCCGGGCAGGATCTCCACGGCGTTCGCTTGTGCGGATCCATCCGGACCGAAACGCGTCAGGACCTTGCCCTCCGACCCGAACGACGAATCGAGATCGCCGTCCGGCCGGTAGCGCGCGAGGGCGAACGCCACACCGGGACGACCGGGAGTCTCGCTCCATCCAGAAGCGTAAACACTCTTGCCCGCGGTGCCCACGGCGACGATCTTGCCGTCTTCCTGGATGGCTCCGTCGAACGCCGCGGAGGCGTCTGGGAACGTGGTGTGCAGGATGCCCGAGTCCCCGAAGCTCGGATCAAGGCTCCCGTCGGGGTCGTGGCGAGCGAGGCGAACGCGTCCCCGTACCCCCGGGCGCCGATTACCAGGATCCGGCCGTCGTTCTGAATCTCGACGTCGAACGCGTGGCCGTACACGGCTTTCTCGATATCCCAGTAGGGGACGTCGACGGGCCCGTCCCAGCCACTGATCACCCGGCCGCCGTCACCGAACGCCGCATCCAGGGAACCCGGCGCCGCGACGGCCGATGGACGCGTCGGCGCCGGCCGGGGCGAGGAGTTCCGACCCGCCGTGTCGGTGACGAAGCAGGCTGACGTGAGCAGGGCCAGAAGTGAGCAAACCATCCGGATCCTCGGCGCCATGCGTCTCCTCTCACCTGAGGCGGCGTACCCGGGCACCTCCACACCGATTCGGCGAGCGTACTCCTGCTGAGGTGCCAGAGGCGACCGTTTCGCCACGGCTAGCGGAACGAGCGTCAGCTCTGCGTCATGACGCAGCGCCTCCCGGCTCGGTCAGCCCCTCGGCTGGATGAGCGGGAAACGTTGCAGCTTCTCAGCGCCCCGCCGTGCGTGCCGATAAACTTCCCAGGTGCCGATTCGATCGGGCCGTGGCGAAGCTGCCGTCAGCGCAGCGCGGCGGTCGTCCCTTTCTACTTTGAGGACCGTCCCATCACGGCGTAACTGTCCCGCGTCAGCTTTCGACCACGACCGCGAGCGCGCACGCGCGATACTCGTGACAGGGATCGTCGCCTCGGTCGCCTGGAATCGTCCTATTCGGTGCTCGTGCCGGTTCCTCGAACGTAGCGGGACAACACACCGCCGGCCGCACCGCCGGCGACGCCCCACACCGCCGCAAGGCCCGTCCCCCGAAGCAGCTCGGGACCGAGCGCGAACCGGACGACGGAGTCGCCGAGGAACCCCCCGGTCGCGCGAACGTCGATCCGCGCGAACGCGATGGCCGCCGCGACCAGACCCGCGAAGACTAGACCCGACGCCGCGCCCAGAACGACGGCGTTCCGCGTCGAGCTCGCGCCGTGCCCCGCTCGGATCCCGCCGACGACCGTGGCGACGAGCGGCACGAGCAGGAAGGCCAGGTAGCCGCGAGGCGGCGGCCTGTATGTGGGCTCGACGCCAACTATTCCCGCGTCCGCGGCAACGGTGACGGGGAGCGTTGTCGGCACCCGCCAGAGGCACAGGAACGGGGTCCGGCGGGCGTCCACCACCGCCTCGTCGCATCCGCCCATCGCCGGGACGAGGACCCACATCGCCTGGTTCGGCAGCAGCAACGCCGCGTGTCCCCCGACGACCACCCGCCCCCTCCAGCTGTCCGGCGCGCCGATCACCGCGGCGTACGCCCTCGCGAACCAGGGCTGTACACTCGCCAGGACGAGCAAGCCGACGATCGATAGCAGCAGCCCGAGCGCGAACGCTCGGACCCCGCCCCGAACAGCTTCGGCGGCGAGCTTGTCGCCGGACGAACCCGACCCCGCATCGGCCGGCACGGACAGCGTGCCTATCACGACGGCGACGAGCGCCATCGCGAACGGAACGACGAGCGCCGACGTCGTCGAGACACGGATCTCGAGCGAGGCGGCTGCGGAGATCGAGTCAGGAAGCGTGACGTCTCCATCGCCTACGAACGACAGTAGGAACGGCACGACGGCGTACCCGGCGGCCAGCCCGAGCACCGTCGCGCCGGTCCCGGCCGGCGAGGAACGAGCGATGCGGCGCCCGGCCAACCCAAGGACCGCAACCGCGGCGGACGGGATCAGCAAGAGCCCGAGGCCGAGGCCGACGGAAAACGGCGGGCCCTCGCCGAGCGGCAGGGCACGGACCTCGAGGCTAACGCGGTGGAACAGCTCGACGTAGACGGCACCCAGTCGCAGATACGGTCCGTACGAGCCGTTCGCGCCCTGGGCGAGGAACAGCACGAACGCGGTGAACTGTCCTACGGCACCGACGGCCAGGCCGATGCCGAGGCCCCAGAGGAGCCCTCGGGCGGCCGCCCGCCATGCGGCGCGGGGCCCCCTCAACACGGGGTTCTTGAGTCTCAAGCACTCAAGTCTTGCACAGCGAGTCTCGTCGCAGACGCGATGTGGGTGCCAGTCAGACCGTGAGCCAGGAGTACCTGTCCATGACGGGCAGAAGAAACGAATCCCAGGTCAATCTGACTCTCTCGACCTGATAATCGAAATCGACGGGGCGGAGGGCTTCCCGTCCCCCCCGAAGGGTGCATTCATTCTGAATAAGTGAGTTGGCAGAGTCATCGGAGCCGCGGCATTTAGGTGCACCGCGTGTGGATCGCCGTGAGGAACCTGAGTCAGGAGTGCGAGGCTAGGCTCGGTCAGGACCTGCGACCGGGGGGGACCCCCCGGATTGATGAACACATGGTCCGGGTGCCTCGGCTCCTAGAGAACGTCCGGGGCTGAACAGAATGGTCATGCACCTGGAGGGGGGCGAGCCGCACACGATGCACAAGGAAGACGAGGGCAATAGGCCCAGGAAGGACGGCCGGTGAAGACTTACGAGTACGACGACCGGTACTTCCGCAAGCAGCACTGCGCGGTCTCGCAGACGGCCATCAAGCTCATCGTTCTCCACTCGACGGAGGGTCCTACGGCCGAGGGTGGGGCGATCACGCTCAGTAGCTCGTCGGACGTGTCGGCCCACCTGTGCGTGGGCGAGGGCGTGACGTACCGGATCGTGCCAGAATGGCTGGGCTCCTGCACCGTCCAAGAGCCCAACGACTGGACACTGAACATCGAGCAGGTCGGATTCGCGGTCTGGAGCCGGAAGAAGTGGCTCCAGCATCTGAACACCATCAAAAGAGCGGCTTTCTGGACGGCCTGGTGGTGCAAGAAGCACAAGCTGCCGCGTAGGTTCCGCAACGCCAAGGCCCTCGATGCGGGCAAGATCAGGGGTTACACGACTCACGCCCAACTGTCCCTGTCGAAATGGTCATCCTCGACTCACACCGATCCCGGCCCGAACTACCCGCTGTTCGGCAAGGTGAGCTTCCGGGCGCTGTTGCTTTACTACCGTGCACGGATTGCCGCTGGGCTGAAGCCAAAGCAGGCCGCGTGAACTTCGAAATGCCACCCAACGCTTGGTGGACGATGACTACCCGGCATCGCCGGCCCTTCTTCCCCCCCGGCCGCCGAGGGCTCACGCGGGTTCGCTCACGACCTGGTACAGCCGCCAGCGATGCGGGACGTACCTAAGTTCGTGCTCGCCGCAGTCCTCGAAGACGAGGCCGGAGCCGGCCACGAGGTCCTCATGGTGCTGGTTGCAAGGACTTGTCAGGGCTCGGCGATCGCAGCAAGCCTCGCGCCGACGTGTACCGTGATGGCGCGAACAGCATCACCTTCGAGCTTGCTCAACCGTGCGCACATGGGCGTTCGTGTTGGGTTGTCAGGCCACCTAATGGATCTGACAGAGCTCGACCCATCAGCCGCGAACCTGGATATCGCCACCATCGATAGGGAATGGGAACCGATACGCCGGGTGGTTGGCGCAGAAGGCGGCGGTGTCTTCAAGCGATCCCACACCGAGGAACGTCGTAATGTCGGGCGGAGATCCGGCGCCCTGGCCGTTGTCAGTCACGTGCCACCAACCACCGAGGCCGATGAACGTCGGCTCGTTGGACTTGCTGATCGCTCCGCCGATCCAGGCATCGTTGCCGATCACCGTGAGGCACGTGACCTCGCCCCCGGCTGTGAAAGGGACCCCGTCTTCGACGTCACGGTAGTCGAACCAACCGTCGGCGCTCCCGTCGCTCTGGAGCCTGGCGGCGAATCCGAACTCCTGGAGCACGAGCGTATCTAGGCCGAACACATCATGGACGGTGAGGTGGCTACCTCCGGTCGCCGATGGGCTGGTTGCGGCGGCCATTGCCGCCGGGCTCATCAGAGCCAGGAGAGCGACCATCATCGTGATTGCGCGCCTCCACATATCGATCTCCCTTCGTGGGGATTACGAGGCAGACACTAGGAAGGCATCCTTCGCCGGTCTTGAACGCGCGGACCCGTCGTTGGATCAGCGGTGCGTGAGCCGGTACAGACCGGGGGGCACGCCGAAGCGGCGCTTGAACTCGCGCGTGAAGTGGCTTTGATCGGCGAACCCGGCATGGGCTGCGATCGACGCAAGTCCTTCGTCTGAACACACGAGCCGCTCCGCCGCCCACTCGAGTCGCAGGCGCCGCCCGTACTCACCGATGCTCTCCCCGAATTGGGCGCGGAACCTCCGCGCGAGATGTGATGGATGCAGGCCGATCTCGCGAGCGATCTCAGAGAGAGAAGGGGGCGACGAGAGATCCTGGGTAAGCATCTCTCGGACGGCGTCGAGCCTTGGCTCGCGGTGTTCGATGTCGCGCTGTCGTGCGGCGGTGGCCGTGAGCTCGAGCGCGAGGCCCTCGACCGCGAGCGCCGTGTAGACGTCGGGTTGTGCGAGCTCCCGACTGATGTCATGCGCGAGCACCGTTGCCCTCCAGTCTCGGAAGCAGCGGAGCCTTCCGGGTTCCTGATCGGACTCGATCACCACGATCCGCGCGCCATCAGGTCCGAAGAGATCTTCGTGCCGCTCCTCCGCGGGCATCTCGACCACGGTCCCGGCGATCGCATCCTCCTCAAACCTGGAGAACGTCTTTCGAACATCGCCTCTGATCACCACGGCAAGGCAGCTGTGCGGATGACCGTGCCATGAGAGGCGATGATCGGGGGCGAAGACGACCTCGCTGATCTCGAGGTTGCTGACGCGCTGCCGGCGCGCCAGAACGGTCCCCACCTGGATGCCGGTAGCAGTCACAGTCACCAGGGACACATCTTAGGTCGCGTCACAGGCGTTTCGGACTTCCCGCCCGCGCGGCGGCCGCCAGGGTGTTCTTCCTCGGGTTCGGGTCCAGGCCGAGCCCCTCGACGATCGCCCAGGTATCGGGATCGGGCGCCGGGGTTACGGCGCGGACGCGCGTCGAGCCGACCCTCGTGCCGCGCAGGGCGTTCAGTACCGAGAGCCAGAACCGCCCTGGATCGCGCTCGTCGCGTCGGACCGAGACCCAAGCAGCGCGATCCGCCAGCCCGGCGTTGCTGATCCACGAGCCCAGCAGGTACGTCTTCCCGCTGCCGGGTGGCGCCGAGACCTGCTTCACCCGGCCCGCTGCGCTGAGGCGCTCGAACAGCTCGCGATGGAGGACGACGCCTCGGAACGGAGATGGCCCGGAACGGTCGGCCGTCACGGACTGGGCCACGAGACCTCGATGTTCGCTCCGGGCAGACTCTCGTGTCGGGAAGGAGGCGAGTTGTTGCCTTGGTCGATGTGCATTGAGGATCTACGTGCCCCGCTGGCGATCGATTACTCGTTCTGTTCGCGCTTTGGCAGACGACCAGCATCATCCTCGCGGTCGTCCGGGACCTCGTACGATCCGCTCTCGATCTGCTCGAGGATGCGGCGCGCCTGCGCCTCGAACCTCGACGGAACGAACAGCTCGGCCGGGCCGGTCGGGTATGGGCCTTCGCCCGCTCCCTTGAGATCGACGGGAATGCCCTCAGCCTCGAGTCGGCCCTTGACGATCTCTCCCTCGACCCACGACTGGGTCCAGAACACAGATACGAAGTCTTCTCCCACACACCCATCATGTCACCACGCGAACCCGCAGTCAGAGGCCCATTCGACCTCATCGTCCCTGGTCGCGAAGCCGCCTCAATCGGTCTTGAGCCGCTGGCAGGGCACCCCCCCTGGATCGGTTCATTCGGCGCGCACGCGGCGAGGTGTAGTCCCACTTTGGAAGGTGGTTGCACGGAGGTGACGGGACACGGTCCAGACGACGGCGTCCGTCAGATCAATGCGTTCGGGATCTTTCGGGATCTGGCGGGATCTGACCGCGCCAGTCCACGCCCATCAGTCTGTTCGAGTCGCAATTCGACTCGCGACCTGCGGGTTTCCTCGTAGTCCCGAGGGGACCGTATTCCAACTCCTGGCAAGAGGCTGTGGCGCGGCTTCACGGTCTTGTTCATGACATTGGGCTGGCAGGATGGCTGAGCGGGCCGACCGGAGAGGCGGAGGAAACACTGTAAGGACCCTGCCGCGGGCGCTGTGGTGCGAGTGCATGCGTGGGGATGGACCGGGGAGATGAACCCCGTCAGCGGTCGTTGTCTAGCGCGGAGCGGCCCAGTCCGGTGTCTGCTCCTCAGCACCCGGCGCCGCGGTCACCTTCCGCAGGCCAGAGCCGTCGGCACGCACCACGTAGATCTCCGCAGTTTCGGACCGATGAAGGCTGAACACGATCCACGTTCCGTCGGGCGACCACGACGGATTCAACGCACCCGTGCCTGGGGGGAGTTGAAGCGGGACCTGGTGGAGCCCCGATCCGTCGGGGTGCACGAGGTATAGCTGCCCGTAGGGCCTCTGGAAGAGGATCCAGTCTCCGTCCGGGGACCAGGCGTGGTCCTCGAAGGCGAACCCCCACGGGGTGATCCGAGCAGGATCGGAGCCGTCGGCCCCCATCACGAACAGGGCCCCGGATCCGGTGGGACTGACTCCCTGCTTGGTTTCGAAGAAGCTCAGTCGGGTGCCATCCGGGGAATACCTTGGCGGTGAGACGGGCCCTCGCAAGAGCCGGATGAGCCCACCGCCGTCCGAGGCACGGACGGAGTAGATCCCGTTCAGCTCGGGATGGCCGTTCTGTCCGAAGCCCTCCAAGGCGATCCGCGCCCCATCGGGCGACACATCCCCGCACCCGAGGTTCAGATCGGGGTTCCGCGCGGCATCGAGCGGACGGAGGTTCGACCCATCAGGGTCGAGGACCGCGGGACGCAGCGGCGTCCCCCCTCCAACGGCCCCGTCGTTGGTGATGAGGATCTTGCTCCCGTCGGGGAACCACACGGCGCACGTTGCGGCTCGGTGGAGGTCTCGCACCTGGGAGCCGTCCGTCCGCACGGTGAACCAGTTCGCCAGGTGCTCCGCACTGTCCCAGTCCCCGTACAAGATGAGACCGCCTGGCGTCTTGGGCGCTGCGGGCGTCTGCCGCTCGAGCGGCAAGAACACCCGCCCCAGGAAGACGATGGCTCCAACGGTGAGGGCCGCCACCAGCAGTCCAACGCCGATCCGCTGGTTCCGCTGTTTCCGGGCGCGGAACCGGTGGAGGCGCTCCAGGGCGTCGTTGCTTGCGAGGGGGTCCCCCGCCTGGACCGCCCGGTGGATGGCGTCCGCGGCGCGGCGAGCCCGATCGTCGAGTCTCACGCCTTGTCCTCCTCGAGCTCCAGTCGACGAGCGAGCGTGCGACGCCCGTCGTGCAGGTGCTTCTTCACGGTCCCGGTCGCGATCCCGAGTACATCGCCGATCTCGCCGACGGGCCGATCCTCCAGGTAGTGGAGCGCCACGACCTGTGCCTGTCGGCGAGGCAGCTGCCGCACCGCTCGCCAGAACTCCACGTCCTCGGCGGACAGATCAGCCAACGCGGACGATTGCCCAAGCGCGAGGCTTGCGAGCGCCTTCGCCTCCGCGAGACGACGCCGGAAGATCGAGACGGACAGGTTCGCCACGACTCGACGAACCCAGGCCCCAGGTCGCTCGTAGGTGGCAATCCGATGCCAGCTTCGGTGAGCGGCGAGGAACGCCTCCTGGGCGAGGTCCTCGGCGACCCAGCGATTCCCCGAGAGCGCGTAGGCGAGCCCGACCACGGCCGGGTACTCGCTGGCGTAGAACTCCTCGAACGACTCCCGGGATCCCAGGATCCGAGGGCCGGGCACCTCCTCCACGAGCCTGCTCCTCGCGCCTTGCCACGCAGCGGCGAGATCCATCCTCGCCCTACCAGATCACTCGCGCGAGGGCTCCGGAGGTTCATCTCCTCCCGATCCGCGACGATCCTTGCCACCCTCGGGCATCTGAGGAGCCCCCGGCCACCGAAGGAGCAGGCTTCGGCGGCCGAGGGCCCCCGACCTCCCGGGCAAGGCGACTCGCCGCTCTGCAGTCGGCGCACACGGACCTTGACGGCGGGGGACGACGAGACATTGGACAGGGCTCGCCTCATCCGCTTGGGGACACCCAGTCAGGGTTGCGCTTCCAGTCGTCGCTGACGATCACCGGTGTCAGGTGTGTGCCGTCGGCCTCGACGACGTACAGACCGTTCGCGGGTGCGACATCGACTGTCGCAAGCGAGGCCGGGGGATCCAAGCCGAACAAGATGAAACGGCCCTCCGGCGACCAGGTTGGCGTGATCGCCAGTCGTCCGTCCGCGTCCTCGAAGATCTTGGTGAGAGAAGATCCATGGGTATCAGCCGTCCAGATGGCGCCCGAACTTGTGAACACGATCAGTCGCCCGTCGGGTGAAAGCCTTCCCCCGGAGTTGCCCGTAACTTCCACGGGCGTGTCGCCGTGGGTGATCCGACGCAGGTCGGTCCCGTCCGCGCTGATGACGTAGAGCGAACCCTCGAGCTGATCGCCGATCGATGGGAACCCGTCCACGGCCCGGAAGAAGTAGATCTGTGACCCATCCCTCGAGAAGCCGAAGACGCGACAGTCCTGCGAGCAGAGAGTCACCCGAGCGAGGTCTCCTCCGTCGGAGGCACGAATGGTATAGATGCCCTGGAGACCGGGGTCGGTCTCGGACCACCCCTCACAGGCCAACCGATCGGTGGCGAGAGAGAAGGCTTGCGTGCAGACGAGGTTCAGGGTTCCCGGTGGCAGTGGCACCCTCCGCGGATGGGAGCCGTCGGGGTCGACAAACGCCGTGGTTCCCCTCCCTTCGGGTGTGAACGCCGGCATGAGGATGTGGGTGCCGTCCGGCGTCCATCGGGGACAACAAGTCTCGCCGAACCCTGTGATCCGTTGCTCGTGCGTCCCGTTCGCGTCTGCGGTGAAAAGCGTCTCGTCACCGTAGTTCCCACCCGCGCGCGTGAACAGGATCTTGCCTTGCAGTTCGTCGATGGCGATCGTCGGGGACTCTGAGGCAGGTTGGGCCGAATGGGCGGCGGATGCGGAAGGAGAGCCGCCGTTCGTACAAGCCGCTGTTGCGAGACCGGACAGACAGATGACGGCCAGAATCGCCCGTGTGGTGCTCGATCTCATCCCCATCCCCCCATCCCCCTCCGTGTGCCAGTCCAAGGAGGCGGAGGAGGAGGTCCTCCTCGCCTCGCCTAGTCACTCGCGCGAGAGTCCTCGAAGGTTCATCTGCTTCGCACGGTCGTCGCGAGCTCATCGACTTGGCCGGCTTCGCCGCCAAGACGGCGACGCCGGTGACGATCCACGTGTCTACAAGACCTTCACGGAGGGATTCGCGACCGTCGATCTTGTCGAAGCAAGGGAGCTCGTCGCAGCCCTGGGCACGAGTCTGCGCCCATTACAGGACTCCCCGATATCTCCCCGTCCGATGACGACACGTTCTGCCCCTGCTCCGCGCCTTTGTATGAGTGGAGGCTGACCGTCGAGACAGGCCGTCGGAAGCGGCGCGCAGGCGGCGGATCGTCTTCGGTGAGAGCCCTGGAGACCCCGACACCGGTGAAGGTCCTCGGCCGGAGGCGAGAGCAGTGTGGACGCCTGGGGCGAGCCGGCGCGGGAACGGCACAACGGCGTCACCGCTTCTGAGCACCTCAGAAGAGGCGAGCTCGGGAGGACAGGATCGCCGGAAAGCCTGAAGCGAGCGGCGAGGTCGCAGGCGGCCGCGACGATCCCGCCGAGGCAGCAGT
>WNGA01025591.1_pt1 | contig 12280 bp, 13 predicted proteins | sample 5400061 | NCBI WGS metagenome assembly WNGA01 (sample SAMN13153366, study PRJNA577476) | soil metagenome | isolation source: 100 cm soil or saprolite under grassland replicate 2 | place: USA:California | collected 2016-06-15
TGCGCTCGACGGCGGTCGTGAGATGACCAGTTGCCTGTTCGATGTCGCCGGTCTGGGCGTACGGGTCAGTCCTGTCGGTCGATCGTCCGTCTCGCGTCGACGGCCGGCGTATGAGCAGTATGCAGCATTGGCATAGAGCGACCGATACCACCGGGGGAGGGTGGGAACCACGGACAACCCGAGCCTCCGGAGTGGTGATCACAGCCCTCGTCACCAGCATCGCCTGCATCCAATGAACGACACGAGCGTCGCAGTCGAGCATCCAGCCCGGCTCGTCACGCCCGGCCGCAATTGTGCGTCCGGAGCGGCAATTGGCGACCGCGCCGTAGACAACTTCGACCCGCAGAGCCGTCGCCCGGCCGAGGAAGGAGACGCAGACGTGGTTCGGCCCGGCCAAGGGGGTTCTGCCGACGGCTTGACATGCCATGCCACACCACGGAGCAGCGATTCATCGGTGGATTCGGCTGGACCAGACAATGCGGGGCGGGCCGAGCGTGCGAATCGGAAGCCGCGTTCAAGCCCCGTCGTCGCCCCGGAGGTCGCGGCGCGGATCGCTTCCCGCCACGCGGCGGGCGTGTCGATCTCGGGGATCACCGCCAGCATGCACATGACTCCGGCTGAGGTGCTGTGCGTACTGCGTTCCTGGCACTCCACTGGGACGGCGTGATGGGTGATGTGTGGTTGGCCGGACCGTCAGTGGTGGTGCAGGTGCCGATGCGGCCGCTGGCGCTGCAGGACGCCGTCGGGTGCGCGACAGGCGGCGGGCCCTCCAGGTGGCTGAACGGCTTGCACGAGGGTGCACGGCCGCGTATGGCGACCCGGTGGGTCGTCGGTGCTTCGTGCGGTGGTGGCGGTGATTGAGCTGGCGGGACCTGTGCTGTTGCCGCGCCGGGCCGGCGCGGGGCCCGCTTTGAGTCTGCCGGCCCGCCCACGTCTTGGACTGGGGGAAGGTCCGGGGTGTAGGTGGGTCGCTGTAGGTCGTTCCCGCTGCGGTAGCCGGTGCGCCGGCTCCTCCATCGCCGCCGCGCGGGGACGCCGGGTCGGGTGCGCGCGGCGCGCCGGGTGTCCGCCATGCCGGGCGGGCACCACCTGCGGGCCCCGACCCGGACCAGTCGTGCGGGGCCGCCCGGATGGTCGGGGCGGGCGGCCCCGCACGGCGGCGGTGGGTGTGTCGTGGTGACCGCACTGCGCCCGGTGCGGGTGGGGTGGGCTCGTCCACGGCAGGGCGGGTGGCCGTGGTGAGCCTGGATGCGCTACGGACTACGCCGATGGCGGTGGTCGGGTTGGACACCACCGCCGCTGTACCGGCGCAACTGGTCGGGGTGGCGGTCTTCCACCTGGCCGGGCCGGTGGTGACCGGCGGGCCGTACGGGTTCTGGGTGCAACCGGACGCCCCGCTACGGCAGGTGCGGCGTGACCTGTGGCCACACGTGTGGCAGGCACCGCCGTGGGCGGAGGTCGCCGAACACGTCCTGGAGACGCTGACCGGCCGGGTACTGGTCATGGCCGCCCCGGACCGGCTGGCGCTGCTGCGACAGCACCTGCCCGACTGGGAACCCGGCGCGGTGCTCTACGCCCGAGACCTGACCGGAGGCACCCGCGCCGACGCCGACCACGAGGAGATCACGACCGGGCGAGGCGCCGGGACGGAGGCCTACACCCTCGCCGAACGCGTGGCCGCCGCCCTGCTCGGCCCGCCACCCCACGTCGCCCCGTACCGGCACGGCGGCCCGCACGCCCCGAGAGGTCCAGGGTCGCCGGCCGTACCGCGCCCGGTGCGGCGCCCGCGCGACCAGAGCCCGAGCTGAGCGCGGCACGCAATCCGCGATGGACGCCTCCATACCAACGATGAGAGCGGAGGACACGGCGTGTCAGGCGCGCCACCGAGCCAGATCATGCGTTCCGTCGGCATCCTTCAGGAAGGCGACCCGCTGCTCCGCCAGCCCGCTTCGCCGTTCGACGAGACGGTGGTGTCGAAGCGCCACGGTGAACGTAGGCGCAGGCCTCCGGCTGCGGTCAGCGGATGACGGTCAGCCCTGTGCCAGCGGCCACTATGGAGCCGTGCAGCGACCAGAGCATCTTCGCTGGGCCTTCCGGGACATCCGCGCCGACGTCGAGCCGCATCGCGAACCGCACCGTGCCGCCCGCCGGGATGACCGACGCGGCGGCGCAGTTGAGCCGGTAGTTGGCGAGGGTGTCGGCGACGCCCTCCGCGTAGGCCGGGCAAGGGTCGAGCGTGACGTCCGCCGGCCCGGTGTTGACCAGTTCGACGGCGTATTCGAACGGCTCGCCCGCGCGCACGGTCGCCGGAACGCCTTCCAGGCGTGCCTGCAGCGTGGGCCACGGCTCGGGGGGCTCCGGTGGCGGCTGTACCGCGCGGTACCACGTGCCGATGCGGAACGGGCAGGTGGAGCCGAGCCGGTTCGCGACGTCGAACGCCGTACCGTCGGGGAGCTTGATCCGGACCTCGCGGTAGGTGGTGGTGCTGGCGGGGGCACCGCCGTCGCAGGTGTAGGACGTCTCGATCGTGAGCGCAGCCTGCTCCCGCGGGTCGATCGTGGCAGGGCGCTCCCCCCCGTACAGCTGGTCGAAGAAGGTCCCGGCCTCCGCCGGGATGGGCGCACGGGTGTCGGTGCCGTTCAGCCCGGTCAGCTCCGGGGAGCCGGCGAGGGTGCACCGGTTCGGCCCGGTGTTCTGTACGTGGACGAAGGTGCCGGTGTGGCCTGTCGCGCCCTCCGTGTCGACGCCGACCAGCCGCAGGTCCGGGCCCCGGCACGCCAGGGCCGCAGGCCTCGGGGACGGCGTCACGTTCGGCGGAGCGGTGTACGGCGCGACCGGCGCGTCCAGCCAGGGCACGACACCGGGGGAAGCCGGACGACCGTCCCCGGCGAGCACCGCGGCCACCCCGGCCACCCCGGCCACCAGGACCACCCCCAGCGCAGCGGCCGAGGCGGCCCGGATGCGCCGCCGGGCCCGCCGCCGGGCCATGCCGGTGTGGACGCGTTCGACGATGTCCGGAGGGCAGACAACCGACCGCTGCGGGTCGCGGAGCATCCGCCGCAGGTCTTGTTCGAGCCGTTCCATCACTGCCCGCCTCCCGCCGTCAACCCCCGCCGCAGCCGGGCCAGCCCCCGGGAGCCGTTGCTCTTCACGGTGCCAACCGTGCAGTCGAGCACCCGGGCCACCTCGACCTCGGTGAGGTCCTCGTAGAAGCGCAGCACGAGCACCGCACGCTGCTTCGGCGGCAGCGTCGCGAGCAGCCGCCACAGTGTCTCGTCGGGCCCGCCCGCCGACGGGTTCTCATACGCGGTCTCCGGCACCGCCGCGACAAGGCGTTCCCGCCGCATCCGCCGCCACCAGCTGACGTACCTGGTGACGATGATCCGGCGAACGTATCCCTCGGGGTCGTCTCGCCGCCGGACCCTCGACCAGGCCAGCCCGGTGCGCTCAAGCGCGTCCTGCACCAGATCCGCGGCCAACTCGGGATCGCTGGTGAGCGCGTGCGCGAAGCGCAGCAGCGCCATGTGCCGAGCCCGAACGAAACTGTCGAAGTCGTCCGTGGCCGCCCACCGCGTCACCGCCGGCTCGGGCACCGCCCCGCCATCGTCGGGCATCGTCGCCTCCCGCACACCACCAGGACGCACGGGGCTGCCTCCAGGGTTGCACTCATCACGGTTCGGCATGGCGGCTCACCCGCCACGATCGGCTGCCCCCACTGCGCGGTGTCTGGCCCGCTCCGCGATCCGGGCGAACGAGGTATGCCGGTAACCCACCCCGGGCGATCGGCCCGTTACCCCGTTACCTGGCCGAGTAAATGTCACGTCGCGTAGGTAACGAGTCGGGTCGATAGATCCGGGCCCGGCCGGTCAGCGGGAGCCACCGGCCTGCGGGGCCGCGGCGGGTGGGTCGCTCACTGCGGGGGTCCGGGCGGCGGCGCGCAGGTGTCGGCGCGTTGGAGCAGCACCGCTCGTTCGCGGGTGTTGCGGGTCAGCGACGCGGCGCGCTGGAACTCGGCGCGCGCCTCGCCGGTCCGGCCGAGCTTGGCGAGCAGGTCGGCGCGGACGCTGGGCATGAGGTGGTAGTCGCGCAGCGCCGGTTCGGCGGCGAGCGAGTCGACGATCTCCAGGCCGCGGGCGGGGCCGTACGCCATCGCGACCGCGACCGCCCGGTTGAGCTGCACGATCGGGGTCGGGGTGAGCCGGGACAGGGTCTGGTAGAGCGAGGCGATGCGCGCCCAGTCGGTGTCCTCGGCGGTGCGGGCATGCGCATGGCAGGCGGCGATCGCGGCCTGCAGCACGTACGGACCGAGCGGCCGGCCGATCCGTTCGGCGCGTAGCAGTGCGGCATAGCCGCGGCGGATGAGCAACTGGTCCCAGCGCCCCCGGTTCTGCTCCAGGAGCGGGATCGGGTCGCCGGAGGGGTCCACCCGGGCCCGGGTACGTGAGGCCTGGATCTCCATCAGCCCGACCAGGCCATGCACCTCAGGTTCGGTCGGCGCGAGTTCGGCCAGGATGCGGCCCAGGCGCAGCGCCTCGTGGCACAGCTCCGGTCGCATCCAGTCGTCTCCGGCGGTCGCCGTATAGCCCTCGTTGAAGATCAGGTAGACGACCTCGAGTACCGAGGCGAGCCGGGTGGCGCGCTCGGCCGGCGGCGGGATCTCGAACGGGATACGCGCCTCGGCGAGGGTCCGTTTGGCCCGCACGATGCGTTGCGCCACGGTCGGCTCGGGGATGAGGAACGCCCGCGCTGTCTCCTCGGTGGTCAACCCGCCGAGCACCCGGAGGGTGAGCGCGACGCGGGACTCGGTGGACAGCGCCGGGTGGCAGGCGGTGAAGATCAGCCGCAGCAGGTCGTCCTGGAGCCCGTCGTCGTCGATCACGGCGTCGAAGTCCGCCAGGCCGTTGAAGGCGGTGGCCTGTTGCTGCTCGTGGACCTCCTGGCCCAGTTCGGCGATCCTGCTGGCGAGCCGGTCGTTGCGGCGCAGCCGGTCAATGGCCCGGTGCTTGGCGGTGATCATGAGCCAGGCGCCGGGGTTGACCGGGATACCCGACTCCGGCCATTTCTCCAGTGCCTCGACGAGGGCGTCCTGGGCGAGTTCTTCGGCGAGCCCCACGTCGCGCACCAGGCGGGCGAGGCTGGCGACGATACGCGCCGACTCCAGCCGCCAGACAGCCTCGACCGCGGCGCGGGGATCCTGCGCCGTCACGCTCACATCTCCGGGCCGAACACCTGGCGTATGTCGCCCTCGCCGTCCTTGACAATCGCCCAGAACCGCTTGGACAACTCGATGGCCTCCTCCTTGGACCGCACGTCGATCAGCGCGAAGCTGACGATCGTCTCCTTCGCCTCGGCGTAGGGCCCGTCGATGAGGGTGACCTTCCCGTCGGTGGCCTTGATGTGGGTGCCGTTGGTGTCGAGGCCTCCGGTCGCCAGGAGCACACCGGCCTGGGTCAGCTCCTCCACGAACCGCCCCATCTCTGCGTACAACTGCTGGTCCGGATCACGGCCACCACCGTTGAGTGTCATCAGGAACCGCACTGCAGCCTCCTCCCGACACGTAGGTGCCTGCATCCAACCAGGACCCGCGACGGCGCGGTGCGGTGGTCCGGGCCGCCAGCCAGCCGGCGCGAGGCGGGCAGCGGGGCGGCCGCGGGTGCCGCGGATACGTTTGGGGGCGACCGGTCGCGGCCGGTGGCGGCCGGTCCGGCCGGACCCCGGGACCCGCGGCCAGAAGATCTTTGTCGATCTTGTCGATCCGCGTCGGGGCCGTTCGCTGCGTCAGTAGCGGCGGGTTGACCGAGCAACCGGCCACCGGACACGGAGGAGACCGCACATGAGGAAGATCGTTGTGGCGGAGTTCATCTCGCTGGATGGCGTCGTGGAGACGCCGGAGCGGTGGCATTTCCCGTACGTCAACGAGGAGATGTTCGGGGTGATGTGGGCCATGAACGCCGAGGCCGACACGCTGCTGCTGGGCCGGGTGACCTACCAGGGCTTCGCCGGTGCCTTCGCGAACGCACCGGCCGACGATCCGGTCGCGGCGCAGATGAACAAGCCGGCCAAGGTCGTAGTGTCGAAGACCCTCGAGGACCTGGAGTGGAAGAACTCCACCCTGCTCACCGGCGACGTTGTCGAACAGATCGCCAAGCTCAAGGACCAGCCAGGGGAGGCCATCCTCGTCACCGGCAGCATCACCCTGGCCCGGACACTGCTGCGCGCCGGCCTGGTCGATGAGCTCAACCTGCTGCTCCACCCCATCGTCGTGGGCTCCGGGCAGCGCCTGTTCGAGAACGACGGCGTCCAGGTGCCGCTCACGCTGGTCAGCAGCAACGCCTTCAGCACCGGGGTGGTCCACCTCGTCTACCGCACGGCGTGAGAACCCTCGGGTCGGGCGCCGCACCTGGGGCGCCCGCGCCCGCCCGACAGGCCCCCACAACGCTCCTCGAGCGATGTGTACGCGTATATGCTTACAGGCATGCTGCCATCTGATCTGGTGCGTGGGGTTCGGTCTGAGGTGGGTCTGTCGGTGCGTGCACTTGCCGATGCGGCCGGCGTCGCGACGAGCACGGTGCACCGGATCGAGCAGGGTGAGCTTCAGCCGACGATAGAGACTCTTCGGCACGTTGTGGAGGCCGCCGGGCAGCGCCTGCAGGTCGATACGCATCTCGACCATGCGGTCGGCATCGTCGGCTTTGCGCGGCGGTCGGCATCGTCGGCTTTGCGCGGTCGATCCGGTCGGAGGTTGCGGCGGGGGACTACGCGGGTCCGGTGCGGAAGGCGGCCGAGTTGGCTGCGCGGTTCGGCGCGGCGGACATCGCCGCCCGACGTCGGATGATCACAGCGAAGCCCCCGCCGACCGGGGACGGCAGGTGGGATGCCTTCCTCGCCGGGCTTGCGGAGTGGCTCGCGGTACGGGCCGTCCTGCCCGGGCCGGCCTGGGTTCACGATGCAGACCGGTACCTTCGTCGCGGCTGGTGGGTGACGCCGATGACGTCGATGCACGCCTGGGAGTACGCGGGTAGCCCGATATCGTTCCAGGGCCGCGGCGTGTACCTGCACCGCGACTCGCTCACCAACGTGTAGGACCGGTCGGTGTCCATGTTGACCCGCGAACGGACCCTCGAACTCTTCTCCGAACTCGACGACGAACTGTGCCAGGCTGGCATCCGGGGCGATGTGTTCATCGTCGGCGGAGCCGCCATGACCGTCGCGTACGACGCACGCCCAGCCACCCGAGACGTCCACGGGATCTGGCATCCCACGGCCGAAGTCCGCTCCGCCGCGGGCCGAGTCGCCGCCCGCCACGACGACATCGACCCGGACTGGCTCAACGACGCAGTCAAAGGCTTCCTACCCAGCAAGCCACCGGCCCCCACCAGCGTAATCTATGAGGGCCAATGCCTGACCGTATCTGTCCCCACCTCCGAGTACCTTCTCGCCACCAAACTTCTGGCCAGCCGCGTCGGCCGGGACGAAGACGACATCCGCCTGCTCTACCGCCGGTGCGGCCTCAGCACCGTCGAAGAGGGCCTCGACCTGGTCGAGCGCTACTATCCCGGCCGTCCCATCGAGGCGAAGGTGCGGTTCTATCTGGAAGAGCTGCTCGCCAGCGGAGACCCACAAACCTGACACCAGATGACTTCCAACCGCCGCCCGGGCGCCCCCGGGCTTGCCCAGCCGTCCAGCCATGCCAGCCCCTGACCGTCGCCGCCCATGCCGACAGCGCCGCCGTCGGGGAACCGCCCGTCGTGCGCGGCCGCGACCGCGACATCGAGCGCGCATCCGACCCGGTTGTGGCGTTCGCCCCGGACGGCACGGTGTACGTCTCCACCCTGCTGGTCAACCTGTCGGCCTGCTCGGACGCGGTGGGTGCAGCGGTATTTCATTGCAACGGCTTGGCCGCGCGAATAGTTGGCTGACACAAAAGGCCAGGTCATTCCTGAAGGAGCCGGGCCGGTCAAGGGGTAGCGCTGACCCTTTTTTGGTCTTCTCCGTCTGGTTGTGTGCGCGCCGAGATAGGCATCGGGGTCAAGGCTCGGGCGGAGCCCGACCGTGTAGCGGCCGGAGGGCCTTGACGCCGGCGCCCGGCGGCGCATGATGTGGTCGGCGGAGAAAGAGTGCGGGTTGACAGGTTGGCTCCCTGGTAGGTCGGGGTGCGGGGTATTGCGCTCGTCAGTGCTGTCCCGGCGGTGGGCAGGCCCGTGGGGGGCTGCCGGTCATTCCTTCGCCCGCGGCGGTGGTGGGCACGATGGGGTGCGCAGTGCAAGGGTCGGCGGGGTCATCAGAAGGGCGACCGCGCCGTGGGTGGGGATCATGACCTGGGCGACCCGCGCCGACCCGGTTCGGGCGCGGCTCATGCCGCGGACCGGGTGTGTTGTAGGGCGCGGACGTGGTGGTCACGCAGCGAGTAGTAGATGTACTCGATCTGCCGTCGGGCCGCGGCCACCACGCCGATATTGCGGCTGCGGCGGGCCGCGACCCGTCCCGCAGCTGCCCGACCCGAGTGGTCTTGGGCAGATCTGCACCGACTCCACCGCGGCCCAGCGGACCAGCTGGGAACCAGATGCCTGGACGGTCCTTGACCTCAAAGGTGTCGGTTGACCTACTCCGGTAGGTGGAGGCTGTGCGGCTTGCCCGCGATGCTCGGTGAGCGCCGGAGCCTCCATGCTGGCTCTTGAGCCGCACAGCCCCATCTGCGCCGTTGATGGTGACAGAGCGATGCTGCGCCTTCCAGCAGACTGCGACTACCGCGCCGACGACCTTCTCAACCCGTACAAGCCTGAACTCGGGTGGCGCGAGTGACCATGCTCCGGTCTAGGCTCTCTCGACTCTGAGGTTGTCGAACCCTACGGACATGGTTTGACTAGGATCGGCCCGGACGAACAGCGCCAAGGTCCCGCCCAGAAGCAACGGGTCAGATGAGTCGGTGACGCTGACGATACGCCTATTGTTGATCCACAGTTGAAGCTGGACAGTGTCGCCGTCAGTTCGACATACGGCTAGTATGCGGTTGGTCCCACCGTGTTGCAGGGCTGTTGTGGCGCGCCAGTCGGCGAGCGGTATTCGCGTTCGAGTGGATTCGCGTTCCTGCACTTTGAAGACTCCAACATGGCCGTCGTCTTTGACGGCAAACTCATATGCGCTTGAGGCTATCGCGCGTTTGGCGACGCGACACAAGACACCGTATTGTCCCAGCCCGACGCTTTGGGTTACGTCTACCTGCACGATGGCGTCAGCCACGTCCAGTTTGGTGAGTTCCGCGGAGAATCCGACGGTCATCGAGCCGTCCTGCGCTGTAGCTTTGAGAGTTCCGTCGATCGTTGGGCCTTTAGGTCTGTCACCAACAAACATCATCCACCCCACGTTGACCGCGAAGTCTTCGAAGAAGACCAGCCGGCCCACGGGTGGCGCCGGCGCATCTTGCACTCGGATTGTATACAAGGCCGCCAGGACGAGAGCGCCGAGAACAGTTGTGGAGATGACGCGCCTGGTGGTCCTTCTGCGGGACGTGCGCCGCGGCGCGTGGGTGTTCCTTGTCCGGGGTGCTGCCGCCGCTGCGCCCAGGACCGGGTTTGCTGCGCAGTCGGCTACGGCCCGAGTCGCCCCGTGGGTGACCGCCTGGGTGGCGGGCCGGTGCGCCGAGGGTGCACCTTCCGTGGGATTCGGTTGGTCGGGTGGGGCGTCAATGACTCGGATGGAGTCTTGGACGTGGGACTCCGCGGTTCCGGGACCCCTTTGCTGAGGTGCGCCGTGTGTGGTCTCCTGCCGCGTCGCCGCGGCCAGCTCAGGATCTGCGACCATGAGGTCGGCCAGGATGCGACCGAGGTCCGCGCTGTAGTAGCGATGCCGTAGCCGCCGGTATTGGCACCTGCTCAACGCGGCGATGTCGTCCGGCAGATCCTCCTCGGCGGGCAGGTGCGCCCCGTCGGTCAGCACAGGGATCACCGTCGCCCCGGTCGCGAACGCCTCGGTCAACTCCCGCCGAATCCAGTCGCCCGGTTCGTCGATGCGCCGCCGGCCGCTCTTCGGATCCGCCGCGAACAGCCACCGGGGGCCGATCACCGCCAGCAGCACCCGGCAGCTCCGCACCCGTTCCAACAGTTGGTCCGCGAAGTCGGAGCCGGCTGAAATAGATTCGCTGTCCAGGAAGACCAGCTCAGGGCCGAGATGCTGAGACAATTCCGCGTGCAGCAGCGCACCGTAGGCGCGACTGTCCTCGCTGCGGTAGCTGATGAATACCCGACCCGCCACCATACCCCCTCTCTCAGCCCGTGGACGCGCGGGGGCCGCGAAGGAATGCTAGACCTGCTCGCCACTATGAAGGCTACCTATCCGCAGTTCTCCATCTTCCGCCACGCCAGCTCCTTGCCCCTGCAACGGCCTGCCCGACCACGCCGAAGACGGTGGCATGACCCGCCAGCCAGTTGCGAGTCGCCACGATGGTCCGGAACAACCGTGATCGCGTCGACAATGGACAAACTGGCATCATCGAGCCGGGACGATGCCGGCATGCTGGACCGCTCTGGCAGTGACGCATGAGGCCCGCGGGCACCAGCACAGCCCAGCCGGCCGCACGGGTGACTCGTGGGCGATCCACGCGACCGTGCCACATTACAGCACAGCCGCGCTGCCAGACCCTGACCACCTGGGCGGAGCCCGCAACGGCACCAGGTAGTTCCTCGCCGACCCGGACGCCGCTGCAGCGCCCGGGACGAGGCCACCACAAACCGCTGAGAATGACCGCCTCGGCATCGGAACCCGGCCGTAGCCGCGAGTCTGGCGGTCGTGCTTGGGCTGCGCCGGGTCGACAGGACCATTCCAGCCTGAACCCTGCGCTCAGCGTCGCCGGGGGTCGGCGGCCAAGCTCGACCCGGTACGGCGAGCCAACCGGCCCGATCGCGGATTACACGACCTGCTCGACGACGCGCCGTCTGCCCCTGACACCGTCCCCGCCGGCCAAGCCGAACGCCGCGGTGCCCGACACGCGCCCTGCCGGTCACCGCCGTCACCGCCGGTAAACCCCGCGCCTCGGCCCGCCGCAGGCCGCGGACCCGCCTCCGCCTATCCGGATCCCATGGGCACCCGCTCCCCCAGATGGTCGGGCCGTCGCCCTACAAAGGCTCCGACTCGGCAGCGGCACCTGCTCCGAGCGGGAGCACGGCCTGGACAACCAGCAGCCCGCATACGGGCGGGTACGTGTCGCAGTTCTGTTGACGTGCCCCCCGGCAGGAATCGAACCTGCGACACAAGGTTTAGGAATGCCGAAGCGGCCGCCGACCACGCCCACAGCCACCACCCGGAACCACAGATTCGCCCCCTTTGTCCACACTGACCACACCACTACCCGCCGGTTCATTCCCACAGCCATTCCCACGACCTGCCCGGCGAGGATCCCCAAACGCGCCAAGGACGTCCTCCGCGCCGAGCTTGGCGGTGACCGGGACCAGTGATCCTGACTGACGCCGGCGGCCCTGCCGGCAGCCGCCAACGACGACGAGGCCGACCACGTAGCAGGCGTAACCATACTGGAACAGCACGCTGGCGCGCTGCTGGTCTCCCCGCTCGTGGTAGCCGAGGTCTGCTACCTGCTCGGCAGCCGGCATGGACCGGAGGCCGAAGCTCTGTTCTTGGACTCGCTAACCGACGGCACACTGCTGCTCGCCAAGCTGACCGAAGTCGACGCCGCCCGGATGGCACACCTGGTGCGCCAGTAGGCCGACCTCCACCCCGGCGCCGCCGATGCCTCCGTCATCGCCCTCGCCGAACGGCTGAACATCACCGACGTAGCGACCCTCGACCGCCGCCACTTCGCCGTCGTTCGATCCACCCACTGCGAAGCCCTGAACTTGCTGCGTGCGTAGCCATTGGCGCCCGGCGCGATACGCATCCATTTGCGCCCGCCGGTAGAGGCCGGGCAGCGCCATCAGGTCGAATCCTGCCCACGTGCGGGTGACAGGGTCTAGGGTGAGACTGCCCAGGCCCATCCTTCCGCTTCGCCTCCGCTCCCGGCTTGTCCGGCCTGATGCCGGGCATCGGCGGCGTGGGCGTACCAGTTGCTGTGCATGTTGCAGCACCCGCTGCATGGGCGCTGGCCTGGGGAGTTTGCCGGGACGGCGTTGGGCCGTTGCAAGGTTGCGGGCGCGGCCGGTGCGGAAGCGCTGCCGATCAGCGCGGCCCCGACGACAACGACGCCACCGTGGTTCTGGGCCGTTCAATGGCAGCATGCCCGGTGGGGTAAACCCGTGCGGCACACTCGCGGGTCGTCTCCGCGAGCAGGTTC
>WNGA01010486.1_pt1 | contig 12276 bp, 15 predicted proteins | sample 5400061 | NCBI WGS metagenome assembly WNGA01 (sample SAMN13153366, study PRJNA577476) | soil metagenome | isolation source: 100 cm soil or saprolite under grassland replicate 2 | place: USA:California | collected 2016-06-15
TTTCATGGAAACGGGTATGTGTTTAGCGTAGGGGCGCGGGCTGGCTGGCAACATGCCAGCCAGAGCGAGCAACATGCTCGCGCTCCCCTCTCAGGGGCGAGCTGAGAGCGTCTGAGAACGCGCCTTCGTCTAAAAGGAGAGCGCGAGCATTCTGCTCGCTCAAGCCGGCATGTTGCCGGCTTGTTCACAGCGCGCAGAGACTACCGAGAACGCCATACAGATACTCGAAATACCCTACAATTGTAGGGCGGCCGTGTCAGCCGCCCTTTCCGAGGCATCACACGTGATCGCCGGAATGTTTATGGCGATCTTTGAAGGTGATCTCGGCAATGCCCGATTTATCGAGCTCGCCCAAGCCTTCCGCGACCATGCGATCATATTGGTCCTTGGTCGCGCGCGCGAGAGGTAAATCAAGGCCGAGACTGCCCGCAAGATCGCGCGCGATGCCGCTGTCCTTGGCGGCGTGGGCGGCGGAGAAAAAGCAAGTGTGCTCGCGGTTTTGCATGTCTTCGCCATCGGTCTCCAGTACGCGCGAGGCGGCGCCGGTTTGCGAAAAAACTTTTCTCAACATTTCCAGATCGAGACCAAGCGCGGTGCCAAGGGCCAATCCTTCGGCCAGACCAGCTGTGTTGATGTTCATGACCATGTTGACCAGCGCTTTTACTTTCGCTGCTTCACCGGCTGGACCAATAAAACGCACGGTCGATCCAAGCTCCTTCAAAATCGGCTCGGCCTTGTGGAACGCATCTTCGCTTCCGCCGCACATTAAATAAAGGGAGCCTTCGCGCGCCTGCGTAATGCTCGATGCCATGCACGCTTCAAGCGTTTGGGCGCCGGCTTTCTGGGCCATCTTTTCCACATTGATATGGACCTGCGGCGAGACAGTGGCGCAGTTGATGAATAATTTCCCGCGCGCATTGACCAGGAGATTATCTCCACTTCGACCGAAGATTTCGCGCATTGCCGCGTCATCGGATACAACGGTAAAAATCACGTCCGATTCCGCAGTAACTTCCGATAAATCCTGGCTCGCCGGACAACCAAGTTCCGCCGCCAGCGACGTCGCGGCTGCGCGGTTCGTGTCGTAAACAGCGGTGACATGAAAGTCGCGATCCTTCAATCGGCGCGCCATGTTCGCGCCCATGCGACCGACGCCAACAAAACCAATGTTCATGAGGATGAAGTTTGAGGTTTGATTTTTGAGGTTTGATTTTTGCTCGACGTGCGGCGACCTGCTGTGAAGATTGCCGTTAGTTCGTCAGCTTCGGATACAAGAGTGGCAATTCGTTTCTCCGAAACAAATTTGCCATCTCGAATCAGCTCAAGCCAGTAGAGGCTTTCGTCCGCTTCTTCCGCTACCGTCCCCAATTTCGAAGCAAACTCTGCACGCGAGCGCGCCCGGCACGCCGCGCGGTAGTTCGCGCCGACTGATGTGGCGCTTCTCGCGATTTGATTCGCGAGAACTCTCCCGCCAATGCTGTTTGGCAGTTGTTCGATGAGATTTAGTACCCGTAGCGCGAAATCTTTGGTTCGCCGCTGCAACTCCGCCGTCTGTTCCTTCACATCAAACCTCAAACATCAAACCTCAAACTTCTTTCAAACTTTGCCTGCGAAAAATGCGTTGTGCCGCTTCTCTTCCCCTACGCTTGTCATCGGGCCATGGCCTGGACAAATGATCGTCTCATCCGGCAGCGTCAGGATTTTCTCGAGATTATTTTGCAGCGCATCGTCGTAGGAAACATTTCCGCCCCCCATGGAGCCGGCGAACAGCGAATCGCCCACAATCGCGATCGGGCGCGCGAGACCCGTCACCACATATGTCACTCCGCCGGGGGAATGGCCCCAAGTCAAACGCGTGGCAATCTCGACGGCGTCCAGCCGGAAACGCTTTCCCTCTTCGATTGGCTCCGCGCCGGGAACCGGTTCGCCAGCGGAGGTGAAGACATCTCCACCAGTTTCCTCGCGTAGGCGCGGCAGGTCCGCGACATGATCCGGGTGCGCGTGGGTAAGGAGAATGAGTTTCACATCCAATTTATGGCGGTTCGCAAAGCGTACCATTTCAGTGCTATCCGCGCCGGTATCGAAAGCCGCTGCGGCACGGCTGGCCGGGTCCCAGACAAGATAGGCGTTAACCGCCATGTCGTGATAATGCGTGTTGAATTGCGCGAGGTAGTCTCTCTGGTTAATTTTCTTCGGGCGCCATTCGCCTTTCGCTAGCTCGCAAAGCGCCCGCCCGTCGAGGCCCAAAACCGGCGCAATCCTCAAGAGGGCCATTTCATCAACATCAGCCTCCCGCAGCTGACGGATTTTTTGCGGACTGACACCCGTTTTTTCCGCCAGTTCGGAATCGGAAATGCGCAAGCCGCGTTGCGCCTTTCCGATGATGTCACCCACGTTATCTTCGAGCGGGATGTTCATCTACAGGTTCCCAAAGTTCAAGCTCCGTTAGGGGCAAAATGTTTATAGTCTACGGTGGCAGCAACAGCCAAGCTCCATCGGAGCGACATGTGCGAAGGCTAAACTCATTCAACGGGCTTAGAAATGTAACGCTTGTCGTAGGAAACATTATGGCGGTCCAAGAATTCCAGATATTCCTGCTGAAACGAGCTGCGGCGATGATGATTCTCTTGGTTGCGGATGTAATTGATTACATCGCTTAGCTGCGAATGCGAAACGGAAAACGCGCCAAACCCTTCTTGCCATGAGAACCGGCAACCAATCCAGCGTTGATCGCGATTAGTTTCTGCTTACAACGCGTAACGATTCCGGTGATGTATTTTTGCAATTCCTCTTTCCGATCCGGTCGAATCACGCACGCCCGTCCCGAAACCGCGAAAACAACATGAAGATAAATTTGTGTGTAGGTGTTCGCCATCGGGACAAATTTACGTGCCGCCCCTAACGGGGCTTATCGGTGTTGTATGCCGTGACAACTATAAACATGCCGCGCCTATGGCGCTCAGCACTTGATCGCCGCGCAAATCGGAAATTCGCTGAGATGCGATCGTTTCAAAGGCCGTCGCCACATCGGCAACGGAAAATGCTTTCTCGGTCTCTTTCTCAATCGATGTCATTGCGATTTTATTAATGCCGCAGGGAACGATATGATTAAAAGGCGAAAGATCGCCGCACACATTCAAAGCGAATCCGTGCATTGTGATCCAATGACGCACCCCCACGCCGATCGATGCAATCTTACGATTCTCAACCCAAACGCCGGTAAGCGATTCGCGACGCGACGCGGCGATACCGTCACCGGCGAGAAGTTCAATGAGCAATTGTTCGATCCATCGCAAATATCTGTGTAAATCCTGTCCACACCGGTGCAGATCGATAATCGGATATCCCATCAATTGGCCAGGCCCATGATAAGTCGCCTGCCCGCCGCGATTGATGGAAAAAAGCGGATGCGGCAGATGCGTTGCACCAAGCAAGCTGGATCTGTCCGTGGTGCGGCCGATCGTGTAAACCGGTTCGTGCTCAAGCAAGAGCAATTCGTCGGCTGACAAACGATCCTCCCGCTTTTTAGCCACGATCTCTTCCTGCAACGCCAGCGCGTCGGCAAATTGCATTCTCCCAAGCCAACGCACGCGAAGATCGGCGATCGCTTCGTCTGCCACGCCAAAGCGTTGCGGAGGAGGGTTCATATTTGTTTCGCTCCCGGGATTCCGAGGCCTGCCACATCTTGTGAGCGCAGGTGCGTCAAGCCGATTGCAAGCGCGTCCGCCGCGTCCGCATCCGGTGTTTCCGTCAGACCGAGAAGGACGCGCACCATAAACGCGACCTGATTTTTACCAGCTGAGCCACGCCCAACGGTGGATTGTTTGATTCGTCTCGGCGAATATTCAAACACGGGCAATCCGTTTTCTGCCGCAGCCAGAATGGCCGCTCCGCGGGCGGCTCCGAGGACAATCGCGGTCTTATAGCTTTGCACATAAATGACCGATTCGAGCGCGCAACAATCCGGTTCGTGTTCCCGAATAAGTTGAACCAGCCGATCGCGGATGGCGACCAGACAAGAAGAGGAACGCATCGCGCTCGCATTGTGAATCGTCCCGAAATAGAGGGAGCGCGGTTTGCCATTATTTGCGTCGAGGATCGCAACACCGGTGTTGCGCAAAGAAGCGTCGATGGCGAGCACACGCATCGCTGTAATCTTAGAATCGTGAATGGCCGGTTCAAGATAGAATCATTGGGACGCTAGGCCAGCTCTCGCGTAATCTGCCGACGACAAAATCATTTAGCGCGGGCGTCGGCCTGCACTCCTCGCCCGAGCATCGCTCGGAAATCGCTAGCCTATGGCACGAAAAATCACGAATCTTGAACAGATGTTCGATCGCTTCGACCGGGCGGCCGATAAGGGGGAGGAAGTTTCGCTGGGCGCGGTTGTAAAAGCGATCGGCAGCAGATCGTTCGGTCCCTTATTGCTCATGGTGGGTCTTGTTCTGTTCTCACTGCTGAGCGGAATCCCTGGGATGGCCACAATCATGGCGGCGTTGATACTGCTGATCGCCGTCCAGATGATGTTCCGCCGAGAATACTTCCGGTTGCCGCACTGGCTGCTGGCGCGCTCGATTGCGCGGACCAAATTCTGCAAGGCGATCGGTTGGCTGCGGCGCCCTGCCCGCTGTATCGATCGCTGGGTGCACTCGTGTTCTTCATCCAAGGTTTTAGCAAATACATGGTGGCGATTTTCTGCATCGTTATCGCCGCAGGCATGCCGCTAATGAAACTTGTGCCTTTTTCGGCTACGACCGCCGGTGTAGCTCTCGCCGCTTTCGGTTTGGCACTGATTGCGCACGATGGATTGCTGGCCCTGCTTGCCTTCCTGGCCACGGCCATCGCTCTGGGATTGGTTACACAAAATTACTTTGAGCACCCGCCGAAATTGAGTTCATGATCTCTGCGGCAAATGAAAGCTCGATACCTGAAGGCGCTTCACGTTCTGGTCGTCTTTGTCAGTCTCACAGTCACCTCATCGGGCCTGGCGACGACGAAAGGTTTGAGCGAAATCGTGACGCCGGATTTGCAGCCCGAGGGTGAGCTTTCACTCAGTTTCCAGGCGCAAAGCAAGAAAATCGCCAACCCATATCAACTGCAGGCGGAAATGGGATTGACCAAGTGGGGTGAAGTCGCGGTGTTCAGAGGATTCGATCCTGACGAATGGATCTTCGGCACAGAAATCGGTTTATTGACGGAGGAACCATGGTTGTTGTCGATTGGCTTTGTTAATTGGTCGCCGCATCTCGACGCTGACCCGGAGCCGTTTGCGATAGCTGGTTACTACGGCAAGCATCACAAGATCATCGGCGGCGCCACCCACGTGGGTTATCGCCACGAAGCAATCCTCGGTTACGCCTACGATTTCAACGACGCCTGGCGGGTGCAGGTTGATTGGCAGAGCGGTTCGGGTAATTCTGTTGCAGTTGGCTTCACCTGGAACATCACGAAAGATTTCCAGGTCAATCCCGCGATCTACGTGACCAACGACAGCCCGCATGAGGTTCTCGGTTACGTGGTTTTCACGTACACTCTTCGCCTTTGGGGCGGCAAAAAGGAGAGCGGCGCGATTCTCAAAAAATAAGCATCGCGGAATTGTCGTCGGACTCGCGCTCAGGCGAGCACCTCGCGGCGATCGAGCAGGATTTCGCGCAGGGTGGCGCGCTTTTCATCGAGCAGCCCGTCTCTGGCGGCGCGCACGGCTTCGAGCAGATCATTAGCCTGGTGCAGACGCGGGACGTTGACGTAGTCAGCGCCTGCGTCGAGAAGCTCATTCGCCTGCGCAAGCACATCGGCAGTGGCGATGATTTTTGCAGTCGGGTTGAGTTCGCGCAGAAAACGAACGAGCCGCGCATTCGTCGTCCCCTTGAGCAGCGAATCTGGAACAGTGGAGATGAGCACCTCGGCTTTATCCACACCGGCGTGCACAAGCGTGTCCCGGTGCGCAACGTCACCATAGATGACGGGAACGCGTCGTTTAAGAAGGCCGTCCCTCGCAACGGGGCTAAAGTCCACCACCGCCACGTCGGCGACCAATTCAGGATCGTGACGCTGGATTTCTTCCAAAAGCGAACTGGCCGTGCGAAAAAAGCCGATGAAAACAATCCGGGCGGCGGCGCCGTGGGAAATTGCGCCGGGGACGTCGGCATCCTCGGCTATTTGGTCGAGATCACGGAGACCACACTTTTTTAACCACGGAATAAGCGCCCGCGCCAAACTGTTGGATTTTGCCATGCCAAAGGTCGAAACAACCGCAAGGAGCGTGAACGCGAGCGCAACGATGCCGCGAGTGGCGGGACTGGCAAGGTGACCCGCAGAAGCGCCAAGGGCGAGCACCACGAGCGAGAATTCGCTGACCTGGCAAAGGTTCAACCCCGGGATGACGCTGGTTCGCAGGCCCCGGCGCATAAGATACAGTGGCGTGAAGACTGTGGCCATTCGGGTAACGACCACAAAGGCAGCGAACGCCAACACCCAGACGACGAGGCTGCCAGTCGGCAGCGGAATTTGCATCCCGATCGCCACGAAAAAGAGGGTCACGAAAAAGTCGCGCAGGCTGATCACCTTCGCGGTGACGTCGAGCGCATATGGGAAGGTGGAGAGCGCCACCCCTGCCACCAGCGCGCCCATCTCACGAGAGAGGTGCAGTCTCTGGCCAAATTCGCCAATAAGAAAACACCATGCGATCGCACCGACCTGCATCAGTTCCGGCACGCGAGCAACACCGCGGAAGATAGCCGGCAATACGTAACGGCTCACAGCAAACGTCGCCGCTACCAGAACGGTCACGCGTATGAGCGAGAGGAGCAGAATGCCCGGAGCGAGGTTTTCGAGATTCGGCTGAATTGCGAGAAAGAGAATGACCGCCAGGTCCTGGAGCACGAGCACACCCAGCGTGATGCGTCCGGTCAGAGTGTCGAGCTCCTCCTTGTCGTAGAGCATTTTGACGACGATGACCGTGCTGCTGAGCGCACCGGCAACGGCGAGATAAAGCGCGTCCCACTTCCCGGCGCCGAGGGGGAAGCCGCAGAGGCGGAAAAAAATGATGCCGAGCGCGATTCCACCGAGGATCTGTACCAGTGCGGTGAGAGTAATGGAACGACCGGCACTGGCGATTTTCTTCAGGTCGATTTCCAGCCCGATCATGAATAGTAGAAAGATCAGACCCAGTTCCGAAATCGCCGAGATCGATTCCGCGGACTGGATAAAGCCGAATCCCATCGGGCCAAGTGCGAACCCGCCGGCCAGGTAAGCGAGGAGCAGCGGTTGCCGCGCAAATTGCGCACCCAGGCCGAGCACCCACGCAGCCACAGTGCAATAAGTGATATCGCGGATGAGTTCGTGCATTCGTGGCTTCGTTCGTTATCCCAAGTCCAGCCACTCTGTCAGGCTGAACCATTTGCCGGAGTGCGGCACATCCGTGACAGGTCTCGGTGCCAGCTGCCATGTCTGCCAGCCAAAAGCGCGCGCAGGGGCAAGATCGCCGGCTTCGGAATCCCCGACGATCAGCGTCTCCTTTGGTCTGATACCGCACAGACCCAGCCGCGTCGTGAGATGACAGAAAACGTGCAGGTCGGGTTTACCAAATCCGTGGGCAAACCCCCAGAAACAGAGTGGGCGCGCGAAGATCGAGAGCGCCCCCGCCGCCACGGCCGCCTGTTCGGTATGACCCGACTCAAGGCCGACCGGAAGAAACGCCGCGGCCAGACCACGGTTGCCCTCGAGGGCCAGAGCAAGTTCCACCGCCGTGTGTGGATAGCCATTGGAGACGATACCCAGCACCAATCCACGACGATGCATTTGGCGCAGCGCCAGCACCGCTCCGGTCACGGCCCGTGTCGGACTACGCAACTGTGCGTAAATATACAGAAAATCGTGTCGAGCATCGGGAGGAAGCCGTTCCAGTTCCGGCAGCGCGGCCATCACCGCCCGCGGCCAGAAAGCAATCGGATTCGGAATTCCTGCTGCCCGCATAACAGCCTCTTCCCGCGCGACCTCAGCGTCGACGGCGGCATTAAGCGCTGCGAGATCCAGCCGCGCAGGTTCTCCGAATCGCTCCTCCCAAAGCGCCTGCCAGCGCGCGTCTGCATCGGGCTGCGGCTCCATCTTTTCCAGGATGGTTCCGTAAACAGACACGATCACAGCTTTAATGTTCGTTCGTCGCGACGGAGCCATCGCCGCGTAATGTGCCGGTTCAGCGATGCAAGCACAAGACAATCGAACCAGCTCCGGTCGATAATTAGCAAGGAACGAGTGACCGTTTCAGCGGTTTTCCGTTGAACCGTAGCGATTTTGGCGTAACGGCGCCGAGACTGATGATGCTTGGCTTTGTTGAAAAGCTGCGCTCAGAAGCACGACAGCGCCGTTAGGCGCGACATGATTATAGCTGGATTATTTGCTAGCACGCTCAAGCTCCGGTAGGAGCCGCATCAACACGCTACGGAGCGCTCTTGCATGCCGCTCAGCTTTTTCAACAGAGCATGATGCTTCTAAACCCGTTCAGTTTCCCCAGAAAAATCATCTGTGATAATCTGTGTCTCATCTGTGGCTACCCCAAAATCTCAGCGAAGTCGCGTCAGCGCGGGACTACTTATGTTTCGCCGCAAAGGCGACGAGCTGGAACTCTTGCTCGTGCATCCGGGCGGCCCGTTCTTTGCCAGAAAAGATGAAGGCGCATGGACGATTCCAAAAGGCGAAGGCTCGCCCGATGAAGATCTCCTCACCCGCGCTCAAGTTGAATTTCAAGAGGAACTTGGCATTCAGCCGCATGGAAATTGGATGGAACTTGGCTCCATCAAACAGAAAGGCGGCAAGACCGTTCAGGCGTGGGCGTTCGAAGGCGACTTGCCCGACTCTTTCAAACTCAAATCGAATACTTTCGAAATGGAATGGCCGCCGCATTCAGGAAAGTTGAAACATTTTCCAGAAATCGATCGCGCGGAATTCTTTGCAGAAGAAGTTGCGCGGCGAAAAATCAATCCCGCACAGACTGCTTTTGTCGACCGTTTGCGCGCGGCGCTTGGTCGTTAATTCGCCAGGTCCCCGGATTTTGCGAGCGGCAAATTTAATTTGGAAAGCAAGAAACGCGCGCGATCCAGAAGGGACGAAGAATATATAACAATGGGCTACGATCCACGGCCAAAAAATGGCAAAACGACCGCGCTATGAATTCATTGCCGGACCTGATTCGTGAAGTGGCGAAACCCCTCGCCGGTTCCGCGGGCGATTACGATTCGTTATTGGCCCTCGTTGGCGATGCCCGGTTTGTCCTGCTGGGTGAAGCTAGTCATGGCACACACGAGTTTTACCGGGAGCGCGCTCAGGTTACGAAGCGGTTGATTCAGGAGCGAGATTTTAACGCCGTCGCCGTGGAAGCGGACTGGCCGGACGCTTATCGCATCAACCGGTTCGTCCGTGGCGTAAGCGAGGATGGCGACAGCGTGGAAGCGCTCAGTAGCTTTAAACGTTTCCCGCAATGGATGTGGCGAAACGCCGACGTGCTGGATTTTATCGGATGGCTCCGGGAGCACAACGATGCCCAGCCGTCAGATGGCAACAAATGCGGCTTTTACGGATTGGACCTTTACAGCTTGCACGCCTCGATCGAGGCCGTGCTGGATTATTTGAGCAAAGTCGATCCAGAAGCGGCGCATCGAGCCCGTCGTCATTATGGTTGTTTCGATCATTTTGGAAAAGAGGCGGAAACTTACGGCTGGGCTACCGCGTCTGGCGTAGCTCCCAGCTGTGAAGAGGAGGTCCTGCAGGAACTGATCGCTTTGCGCTTGAAGACGATGGAATATTTGCAGCGCGACGGACAGGTGGCAGCGGATGCCTACTTTTGCGCCGAACAAAACGCACTCATCGTTCGCGACGCCGAGCAGTACTATCGCAATATGTTCCGCCGTGAATTCTCCTCCTGGAACCAGCGCGACCGACACATGATGGAATCTCTCGTGCGATTGACGAACCATCTCGACAAGCAGCCCCGAAAGCATTCGGGGCCGGCCAGGGTTGCCGTTTGGGCACACAACTCACACTTGGGCGACGCACGTGCTACGCAAATGAGTGCGCGGGGCGAATTGAATCTGGGTCAACTGGTGCGGGAACATTTCGCGAATCAGGCGGTATTGATCGGCTTGACCACGCACAGTGGCACGGTCACGGCGGCCTCCGATTGGGACGGCCCGGCTGAGCGCAAGAACGTTCGGCCATCCATGCCGAAGAGTTACGAGAGACTCTTTCACGATGTCGATCTTGGCCGTTTCTGGCTTGATCTCCGGCACAATCACGATGTTGCCTCTTATCTTCGCGTTCAGCGGCTGGAGCGCGCCATTGGTGTGATCTACCGCCCGGAGACAGAGTTAATGAGCCACTATTTCCACGCGCGTCTCCCGGAACAATTCGATGGAATCTTGCATTTCGATCATACTCGCGCGGTGGAACCGCTGGAGCGCACTGCCGAGTGGGGGGCGGGCGAAATGGAAGAGACGTTTCCATCAGGATTGTAACCACGTGCCCGGGCAGAATTTTTCAACGGGTGCACAAACTGAACAGATATTAACAATTGGTGATAGGTCTTAAGAGCGCCTTGCTGCATTGTAACGACATGAAAGCGGATCTCGAACAAGCACAATCCAATCGAGCGCGGAAAGAGATTATCTCTCGCGGAAAGCTCTCGCCGGCCAAGGCCATCCGCATCGAGACGATTCTCGTCCCAATTGATTTCTCTTCTTCATCGCTTCAGGCCATCCGATGGGCAAAATTCATTGCGCACCGAACGGGTGCCGGCGTTCATCTGATTCACGTTCATGACTCCGGACGGTTGGACTTTTCCGATGGCGGGGTAATCGGGGCATCAGCAAAGGCGATACAAGACTGGCTTTACCGCGATCTCAAAGAGGTTGCTGTTCGGCATGGTCTGCCGAATGCGACCGCCCGTTGTCATATTCTGACCGGGCACGCTTTCGAACAAATCTGTAAGCTGGCCGGCAAGATCCACGCCGACCTGATTGTTATGTCCACCCACGGCCGGACGGGATGGCGGCGCGTTCTCCTCGGCAGCACCGCGGAACGAGTCGTCCAGCATGCGCCGTGTCCGGTCTTAATAACGAGACAATCGAAGGCTGGCCAAAAACCTGCGTTGAAGCTAAAAAAAATCGTCGTCCCAGTCGATTTTTCGGACTGTTCTGTGGAAGGGTTGAACTATGCAGTGAAACTCGCGCGAGGTTTTAACGCGGAATTGCTGTTGCTACATGCCTTGCACATCTACCACTACGAAACGCCTGTCGTGGGTTTATACAGTGCCCGAGCTTAACCGCTTCGCGCGCGAAGGTGTTGAAGAACGAATGCAAGAGCTAGTTCACGATACCAATTTCGGAGAAGTAAAATTCGAAACCGTAATCAAGCTGGGCCGTCAAACGGGATCTTCAGCCCGGACAATCTGCCACTGTGCGGAAAAAACATCTGCCGATTTGATTGTTACCTCGACTCATGGCCGCACCGGGCTCCCGCACGTTCTTATTGGGAGTGTGGCCGAGAAGATCGCCCGCTGTGCGAAGACTCCGGTGCTGGTCGTGCCGACTCGCCAGATGAAACATCGCCAATTTTCCCACTGACCCAATCGACATCTCAGCCCACGATGTGAAACAAACAACGCGGCGCCGACCGATCGCGCGTTGCACAAAGCGGGCTCCGGTTGGCTCATCATCAAGGAGCGGCGCTCTCCAGAGCGCCGTTTTTCCAAGTCGGCGGCTCGAAAGCCGCCGCTCCTTGTTGCGCAATGCACGATCATTTGCCTCCCAAAATCACGCGCTCGATGTGCGAGTAGATGTTGAACGACGGCGGGCGGAGAAAACCTATTAAGGTCTGATTGCTTTCGCGCGCAAAACTTACCGCCAGTGTCGAAGGCGCCGAGACAGCGGCTACAATCGAAATGCCCGCGGCCAACGCTTTCTGCATGATCTCGAAAGAAGCGCGACCACTAACCAGGAGAAGATGTCGATCCAACGGCAAAAGCCCGTCCAAAAACGCGCGGCCAATTGCTTTGTCCACGGCGTTATGTCGGCCAATGTCTTCACGAACAATTTTCAAATCGCCAGTAAAGTTAAAAATTCCGGCTGCGTGAATTCCACCCGTGCGCGCAAAATCGCCTTGGTGTTTTCGCAAGAGCGCAGGAAGCGACAGCAAAGTGCCAAGGTCGATCCTGATGTTTGACGATCGAATTGCCGGGAAATTTTGGCGGATCGCGCCGATGCTCTCTTTGCCACAAATTCCGCA
>WNGA01068144.1_pt1 | contig 12276 bp, 13 predicted proteins | sample 5400061 | NCBI WGS metagenome assembly WNGA01 (sample SAMN13153366, study PRJNA577476) | soil metagenome | isolation source: 100 cm soil or saprolite under grassland replicate 2 | place: USA:California | collected 2016-06-15
CACGGGGTTGGTGTTGGTCAGCGCACCCAGCAGGAGCATCGCGACCGGATAGAGGACGAGGAACGCCAGCGCGATCATCAGCGCGCCCGACCACAGCCAACGCCCGGCGCTGCGCGCAAGGTGGTCGGTCATCCGCGGTGCGGCCAAAGCCACCGTATCGGCGGCGAATGCGGTCGTGTCTGCGGTCACCTTGTCCCTCCCTGACGGTGACGCCGAATGTTCCCGGAATTCTTGGTTCGTATCCGTACCCGTACCACACAAGCCCGCGGGCGGGCACCCGGGCCGGAAGGACAATTTGTCTCCCGGGCCTCGCCGCTTCGGACGCGGGCGTCCGGACGCTGGAGGGCGCGCGTCCCGCGCGCCAAGACCACGAGTCCGCGGGCGCGGAGACCGGCGGCGAGACGCCGCCGCTCCGAGCAGCGGGTCGAGATTTGCGATTATCGGCGGGGCGTCAGCGCTTGCCGACCACGGCAAGACGCGGCGCAGCGAGCGAGGCGAACGGTCTCACCTTGTCCGGCCTCTTGCCCGCGGATGGATTCGGCGCATAGAGGCCGCGCTGCTCCGGCACCGGCTTGAACGTGTCGGTGAGCCCGACCACGGTCTCCGCCGCGCCCAGCACTAGGTAGCCGTCCGGAGCCAGAACCCTGGCAATGCGGTCGAGCACGTCGACCTTCGTCTCCTGGTCGAAATAGATCAGCACGTTGCGGCAGAACACCGCGTCGAACGCGCCGAGGTGAAAGAAATTGTGCAGCAGGTTGAGCGGTTTGTACTGGACCATGGCGCGCAGCTCGGGCGCCACCTGCCACATCTCGTCGACCTGGGTGAAGTACTTGACCAGCATCTGGATCGGCAAGCCGCGCTGCACCTCGAACTGGCTGTAGATCCCGGCCTTGGCCTTCTCCAGAACCTCGGTCGAAAGATCGGTGCCGAGGATCTCGATGCGCCAGCCGGCCAACCGGCTCGCCATCTCCTTCAGGCAAATGGCGAGCGAGTAGGGCTCCTGGCCGGTGGACGCGGCCGCGCACCAGACGCGGATCTGGCGCTGCGCCGCCCGCGCCGTAAGCAGCGCCGGCATGATCGCGCCGCGGAAATGGTCGAACGGAATCTTGTCACGGAAGAAGAACGACTCGTTGGTAGTCATCGCCTCGACGACCTCCGCGATCAGAGGCTCGGCGCCCGCGTTCCTGAGCTTCTGGACGAGACCGCCGAGGCCGTCCACGCCCGCCTTGCGCGCGACCGGCAAAAGCCGGCTCTCGACCAGGTATTGCTTGTCGGCCGACAGCGTCAGGCCCGAGCGGTCCTTCAAGAGCTTGCGCAGGTAGTCGTAGTCGTGAGGGGTCACGCCCGGTCTCCCTGAAACAGACGGACGATCTTGGGAGCGATCTGATCGATCGGCAGCACGGCGGAACACACGCCGGCATGGGCGGCAGAACCCGGCATGCCCCAGACGACGCTGGTCGCCTCGTCCTGCGCGATCACGCTGCCGCCGGCCGCGGCGACGTCGGCGGCGCCATCGGTTCCGTCGTGACCCATTCCGGTCAGGATCGCGGCGAGGATGGCGTTGCCCCAGATTTCCGTTGCGGACCTGAACAGCGGATCGACGGCGGGCTTGCAGAAATTGACCGGAGGGCCGTCATCGAGCGCGATCACCGGACCGCCTTGGCGCTTGGCCACGCGCATATGGCGGCCGCCGGGCGCGAGATAGATCGTTCCGGCAGCGATCGGCTCGCCGTCCGTGGGTTCGTGCGCCGGGCGCCCGCTTGCCCGCGCCAGATGCTCGGCCAGGATGGTGGTGAAGGTCGGCGGCATGTGCTGCGTGATCAGCACGGGGGCGCGATCGATCACCGGCGCGAGCCGCGACACAAGGGCGGTCAGCGCCTGCGGCCCGCCGGTGGAAGCGCCGATCAGCAGCACCCGCGGCATGACCGGCGAGAACGGCCGCAGCTTGATCGCGGGCTGCGCCAAAGGAAGCGGGATGACGGCCGCGCCGTCGGTACCGGCCCGCGCCTCGGCGGCAGGCCGGAACGGGGCGCCGGGTTGAGCGGCCGGCTTGCGCGCCGGCATACCGTCGGCGGTGCGCCGGCGCCGCCCGCCGAGGATGCGGATTTTCTCGATCAGCTCGCGGCGAAAGGCGGTCGATGTCGTGACTTCGCGATTGGACTGAGGCTTCGGGATGTAGTCGGCGGCGCCCAGCGACAGCGCCTTCAGGCTGACCTCCGCATTGCGGCGGGTCAGGGTCGAAGCCATGATGACGACGAGGTCGCGCTTCTTTTGCAGGAGCAGCGGCAGCGCCGAGATGCCGTCGAGCTCGGGCATATCCACGTCGAGGAGCACCACATCGGGGTTGGCGCGCTCGACCTGGTCGACGGCTTGACGGCCGGTGCGCACGGAGGCGACGACCTGAAGCCCCGGCTCTTCCCCGATCCAGCGCGAGACGAGGCCGCGCACCACGACGGCGTCATCGACCACCATGACGCGGATTGGGGCGTGCCCGGAAACGGACGCGGCGGAGACAGCGAGGCTCATGGGATACGCAACTGACAAAAAACGCTACGGAACTGACGCGACACGGAGACGGGACGGGATCGGATCAGATCAGATCAAGCCCACTTCCTGGAACTTGGCCTCGACGATCTCCTTGTCGAACGGCTTCATGATGTACTCGTTGGCGCCGGCGTGCAGGGCGCGCGCGATGTGCGCGACGTCGGTCTCGGTGGTGCAGAACACGACCTTCGGCCGGTCGCCCCCCGGCATGCGGCGCAACGCCTTGAGGAAGTCGTAGCCGTCCATCACCGGCATGTTCCAGTCGAGCAGCACGGCGTCGGGCATCTCGCGCTTGCATTCCTCGATCGCCTGCTGGCCGTCTTCGGCCTCGCTGATCTTGAAATCGAGCCCCTCCAGGATGCGCCGCGCGACCTTGCGGATGACGCTGGAGTCGTCGACAACCAAGCAAGTCTTCATCGCGGCCTACTCCCACCATTCACGAGCGCTCGCGCACCCGATCGGCTTCACTATTGCCTCATGCGGCAAGGGCATCGCTTCCCATTTCGAGCACGCGATCGACGTCGAGGATCACCATGAGCTGTCCTTCGAGGCGATGCACGCCGCCCGACACGCGCGCGAGGTGCTGGTCGAGGTTGACCGGATTGGGCTCGCGCGTCCCGTCGGCGAGCTTGAGCACTTCGCCTACCGTGTCGATCAGCAGCCCGTAGGACTCGGCCCCGAGCTCGATGCCGACCGCCATCGGCGGCCGGCCGTCTACGCGCGACGGCAGGCCGAGCCTGCGCCGCATGAGATCGGCAGCCCGAACAGCTGGTCGGCGATCATCACCGTGACGTACTCGGTGACGTTCTCGCTGAAACTCTCGTTGATCGCAGCCATGTCCGCCCCTTACGCCGCCTGGTTCCATTCGACGGCCGATTCCTTCAGCGCCGCGATGAGCCCCTGGCGATCGAACTTGGCGACGAAATCATGGAACCCGGCCTGGCGTCCGCGCTCGATGGCGGCGGGCGAGGTGATGGACGACAGCGCGATGATCGGAAGGCGGGCGGTGCGCGGATCGGCGCGCAACGCCTCGGCGAGATCGAACCCGTTCATGCCGGGCATCTCGATGTCGGAGACGACGAGGTCGAAGCGCTGCCCCTTCTTGACCAGGGCGAGCGCGTCCTCGGCGCCGCCGACGCTGGTCACGTCGTAGCCGGCGGCCTTCAGCACCGGGGTCAGCATGTTGCGGAAGAACGCCGAGTCGTCGACGAACAACAGCGTGCGCGTCAGCGCATCCGCCCTCATCTCCTTGCGGCGGAACCAATCCTCGAACGCCACCGGGAGGAAATGCCCGACGTCGATGATTTCGGTCGCCTGGCCCTTGACGACCGCCGAGCCGAGGATGCCGGGCGTGTCACTCGTGACCTGGATGTCGAGCTTGTCCTCGACGATGTCGACGATCTCGTCGACCACCAGACCCATCGAGCGGCCGGCATCGGAGAACACCAGCAGCGGCTGCGCGCCCTCGGTCCGCACGCGGACGTCGTCGTTGACGCGGATGAGCGGCATCAGCTGCCCGCGATACTGCACGAGGTGGCGGCCGTTCGACAGCTCGATCTTCTTGCAATCGATCTCTTCGAGCCGGGTGACGAGCGACAGCGGTACTGCCTTGGGCTCCGGCGTTCCGGCGCGGAAGACGAGGAGCGACACGGTCTTTTCGATCGCGGCGTTGCGCTGCGCCTCGGTCTCCTCTTCCGCCGCCGTCGAAGCCGCGGAGCCGACCGACTGGGCGATGCCGTTCGGGTCGATGATCATGATCACCGCGCCGTCGCCGAGGATGGTGTTGCCGGAGAACATGTTGATGTGGCGCAGCTTGGTCGACATCGGCTTGACCACGATCTCCTCGGTATGGAACACGCCGTCGACGACGATGCCGAAGGTCTGATTGCCGACCTGCGTCACCACGATGAAGCCGTTCTCGGGCCCGGTTCCGGCGCCCATGTCCATCGCCAAGAGCTTCTTGAGGTGGATGAGCGGCAACAGCTTGTTGCGCAGCCGGAGCACCGGCGTGTCCTTGATGCGCTCGATGCGGTGGTCGGAATTGCTCTGCGCCCGCACCAGCTCGATGACGGAGAGCTGGGGAATGGCGAACCGGTCGCCGCCCGCCTCGACGATCAGGGCGGAGACGATGGCTAGCGTGAGCGGAATCTTGATCGTGAAGCACGATCCCTCGCCGAAGACCGATTTGACGTCGACCGTCCCGCCGATCTGATCGATGTTGGTCTTGACCACGTCCATGCCGACGCCGCGGCCGGACACGCTGGTGACGGCGGCGGCGGTGGAGAAGCCGGGCGCGAAGATGAATTTGTGGATCTGCGCCTCGGTCATCTTCTCGGCGTCGAACTCGTTGGCGAGCCCGTTGGCGATAACCTTGGCCTTGATCTTCTCGGTGTGAAGACCGCGCCCGTCGTCGGAAATCTCGATGATGATGTGTCTCGGCGCCGTGCATCTCCAGCTCGATGTCCTTGCCCAGCTCGGTGGCGAGGTCGCGCACGATGCGCGGCAGTTTCTGCCAGGCATTGCCGATCGGCTGCATGCGCGTCTTCATGACGCCTTCCTGCAGCTCGGCGGTGACGTTCGACAGGCGCTGCAACGGCACCTTGAACTCGGAGTCCTCGTGGCGGCGCACGATCTCCAGGAGCTGGTTGCGGGTGAGCACCAGCTCCGAGACCATGGTCATCAGGTTTTCCAGCGTATCGACGTTGACGCGGATCGATTGCGCCGCGATCTTGCTGTCGAGCTTGTCCTCGTCGCCCTCGGCCTTGGCCTGCTTCGGCTTCGCCTCCTTCGGGGCGGGCTTGGCCTTCGGCTTCTCGGCAATTGTGGGAGCTTCGCTCGCGGTCTCGCGGAAGGCGCGTTCGAGCTCGTCGAGCGACACCTCGCCCGGACGCAGCGGACGCTCCAGCACCTGCTGAACGAGCGTTCCCGCCTCCTGCTTCGGCTCCTCCTTGACTGGCGCGGCACCGGTGCCTTCCATTGCCATGCGCTCGAGCTGGCCGATCAGGTCGGCATCGGAGCCTTCCGGCTCCTGCTGGTTCTGCTCCAGTCCGCCCAGAACGTCCTTGAGGCGATCGATGGTGGACAGGATCAGCGTGACCGCCTCGCCGGTGACCGGCATGCCGTCGCGAAACTTGCCCATGAGCGTCTCAGCCGCGTGGGCGAGCGCTTCCAGCCGCGGCAGGCCAAGAAATCCGCAGGTCCCTTTGATCGTATGGACGAGGCGAAAGATGTTATCGAGGATCTTGGCGTTGTTGGGGTCCTGCTCGAAACGAACGAGCTCCACGTCGACGACGTCGAGGCTTTCGTTCGTCTCGGTGAGGAATTCCCTCAGGAGATCGTCCATGGAAAATTTAGCCTTTGGCGACCGGCACGGCTTACGGCTTAAGAGGCCGCACCTTTCGGGAGCGGGCCCAGTGTGTTGCCAAAGGGTTTAATTTTGGTTGCGGGGGCGCCGATCGGTTGAACTTTCGCTCACCATCCCGGCAAATAGGAATCGCGTTTTAGGAATCGCGTTGCGGCAGGGCCCGCGCGCCTTGCGGCAAGCGAAAGTAAGAAGCCGTTAACGACGTCGGCCGCCGCCAATCGCTTCCGCGCACGCCGGCACGCACGGCTCCTGTCCATGTTCAGGACGGCGATCCGGGATCGGCGGTCACGAGGATCCCCTCCCCGTTGGCGGCGAACGCGACGGTGAGGCCGCAGGCGCGCGCCAGCATTCCGGCAAACAGCGGCTGAATCGCGTGCGCATCGACCGGATGGCCGGTCGACTCGCCCGACAGCAGCCCCGGGACGGCCTGTGGGATTCGTGCATTGAGACCCGAGGCGTTCACCTTGAAGCCCATCCGGTCTCCCTCGCCGATCGGGTTCACCGTCATGGTGCCGCCGCGGGGGATGGTCTGCCCGGCCAGGATCAGCAGATTGAGCAGCAGCTTCACCCGGTTCTTCGGCAACAACACGCGCGGCAGATGCCACGCAAGCTTGGTCTTGTCGTCCTCGAGAAACCCGCGCGCGACGCTTTCAGCATCGCCGAGGTCGATCTGCGCCCCGGCGGACCCGGCGGCGCCGAAGGCCAGGCGGCAGAACTGCAGGCGGGCGGAGGCTTGGCGCGCGCTCTTCTTGATGAGCTCGAGGGCGAAATTCTTCGTCGATTCGTCGTTGTCGTCCTCGAGCACTTCGAGCCCGTTGACGATCGCTCCGACCGGACTGATCAGATCGTGGCACACCCGCGAGCACAGGAGCGCGGCGAGATCGAGAGAATCGAGCGCAACAGGGCCGGACATGAACGGGTCTCCGGGACGAGGCAGATGCTCGTGCCCCGTTTCCGAAGTTCGTGATACATTGCGGCACTCTCTTACACGAACTTCGGAAACAAAGGGGCACTAGCAAGTATATGATTCTAGTGCCGCTTTTCGATTTGAAGTTCCTAAATGAACTTGCCGCTAGCGCTGTAATCGGCGGCTTCGCCCGCGGCAGGCGGAGTGTGATACACCGCTCCCGGCCGATCGCCAAGGCAGGACCATGTCGTCCGTTTCCGCCCCAATCCCAACGGTAGATGCTTCTCTTCTCGACGAGCTGACCGCGATCGTCGCACGCGCGGCCGCTGCCATTTTGGCCATAGCGCCGGCGGGTCTCACCCCGCGCATGAAGGCCGACCACTCCCCGGTTACCGCCGCCGACCAGGCAGCCGAGGCCGTGATCCTGGAAAGCCTCGCGCGGCTTCTGCCCGGCGTGCCGGTCGTATCGGAGGAGGCTGCGGCGCGGGGCGAGGCGTCGGCCGCAGCGGCGACGCTTGCGCTCGTCGATCCGCTCGATGGAACCCGGGAGATCATCGAAGGCCGGAACGAGTACACGGTAAACGTCGCGATCGTGGCGGACCGGGTGCCCATCGTCGGACTTGTGGCAGCCCCTGCGCTTGGATTTCTCTGGCGGGGCGTCGTCGGCCGGGGGGCCGAGCGCCTTCGCCTTGTGGGTCAGGGGCGGTCCCGGCAGGCTGTCGATCCGACGCCGATCCACACCCGGCGCGCGTCGCCGCACGGGCTCGTCGCCGCGGTGAGCCGGTCGCACTTCGATGCGAAGACCGCCTCGTTCGTCGACCGCCTGCCGATCGCCGAGCGGATCGTCTGCGGATCGGCGCTCAAGTTCTGCCGCATCGCGGAAGGAGCGGCCGACGTTTATCCGCGGCTGTCGCCCACCAGCGAGTGGGACGTCGCTGCCGGGCATGCGGTGATCGCCGCGGCGGGCGGGATGGTGACGACACCCGACGGCGGGCCGATCCTGTACGGGCGCGAGGGTTTCCGGATTCCCGGCTTCGTCGCCTGGGGCGATGCCGAGGCGGCGCGAGGCTATGCGGGCTGAGGTTCACGGCACGAGACTGCGCAGGACCTCCGGCCAGTTTGCTTGCGCCGCAGCGATCGCCGGGCGGGGATCGGCCGTAAAGGCGTCACGGGCCTCTTGGCTATGGAACAGGTAAAGCCGATCGTCGCGGATCAGCCAGAATTGCGGATGCCCGGGCACAGCGACGCCGCGCGCGAGCGCCGTCGGATCGTAGCCGCCGAAGCGCGGCATGTAGACGTCCGGACGCTCGGCGAACGCGGTCCGGTTGCCCGGATTGCGAAACCGCCAGACCACCCCGGCGTACGACAGTTCCTGTTCCGCCCGCCCGACCGTGGCCCTTGCATCGGTGAAATAGGCGACCGGATCGAACCCGTGGATCGCAAGCCCGGTATGGCGGTCGACGACGATTCGCTCCGTGGTGGCCGCATCGGCCAGGGGAGCGACGGCCACCACGAGCGCCGCCGCCAATGCGACACCCGTAAGGCCTGGCCCGAACCACAACTTCCGATTACGCCGTGCTGCGGTCATAGTTGTTGCGGATATGTCATCCGGTCGAACGTGGGCCTGCTTAACTAAGGCATCGGCGTATGCAAGGAGTTAAGCCGGCCCGCCGGTTTGAGGGGAAATTCATGTACACCGCCATACGCATGGCTGCGGTCATCGCTATCCTGGCCGTCCTTCACGTCACACCGATCTCGGGACAGCCCGCGCCTCAGGGCGCCCCGGGCCCCTACTATTCGTCGAACGAGATCCTCGATGCCGGTCACCGATTCTTCGGCACCGTCTCGCGCGGCCTGGCCCAGATCGTGGAAAAGGTGGGGAGCGAATTCGGCCTGCCCAACGGCTACATCCTCGGCCAGGAAGGCGGCGGCGCCTTCATCGGCGGCCTGCGGTTCGGCGAGGGCACGCTCTATACCAAGAATGCCGGCGACTTGCGCGTGTTCTGGCAGGGGCCGACGGTCGGCTGGGACTTCGGCGGCGAAGGTGCGCGCACCATGATGCTGGTCTACGGGCTGCCGGCCACCGACGCCATCTACCAGCGCTTCCTTGGGATCGACGGCTCCGCCTATGTGGTCGGCGGCCTGGGAATGACGGTGCTGACCTTCAACAACGTCGTCCTGGTGCCGATCCGATCCGGTCTGGGCCTGCGTCTCGGCGCCAATGTCGGCTACCTCAAGTTCACCGACCGGCCGACTTGGAACCCGTTCTAGTGCCCCGCTTCCGAAGTTCGTGATACATTGCGGCACCCTCTGACACGAACTTCGGAAGCAAAAGGGGCACTAGCAAATATATGATTCTAGTGCCGCTTTTCGATTTGAAGTTCCTAAAATGAGTTTGCCGCAGCCATCCTACCGGAACATGCGGCCGATTCAGGTTAATCGGCGGCGAAGCTGGAAGTGGTGCCCGCCCCATGGCATGGTGGTGCGGGGCACTAGCAAGGGCGCGGAGGCGCCTTTTCCATGATCGAACCGATCATGTTCTTTGGGCTCGGATTCCTGGTCGCGAGCCTGTTCGGGCTCGTGATCCTGCCGCTCGTCCATGGGCGTGCGGTGCGGCTCACCGCGCGGCGCCTCGAAGCGGCGACGCCCGTTTCCATGGCCGAGATCCAGGCCGACAAGGATCAGTTGCGCGCCGAGTTCGCCATGTCGACGCGGCGGCTCGAAATGAGCGTGGATCAGCTCAAGGCCAAGACGACCGGCCAGCTTGCCGAACTGGGCAAGAAGACCGACGCCATCAATCGCCTCAAGGTCGAGATCGGCGAGAAGGCCGCCACCATCTTTGCACTCGAAGCGCGCGAGAAGGCCCTCAAGGATCAGCTGCACGCCACCGAAGACGAGCTCGCCATCAAGACCAATGCCCTGCGCGAGGCGGAACGGTCGCTCGCCGACCGCCAAGCCGAGTTCACCAAGCTCACCGCCGATCTGGACGACACGTCGGTCACCGCCGCCAGCCAGAGCATCGAAATCATCGCGCTCAGGACCCAGATCGAGTCGCTCCACGACCAAGTGACCACGCTGCAGAAAGACGTCAAGGAGACCGAAGGCCGCCTTGCGCAGGAGCGGGTCAACGCCGAGGCCGCGACCAAGGATCTGACCGACGAGCGCGGCAAGGTCGAAAACCTCGGCAAGCGCGTCGGCGAATTGGAGCAGCAGCTCGCCCGCCAGACCGCCGAGGCCGAGGGCTTGAGCAAGCGCGTGGCCGAGCTGGAGGCGCAAGTCGCTACCCAGGGCCAGCAGCTAGCGGAGCGCGAGCGCGAGCGCGACCAGCTCCGGCTCGACGTCGAGGCCGCGCGGCGGATCGAAGCGGACCTGCGCGGGGAACTGTCGTCGCTCGACCGCCGTCACGATGCCGCCACCGAGGCGCTGCGGGGGGACAAGGCGCTGGTCGAAAGTCAGCTCGAACGGGCGCGCGAGGACCGCGCAAAATTGCAGCGCGAGATCGCCGCGCTCAAGCGCGAGGCCGAAGCGTCGTGGGCGGCCGAGCGGGTCGAGAACGCGTTGTTGCGCGAGCGCATCAACGACGTGGCGGCCGAGGTCGCGCGGCTGACCGCTGCGCTGGAGGGTCCCGACTCGCCGATCGACACGATCCTCGCCGAGGCCGCCGCGCCCCGCCTGCAGCCGGCGACCAATGGGGCGCCCGGCAGCGCCAAGGACGCGACCCTCGCCACCATCGAGGACGCCAAGAGCAGCCTCGCCGATCGCATCCGCGCGCTGCAGACGCGTGCCTCGCGGCTGTCTTCCGCGACCTGATTTCCTCGACCTAGTGCCCCGTTTCCGAAGTTCGTGATACATTGCGGCACTCTCTCACACGAACTTCGGAAACAAAGGGGCACTAGCAAGTATATGCTTCTAGTGCCGCTTTTCGATTTGAAGTTCCTAAACGAACTTGCCGCTAGCGCTGTAGGAACTTCAAATCGGCGGCACTAGTTTCCGCGCGCCTCGCAGCCGCTACGCGCTATTGCGCTATAATGCCGTAACGATCATGAGCGGTGACATGCGGCTCGCCTTCGTTTTGCTGTTCGGCGCCCTGACGCTCTCGGACCTGGTGCGGTCGCCCGCCTGTGCCGAGAACGCCGAGATCAGCGCGCTCCGCGCCGCCGAGCGCAAGACGTTCACCGACGGCGAGATCGCCCAAGGCTTCTTCAAGACCGTGTTCGGCGCCGAGCTCACTCTGCACGGCCGAACCGATGTCATCCGCAAGTACGAAAGTCCGGTGCGCGTGTTCGTCGAAAGCCGCGCCAGGCCAGACCGCCGCGCCGCCGTCGCCGAGGTGATCGCCGACATCCGCGCGCGGATCGATCATCTCGACATCGCGATGACGGATGACCGCAGCGCCGCCAACCTGTTGGTCACGCTCGTGCGCGACCGCGACCTTAAGCGGACCGTGCGCGCGATGTACGGCCGCGAAAAGGCGAAACGCATTGCACGCCTGGATCCGCAGTGCCTGTCGGGATTTCGCAAGGACGCCAGCTTCCGCATCGTGCAGTCGAACGTCCTGCTCGTCGTCGATGCCGGCGACTTCATCTTTTACGACTGCGCCTATGAAGAGCTGCTGCAGGCGCTCGGGCCGATCAACGACACCAACGTGCCCTGGACCATGTTCAATGACGACGTCCAGAAAGGGTTCTTCGACGTCTACGATCAGTACATCCTCAATATCCTATACGACCCGCGCATCCGCCCCGGCATGACGCCGGGAGAGGTTCGTGCGCTGCTGCCGCAGGTGCTGCCGACGGTGCGCGCGTGGGTCGCGAAGGTGAACGATTTGAAGCAGTGACGGCCTAGCCCGCATTTCTCACACTCGATGTGGCCTGCGCCGGTTCAAGAAGCCGACAGGGCAGGAGCCGCGCGCCGCGCGATGTGGGACATCGGGCAAGCGCGGCGACGCCCCCTGTCGGCTTCTTCAACCGGCCCTTTGGGCTCAACCGTATGCCCCGATACGCTTTTCGCCGCCCGACGCTGTATCTGCCTCGCCGAAAGAGCAACGCAGGCCGCATGGAGTGTGAGAAATGCGGGCTAGCTAACGCCCCTCGGCCGCCACGGCGGCGTGGGATTGGGAATCGGTCCGGACCCGCAGCGCCTGCACGAGCTCGGCGATCGCCTGGCGCGCGGACGCACCAGGATCCGGGGAGATCGGAGGTGCGGTCTCCGTGGTGTGCTCGGCCGAGGCGGCTTCGGCCGGCGCGGCGGAAGCCGGCTCGATCACCTCGACCGGAACATCGCTGGGGACGAGGGTTACGTCCTCCGCCGGCAAGTACGGGAGCCGGTAGACGTTGCCGGCGAGGAGCTCGCCGGTGGTGATGAAGCCGACGGAGAGGAAGAGGGTGGCGAGCGTTGCGATGAGGACGATCGGGACCTTCTTGGGGAACGAGGGGATGTTGGAGACCGCCGCGCGCGAGAT
>WNGA01010488.1_pt1 | contig 12275 bp, 13 predicted proteins | sample 5400061 | NCBI WGS metagenome assembly WNGA01 (sample SAMN13153366, study PRJNA577476) | soil metagenome | isolation source: 100 cm soil or saprolite under grassland replicate 2 | place: USA:California | collected 2016-06-15
CGCTGCTCGTCGCGGTCGGCTGGGAGGTCGTCGCGCGCTACGCTTTCGACGCCCCCACCATCTGGGCGTACGAGACCATCTACATGCTGTACGCGACGATGTTCATGCTCGGGGCCGCATACGCACTGCGCACCGGAGCGCACATCAGGACCGACTTCCTCTGGGAAAAATGGCCGCTGCGGACCCGCGCGGCGATCGATTCCATCGCCTACGTCGCGCTGTTTTTCCCCGGCATGCTGCTCTACCTTGTCTCCGGCGTCGACGCGACCTGGAGCTCGTACACGATCGACGAGCGCTCGGCCGACACGGCGTGGTTCCCGCCGTTGTGGCCGCTGAAGGGGATCGTGCCGCTCGCCGCGCTGCTGCTGCTCGTGCAAGGCGTTTCCGAGCTGGCGAAGAGCGTGCACGCCTGGCGCAGCGGCGAAGAATTCAAGCCATGAGCACCGACGCGCTCATCGGTCTCGCCATGCTGATCGCGATGATGGGCGCGATCTTCATCGGCTTCCCGGTGGCATTCACGCTGCTCGTGCTCGCGTTCGCCTTCGGCTCGCTGGTGCTCGGCGGCCGCGTCTTCGACCTCGCGTTCTTCCAGACCACCGGGCTGATGCGCGACGAGCTCCTCGCAGCGGTACCGCTGTTCGTCTTCATGGGCTACCTGGTGGAGCAGGCCGGCCTGATGGAGCGGTTGTTTCTTGCGTTGCGCCTCGCTCTCGCCCCGCTGCGCGGGTCGCTGTTCGCCGTAGTCATCCTCACCGCGACGGTATTCGCCATGGCGACCGGAATCGTCGGCGCCGCGGTGCCGGTGCTCGGGCTGATGGCTGCGCCCGTCATGCTGCGCGCCGGGTACGACGCGCGGCTCGCGGCCGGCGCGATCACCGCGGGCGGCACGCTCGGCATCCTGATCCCGCCTTCGGTGATGCTGCTGGTGTTAGGCCCGGTGATCAGCGTCTCGGTCGCGGACCTTTACGCGGCGGCGATGATTCCCGGGTTCCTGCTTGCAGGCATGTATCTCGCCTACGTGTTGATTCGCTGCCAGCTCGACCCGCGGCTGGGACCGCCGCTGCCGCCGGAACTGCGCGCAACCTCCCTCCTCGCGGTCGCGCGCGAGGCAGCGATCGGCGTCGTGCCCCTCGCCGTGCTGGTGCTGGCGACGCTCGGCTCGATCCTCGGGGGACTCGCGACGCCGACGGAGGCGGCGGGCGTCGGCGCAATCGGCGCGCTCGGCCTGGCGGCTGCGCACGGCAGGCTCGACGCCGCGCGCCTGAAGCAGGCGCTGCTCCGCACCCTTGCCACTTCCAGCATGGTGCTTTTCCTCGCGGTCGCGTCGAACGTCTTCGGCGCCGTGTTTGCGCGCCTCGGCACCGCCGGCTGGATCAGCGAGTGGCTGCTTGGGCTGAGCTTGCCGCCGATGCTGATGCTGCTGCTGATCGTGGCCCTCATCTTCCTCCTCGGCTGGCCGTTCGAGTGGCCGGCGATCATCTTCGTTTTCGTGCCGCTGTTCTACCCGGTGGTCGCGAAGCTGGGCATCGACCTGGTGTGGTTCGGCGCGCTCGTCGCGCTGACGCTGCAGACCGCGTTCCTGTCGCCGCCGGTCGCGATGTCGGGCTATTTCCTCAAGCAGGTGGCCCCGGCCTGGCCGCTGTCGACCATCTTCAAGGGCATGATGGAATTCATGGGCATCCAGGTCATCGCAGTGGCTCTGCTGCTCGCGTTTCCGGCGATCGCGACCTGGCTGCCCGAGCGGCTCAATCGTGCCGCGGCGCCGGGGATCGAGATCTTCGACGTCGAGCCGCGCCCGGACGACGCGGGGCGCTACCAGGCGATGGTGCGGCGCGAGCCTAGCTGACCGCAGGGACCGCCATCCCTTTGGCCACGGCGGGCCGTGCGCCGATGGCGTCGAACCAGCGCTTCACGTGCGCAAAGGCGCCGAGATCGACGCGATGCCATTCGTGGCGCGCCACCCAGGGATAGGTGGCGATATCCGCAATGCTGTAATCGCTTCCAGACAGAAAAGCATTTTTTTCCAGTCTGCGATCCATGACCCCATACAGCCGCTTCGCCTCGTTGCCGTAGCGCTCGCTGCCGTACGGCACCTCGTCCTTCTTCGCGCGCATGAAGTGGTGCGCCTGGCCGAACATCGGCCCGACCCCACCCATTTGAAACATCAGCCATTGAAGAATTTGATATTTATTCTTTTGAGAAAAAAATTGACCTGTCTTGTCGGCGAGGTAGATCAGGATCGCGCCCGATTCCATCATCGCGATCGGCTTGCCGTCCGGGCCCTGCGGATCAACGATCGACGGGATCTTGCCGTTCGGATTGATCTTCAGGTAGTCGGGCGCGAACTGCTCGCCCTTGCTGATATCGATCTTGTGCACGCGGTACGGCAGGCCGCACTCCTCGAGCATGATGGAAACCTTGCGGCCGTTGGGCGTGCTCCAGGTGTATAAATCGATCATGGTGAGAGCATGTTGAAATGGCTGGCTATTGTGTGCGTCGTGCTGGCCGTGGCTGCGATCATCGCGCCGCGGCCCGGGCGTCTCGGCCTCGGCCGGCTTCCCGGGGACTTCCAGATCCCCGCCCGCGGGCGAATCTACTACATTCCCCTCGCCAGCACGCTGCTGCTTTCGCTACTGGTCTGGGCGATCGGCAAGCTGCTTTAGGCGCTCGCGGATGCCCGCGCCCACCCACATCTGGGGAAGCGAGGGCGTGAGCCCCTCTCCAGCTTCCTGCTTCGCGACCAGGTCCTTCGCCAGCTCGAAGGCGCGCGTGAACGAGCGCGTGCGCGTCAGCGCGTCGCGGAAGTAAGCCTGGCCGAAGTAGGTGAAGTCGCGCCCCGGCTCGCAGCCGAAGGAGCTGCGGTCGGGCGCCGCCGCGGTGATCACGATGCTGTTGTCGTCGCGCAGCGGCTCGACGAATCCGCCCGAATAGCAGGCGGAGATGACGAGCACGCGCCACTTGATGCCCGCATCCTGCAGCATGCGCGCGAGCGCGGTCGGCGTAAGCGGCGCGAGCTCGAGCGGCGGCTGCACCGCCGAAAGCCGGTGATCGCGGGAGCCGTGCGCCGTGACGAACAGGAACAGCAGGTCCTCGTCGGCGTTCATCGCCTCGCCGACGCGCGCGAGCGTGCGCGCGAGGTTGGTCGCGCTGCCGATCGGGAACTCCTCCAGCGCCGCCTCGCTGCTCGCAAGCACGATCGAGCGGCCCGCAGTGCCGAAGCGCTCGTCGAACAGGCGCCGCACGAAGCGCATCTCGCGCAGGAACACGTCCCGGCTCGAGTCGGGCGCAAAGCCGACGAAATACAGCTCCACCGCGCCCGGCTTGCCGGGATGGATGTCCGCGAGCACGCGCTCGATCAGCCGCCCCTGCAGGTGAAACAGCCGCTCCCCGGCGAGCGGATCGGGACCCGCCTCCTCCTGCGGCGCGCGCCAGACGTCGGTGCGCGGAAAAGCGAAAAATCCGATCGCGATCATGGCGCTGACCGCAGCCGCGCCGAGGAGAAACTGCGGCCGCTGCGTCCCGCCGCACACCGCAACGGCGCGCACCGCGACGAGCCAGGTCCAGCCGAGGAGCAGGTAGAACGCCGCCTCCGGATACCCGCTCGCCGCGGCGACCGCGGGAAGCGCGAGCCCGGCGAGCTCGTACACCGCGTCGCTCGCGCTGAGCGCGGTGGCGATCAGCAGCAGCCGGCCCGGCTCGCGGTACGCGAGCGCCGCGAGCAGCGCAGCGGCGAGCGTCAGCGACACCTCGGCGAAAAAAATCGGCAACGCCATGGGGTCGAATTCGCCCGCGAAGCCGGCGCGCACCGCGGCCGCGGCGATCCAGAACGCAAAGTCGAACCCCATCAGCACCGCGAAGTGCACCGGCGAGACGCGGTAATCGAAAGGCCGCACCGGCAGGAAAAGCGCTAGCCTCGCCCCGGCGGCGAGGTTTTTCAGCAGGGAGTGAAGGTAAAAAACGACTGGGCCGCGCTCGGTCATAACGCCTGAGCGATAGCGCGCACGCGCGACTGATCCAGCAGCTTTGGAATTTCAGCTGGAGAAGCTGCACTGGCGGCGATCGAGGCGGCGTCGATCGCGGCCGCCGCGCGCCGCGCGCGCTCGATCTTCGTGGCGGCGATCTTCGCACCGCTCAGCTTGGCAACCTGCAGCAGCTCGGCAAATCTCTCCGGTCGGCGGAAGGCGTCGGCGCGCTTCAGGAGCTCGAGGAGCTGGCGCGGGCTCGCGGCGCGCAGCCGCTTGCGGTTGCCCGCTGCGAGCAGCGCCAGCTCCCGCGCCTCGCCCGGCACGCGCAACCGCTTGCAGAGCGCTTCGATTTGGGACTTCTTCAGGCGCCAGCACAGCAGCGCAAAGCGCACCGGCACGGGACCGGCGAATTTCCTTGGCCGCGTCCTCAGCTCGGGCAGCAGTTTTTTCCGCAGGCTGCATTTACCGAGCACCTCGAACATGCGCTCGGGATGCTTTTCCGCCAATCCCTTCGAGAACTCCTGCCAGACGCGCTCGGGAACCAAATGGTCCGCCTCGCCCGAGCTCACCATCTGCTTCATCATTTCGAGGGTTTCATCGGCGACCCGGAAGCCGAAGCGCGCGGCGAAGCGCGCGACCCGCAGGATGCGCACCGGGTCCTCGGCGAAAGCCGGACTGACGTGCCGGAGCACGCGCTTCTTCAAATCCCCCTTGCCACCGAATGGGTCGATCAGCGTGCCGTCCTCGCTTTTCGCCATGGCGTTGATGGTCAGGTCGCGGCGCCTGAGGTCGTCCTCGAGCGTCACGTCGGGGGAGGCATGCACCGTGAAGCCCTTGTAGCCGCGGCCGCTTTTTCTTTCTGTCCTGGCCAAGGCATATTCTTCATGAGTCGCGGGATGGAGAAAGACCGGGAAGTCCTTGCCGACCGGCTTGAAGCCCTGCGCGACCATCTCCTCCGGCGTCGCGCCGACGACGACGTGGTCCCTGTCCTTGATGGGCAAACCCAGCAGCTCGTCGCGGACCGCCCCGCCTACGACATACGCCTTCACCCGAATTTCACCGGCTGGCGTAGGGCTCGTCGGCGGCTACGAACTCGGTCTCGCGGCGCGCGGCTTCGCACCACTCGCGCACCGCGGGCAGCGCTCTGATCGCCTCGCAATAGCCCTGCGCCGCCGGCGGCAGCGCCACGGCATAAGTTTCAAAGCGCGTGACCACGGGCGCGTAGAAGGCGTCGGCAATCGAGAAGCGGCCGAAGAGGAGCTCGCCGCCGGAGCCGAAGCGGCGGCGGCATTCGCTCCAGATCTCGACTACACGGTCGATGTCCTGCTTCGACTGCGGCGTCATGCCCTTGCCAGGATGGCGGCTGCGGATGTTCATCCCCATCGCGCCGCGCAGGGCCTGGAAGCCCGAATGCATCTCGGCGCAGATCGCGCGCGCGACGCGGCGCGCCGGCGGTGCCGCGGGCCAGAGCTGCTTCTCGGGATGCAGATCCGCCACCGTCTCACAGATCGCGAGCGAATCCCACACCGGCTCGCCGTCAATCACGAGCACCGGCACTTTGCGCGTCGGTGAGTAGCGCTCGATGCCTTGCGGCCTGCCGTCGTCGCCGAACTTGAGCTGGACTTCCTCGAACGGGATCTGCGCTTGCCGCAGCAGCACCCAGGGCCGCATCGACCACGACGAGTAGTTCTTGTTTCCGATTACCAGAATCAACCCGGACCTGCCGTGACGCGGCCCCCTTCCTTGATGGGGGTCGCGAACTTGTATTCGATGTCCCAGGGGAAGTGGATCCACTTGGTCTGCTTGAATTCCTTGACGAAGGTGTCGACGATCGGCCGCCCGGCGGGCTTGGCGTAGAGGCAGGCGAAGTGCGCCTTCGGCAGCAGCTGGCGCACCGTCTGCGCGGTGCGGCCGGTATCCACCAGGTCATCGATCAGCAGGTAACCCGAGCCGTCGCCGCTCACGCCTTTCAGGACCTGGACACTGCCCTGCACCTGCGCCGCGCCGCCCGCGGCTCCGGTGTCATAGCTCGTGACGCAGATGGTGTCGACCAGCTGGATGTCGAGCTCGCGCGCCACCAGCGCCGCGGGCACCAGCCCGCCGCGGGTCACTGCGATGATTCCCTTCCAGGGGCCTTTCTGGTGCAGCACTTCCGAGAGGTAGCGCGCGTCGCGGTGCAGCTCGACCCAGGAGATGATGATCTCGTCTTCGTACGGGATGCGCGGCATACGCGCATTTTACTCACGGTTAACGGTTTGCCTGTCCGCGGAAAGCCCATCCGGTAAACCGCGCCTCGATCGCCGCGGTGGCGGCGTAGAGCGCGATGCCGAGCACCGCCAGCACCAGCAGCCCGGCGAACACGATCGGCACCTGGAACGCGGCCTGCGCGTCGAGCATCAGCTTGCCGATGCCCTTGTTCGCGCCCACGGTCTCGGAGACTACCGAGCCGACGAAAGCGAGGGTGATCGCCACTTTCAGCGAGCCGAAGAAGTAGGGCAGCGAGCGCGGGATGCCGACCTTGCGCATGATGTCGAGCTTGGAGGCGCCCAGCGCGCGCAGCACGTCCTCGAGCTCCGGCTCGGTGGTCGCGAGGCCGGTCGCGACGTTGACCACGATCGGGAAGAACGAGATCAGGAATGCCGTGATGGTCGCCGGAATCTCGCCCAGGCCGAACCACAGGATCAGCACCGGCACCACCGCCACCTTGGGCACCGAGTTGAAGCCGACCAGCACCGGGTAGATGCCGGCATAGATCGCGCGGTGCCAGCCGATCACGATGCCGAGCGCGAGGCCGAAGACGGTGGCGAGGAAGAACCCCGCGAGCGTGGTCCACAGCGTGACGTAGGAGTTGTCGGCGATCGCCTTGCGGTACTGCCACAGCGCGGCGAACACGTCGGTGGGCGCGGGTAGGATGGCGAGCGGCACGTTGAGCGCCCGGCACGCCGTCTCCCAGAGCACGAACATCGCCAGCACGAACACGGTGGGCGACACCACTTTCAGGGCGAGCTCGCTCCGCTCCACTAGTTTGTTCCGATCAAGGAGCGAAGCTCGTGGACGATGTCCTGGAAGTGCTGCGTATAGGTGACTTCCAGGTCGCGCGGCCGCGGCATGTCGACCGCGCAGCGCCGCACGATGCGCCCCGGGCGGCTCGACATGACGTACACCGTGTCGGCGAGGAACACCGCCTCGCGCAGGTCGTGGGTCACCAGCATCACCGTGACGCGCTGCGCGGCCTGCAGGTCGCGCAGCGTGCCCCACAATTCCTCGCGCGTGAACGCGTCGAGCGCGCCGAAAGGCTCGTCCAGCATCAGGATCTCGGGCTCGTGGATCAGCGCGCGGCAGATCGAGGTGCGCTGCTGCATGCCGCCCGAGAGCTCCCAGGGAAATTTCTCGGTGAACCCGGCGAGGCCGACCGAGTTCAGGAGGTTTCTCGCTTTTTCTTCATAGTTGCCTTTTTCCCGGCGAAAGCTGGAGCGGTACGGCTGCACGATCTCGAGCGGCAGCAGCACATTCTCGAGCGCATTGCGCCAGGGCAGCAGATTCGAATTCTGGAACGCCATGCCGACCGACTTCACCGGTCCGGTGACCGGCTTGCCTTCGACGGTGAGCGTGCCGCCGAGCGGCGGATGCAGCCCGGAGATCAGCCGTAGAAGCGAGGACTTGCCGCAGCCCGAGGGGCCGACGACGGCGGCGAACTCGCCCTCGGCGATGCCGAGGCTCACCTCGTCGATGGCGCGGACCGCGGCGGCGCCGCGGCCGTAGGCCATGGAAACGCGGTCGAGCTTGACGAGCTCCTGCAAACTATTTCACCAGCCGCTGCTCCTTCGGCGGCAGGTACTGCGAGGTGAACACGTCCGCGGGCTTGGGCTTGTTGGTGTACTGGAAGGTGAGACCGATCTGCTCGATCGAGCGCTCCAGGCGTCTGGCGTCGATGGCGCCGATGCCGTTCTTGCGCACGTCGGGCGTGACGAAGTTCTTCTCGAGCGACATCTTGAGGCGCTCCAGCTCGACGTCGCGCTTGGCGATCGGGTTGCGCTGCATCACGCTTTCGATCGCGCCTTCGGGGTCGCGCACCGATTCCTGGATGCCCCGGATGGTGCCGCGTATGAAGCCCGCCACCGCCTTCGGGTGAAAACGCATGAAGTCCGGGTTGGCGACGATGCCGTTGCCGTAGAGGTCGAGGCCCCAGTCGCGCATGTGCAGCACCACGATCTCCTCGGGCGGGATGCCGGTCGCCTTGAGGTTCATGAACGAGGAGAAATGGAACCCGGTGATGGCATCGACCTTGCCCTGCGCGAGCATCGGCTCGCGCACCGGGAAGCCGATGTTCTCGACCCTGACCTTGGAGGCGTCGATCCGGTTCGCCTGCACGAAGATCGGCCACTGCGCCCAGGCGCCGTCGCCCGCCGGCGCGCCGAGGATCTTGCCCTCGAGGTCCTTCGGCTTGGCGATGCCGTTCTTCCTCAGCGTGATGATCGAGAACGCCGGGGTGTCGTAGACCATCATCACCATCTTCACCGGCAGGTTGCGCGGGTTGTCGCGGTACTTGACCAGCAGGTTGATGTCGCAGAAGCCGACGTCGTAGGCGCCCGAGGCGACGCGGTTGATGCCCTCGACCGAGCCCGAGCCCGGATCGATGCTGACGTCCAGTCCCTCGGCCTTGTAGTAGCCCTTGTCGATCGCGACCAGGTACGGCGCCGCCGGACCCTCGAAGCGCCAGTCGAGCGCGAAGCGCACCGGGGTTTCTTTTTGCGCGTAGGCGCCGGCGGAAAGAAGCGCGGCGAAGAGCAGAATAGTCAGGCGCATGACCCCCCCGATTTTCTAAAGCGAAAAGTCTACTACGCCGTACAATGAAAAAAGCTCCGACCCTGGATCAGAAGCGCAAAAAAACTGACCCGGTCTTCCGCAGAGAGGCTCCGTGACCAAGCCACCGCGACCGCCCATCAAGGCCTACGGCGACCAGGCGTTCCTCAACAGCAAGGACGCCCGCATCTTGCGTATCCTGGCCGAGTATCTCGAGCCGAAAGCCCGCTTCGAGAAGCACCGCGTCGACGACACCATCGTCTTCATGGGCTCGGCGCGCACCAAGTCGCGCGAGGCCGCCGAAGAGATGCTGCGCAAGGCGGAAGCCGGCAAGGGCGATGTCGAGCGCGCGCGCATGGCGCTGAAGATGTCGGGCTACTACGAAGCCGCGCGCGAGCTCGCCTTTCGCCTCACGCAATGGTCCAAGGAGCTGGACCCGAAGGAGCGCCGCTTCGTGGTGTGCACCGGGGGCGGGCAGGGAATCATGGAAGCGGCCAACCGCGGCGCGGCGGAGGCGCGGGGCCTGAATGTCGGCCTGACCATCTCCATCCCGGTCGAGGAGTTCGACAATCTCTACGTCACTCGCGAACTGGCGTTCCATTTCCATTATTTCTTCATGCGGAAATTCTGGTTCGCCTACCTGGCGAAAGCGGTGATCGTGTTCCCCGGCGGCTTCGGCACGCTCGACGAGCTGTTCGAGCTGCTTACGCTGGTACAGACCCGGAAGATGCGCAAGGCGATGCCGCTGGTGCTGTTCGGCACCGAGTACTGGCGCCAGGTGATCGATTTCGATGCGCTGGCGCGCCACGGCACGATCGACGCGCAGGACATCGGGCTGATGCACCGCACCGATTCGATCGACGACGCTTACGACTGGATCGTGCGGCAACTCGCCGAACACGCGCTCGGCCAGCCGGGCGCGACGCTGTGACTGTGCGGCCTACCACAAGCCCGCGTCACTCGGCTTTTATGCCCGCCGCGGCCATCATCCTGCCGAGATGTTCGACGTCGCCGCGCACCAGCTCGGCGAACTGCTGCGGCGAAGTCGCATAGGCGTCGGCGCCGACGGCGGTAAAGCGCTCGCGCACGTCGGGTGCCGCGACGGCTTTGGCGGCCGTCTCGTTCAGCTTCTGCACGATCGCCCCCGGCAGGCCGGCCGGACCGTGCAGCCCGACCCACAGGCGAAGCGTGGCCTCGGGATAGCCCGCCTCGGCGAAGGTCGGCACCTCGGGAACCAGCGAAGCGCGCCGATCGGACATCATGGCGACGGGGCGCACCTTGCCGGAGCGAATGTGCTGAATCGCCGAAGGAAGGGCGTCAAACACCATGGAGAGGCTGCCGCCGATCATGTCGGGATAGGCCTGCGCTGCACTCTTATAAGGAATGTGCACCAGCTCGATGCCCGTGGAAGCCCGCAATACCTCGGCGGAGATGTGCGCCACGCTGCCGATGCCCGAGGATCCGTAGTTCAGCTTGCCGGGGTTGGCTTTGGCGAACGCGATCAGTTGCTGGAGGTTCTGAAACGGCAGCGCGGTGTTGACGGTCAGAATCGTGGGCGCGAGCGCCACGCTCGCGATCGCGGTGAAGTCGTTGATCGGGTCATAGAGCGGAGTTTTGACCAGCCTGGGCCCGATCGCGTACGCACTCAGGCTGGAGAGCACGATGGTGTAGCCATCGGGCGCGGACTTGGCGACCGAGCCGGTGCCGACCATGCCTCCCGCCCCGGCGCGGTTCTCGACCACCACGGACTGGCCGAGCAGCTCGCTCATTTTCTGCGCAACGATGCGTCCGGTGATGTCGGACACCCCGCCGGGCGCGTACGGTACTACCAGGCGGATCGGGCGCGAGGGGTAGGCATCGGCAGCGGATGCCTGAGCGAGCGCCGGCAGAGACAGCACCAGCAGCGCCAACCCGGTTAGCATCCGAAGTGTTTTCATAGAGATTTCACTCTATCACGCGTGTCAGCCCTGCTCCTTCGCGGCGGTCACATCGCCGGGCACGATAAGCCTCTCGATCTATTGATCGGGTAAAGCGGCAAGATCGAGCGCCTGGCACCGGCAATCGAAGTTGGTTCTGGAATCAATATCATTGACCTTAAAGGACGTCTCGTCGTCCCCGGCCTGGTCGACGCCCACCAGCACCTCGACAAGACGCGGACGGTGCGCACGGTGCCGAACCCGGAAGGCACGCTTTACGGGGCGATCGAGGCGTTCCGCCGCTACGCTGCCGGCATGAACGCCGAGGACGTGGCAGCGCGCGCGGAGCGCACGATGGCAGCCTGCCTTGCGCGCGGCACAGTGGCGATCCGCTCGCATGCGAACGTCGACCCGGAAGCACGCTGCCGCGGCGTCGAGGCGCTGGTCGGGCTGCGTGGCCGCTGGCGCGAGCGCATGCGGCTGCAGGTGGTCGCCTTCGTCACCGCCGGCGCGACCAAGGTCGGCGTGCCGGCGCGCGAGTGGCTGGAAGAGGCGATCGCCCTTGGCGCCGATGTGGTCGGCGGCACGCCCGCCTATGCCGACAACCCGATGGTCTTTCTCGACATGCTGTTCGGCGCCGCCGAGCGTCACGGCAAGCCGATCGACCTGCACCTGGACGAGCACCTCGACGCGAAGCGCACCCAGTTCGACGCCGTCATCGAGCGTACCCGCGCGCACGGCATGGCCGGCAAAGTGGTCGCGAGCCACTGCTCGGCCCTGAGCGCGCTCGAGCCGCGCGAGGCGATGAGAGTGATCGAAGGATTCGCCGCCGCCGGGATCGGCGTGGTGACGCTGCCGGCGGCGAATCTCTTCCTGCAGGGACGCGACGCCACCAAGCTGCCCCCGCGCGGCCTGACCCGCGTCGCCGAGCTGCAAAGCGCCGGCGTACTGGTTGCAAGCGCTTCCGACAATATCCAGGACCCGTTCGTGCCTTCGGGCAGCGGGGATCTGCTCGAGATCGCGCGCTGGGCGCTGCTCGCCGGGCACCTTAGGTCGAACGATCTCGGCAAGGCTTTCGACATGATCTCGAGCGTGCCCGCCCGTTTGCTCGGCTTCGGCGAAGACTACGGCATCAGGATCGGCGCCCGCGCCGATCTGCTGGTGACGGAGGCGGTCGATGCGGCCGATCTGGTCGCCAGCGGCCCGCTCGCACGCACGGTCCTGGTCGCCGGGCGGGTGGTCGCCGGCTCGCTCTGAATGGAAACCCCATGAACATCGTCCACCTGTGCCAGATCCTGTTCGTCGCGCTTATCGGCGCCTTCGCGCTCCTCGTGACGCTCAACAACCTGCTCGACCCGCAAAGCAACCTGCGCTTCGTGGGACACCTGCTGAGCATGGACAGCGTGTTTCCCGACACCAGCTTGAAAAGCCGCGCCATCGTTTCCCCGCTCGGGCATCGCATCGCCTTCGGGCTGATCGTCGGGCTGGAGGGAATCACCGCGCTCCTGTGCCTGGCCGGCGCGGCGATCCTCGTCCAGGCCCTTGGCGCCGGCGCGGCCGAATTCCATGCCGCGAAGACCGTGGCGTTCGC
>WNGA01012023.1_pt1 | contig 12275 bp, 16 predicted proteins | sample 5400061 | NCBI WGS metagenome assembly WNGA01 (sample SAMN13153366, study PRJNA577476) | soil metagenome | isolation source: 100 cm soil or saprolite under grassland replicate 2 | place: USA:California | collected 2016-06-15
GTCCCTGGCCGCCCTCGCCGCCCTGGCCGAGGACACCAGCCGTGTCACGCTGCACACGCTGGTCAGCACCGGCCGGCAGCGGCACTCCCCGCGGGCGCAGAAAGCCCGGCCCGGCTTCCCGCACACCGCGGTCACCAAGAAGACCGTCACCGGCGCCCCGCAGGTGACCCGGTTCCAGCCCGAGCCCGGCCCGGGCTAGCCAGCCACTTGCACAAACACCGTCGGGAAGGAGGAGGCGCCCCGGCCCGGCCGGGGCCGCGGCCCGTGGAACCGCACGCCCACCGCGGCGTCAAGCGGCCCTTTGTATGCCCCGGCGCCGGGAAACCCGCCATCAACCCAGACAATGAGACCACTACCGGACCGCGAGATCACAACACCCCAGTCGGACATAAACACCTAAAGTCCCTGGTGTTGGCCGCCTTACCCTCTCGATGCGAATTAGCCGTAGCGCGGCCGGTGAGGGTCATCTACGCAGGTCGGCGGCCTGAGCTGGTCGCGGCTAGTCGTGTCAGAGGCGGTCTGGTTTGCTGCACTTTCGTGCAGCACCTCTTCTCGGTAGGCGCTCCTTCGGGTATTACGAGCATATTCGGCCCGGGAGCAGGATATAGCATGCATGCTGGAAAAGAGTGCGGTACGGAAGAGTAAGTAGGCAAGGAGCTAGCGGTCGCCAATTCGAACCCGAGGCGGGCGGTGATCCACACTCCTGGCCATCCTCTCAATAGGCGCAAAACTTGCCCTGCAAGAGGCCGATTCAAGGCCATCGGGCACGCAGCGGGCACGGCGACGTAATCGAAACTTCTAAACCGTAGCGCCCCGAGCAGGATTCGAACCTGCGGCCTGGTGCTTAGGAGGCATGGCCGCCCGAGCGCTGTGCTGACCTGTAAAGCACAGGCCATCGGGAAGCGAAGCACGCAAAGCACTCGTTGGCTGGAAGATCTTCAAAGCAGGAGACCCACGCGAAGCCAACCGACAGCATTGGTCGGCACACGCATGTCAATCCGGCCGAGCTGAACGCACCTCCGCCATCGTGTGGCCTTCTAGGCAAGCGCCAGTGGCCGTGATGTGACGATTGCGCCGTACAGCCAGTCCCGGTAGCCGGTCTGGTCGCCCACGAGGTCCCGGGGACTGGGCGTGACCCACGGTAGCGGGCGGCTGGCCATACCGTAGGCGTCGGCTGCTGCCACCAGAACCGACAACAGATCACGATCTTATTAGAGGTTGTGAGATATCCTCTAATAAGGAGGGAGTCATGGCCAAGGTTATCCGGAGACGTTGGATCACCGAAGACGGAAGCGGGCTAGCCCGGCGGGACAGGCGATCCTGTGACTACGAGGCCTACGTTCCCGACTCTCTCGTTGGCCGGAGACTGTTGCTCAACGGCGACACCGCTGCCGACGTCGCAGATGCTGAACGCGCTATCGCTGTTATGGACGCGCAGGCTTCAACGCTGGTCGACACCGAAACGCTCGCCCGGATTCTGCTGCGTGCGGAGTGTGTAGCTTCCTCACGTATCGAAGGGCTAGAAGTGGGTGCCCGGCGTCTCCTCAGAGCAGAAGCAACCCGCCGTCTCGGCGAAGAACCGTCCGACCTCACCGCGACGGAGGTGCTGGGAAACATCGACGCCATGGCGTCGGCTGTCAGGAGTATCTCTCCAGGGGATCCCATAACCATGGACCACCTGCTGGCTTTTCACCGGCGGCTGCTCACCGGCACTCGGCTACAGGCCCATGCAGGTTCCATCCGCTCCCAGCAGAACTGGATCGGTGGCAGCGACTACAATCCCTGTTCTGCCGCATTCGTCCCGCCGCCACCGGAACTCGTCCGCGATCTCCTCGAAGACCTTTGCGGCTTCTGCAACGACGACTCGCTGCCCGCTGTTGCGCAGGCGGCGATTGCACATGCACAATTCGAGACGATCCACCCATTCGTCGATGGCAACGGCCGCACAGGCCGTGCCCTCGTGCACTTCGTTCTCCGGACACGGGACCTGGCAACGCGCGTATTGCCGCCCATATCACTAGTGCTCGCAACGTGGGCTGACGACTACATCACCGGATTGCAAGGAACTAGGTACCGAGGCCCAGCATCGTCGACCGCTTCGCGTGAGGGCATCAATGTGTGGGTGGCGCGATTCGCCGCGGCGTGCATACGGGCGGTGGCGGATGCGACAAGCTTCGAAGAAAGAGCACATCTGCTCCAGGACGAGTGGCGGGCAAAACTCGGCTCCGTCCGAGCGAACTCGGCGACCGATCGTCTGCTTCACGCGCTTCCTGGCGCACCCATGGTGACTATCAGCTCGGCCGCTACACTTATCGGTCGCACGTTCAAGCCCGCCAACGATGCCACTATGCGACTGGTCAAGGCGGGCATCTTGAAACAAATCAATGTTGGCCGTCGTAACCGAGCGTTCGAGGCACCCGATGTCATCGAAGCGTTCACCGACCTTGAGCGCCAACTCGCGAGCCCGATGGGTGACACCAGATCCAGCGAGCCGTCGCGCCGAGTTCCACGACGCCGATGACTACTAGCTGATCCAGAACGGCTAATGCTGCCCTGCCAATAATGCGTAGGCACCCACGGGGACAAGTTATTAGATGCAAGAGCGTCACCAGAGCTCATCGGGCACACAGCGGCACGGCGAGGTAATCGAACATCATGAACCGCAGCGCCCCGAGCAGGATTCGAACCTGCGGCCTAGTGCTTAGGAGGCATGACCGCCCGAGCGCTGTGCTGACCTGTGAAGGTGCAGGTGGCCGAGAAGCGGAGGGCCTAAAAGCACTCGTTGGCTGAAAGATCTTCAAACAGCAATGATCACCGTGGTGGGTCGTTGGGGCGTCCGAGCCTTCCGCGCGCGCATGCTCCGTGCACGGACAGTGCCGCCAGCTCGCTAGTACTTCAGATTTGCAGGCCAACTTAACTTGTAGGTTATAATCTCGCAGTGAGCTGGGAGATCATACTGGTCCCTGAGGTCCACGACTGGTTCATGGCCCTCGACGACGTGAATGCCAGCCTGGTACGGGACTCGATTGACCTGCTCGCCGAGCGCGGCCCTTCCCTCGGCCGTCCGGCAGCGGATCGTGTCACCGGTTCTCGGCTTCACAACCTCAAAGAGTTGCGGCCCGGCTCCGCAGGCCGAACCGAGATGCGCATCCTGTTCGTCTTCGACCCGCAGCGCCGGGCAATTCTGCTCGTGGCAGGTGACAAGGCCGGGGACTGGACTCGCTGGTACCGCGACGCTATCAAGCTGGCCGAAGACCGATACGCCCGATTTCTCGCTACGCCGCCAGGGGAGATCCAATGACCAGGTATTACCGGTGGGACACAACCCTCGATGAGCGCCGCCACACCGATCCTGGCATCGACGATCCGGCCAGGCGGGCGGCTGCCCGCAACATCCGGAACGCCCGCGACGTCGGCTACCACCTGGTCCAGATGCGCAAGCAGCGCGGCCTGACCCAGGCGGAGGTCGCGCGCACGATGGGGGTCAGCCAGGCGCGCGTGTCCCGGATGGAACACGGCGACGTGGACCGCATGCAGGTCGAGTCAATCGCCGCCTACGTCGCCGCCATCGGAGGCCACCTAAGACTCGTGGCCGACTTCGACCAGAACACCACCACGTTCATCGACTACACCGATGAACTCACTGCATGAATGGCAGCCATCTACCCGTAAATCCCGGTGCGCATTCTGCTCTGGTTGCGTCGAAGTCGCAATAGCGCGCAATAGAAAGGACGACACACTGATCATTGTCCGAGATTCCAAAGCTCCTACTGCTCCCACCCTTTCTTTCACCTCAAAAGCATGGTGCGCGTTCCTTACCCGTGTCAAAGAAGACGAACTCGACGTGTAGCTCCCCACGCGCTCGTTCGCATCCTAGTCTCAGGGTATGGGATCTCGTTCTGGCGCCGCGCGTTGCCGTGAGCCGACGGCTGTGCCTGGTGCATCAGGCGTGGCGGATGAGGTGGCCACTCAGACACATCAGCGCCCCGAGCAGGATTCGAACCTGCGGCCTAGTGCTTAGGAGGCACTCGCTCTATCCACTGAGCTATCGGGGCTTGGCGACGCAAAGCCTACCGGGGGCGACCTCACGGAAGCGCGAAGGGCAGGTTGATGCCGTCGAGCGCAGCTGGGCACGGGCAGGTGCGTTCGGCTGGAAGGCCTTCGATGATCTTGAAGAGCAGCTCCCGCAGCCTGGCCACGTTCGCCGCGAACACCTCGAAGACCTCCTGCTGCGTGACGCCGGAGCCCACATCGACCCCGGCATCGAGGTCGGTGACCAGTGCCAGCGAGGTGTAGCACAACGCCAGCTCACGGGCCAGCACGGCCTCGGGGTGTCCGGTCATGCCGATAAGCGTCCAGCCCTGGGCGGAATACCAGCGTGACTCCGCGCGCGAGGAGAACCGCGGTCCCTCGATGATGACGATCGTTCCTGACTCAATCGGCGGCCAACCGGCGCTGCGCGCCACCTCGATCGCGTGCGCCCGCCCCCGCGGGCAGTACGGGTCAGCGAACCCCACGTGCACGGCTCCCCCAGTCTCGAAGAACGTCTGGGTGCGACCGTATGTGCGGTCCACCAGCTGGTCGGGTATGGCCAGCGTGCCGGGCCCGTAATCCGGCGTCAGCGAGCCGACCGCGCTCGGCGCGATCACCTGCCGCACACCGAGCGAGCGAAGCGCCCACAAGTTGGCACGGTAGGGGATCCTGTGCGGCGGGAACTGATGGCCGCGGCCATGCCGGGGAAGGAACGCTACCGGCCGGCCCCCGACGTCGCCCACGACCAGCGCGTCACTCGGCGGCCCGAACGGCGTATCCGGCCGAACCTCCCGCGCTCCTTCGAGGAACTCATAAAGGCCAGAACCGCCGATGACACCGATCTCCGCGCGCATGTCCACGCTGGCGGAGCGTACCGTGCCACTGTGCCGTTACGCGACCCGGCGCCGTAACGTGCCCCGCGCCGTAACACGGTCCACCGGGCGGTTACGCGACCTTGGACGAGGACGGCTTACTCCCAGAAGCCGAACCCGCGCTTGACGACCCGTTCGAGGACGCCGAAGACGACGAGCCGCTCCCGGACGATTCCTTCGACGAAGACCCCGCGGACGACGAGTCGCTCGACGCTTTCGCCGCAGCCTCGGAGCCGTTCGCCTTGGCGGCCGCGGCGGGCTCTTTCGGCGCGCTCCTGCTGTCCGTCCGGTAGAAGCCAGGTCCCTTGAAGACAATGCCAACAGCTGAGAAGACCTTGCGCAGCCGCCCGCCGCACGCCTCGCACACGGTCAGGGCGTCATCGCTGAACTTCTGCACGACCTCCGACTGCGCGCCGCATGCGGTGCACGCGTACTGATACGTCGGCACAGGTCCTCCTCTAGCTGACGCTGGCACTCAAGCCGCCGGAGTGCTAGCTGTCATGAATGCTAACTGTACAGTGCCACGGCAAATTCCTAAGACGACCCATGCACGTTCCTGAGACGATCCAAGCGCGCGTCACAGCGGCAACCGGGTAATCCCTGCCGACGGCCGTGCGACAAGCCGAACCGCCTGGTCGTGCCCCCCCGCAGGCAGTGCGTCAAGCAACTCGCTGTCGTAGACGAGTGCCACCGTCGGGACCGCTGCGCCAACCCGCGCGAGCGCGCGGTCATAGCAGCCGCCGCCGTTGCCGAGGCGCATTCCCCTCCTGTCCACGGCGAGCGCGGGCACGATGACAAGGTCGGCGCTCGCAATCGCGCCAGGCCCGCGCGGCTGCTCCACCGGCTCGACGAGCCCGAGCCGGCCATCGGCCCGGGGCTGCACGGAATCGGGTCCCTCGTAGGACGCCCAGTCCAGGTCGAAGTTCTCGCAGAACAGCGGAAGCAGCACGTAAGAACCGCGCTTCCACAGCGCGTACACCAAACTTCGGGTCTGGGGCTCGGCGCCGACAGAAAAATAAGCCGCGACGGTGCCCGCGGTCTCGGTCTCAGGCAGGCTCAGCACCGCATCGCGGAGCAGCCGGGCAGCAGCCGACCGCTCGTCCTCGGTCAGCCCGGCCCGCGCGGCGCGTACCCGCCGCCGCAACGCGGCCTTGCGCCGCGCCAGCTCAGCGCCGGCGTCATGGCGTGCCACCTCCTGCATCAGCTCAGCTCCTTATGCCGGGAGTGGGCCTGGGTGGGCCCATCGTGGCCCCCAGGCGAATTCCGCCTCCTGGTCGAGATCGACCTCCTCGGAGTCCTTAACGGCTTACGCGGGCGTGACACGCAGCGGCAGCCGTTCGGAATCCATGGTGTTTATCCACAACCAAACAACGCCGGCAGCGGTTATTCACATCCCGTGACACCCTCGCACGACCCGCGCTCCTGACCCCTTAGGGTTTCGAGCATGGCTCAATTTGCCGCTGTCACCAAGGCAGTCGTCCCCACCGCGGGCCTGGGTACCAGGTTCCTGCCAGCGACCAAGGCGACGCCCAAGGAAATGCTGCCAATCATCGACAAGCCTGCGATCCAGTATGTCGTCGAGGAGGCGGTAGCGTCCGGTCTGACTGACGTGCTTCTCATCACCGGCCGCAGCAAGCAATCGATCGAGGACCACTTCGACCGGGCGTACGAGCTCGAGGAACTGCTGTCGGCAAAGGACGACGTGGATCGCCTGGCGCTCGTCCAGGAGTCCAGCCACCTCGCCGCGCTGCACTATGTGCGGCAGGGCGACCCGAAGGGCCTCGGGCACGCCGTGCTATGCGCGGCGCAGCATGTCGGCTCCCAGCCGTTCGCCGTACTGCTCGGGGACGATGTCATCGATGCCCGCGACCCGCTGCTCACCCGCATGATCGAGGTCCGCGACCGTTACGGCGGGAACGTCGTCGCGCTGATGGAGGTGGAACCCGAGCAGGTCAGCCAGTACGGCTGCGTCGCCATGACGCCCACCGACGAGGATGACGTCGTCACCGTCACCGATCTGGTGGAAAAGCCCGTGCCCGGTGAGGCGCCCAGCCCGTGGATCATCATCGGCCGGTACGTGTGCGACCCATCGATCTTCGAGGTTCTGCGGCACACACCACCAGGCCGGGGTGGCGAAATCCAGCTCACTGACGCGCTCAAGGAGCTCACATCGAGCGACGGGGGTCACGGCGGTGGCGTGAAAGGCGTACTCTTCCGCGGGCGGCGCTACGACACGGGCAACAAGCTCGACTATCTCCGCACGCTTGTCCAGTTCGCTTGCCAGCGCGCCGACCTGGCGGATGAGTTCGTGCCGTGGCTGCGCAAGTACGTGGCAGAGCAACCATGAGATCCGTCGACGAGCACCTCGCGGGCATCCTCGCCGCTATCCGCCGGATCGCCCCGATCGAGCTTGGCCTGCTGGAGGCCGAAGGTGGCGTGCTCGCCGAGGACGTTACCGCATCACAGCCGCTGCCCTCGTTCGACAACTCGGCGATGGACGGCTACGCCGTCCGCTGTGCCGACGTCGCCGACGCGGCTGCCGGGCATCCCGTCACCCTCCCGGTGCTTGGCGAGGTAGTGGCGGGCGACACCGGGGCGTACGCGGTCACGCCGGGCACGGTCATGCGGGTAACGACAGGTGCGCAGCTTCCGGCCGGCGCCGACGCCATCGTGCCGGTGGAGTGGACCGACGGCGGGGAGGTGAAGGTTCAGGTACGCCAGGCCGCCCCGGACGGGCATGCGATCCGGCGCAGCGGCGAGGATCTTCGCGCGGGCGACCAGGTTCTGGCCGCTGGCACGATAATCGGGCCGATGCAAGTAGGGCTGCTCGCCGCCGCGGGGCGCGGAACCGTGCGGGTTCGCCCGCGGCCGCGCGTCGCCGTGCTGTCAACCGGCAACGAGCTCACCGAACCGGGCTCGCCGGTGATGCCGGGCCGGATTTGGGACTCCAACAGCTACATGCTGACCGCGGCGGCGCGCCAGGCCGGGGCTCTGGCGTACCGGCACGGCTCAGTGTCCGACGACCCGCGCGAGCTGATGACGGTGCTCGAAGACCAGCTGGTGCGCGCCGACCTTCTGATCACCAGCGGTGGTGTCAGTATGGGTGGCGTGCACGACGTGGTAAAGGAGGCCCTCAGCCGCCTTGGCACCGTGGAGTTCAGCAAGGTCGCGATGCAGCCGGGGATGCCACAGGGCTTCGGGATGATCGGCGAGGACCGGACGCCGATCTTCACCCTGCCCGGCAACCCGGTCAGCGCCTACGTATCGTTCCAGCTGTTCGTGCGGCCTGCCCTTCGCGCGCTTCAAGGCATAGATCCCGAGCGCCTGCGTGGTGCCCGCGCCGTCCTCACCGCCCCGCTTCGCTCCCCCGCCGGGAAGCGGTCATTCGCCCGTGCATTCCTTGAGGGCGCAAGGGTGACCCCACTTTCGGGGCAGGGCTCCCACCGGCTCGCGTCCCTGGCCCGCGCCAACGCGCTCATCGTGGTCCCCGAGCCGGTCGTGCAACTCGCCGAGGGCGAGGAAGTGGAGGTCATGTGCCTGCCGGGCGGCTGACCCACGTGGATGAGACCGGCGCGGCGCGCATGGTCGACGTGTCCGGTAAGGACGTGACCGTTCGCCAGGCGCGTGCGTCCGGGCAGGTGCGGCTGTCCCCTGCGGCGGTCGCGGCGCTGCGGGATGGCAGCGTCCCGAAGGGTGACGCGCTCGCCGTGGCGCGCATCGCCGGCATAACCGGAGCGAAGCGGACGCCGGACCTGGTTCCGCTGTGCCATCCGATCGCACTGCATGCCGTCACGGTTGATGTGGAAGTAATTGATTCGGGGGTGACAATCTCGGCGACCGCCCGCACCGCCGAACGGACGGGGGTGGAGATGGAGGCGCTGACCGCGGTCAGCGTGGCGGCGCTCGCGCTCGTGGATATGGTGAAGGCGATCGACCCGGAGGCGGTGATCTCCGACATTTGTGTGGAGGAAAAAACCGGCGGCAAGACCGGGCCCTGGCGGCGGTCCTCATGACTGGGGCGGTCCTCATGACGGGCGGGCGATCCGCATGACGGGCGCCGGTATTGGTCTGGTCACAAGCGCCGACCGAGAGCCGGCCGGTGTGATCAGGGCGCTTGCCATCACGGTCTCGAACCGGGCTTCGGCCGACGTATACGAGGATCGTTCTGGACCTTTGCTTGTCACGCTGCTGCGTGCGGCCGGCTGCACCGCGGTCGACGGCCCCGTCGTCGTGCCAGACGGCGATCCCGTGGAGGCGGCGCTTCGTGAGGCGGTCGCCGAAGGCTATGACGTGGTGGTGACAACAGGCGGCACCGGCCTCACGCCCACGGACCGAACGCCCGAGATGACCCGCCAGGTGCTCGACACCGAAATTCCGGGGATCGCGGAAGCGATACGCGCCGCGGGCGCTGATGCCGTGCCGACGGCCATCCTGTCCCGCGGCGTGGCCGGACTGGCCGGGCGCACGCTGCTGGTGAACCTGCCCGGCTCGTCCGGCGGGGTCCGCGACGGGATGGCGGTGCTCACCCCCGTCCTCGCGCACGCCGTCGACCAGATCCGCGGAGGCGATCATCCCCGGCCCGCCTGAACCGTTCGGCTCCTCCTGCGCAGCGCCGCCCCTCACCACCACCTCCCGCGACCGCGCGGCACCGCTGCCCGTCCTGCCCGTGGCGCCGCTGCTCGCCCGACGTGTGGCGCCCCTGCTCGCCCGACGTGTGGCGCCGCTGCTCGCGGCCAGGCAATGATTGGGGCGTGGTACGCATGCGCGGGTGGCCGGCCACGCTCGTCGAGCCGAAGCTGCTCGACATGCCGGTTGCGCTGCGCCCGGTCCGCGTCCGTGACGCCCCCGCCTGGCGCGAGACCAGGCTGCGCAACAGCGCCTGGCTGCGGCCGTGGGAGCCAACGAATCCGGAGACCCCCCTGTATAGTTCGGGCCTCGGGCCGTATGTCGCGATGGCCCGCTCGATGCGGCGCGAGGCGCGCCAGGGCATCGCGATGCCCTGGGCCATAACCTACGGCGGGCGGTTCGCGGGCCAGCTCACCGTGGGCAGCATCCAGTGGGGTTCGGCTCGGTGTGGGCAGGTCGGTTACTGGATTGACCAGATCTGCGCTGGCCGGGGCGTCACCCCGACCGCGCTCGCGATGGCTGTCGATCATTGCTTCTTCGCCGTTGGCCTGCACCGGATCGAGGCCAACATCCGGCCGGAGAATCATGCGAGCCGACGGGTCGTGGAGAAACTCGGGTTCCGCGACGAGGGCCTCCGCCGCCGCCATCTGCACATCGACGGCGCCTGGCGCGACCACGTGTGTTACGCGGTGACGATCGAGGACGCACCTGGCGGCCTGCTACCCCGCTGGCGCAGCGCACGTTCGGTGCCGCGCGCCTGATCCTGCGATCCTGCGCCCGCAGCTCATGCCATGCCGGCTGATCCTGCGCTCCCGGACCTGCGCCTAAGCAACGCCGCCGATCTCACGACACACCGGGCCGAATGCTCGTCAACGCGTGCGCCGCCCTTTAACTTGCGTCACGTGGGCATGCTCCAGGCGAGCGTCAGGTCGGCATGCTCGCGGGGACAGAACACGCCCGGCATCGGCACGCACGCGAGGAGGACCGTTGAGCGGCACGATCCTCTACCTCGCCATCGTCGCCATCTGGGCCGGGGTGCTCGTGCCCCGCTGGCTCCGTCGCGATCCACATCGCGACTCCCGGGCGCGGCGTGCGAGCATGGCTGAATCATTGGCCCTGTCTGATGTCCCAGGTGCTTCCGATGCGCTGGCAGACGACATCCTGGACGCCGAGGTTGCGCGGGAAGGCTCCGCCGTCCGGCCTCGCGGAGGCGCTCAGGGCGGACGGGTGCCCAGTAGCGCCGCGCGGCGTCCCGGGAGTGTCGTGACCGCTCGGCGACGGCTGTTGGGCATGCTGCTCGTTCTTGAAGTCACCGCGGCGGCGGTCGCGGCTGTCGGCGCTGCCGCGTGGTGGGTCGTGGCGCCACCGACCGGGATGCTTGCGGTCTTCCTGACCCTGCTGCGCGAAGCCGCGCGCGCCGACGCGGAACTAACGCAGGCGCGCACCCTGCGCGCCCAGTCGAGCAGCCCGACATCCGCCGCGTCGGCAGCGTCCGCGTCCTCCGCGTCCACGTCCTCCGCGTCCGCGCCGAGAAGGCGAAGCGCGATGGGCGCCACCGTAGCCGCTGTTGCCGCCGCTGTCGGTTCTGGCCAGGCGAAGGTCGTCGACATCACCGAGCGAGTCAGCGAGGAGCCCTACGACCAGTACGCCGATGCCAAGTTGCGCGCGGTCGGCGACTGAGCCAGAGGTCCCCCGGTTTAACAGCCAGGCTGTTTCAGGTGCTTCGCTTGTTCAGGAGCCCCGCTCGTTCAGCAGCCCCGCCAGCCGTGATGCCGCGCCGGGAGGCGCGGGATCGAGTTCAATCAGCTTGTTCCGGCTCCGCTCTCCGCTGACCAGTCGGACATGCTGCCGCGACATCCCGAACGCCTTGGCGACAGCCTGCCGCACCGCCTCGTTCGCCTTCCCCTCGACGGCCGCGGCCGTCACACTCACCCGGAGTGCGGGCGCCGGATCAGCGTCCCACCGGCCGCCCACCGCGTCCCGCCGCGCGCCAGGCTTAACGCGCACCGCAAACCGGAAGGCCCCATCCGCGCTCATGGCGTCGCCCGCCGCTCACCACCTACCCAGATTCCCACCTAGCGGTCTGCCCAGATCCCACCGCAGAATGCACCTTCCCGGCACCGCCTGCCGAGCTTCCCACCGCGCCGCGCCTTCCTGCCTCGCCTTGCACCTTCGCACCTCGTCGCCCGACAATTTGACCACCCAATTCGCGCACGTCCGCTGCCCGCCAACGCCCGCCCCACGCCGGTCCTCGCCCCGACGCCACCACCGCTCACGCGCATGATATGCGCGAGAACGGCCACCAGTTTGCTACGCTGACTGGCGTTCTTGGGGCTGTAGCGCAGTCCGGTAGCGCACCTCGTTCGCATCGAGGGGGTCAGGGGTTCAAATCCCCTCAGCTCCACGCAAAATCGCAGGTCAGAGGCATGATCGCCAGCCTCTATGATTAACGTAGAGATCATTTGACCGTCGCTCGACCGTCGCCCTGAGCACGAGCGACCGGCACGCATCGGCCTCAGGAGTTCCAAGATGACATCGTCTGCGGCAGGGTTCCGCAGTCTTTTGAACCTCTGCTGAGGTCCAGCCGAACCTTTTTCGCTGTTGTTCACGCGATCGCCTGGGTGTAGCGGCGTTAGTCGTTGCGGGATCCGCGGGTTGAGGTTGGCGATGGCTCTCCAGCTGGAAGCGCTCGATCCGCAAGCCCATCCCGAGTGGGCCGAGGCGATCGACTACTACGTGCAGGCC
>WNGA01027369.1_pt1 | contig 12275 bp, 13 predicted proteins | sample 5400061 | NCBI WGS metagenome assembly WNGA01 (sample SAMN13153366, study PRJNA577476) | soil metagenome | isolation source: 100 cm soil or saprolite under grassland replicate 2 | place: USA:California | collected 2016-06-15
GTGTCGGGGTCTCCGTGGGTGTCGGGGTCTCCGTGGGTGTCGGGGTCTCCGTGGGTGTCGGGGTCTCCGTGGGTGTCGGGGTCTCCGTGGGTCCCGGATCGGGTGCTCCGTTGTCGCCGGGTGACGGCTGGACGGTCGGCCCAGCGGGCGGACCTCCCAGGGGACTCGAGGCGTCGCCCTGGCCCTGCGGCGAGGAGCCGGGAGACTGCGAAGGGGTCGGGGACGGGCTGGTCGCGGGCTTCGGCGGCGGCGGGCCGCCCCCCTTCGGGTTCGACGCGGACCCCGTCCCGGGGGACGCGACACCGGTGCTGCCGTCGCCGGGGACCGGCGCGGAGACCTGGAACGAGAGCAGCCCCACGCCGGGCAGCAGGAACAGGCTCAGCGTCACGAGCACGCTGAGCGCCCCCGCGAGCATCCGGGCACGAGTGCGATCACTGGTCACTGCCCTATCACTCTCGGCATGGGAATACGGTGACTTGAGGCCTAGGCCACTCAAGTTTCCGAACGAGACTTCCGATGCAGACGCCGTGACCTTTCGGGCTCGCCTGACCCTGTTCTTCCTGGGGATCGTGGCGGCGCCGCTGATCGGGGGGGCCGTCCTGGCCGGCAACCTGTCCAGGGCCCAGGCGGTTCGCGACGCCGACGCCCGGCTCCAGGTGGCCGCGCTGAGCGCGACCAACGCCCTCCAGCAGGAGCGGCTCGTCATCCCACGCGACCTTTCGTCGGCCGTGGCCCTCCAGGCCCTCCGCGCCCCGACGTCCGCCGGGCTCGACGCGATTCGCCGGTCCGCACGCCTGGACTACCTGGCGGTGGTCCGCGACGGCCGGGTGGTGGCGTCCTCGATCGAGGTCTCCCCCGGGCTCCCGACTGACGCGGCCGCGATCGAGGCCGGCGTGCTCCGTCCGGTCGCCGCGGAGCGCCGTGTGGCCATCCGGGGCAGGAACGTCACCGTCCTGGGCGGGCGGGTGTGGCGGCCGGGCCTGGCCTCGACGCTCGACGTCCGGGCCGTCCTCGTGCTGGACGGCCATCCGGTCGGCGGAGTGCCCGGGTCGTTCTCGCCGTCCCTCCGGCCGGTCACGGCCGACGGGGATCGAGTGGTCTGCATGTGCCGGAACGGTGGGGAAGCATCCGGCCTGGTCCTGTTCACACCGGCGCACGCGGAGGGGCTGGGCCGGTGGTTCCGGTGGCCGGCGGTCGCCCTGCTCGCGGTGGGGCTCGTGGTCCTGGTCTCGATCGCCTACGGCCTGGCCTGGCTCCTGGCCCGTCCCCTGAGCCGTCTGGCCCAGGAGGCCGAGGCCGTGGCCCGGGGAGAGCCCGACGCGGCGCCGGCGGTGGACCCCGCCGCGGGGCGCGAGTTCGGCCAGGTCGAACGAACCCTCCGGAGCGTCTCCGCGGAGCTCACCGGATCGCGGGGCGAGCTGGCGCAGGCCCGGGGCCGCCTGGTCGCCTCCGAGCGCCTGACGCTCGTCGACCCCCTGACCGGGGCGTGGAACCGCCGGTACCTCGACCAGGCCCTCCGCGAGCAGGTCAAGCGGTTCCAGAGATACGGCAGCCCGTTCGCGATCCTCATGATCGACTGCGACCACTTCAAGCGGGTCAACGACCAGCACGGCCACGCCGCCGGCGACGCGGTCCTGGTCGGCGTGGCCCGAACCATCGGTCGTTCGATCCGCTCCGACATCGACGTCCTGGCGCGGTTCGGGGGGGAGGAGTTCGTGGCGGTACTCCCCGAGACCGACGCCGAGGGCGCGGTCGCCGCCGCGGAGAAGATCCGAAAGCTGGTTGCCGGGACCCCGCTGGAACACGAGGGCGCCACCATCGCGATCACCGTGAGCATCGGCGTCACGGCCTGCCCCACGGACGGCCGGGAGCCCGAGCGGCTCCTGGCCACCGCCGACTCCGCCCTGTACCGGGCCAAGCACGCCGGGCGGAACCGGACGGTCTCCGCCTCCCCGCCGGCCTCCACGCCCCGCGAAGCCTGACGTGAGCCCGGAGCTTCCGGTTACAGCCTGAGCGGCCGGGTGGGGGCCATGACGGCCTGGGGGTCGTCCCGCCAGATCTCGGGCTGGACGTCGATGTAGAGCTCGATCTCGTTGCCATCGGGGTCGGCGATGTACAGGCTGTGGGTGACCGTGTGGTCCGCCGAGCCGCGCACGTCGGCCCCGGCGTTCACCAGTGTCTCCAGAGCCTCCCGGAGCTCCTCGTCGGTGGTCCCCACCTTGAGCCCGAAGTGGTACATGCCCGCACGGCGGCCGGCCGGGATCGGTGCGGCGTCGGGCCCCACCTCGATCAGCAGCAGCTCGTGGTGGGTCCGGCCGCTCGAGTACATGGCCATCTGGCCCGGCGCGGCGGCGATCTCCCGCCATCCCAGCACGTCGCGGTAGAACCCCCGCGACACCTCCAGGTCCCGCACGTACAGCACGATGTGCCCGAGCTCCTTGACCTCCATGGCCCTCGTCCTCCTCGCTGCCGTCCGCACTCCCCAACCATCCGGCGTCCCCTCCGATTCCCCGGGCCAAACACCTCCCGGGTGCCCCGGACGTAGGATTCGCCCGGCAGGCGGCCCGGGCGGCGCCGTCCGGGGTTCGGGAGGTGTCATGGTGGCTTCGGTTCCTCGTTCCAGGCGGCAGATCCGCCGGCGCCACGCGGCCCTGTTGGCGGGCGTGGCGTTGCTCGTGTCGGCAACGATCACGGTCCCCGCGTCCGCGGCGCGGAACGGCGCACGTCACCGGATCACCACGCCGAGCGTGACGTACTTCTCGCTGACGAAGAAGATCCGCGACCCGTTCTGGATCACCGCCGGGCCCGACGGCAACATGTGGTTCACCAACCCGAACGGCGACACCATCGGACGGATCACGCCGAGGGGCGTGGTCACGGAGTTCCAGCTGGCCAAGGACACGCATCCCCAGACCATCACCGCGGGGGCCGACGGCAATCTGTGGTTCACGATGCGAGTCCAGGACAAGATCGGCGTCATGGACGTCCGGGGCCACCTGCTGCACCAGTACGCGACGAACCTGCCGGACGCCGAGCCGTACAGCATCGCGCCGTCCCCCGACGGGGTCGTCTGGTACACGGACTCCTCCACCAGCAGCGAGGACGTGCTGGACAAGGTGGAACGGATGACGCTCGACGGGAACACCGTCGAGGACTTCGACCTGGCGCAGTGCGCCTGCGGCCCCATCGGCGCCGCGTACGGCCCCGACGGGAACATGTGGTTCACCGAGGAGCTCGGGGCCACGCCGGAGATGAACGGCTCGGCGTTCGGGACCGTGGACCGGGTCTCGCTGGACGGCAAGACGATCGACCGGTTCGCCCCCTCGGTGGAGCATGCAACGCTGCCCCAGTTCCTCACGCCGGGGCCGGACGGCAACGTCTGGTTCACCGAGGTGAGCGGCGAGCAGCACTCGATCGGCCGGGTCACGCCGGCGGGTGACATCACTGAATTCAAGGTCGCGGAGACGAATGCGTCCACGAACGGGATCGCCGCCGGGGCCGACGGCGACATCTGGTTCACCGAGGCCGGGTTCGGCGGCAGCGACGTGTGGCGGGTCCATCCGGACGGGTCGTTCGTGGGGACGGCGATCCCGGTGCACCCGACACCGGTCGGCCTGGCGGTCGGTCCGGACGGGAACCTCTGGTTCGCCTCCCGACTGGACGGCGAGATCGGCCGGATCGGCGCCGCCCCGGCGGCACGAGGGTTCGTCCTCGAGATCGCCTCGGGGTTCGCTCCGGCCCTGCGGACGGTGAGCCTGGGACGGCTGGTCCAGTGGGTCATGGAGGCGCCCGGGACGCACCGCGTGCGCGACGCCACCGGCATGGGGCTGTACGACTCCGGCCCGGTGGACCCGGTCTCGTTCGCCACGTTCCGCTTCCCCGCGGCCGGGCGGTATCCCTACGCGGACGGCCCCGGGCATCGCCGGGGGGCCGTCGCGGTGGGGATGGACGGGCCAGCCACGGCGGACCTCGGCTCGCCGGCCCACCTGCGGTGGGCCACCGCCGGTGCCCCGGACGGGATGGTGTTCGACGTCCAGGTCCAGCGGCCCGGGAGCGACCGCTTCACGGCGTTCCGAACGGCCACCCCGAGCCACGGGACGACGTTCACGCCGGCCCTGGCGGGGTCGTGGCGGTTCCGGGCCCGGATGCACCCGTCCGGCCAGCCGGGAACGGGGTACTCGCCGGTGCGTGTGGTCCACGTGGGCTGAGCCGTTGGCCCCCCGGAATCGCGTTCGGGCCGCCGCCTTCGCGGTGGCGCTGGCGGCGTCCGCTGCCGGGTCCGTGCCGAACGATGCGGCCGCCACGACCGGAGCCCGCGAGTTCCGCGCGCCGACCAGCGCGCTCGTGCACACGGGCCGGTCGCTGCTGCGCGCGACGTCCCGCCGCCCCGTCGCGGTGGTGGTGAAGCTCGACGCGGACCCGGTGGCGCTGTACTCGGGGGGCGTGCCCGGGCTTGCCCCGACCAGCCCGTCGGTGACCGGCCGGCGCATCGGCCCCACCCGGTCCGGACCTGGTGCGCCGGCGGAGGCGGCCGCCGTGCGCGCCTACGTCGGCTACCTCGCCGGCCTCGAGCGGCGGGTGATGGGCCGGATCCGCGACCTCGCGCCGTCCGCGCGGGTGCTGGCCCGGTACCGGTTCGCCTACGGCGGCCTGGCGCTGTGGCTGCCGGCGAACCGCGCGGCGGCCCTCCTCCGGGTCCCCGGGGTGGTGGCCGTGCAGCGGGCCACCCTGGAGCATCCGCTCACCGACGTCACGCCGGGGTTCCTCGACGCCTCCGACCTGTGGCCCTCGCTCGGCGGCGCCCATACGTACCCGTGCCTGTTCGGCGACGGAACCCACCCGGTGCTCGGGCCGGCGTTCACGTGCACCCACAAGCTGGTCGGGGCCTCCGCGTTCACGGCCACGTACCTGGCGGAGTTCGGGGCGCTGGCCGGGGAGTTCTGCCGGCCCCAGGCCGGGACGTGCTCGGCTCGCGACGCCGACGGACACGGGACCCACACGGCCTCCACGGCCGCGGGCGACCACGACGTGGCCGCCTCCATCTTCGGGGTCTCCCGGGGGCAGGTCAGCGGGATGGCGCCGGGGGCCTCGATCATCGCCTACCGGGCCTGCCTGTCGGAGGGGTGCACGGGCCCGGACCTGCTGGCCGCGGTGGACCGGGCCATCCAGGACGGCGTGGACGTCATCAACTACTCGATCTCGGGCGGCACCTGGTACGAGGATCCCGTGGAGCTGGGGTTCCTGTCGGCGTACGGGGCGGACGTCGTGGTGAACGCGGCGGCGGGGAACGCGGGGCCGGCCGCCGGCACCATGAACCACGTGGCCCCGTGGACCGTGACGGTCGGGGCGAGCACCTCGCCTCGGCAGTTCGCCACCTCGGTCCACCTGGCGGCCGGCGGCGACTCGCTCGACGTCACCGGGGTCAGCGTGACCGCGGGGATCGCATCACCCGCCCCGGTGGTCCTGGCCCAGGACGTGCCGGGATCCGACGGCCCGTTCTGCGGCGCCGACCTCCCGGCCGGCTCGGCCACCGGCAGCGTGGTGGTGTGCCGCCGCGGAGGCGACGTCGCGCGGGTGGACAAGGGCTATCACGTCCTGCAGGGCGGGGCCGCCGGGATGCTCCTCACGAACGCCGCGGTGCAGGACGTGGAGACCGACAACCACTGGCTCCCCGCCGTCCACCTGGACCTCCCCGCGGCGGAACAGCTGCTGGCCTTCCTCGCCGCCCAACCCGGCGGTGTCACCGCGACGTGGCCGCCGGGCCAGGCCACGGCGGCGCAACCCGACGTGCTGGCGGCCTTCTCCTCCCGAGGTCCGGCCGGGAGCTTCGTGAAGCCGGACGTGGTGGCGCCGGGCGTCCAGATCCTGGCGGGGAAGTCGCCGGAGCCGGTGGAGACGTTCGGCGGACCGCCGGGCGAGCTGTTCCAGGCCATCGCCGGCACGTCCATGGCCGCACCCCACTCGGCCGGCGTGTCCGCGCTGCTCCGGGCGGCCCACCCGGCCTGGACCGCGGGCCAGATCCCTGAACCTCCCGAGCGTCGACGCGCCGGCCGTCCCGGGGACCGTCACGACCACCCGGACCGCGACGAACGTCACCGGGGCGGAGCAGGCCTTTCACGTGGAGGTCGCGGGACCGTCCGGCGCCGCCATCGACGTGACGCCCGCCACCTTCACCGTGCCGACCGGGGGTTCGGAGGAGCTCACGATCACCATCGACGGCAGCGCGCTCCCCGCCGGGCAGTACTTCGGGTCGATCGAGCTGGTCGCCGACGGCCCGAGCTCCACCGACGTCCGTCTCCCGGTGGCGTTCGGCATCCACCAGGGCGTGGTGACGCTGGCCACGTCGTGCGCGGCCACCGACCTCGCCGCCGGCGCCACCACGACCTGCTCCGTCACCGTGTCGAACACCGCGGGAGGGTCCACCACGTACGACCTGGCCCTCCACGCGGACACCGCGGCGGCGAACCTGGCCGTGGTGGACCCCGGCCCGCCGGCGGTCCCCGACGGGAACGGGTTCACCGCGACGGATACGCTGCAGCCGTCCACCGCGCCGCTCATCACGGAGCTCCGGAGCGGTGGGCCGGCGTTCGTGGACCTCCGGGCTCGTGGGGTCGCGCCGCTGACCGGCGTGGGCGACGAGTCGGTGGTGAACATCGCCACCGGGTCCTCCCACTTCCTGTTCGGCGGGTCGAGCTACCACACGATCGGGATGACATCGAACGGTTACGCGGTCATCGGGGGCGCCGACCGTGGTGACGTCTCCTTCACGCCCCAGGCCCTGCCCGACCCGATGCGTCCGAACAACGTCCTGGCGCCGTACTGGACGGACCTCAACCCCGCGGCCGGCGGGAAGCTGTACGCGAGCCGGGTACGCGTCGGGGACGCCCGGTACCTGGTGCTGGAATGGCGGCGGGTCCGCGTGTACCACTCCACCGACGTCGAGACCTTCGAGATCTGGATCCGCCTGGGGAGGACCCAGCGGGTGTCGTTCGCCTACGGGACGGTCACCGGGGCCGCGACGCCCTCCGGCCTGGTGGTGGGGGCGGAGAACTCCGACGGCACCAGCGCCGCCACGCTGGGCGCTCTGCCCACCTCAGGCGCCCGGTACGTGGTGCGGACCTCCGGCCCGCGGCCCGGGGAGACGGAGTCCATCCGCTACTCACTGACGGCCGGCGTCCCCGGCGACTACACGGTCACCGCCGTGATGCACTCGCCGCTGGTCCCGGGCCAGACCGTGGTCAAGGTCCCGGTCCACGTGCATGCCTGACGCGCCGGCGACGCCCCATCCCGGGATCAGGTGACCACGGCGACGTTGAACATCGGCGTCCGGAGGGCGCCCATCAGGCGGATCCACAGGGTGACGTACATCTCCATGCCACGGGCGGCGGTGAGATCGCCGAGGTCGATGACGTGCTTCCAGCCGAACCCGTCGCGGAGGAGCCCGGTGACCTTCTCCTTCGCGGCGGCGTCGTTGCCGGCGACGAACGCAGCGTGCTCGTCGCCGGCCAGCAGGCCCGGGTTCACCATGACGGCGGCCGTCACCATGTTGAGCGACTTCACCACTCGCGCGGCCGGGAACTCGCGCTGGATCCCCTCGGCCACGGAGTCGTCGTTGCACACCGACAGCCTGGGCGGGAATCCGACCGAGTGATCCAGCGGGTTCGACACGTCGAGGACGACGGTCCCGTCCAGGTTCCCGGCCCCGGCCTGCCGCAGCGCCTCGAGCGAGCCCTGGCCGGCGGTGGCGTTGATCACGAGCTCCGCGCCGGCCGCCGCGGCGGCGAACGTGGCCAGGCGAACGTCGGGTGTCCGCCCCAGCCACTGCGACAGCGTGCCGGTCCCGTCGCGGGCCTCATCCGTGCTGGCCATGGCCCGCTCCACGTCCCGAGTTCCCATCGTGGCCTCGTGCCCCAACTCCGCAAGCCTCCCGGCGTGCGCCCGCCCCACCATTCCCGTCCCCAGCACCGCGATCCGCATGTCTCCTCCTCCGCGCCGATGTTCGCCGCCCCGATCATGCCTGGTTCACGGGGCCGTTGACCCGGGTACGTCGTCCAGATGATGTCCGCGATCCGGCGGAGGTTCCACGGCAGCGAGGGGGCGGCGTGAGCCCGGCCGAACGCCCGCCGGGCCGGGCGAGGCCGAAGGCGCTGGTGACGGGGGCGCCGGCCGACCTGGACGCGCGCGATCCCGAATTCATCAAGTCCCAGATGCCGCTGGCCTGGCTCCTGGCCACGCTGTACTTCCGGGCGGAGGTCCGGGGGCTGGAGCGGGTCCCGGAAGACCGGCCGGTGCTGTTCGTCGGCAACCACTCGGGCGGGAACATGACCCCGGACAGCTTCGTGTTCGGGCTGGCCTTCGGGACGTACTTCGGGGTCGAGCGCCCCATGTACTCGCTGGCCCACGCCCTGGTCACGTCGTGGCCGGTGATCGGGAAGATCGGGAAGAAGTTCGGGATCATCACCGCCGGGCACGAGGCGGCCACCGCGGCGCTGAAGTCCGGGGCCTGCGTGCTGGTGTACCCGGGCGGCGACGTCGAGACCCACCGGCCCTGGACGGCCCGCCACGAGATCCGGTTCTCCGGACGCAAGGGGTTCGTCCGCCTGGCCCGGGACGCCGGCGTGCCGATCGTGCCGGTGGTGTCCTCCGGCGGGCAGCAGACGTACCTCCCGCTCACCGACGGCGCGAAGCTGGCCAAGGCCCTGCGCCTGGACAAGCTGGCGAGGCTCAAGGTGGTCCCGATCTCGCTCGCTCTCCCCTGGGGGCTGAACATCGGAGACTTCCTGGGACACATCCCGTTCCCGGTGAAGATCCGCCAGGAGGTCCTGCCCCCCATCGACGTGGCCGAGATGTTCGGCGACGACGACGACCGCGCGTACGACTACGTCACGACCCGGATGCAGGAGACGTTGACGGCGCTGGCCGCCGAGCGCGTCCTGCCGTTGCAATGAGGGGGCCGGTGTGGTCAGCCTGAGCCGCCGGGTGATCGTGGACCGGACCCCGGCCGAGGTGTTCGGGCTGGTGTCGGATCCCACGCGGGCCCGGGAGTTCTTCGTGGGCCTGACCCGGTGGGAGCCTCGTTCGAAGAAGCGCGGGGGCGTGGGGACGCGCTACCGCGTCCTGACCCGAGTGGGCTCGATCGAGGCCGGCGGGACCCTCGCCGTCACCGAGTGGAAACCGAGCGAGATTCTGGCCTGGGAGTCCGAGGACGGGATCGATCAGCAGGGCCGGTGGCGGCTCCGGGAAGCCTCCGGGGGCGGGACCGAGCTGACCCTGGAGATCGAGTTCGGCCTCACCGGCCCCGGCGCATGGCTGGCCGAGCGCCTCGCCGCCCGCGTGGTCGGGAGGAACATGACCGCCACCCTCCTCGCGGTCCGCAGGATCCTGGAGTTCAAACGGCCGCCGGGTCGCGCCTCGGCTCCCGGCTGATCCCGGATCAGTCCAGGTTCCGGACGGCCTCGGCCCCCATCTCGAAGTAGCGCAGCAGCGCTTCCGCGACGTTCGGCGGCGGATCCAGGGACTCCATGGCCGCCCGCATGTGCACCAGCCACCGGTCCCGCTGGGCCGGGCCGATCGGGAACTCCGCGTGGCGCATCCGGAGGCGGGGGTGGCCCCGCAGCGCCGAGTAGCCGGCGGGCCCGCCCCAGTACTCCGCCAGGAACAGCGCGAGCTTCCGCCGGGCGAACGACAGGTCCTCCGGCGTGGGATAGACGCCGCGGACCACCGGGTCGGCCTCGACCCCGTCGTAGAACCGGTCCACCAGGACCTCGAAGAACGGGAGTCCCCCGACCTCGTCGTACAGCGTCGCCTGATCGGTCACGATCCCGAGTGTACGGAGTGGGACGCCGTGAACGGCAGGCGCACCAACGCGTCCTCCAGCTCCTCGCGGGTCTCGGCGCGCTCGACGACCTCCGCACTGTCCACGGTGTACGCGTCGTCGCGCCACTTCCCCTCTACGCGGTGAGCGTGCCGAAGCCCTGCTCCTGGAACGCCTGCTTCACCCCGGGGACGGCGTCCTCGAAGGAGAGCTCGAGCTCGATGGCCCTTCCATACTTCACGTCGCATCCACCCCCATCCGCGTCGCGCCCTCGCCGGTCACCGCGACGACCCCCCGACGGGGCTCTCCACGGCTCCCCGAACCAGGTCCAGGAGCACCTCCCCGGGCACGGCTCCTTCGACCTCGACGGTCTCGTTGATCACGGTCTTCGGCACACCCATGACGCCGTAGCGCTGCACCAGCTCGGGGAACTCCGATGCTTCGATCCCGTCGGCCCGGACCCGGTCCGAGGCCATGGCCATCTGGTGGGCGAGGTACACGGCCCTCGGGCAGTACGGACAGGTCGGGGTGACGAACACCTTGATGTGTACGTCCTCTGGGAGTGCCGCCAGGGCGTCCCGGGCCGGCTCCGACAGATCGGGGGCTCCGGAGGACATCGCGATCAGGTCGGACACGAGCGTGGCGAACTCGTACCCGGCGGGGATGCCATAGAAGCGGATCCCCACGTCCTTCCGGTCGGGGCCCAGCAGGACGAGGGCCGGGATCCGTTCGATCCCGAAGTCGGCCGCGGCGGTGTCGCCGGCCGCCAGGAAGTCGTGGGCCTCGAGGCGGATCAGGTCGGAGGCTCCGGCGAGCTCCTCGGCGAGCTCCCGGGTCTCCCGGCACAGGTCACATTCCAGGCCGGGGGGACCGAGCGGGCCCTGCTCCTGGGTGAACACGATGATGGTCACCTCGCCCTGGAGGTCCTCGAAGCGATCGGCCAGCTCCCGTCGATCGCGTTCGGATAACAGGGTCATGGTCCCTCTCCTCTCCTCGTTCGAACCGCGCCTTCTTCGGCCCACGTTGCATGGATGCAGGAGGGAGCGAAACGGTGCGCGGGGCTACCCCGGGCCGGATCGCCCGGGGGGCGGCGTCGGTGGCGGCTTCCTCCGGGCCGCCGACCCGGACCGTTCGAAGCGGGCGCGCCCGGCCCGGGCACGTGATCCCCCAGCCGCCTCCTCAGGTCCTCTCGCAGCAGCGACCTGGCCCGGTGGAGGATCGAACGGACCGCCCCGACGGTGCTGCCGGTGAGCCCGGCGATCTCCTCGGCCGGCAGGCCTTGTCCGTCCTTGAGCAACACGACCGTGCGGTAGTGGGCGGGCAAAGCCTCCAGAGACCCCAGGACGGCGGCCCGGCGTTCCGCTTCGAGCGCCGCCCCCTCGGGGTCGAGTTCGCCGGAGCGGAGCTGCAGCCTCTCACCGCCCGCCGCACCCTCCAGCAGGAGGTCCAGGGAGAGCGGCGCCTTGCGGCGGCGGATCATCAGGCATTCGTTCGTGGCCACCCGGTGGAGCCAGGTCCGCAGGCTGGCCTCGGCCCGGAACCCGTCCAGGTGCTGGACGGCCTTCATCAGGGCCGTCTGGGCCACGTCCTCCGCGTCCTGGGTGTGCCGGCACAGATGCCTGGACAACCGGTCCAGGTCGTCCCGGTAGGCCCACACGGCTTCCGGCCCGGGCATCGTCTCCATGTCAACACGTGAACGCCTTCGGAGCCGTGCTCCATGCCCTTGGGATGGGGCCGGGCGGCCCTCCTTCGGCGGGACCTTCGGCTGGAGGCCTACCCTCGAGCGCACGCGGCCCGGAGCGCCGGGTCGCCCATCTCCCATTGGGCCTGGCCCAACGGAGCGAAATCGCCGGTGCGGGGATCCTGCCGGTAGCCGACCGGAGGATCCTGGCCGCCAGCGATGACGCTCACGGCATCGAGCAGCGCGTCGATGTCCTCCAGCGTGGTGGCGAGCGACGCGCTGGCCCGGACGGCGCCGGGCACCTCACGCCGGTCTCCTCGGAGAACGGCCTCGCGGTGGGTGAGGATCTGATCCCGACCCAGCCCGAGCAGGCGGTACAGGTACGGATGCGCGCAGAAGCATCCGTGGCGGGTTGCGATGCCGAACTCGGCCGAGAGCCGAGCGGCGACCAGGGCGTGATGCTGGCCCTCCACCACGAAGGACGCCAGGGCGAGGGTGGGCTCGTCGAGCGGCGGGCCCAGCAGGCGCACCCCGGGGATGCCGGCAAGCCCTCGCCGAAGGCGCTCCGCAAGCGACCCCTCGTGCGCGGAGATGAGCGGCCACCCGATGGCCCGCAACTCGTCGATGGCGGCGTGCAGCGCCACCGCTCCCACCACGTTCGGCGAGCCCGCTTCCTCTCGCTCCGGCGGCGACGTCCACAGCACCTCGTCCAGGTCGACCGCCTCGACCGCGCCACCGCCGGCCAGGAACGGATCGCCTTCGGTGAATGCCGCTCTGGGG
>WNGA01023815.1_pt1 | contig 12274 bp, 10 predicted proteins | sample 5400061 | NCBI WGS metagenome assembly WNGA01 (sample SAMN13153366, study PRJNA577476) | soil metagenome | isolation source: 100 cm soil or saprolite under grassland replicate 2 | place: USA:California | collected 2016-06-15
GTCTTTTGTGCTGTCCCCCTACCTCACGATCTTCGTGAGCGGCTGATGGCCCATGTCAACCATGTCCGCGATTCAGTGCCTGACGGTCGTGCAAGCTGGAGCCGCGTCGACAGCATTCATCTGACGCTGAAGTTTCTCGGCGACCTATCACCAGGGAAAGTCGAAAAGCTTTCCGAAGCTGCATCTCGTTCCGCAAGAGAATTCGCACCGTTTCAGATCGTGGTTGAACAAACCGGGGCCTTTCCGAAACAGGGCCAGCCTCGTGTCTTATGGATTGGAATTAATGATTTCTCGGGCAAGCTTGGCGACTTGCACGCGCGGCTTGAAGACGAGTCTGCGAATGAAGGTTTTGCCAGGGACGATCGTCCTTTTCATCCGCATCTTACCGTTGCTCGGTTGCGGCAGCCGCGACATGCGCGAACACTCGTCGCTGCGCACAAAGAGTTGGTCTTTGATGCTACGGAAATCGCGGTTTCAGAATTGTTAGTAATTAGAAGTGAGCTGGGCAACGAGGGATCGAAGTATACCGTGATTTCGCGACACGCACTGAACTCAGCCGACGAAGTTTAGGAATCTTTGTTCAGCTGTGAGGTGTGCAAAGTTTTCCAGTACTCTCCGCATGAACACTAACTAATCAGCGGGAGCAAGCCCGCCTTCCCGACCTGGAGACTGCTAACCAGGTTGGCGAGCTCATCCTTGAAAGCCTTTCAATCCAGAACTTCGATTCAATTCTGATTAGCCCATGGTTAGGAAGGTGGGCTTGCCCCCCCTGCTTGGCCAGGACTCATATCGATAAATTGTTCCTTGCTTCTCAGCCTATCTGGGCAACTCCCGTGGTCTCGGCGGCGCCGGCGGCTCCTTTTCGCCACTCTTGTCACCCGTCTGCGAGAGCACTTCCTTTATTGCTCCCACGCTCGAGAGCATCGCCGAAGTTTCCACGGGCATAAAAATCACTTTGGAATTATTGGTGCGCGTCATGTCGCGCAAGCTCTCGATGTAGCGGGTCGTGATGAGATACTGAGCCGGGTTGCCGTGCTCATGCATGGCCTCGGCGACCCGTGCGATTGCCTGAGCTTCACCTTCGGCGTTGCGCTGTCGCGCCTGCGCCGCACCCTCGGCAGCCAGAATGGCCGATTGCTTTTCGCCCTCCGCACGAGTTACTGCCGCTTGCTTCTCACCTTCTGCCCGTGTGATCGCCGCCTGCCGGTCGCCTTCCGCCTGCAGCACCAGCGCGCGGCGATTGCGCTCAGCAGTCATTTGTTTCTCCATCGTGATGCGTACGTCCTCAGGCGGATTAATATTCTTGACGTCAACGCGCGTAACTTTCACGCCCCACTTGTCCGTCGCTTCGTCAAGAATTATTCGCAGCTTCGCGTTGATCTGATCGCGCTGAGACAGGGTGTGATCCAGATCCATATCACCCATCACCGCACGCATGCCGGTAATCGTCAATTGCACAATTCCGCCAACCAGGTCGTTCATCTCGTAGACCGCTTTGACGGGATCTGTGATTTGCCAGTAGACCACCGAGTCGACGTGTATGGTCACGTTGTCGCGCGTGATGACGGGCTGCGGCGGCAGGTCTATGTATTGTTCGCGCAGATCGATGGAGGTTATGCCGCCATAAAACCAAAGAAAAAAAGGGCAAGAAGTGTAGTAAGAGGCTCCATAATCAACTCCTCAAATAAATTTCGTCGTTCCCTAAGTTTCAGCGAGCTCGGCGAGAAACTATATCGGATTGCTAACTGTCCGACAAACTTCAGCTTTCCAACCCGAAGAGTTCGAGCGAAAGTAGCCGGTGCGTCGCAGCGTAGCGTAGACCACCGGAAAGCATGCAGTAGTTCATTTGCATCCCGACGGGATGCTCCGCTAATTTCTTGCACTCCGTGCCGGGTGATGAGCAATTCCCTCACTCTACGGTGGTCTGAACAATGCTGCGACCACCGGCTACTATCTAACAGCCCTTCAGGCTGAGCGCGCTCGCCATTTATAGCGTCGAGCTTACTATTCCGAGCTCACCGATCGACTAAGGCCCGTCAGACAACGGCGGCGCCGGCCAACTTCCCAACGTCGCTTCGATTATTGTCGCGGCAGCGAGAACGGTGTCTTCTGCAAATGGACGACCGATAATCTGGATGCCGACCGGCAACCCTTCGGATGATCGGCCGGCTGGAACCACAACGACCGGCAGATCGAAAACGTTGAAGGCTTGTGAATAACTGAAAGCGCGAAACGTACTCATTGTGCAATTGCCAACCGTAACCTTGTGCGTGCCATGCTGGTAGGCGGGCGTAGCTCCGACGGGCGCGAGAATCAGCGGCGTGGCTGCCATCCAGTCTACCAGCACAGCGCGCAAGCGATCTCTTTCCAGCCATGAGCCGATGTAGTCATCGAGAGAAGGCGTCGGCGTATCGTCAGCGGTTGCTAATCTCCAGCGAACAAAATCGCCTCCTTTCTCTTCGTGTCCGGCGTAGACGTTTCGAAGCTGCACTACCGAGGCTCGGGAAAAGAGCTTCAGCCAAAGATCGTGGCCACGCTCAACTCCGGGCGGGAGCGTTTGTTCCACGGCCAGGCCGGCGTCGGCCAAAGCTCGGGCCGCGACTTCTACAGCGCTTCGAGTTTCTTCACTGACAGGAGCAACTCCATCGTCGGTGTAACACGCGACACGCCGACCATGAAGAAACGAACGAGCATCAGAAAAACCGGTTGTGAACGAAGCGGGCCAGGCTCCGGACATTTCATTACCGGCGAGCACACTGAAGAGCAGGCGAAGGTCATTCACGCTTCTGGCCATTGGACCAATAACGGCTCCCAGCGAGTAGGGCCCGATCGCAGGCGGAAACTGACCGGCACCGGGCACTCCGCCAACGGTCGGCTTCAACCCGAGGACTCCGCAAAAATGGGTCGGAATCCGAATTGAACCCGCAAGGTCACTACCAATTCCTCCCGGCGACATACAGCTTGCAATAGCCGCAGCTTCACCTCCACTCGATCCGCCCGGCGTTCGCAAAAGGTCATACGGATTATTAGTCCGTCCAAAAACAGGATTGTCGGAGGTGTAGTCCATTGCCATCTCGGCCGCGTTTGTTTTTCCCAGAACGATTGCGCCGGCGGCTTTGAGACGAGCAACAGCCGGCGCATCACGCTCGGGAATAAATCCGGCGCGCATCGCCGATCCACTAGTTGTACGCAGGCCCGCCGTTTCGATTGTGTCTTTGATCGTCACCGGCACGCCATGAAGTGGACCAAGCGCAGCTCCGCGCGTCACCGCTGTTTCAGCTTCTTTCGCCTTCTCAAGAGCGTCTGGAGCGATCGTAACGATCGCGTTCAGTTTGGGATTAATCTCCTCGATGCGATTAAGGCATGCCTGCAAAACTTCGACCGGCGAAACCTTTCGGTCGCGGATCAGTTCGGCTAGTTTGGTTGTCGACTTTGCACACAGGTCAGTCATAGTTTTCGAAGGTTAAGGTTAACTCGGACCAGGGTCTGAAGACTCTCCAACATCACGCGACATAGCGGCGAATGCTCAGTTAATCGTTGGCGCGTTTTGCTTTTCTGCTACTTCTCCATATAATTTACTTGCTCTGGAAAATCTCAATCACAACTTGCCCGAGGTTGGACCAGCGGCTTTAGCGCTAAAACCCGATGGCAAAGGAGTGCGTGCTTGGCGATTCATTTGAGCAGGACTTTCGTCTTGCGAAAACTTCATCAGTTGTCCGGAATCATGCCGCTGGGAATCTTCCTGTTAGAGCATTTCTACACCAACTCGAAGGCACTTACCGGCGCGGCAGATTTCAACAATGCCGTCAAAGACCTGCAGTCGATTCCTTATATCTTATTCGTCGAGATTTGCGGAATCTTTATACCGCTCATCTATCACGCCGTCTATGGTCTGGTAATAACCATGGAAGCGCGGCCCAATAACTTGAACTATCCCTACCCGCGCAACTGGTTCTACACAATCCAGCGGATAACAGGTGTGATTCTGTTTTTCTTTATTACTTTTCACGTGCTCAACTTCAGGTTTGGAATGGTTCCCGGACTAAATACTATTTCAGTGGCTCACAGTCCGCAGATGGCTTTTGACATTGTGGCTCGAGAGTTTCGCATGGTACCGATCTTTCTTATTTACATGATTGGCATTACAGCCACAGTTTGGCACCTGGCAAATGGTATCTGGCTGTTCCTGGTTGACTGGGGCATCACCATTGGCGAGCGCGCGCAACGACTGACCGGGTATGCGTGCATTGGTTTTGGAATTTTCCTGCTGTTGGTTGGCATCAACGCCGCGATCGCATTCATACACCCCGGCGGACTGTTGGCAGGGCTTCTCTAAAAGATGGCGAGCAACGGCATCAAGATCGCAATCGTCGGTGGGGGCCTGGCGGGCCTGGCCGCGGCAATGAGAATTGCCGAAGCGGGACATGCAGTAGATCTGTTTTCGGTTGTTCCAGTGAAGCGCTCGCATTCAGTTTGCGCTCAGGGAGGTATCAACGGCGCCGTCAACACCAAGGGCGAAGGGGATTCCACCTGGGAACACTTTGACGACACGGTCTATGGCGGCGATTTTCTCGCGAACCAACCACCAGCAAAAGCCATGTGCGAGATGGCGCCTTCAATTATTTTCCTGTTCGATCGCATGGGCGTGCCCTTCTCTCGCACTAAAGAGGGCCTGCTTGATTTCCGTCGCTTCGGTGGCACAAAGCATCATCGCACGGCTTTCGCCGGGGCCTCGACCGGGCAACAGTTGCTTTACGCGCTTGATGAACAAGTGCGTCGCTATGAAGTTAGCGGAAAAGTTCGAAAGTTTGAGCACTGGGAAATGATGTCGCTCGTGCTTGATGACCACCAGGTCTGCCGTGGCCTGGTCGCGATGAATCTGCAGACACTGGAGCTGAAAGCGTTCCCTGCCGACGCAGTGATCATGGCCACCGGAGGGCCAGGGCTTATCTACGGGAAGTCGACCAACTCGATGGTCTGCACGGGAAGCGCCGTGTCTGCCTGCTATCAACAGGGCGCGAAGTATGCAAACGGCGAATTCATTCAAGTGCACCCCACGTCGATTCCCGGCGAAGACAAGTTGCGTCTGATGTCGGAATCAGCGCGAGGCGAAGGCGGACGTGTCTGGGTACCACAGAAAGTCGGCGATACCAGACCTCCTTCATCGATACCTGAAAGCGAACGCTGGTATTTCCTCGAGGAAAAGTTCCCTGCCTACGGCAATCTCGTTCCGCGCGACATCGCGACTCGCGAGATATTTCAGGTTTGCACTGAAGGTAAGGGCGTCGCCGGACAGAATCAGGTATATCTCGATCTGACGCACATCCCGGCCGAAACGTTAGATCGGAAACTGGGCGCGATTCTGGAAATTTACGAAATGTTTGTAGGCGACGATCCGCGTCACGTGCCGATGAGAATCTTCCCCGGCGTGCACTACTCCATGGGCGGCCTGTGGGTTGATTACGATCAGCGCACAAACATTCCTGGTCTGCTGGCGGCCGGCGAATGCGACTATTCAATTCATGGCGCCAACCGTCTCGGCGCAAACTCGCTCGTGAGTTGCGTCTATGGTGGATTCGTCGCCGCGCCCGCGGCCATTACTTACGCGAAGAACGTTGAACGCAACGGTGCCGATGGCTCGCGCATTTACGATCAGGAGTTGAAGAAGCAACAGGAGATCAACGACGCGCTGGTGAAACAGAGTGGCAGCGAAAACCAGTACGGGCTCCATCAGGAGATGGGCAAGTGGATGACTGACAACGTCACCGTCGTGCGTTACAACGACAAGCTCAAAGCGACAGACAACAAACTGCTCGAGCTGATGGATCGATACAAACGGATCTCGATCAACGATTCGAATCTCTGGGCCACAATGGCCTTGCCGCATGCACGCCACCTCGACAACATGCTCGAGCTGGCTCGCGTGATTACACTCGGCGCATTGAATCGCAATGAGTCACGCGGTGCGCACTATAAGCCGGAATTTCCCAATCGCGACGATGAAAATTTTCTGAAGACAACGATCGCAGAGTATTCCGGAGAAGGTCCTGTAATTTCATATGAATCTGTCGATATCTCGTTGATTCCGCCACGTAAGCGGGACTACAGCAAAGCGAAACAGGAGCCTAAACACGATCCGGCGGCGCCCCGACCGAGCGCACAAGTTTAGAAATGCAAAACTGCCAAGCCTAAACCGCCGCAGAGGCACGGCGCGGCCTTTGGCCGCAACCAAAAATAATGACGCTCCATGACCATTTCCGGCATGATGTGTTTGCGAAAACAAATCCATGCTTGGAGAACGGCCATGAAGCGTTTTTTGAAGCGGCACGAAGACCGCATCAGCGGAACTATAGCAGGTTTTGACCGGGTTTTGTTCCGCGGCAACTTGAGTTCGATCTGTCACTTGGAGGGCATGGACAAGTTTTTGTCGAGCCAGCGAGTGCTGTACAAGGACTTCAAACCGTTTGTGGAGAAGGTCTCCAATAGAGTGAAAGAACAGGCCAAGCAAATGGCAGCAGCCGAGCAGCGCCCTTACCTTTATCTCACTTCGTCGCAAGGCTCGAAGGAAGAGAGAGCGCGGCAAATTATGGAACGAGATCAGATTAATGAGGGCTTGATTTGTATCCTCGCTTGCGTGGAGCCGTGTTGGTCGTTTGGAATTCGTCGGGATGTGCAGAGCAAACGATTGCAGTTGATTAAGACCGAGCGCAAGTGTCTGCATCTCTATTTCTACTTTGCCGATCGCGAGTTTGGGTTGATGCATGTGCGTTTGCAAACCTGGCTGCCGCTGACCATCCAAGTGTGCCTCAACGGCAAAGAATATTTGGCGAAACAGCTGCAACAGGCGGGAATCGCTTACGAGCAGCAGTACAACTGCTTTACGCAGATTGCTGATTTTGAGCGTGCCCAGGAGCTTAGTGATCAACTTACCACGCGGAACTGGAGTAGTTTTTTGCAGGCCCTGGCGCGCAAAGTCAATCCCTGGCTTGACCAGCGCGGCGAGTTGGTGTTGCGACCTTACTATTGGACCATCCGCGAAGGAGAATACGCCACGGACATCTTGTTCACTGACCCAGAGGCGCTGACCGCTGTCTATCCGGCCTTGATCGACCATGCTATCAAGCAATTTCATAGTGAGGATGTGCTGCGATTTCTGGGGCGACGAAATAAGCCGCCCAGGGGTGAAGTAAGAACTAGCCTGCAACGGCGAATCGAAGGGTTGAGAATCAGGCACTGGGTGGCGGAGAACTCGATCAAGATGTATGACAAAGCTGGCAGCGTGTTGCGCATCGAAACCACCATTAATAATCCGAAGCGCTTTCAGGTGCGCCGTCGGAAGATAAAAGCAGGCACGGTAGTCATGAAATGGCTGCCCCTGCGTAAAGGCATTGCCGATATCAGTAGGCGCGTTGCTATCTCGCGCGCCGCTAATGAGCGCTATCTGGAGGCGCTCGCCGTAGTGGGAGAACCAACTCCCTCCCATAGGTTGCTTGATCAGGTAAGTAAAGGCGTGCAGCGCAAAGGCCGAAAGTTCCGACCGCTGCGCCCTATTAGTCCGGAGGATAGTCGTGTCTTTAGCAGTATCCTGCGCGGCGAATTCCACATCCAAGGCATACGCAATACAGATTTGCGTAAGCACTTGTATCCCGAGACGGAACTTAACCGTGCTCAACGCCATAAGCAGTCGGCGCGCATCACCAGGTATTTGGGTCTGTTGCAATCCCATCAATTAATCTACCGAGTCCCCAAAACCAATTATTATCGAGTAACCAAAAAGGGTAACGAAGTGATGTGTACTGCCCTCAAATTTCGCATGACTGACTTAGCTTTATTAGCGGCTTGAAACTTTGCTAAAAAAACAAGAACTTTCGGACTTGTTACACAGAGAGACGGAGAATGACTCAAGAAGACAACGCGCAGTTAGGAAGGGTGGCTTGCCCCCGCCGGTTGAATGGCACTCAAGCTCAGCGGGGGCAAGCCGCCCTTCTCAACTCCGAGCTTTTCTATCTTCGTTTTTTCCCTGAGTCTCTGGCTCATCAAGACTAAATAGCCATGTCAGCACAAGTACAACCAGCAAGAGCCGCGCGCGTTCCCCCTAAGACGGTCGAGATTCACATCAGGCGCCGCGCGAACCCCGACTCGCCGCCATACTGGGAGCGCTTCGAGCTTCCTTACCGTCCGAATCTCAATATCATCTCGTGCCTGATGGAGATTCAGAAAAATCCGGTAACAATGGAGGGCACTGCGACCACGCCGCCCGTTTGGCAGATGAACTGTCTCGAGCAGGTATGCGGTATCTGCACCATGGTTATCAATGGACGCGCGCGCCAGTCGTGCTCAGCGCTGATTGATAACCTGGAGCAACCAATCAAGCTTGAGCCGATGCAGAAGTTTCCCAACATACGCGATCTCGTCGTCGATCTGCCTGGAAGCGTGTCCGCAGTATGACGAAGATAACTACATTGGCCCGCAGGCCATCGCGCAAGTTCGTCTCTTCAACATGCACCCGAGCGGTGAGTCGACGCGCGACCAACGCCTCGAAGGAATCATGGGCGATGACGGCATCACTAACTGCGGCAACGCACAAAACTGCATCAAGGCTTGCCCGATGGGTATTCCCCTGACACGCGCCATTTACGAAGAAAACCGTGAGACTATTGTCCGCGGACTGTTTGGCTGGTTGAAGAAGTAAAATCAAAACAGCAGGCAAGGCGAAGACCGCCGCTGCATTTGCTCACTACCTTCGGGTTGCAATCAAATCTGACCTTCGCGTAGGAAACAACTTTAAATCAATGGCCAAAGAGGCGCCGGTCATCTGATCGGCGCCTCTCTGTCTTGCAAACCATCTGAAGCGAACTAAATTCCCAGCACGTTTACCAGCTCCTGTACGGCAGCTGCGCTCTTCTGTAACGCAATGCGCTCCTCGGCTAACAAGTTAATTTCGATGATTTGCTCCAGCCCGCGCGCGCCGAGTTTGCACGGCACGCCGACGTAAAGTCCATTGATGCCATATTCGCCTTCCAGATACGCCGCACAAGGAAGAACCTTTTTCTTATCCTTCAAAATCGATTCTGTCATTTCCACCGCCGCGGCGGACGGCGCGTAATATGCCGAGCCGGTCTTCAGTAACGAAACGATCTCAGCGCCGCCATTCGCAGTGCGCTTCACGATCGCATCGATCTGATCCTTCGGCAACAACTCCGGAATAGGAATGCCGGCGCAAGTTGAGAAGCGGGGAAGCGGCACCATCGTGTCGCCATGACCGCCGAGGACAAACGCCGTCACGTTTTCTACGGAGACATCGAGTGCTTCCGCCAGAAAGCAACGCATCCGTGCCGAATCGAGCACACCAGCCATTCCGATCACACGATGCTTCGGAAAACCGGAGCGTCGCAACGCGACCTGGCACATCGCATCCAGTGGATTCGAGACAATGATTAGAATCGATTCAGGCGAACGACGGACGACTTCATCGACGACTTTTGAAACGATCTCGGCATTGGTCTTTAACAGATCATCGCGGCTCATTCCCGGCTTGCGCGGCAATCCGGCCGTAATGATTACCACATCGGAGTCTTCTGTTCCGTCGTAACTATTAAGTCCAGCCAGCTTCATGTCGAACCCTTCAATGGGCGCCGCTTCAGCTAAATCCAGAGCCTTTCCCTGAGGTACGCCCTCGACAATGTCTACGAGTACAACATCACCAAGTTCTTTTGCAGCCAGCCAGTGGGCAGCAGTCGCACCCACATTGCCGGCGCCTACCACCGTTATCTTGTTTCGCGCACCCATGTGTTTCCAGTCCTTTCGCGGGCAGGAGCGGAGGCTCGATAAAAGATCCTTCCTGCGCAATTTTTAGTTAAGAATGCTAGGATTTGAAAGACCGCGAGTTTATAGCCCCGTGCGAGAGAGTGTCAAGAAACGCGTATCCCTGACTTTGATCAAGCGCGCAACACAAGTCGAACGAAAATTGTTCATTCGAGGAGAGACAATTAAAACGAAACTTCTGTTTTTGTCTACGCTGCTCTTCCTGATCGCATGCAGTTTGATCGTGCCTGTATTATCGGCCGCGTGCTCGGTGTGCTTTGTCACGTTATGGGTTGGCTGGCGCCGATGTATGGCGCTGGGCGTTTGGAGAGCAGGAACATTGGCGAATATGAGACTGCGGCGCGACACGCTCGCGATTGCGGCCGCGACGACTTGACCGATTGTCTACTGACCATGGCCGAAGTCGAATGGGAGCACGAAAAATACTTTCGCTCGCGTGTGCTCGTTCATCCGCTGGGACGACGCCTTCCGCTTTGGTCTATGCCCGCTCCGAAAGAAACAATTCGCGAGTCGTTCGCACGAGAGGCCGAAGGAACGCTTGAACTGGTCGAAGCCTGAACCGCGCTGGAAACCGCCTAAGCTGCGTGGTAGAATCCAAACACTTTGGTAGACGTGACCAGTAGCCCCCGCTAACGCGACAACACCAGTTTTAGCCATGTTGAATAAGCAAACTTTACATCACCGTCCGCTCGATAGCCGCTGCAACCTTTTCGCCGACTAGCAGTCCTTCCTTTTTATTTCGCCCCCTTGACGAATGCTCTCGACCTTTGCAGTCGAGCCAACTTGTTTACAACAGGCTTTTTAAGAGGCCGGTTTAAAAGGAGAAGCACCAGGTGTCCACTATTATGGCTCCGCCAAAACGTCCGGAAATTAAGACTGCTCTGCCCGGTCCAAAGGGTACGAAAATAATTGCCGCAGACGCACAATTCGTCACGCCTTCGTATCCGAGGCCCTCCTTCAAGCTCGTCGCTGAACGCGCTCAGGGCGTTTGGGTTGAGGATGTTGACGGCAACATCTTTCTCGACTGCAACGCCGGTGTCGCCGTGTGTTCCACCGGCCACTGTCATCCAGAGGTTGTTCGCGCCATTCAGCAACAGGCCGAGCAACTGATCCACATGTGCGGCACCGACTACTACTATCGCCACATGCCTGCGTTCGCCAAAAAACTGGATGAGATAGTGCCGGTGCCTTCGCCGACGCGAACTCACTTTGCCAACAGTGGTACCGAGGCTGTGGAGTCAGCTTTGAAACTCGCAATGCATGCGACCGGCCGCGAGAAGTTCATTGCGTTCTTCAACAGTTTCCATGGCCGTACGTTGGGTTCGCTGGCGCTGACTTCGTCAAAGGTGGCACAGAGACTGGGATTTAAGCGCCAGCTGCTCGACGTTGTGCACGTACCTTATCCAAACGAGTTTCGCAATCCCTTCCGCGCTGAAGACTGCGCTGACGGCAGCGCCGGAGCAGGTGCCCTCAATTGGATCGAGGAACGTCTATTCAAAACTACGACGCCACCGGAAGAGGTTGCCGCCATCGTTGTCGAAGCAGTACAGGGTGAAGGCGGATATGTTCCGGCTCCGAAGAATTTTTTACAGGGCTTGCGCCGGATCTGCGATAAGCACGGCATCCTTTTGATAGTCGACGAGGTGCAGTCGGGAATGGGGCGCACAGGAAAAATGTTTGCTTGCGAACACTACGATGTGCAGCCGGACATCGTCTGCATCGCCAAGGGTATAGCTTCGGGTTTGCCGATAGGCGCCTGCGTTGCGCGCGCGGATTTGATGGATTGGAAGCCAGGCGCGCACGCATCCACCTTCGGCGGAAATCCTGTCTGTATTGCCGCGGCTTTGAAGACAATTGAATTGCTGGAAGGTGGCTTGATCCAGAATAGCGCTGAGGTTGGCGTCTATCTGAAGGGCGGACTCGAGCAATTGCAAAAGAAGCATGACTGCATTGGCGACGTCCGCGGTATGGGCCTGATGATTGGCGTGGAATTTGTGGACGATCGCACTGGAAACAAACCAGCGCCTGAACTTCGCGACCGTGTTGAGGTTGCTTGTTTCGAACGCGGACTCATTATTCTGGGAGCAGGAGCAAATACGATCCGCTGGTCGCCACCTTTGATTCTGACCAAAGAGAATGTTGACGTTGCCCTCGAGATCTTCGATGAAGCGATCGCGGCTTCGGTTTAAGAATTCAAAGTGCCAGGGACGCCAGGAAAATCTGAAGAAGGAAGCGAATCCAGTCTGAACTGCTCAGTTAATAGTCCTGGAGGACCTGGCGCGCGGGTGTTAACGTTTTCAGTAGCGCTGAGGTGCGCCGCGTACGCAACGCACAGTGTCGCGAGCGATCAATAGTTCCTCATCAGTGGGAACTACATAAACCGCTACAGGAGAATCGTCTTTGCTAATCAATCCTTCGCGCCCATGGTGATGCGCCGCGTTTCGCTCGG
>WNGA01015617.1_pt1 | contig 12271 bp, 13 predicted proteins | sample 5400061 | NCBI WGS metagenome assembly WNGA01 (sample SAMN13153366, study PRJNA577476) | soil metagenome | isolation source: 100 cm soil or saprolite under grassland replicate 2 | place: USA:California | collected 2016-06-15
CGACTCCTCTCCGCCTCACTCACCTGCCGCCTCCAGAAACGCTCGCTCTTCGCCTATCTCACGGACGTCATCCACGCCAGCATCCGCGGCGACCCGATCCCCGCACTCGCCTGAGCGGCCACACCTGAACGCTTACGGTCTTCGTTGTCAGTGAAGACGCTGGCGTCTAGCTGGCGGACACATTTCAGACACCAGCTTGTCGCGCGCGTCCCGGATAACGGCCTCTGCCGGGCGCGTAGGGTTCGTAAATTCGGTCGTGGCGGATTTCCAGGGAAATCCTGAACCCGTGCCCCGGGCATTTCCGGCCGCAACTTGCATCGCGGCGGACAGCGGAGAGTGATTCCAGCGGTGCGCGAGGGTTGGCCAGTGATTTCTCCGACCCTAGGCGAGGGCTCGCCTCCCCGACGCGCTGCTGAGGTTCTCGGCCGAGCAGACGCTCAGCTCTCGAAGGCGAAGCCGTTCGGCGGATCGCGTCTGCCGCTCGAGACCATCAGAGAGACGGCTGGAGCGGCCGTCGTCAGCGTCACGGCGGTCACCTGATCCGCTAGTCACGCCTCCCGGGCTCCGGCACGATTCCCCTGCAAATCCGCCACGACCGAATTTACGAACCCTACGCGCCCTCCGTTCGTTAACTATTTGTAAGGACGATCGCTTTCAAACCTACAGAGCCTCGACGAATCGCAGTTCCCGCACGCGCCGCTCTGAGATGTTCACCACGTCGGCGATGGCGGCCACCATGCGCCCCGTCCGTGTAGCTCCAGCACGTCGTGGCGGAGGGATGCGTCCGGCGACGGCGCTTGGGTGGCCGCCTGCGAGGCCGGGTTCTGCGCCCACGGGTGATGTCGGTCGCTCTTGCGAACGTCGTGATCGTGCTGATGAACGAGAGCACCGACTCTCCCGAGCGGATTCGCAGCGGGACGGCGACCTCCCCGGCGGCCAGCTCGTAGGACGCAGGCTCCCCACCGGGGAGCTCGATCAGCTCCTCGTAGCGGGCTGCGAGCGCCGGGTCGCCGGTGGACACGGCTTGGCGTCCGAGCCACAGCAGCAGGGTCGCCCGCAGCTGAGCGAAGTTGACCATCCGGGGCGCGACGCCGTCGGGATGCAGGGCGAGCCGCAGGACGTTGACTGGGGCTTCGAGCAACTCGGCAGCGGCGCCCTCGGTGAGCAGCGCGAAGGCGTGGTTCGCGGTGACGATGCAGGACGGTCATGAGCCGGGTCGTGCGCAAGTACGCCTCGTAGCGGGTCACGGACCTGAGCGGGGCCAGCTGGGTTAGCCCGAAGAACGGCGCACCGACGGGAGGTAGTCAGGAGTGAGCGTTCCAGGCGCGCCTCCGCCCTCGGGGCGCAGCAAGGGCGCTAAACGCGAACGGGCGCCGGATCGCTTTCGCGCTGCAGGACAGAGCAAGAAAGCGGAGCGCGGAGCTTCTTATAGAAGGTGGAAGGGCAGACTGGGGGCGCCGCGGGGGGAGAGATCCACACAGCCCCCTGTGTACCGTCTGCCCTCCTGGTGCGTGCAGAACTGCCGGCCTTGCGGGAATGGCGGCTCAGATGACTCACTCAGTGCACTCCGTGCACAGGCTGAGCGCAGCGCGCACTTACGCCTGGCCAGCTGAGCTGGCCGATGTGCTGACGCAGAGAGAACGCGAGGTTCTCGAGCTGGTCGCCCATGGGCGCGTAGACCCGGAAATCGCGATGTTGCTCGGGATCGGTCCCCAAACCGTGAAAACTCATATCCGCCATATTCTCCGGAAGCTGCGCGCTAGGAACAGGACCCAGGCGGTGGCGATTGCGATGCGAAGGGAAATCATCGGGTGAGATTCGTGCGAAACAACGCTGCTTCTGTCGGGAGGCTCAGCGGGCATCATCGTGGTTCTTGGCTGATGCTTTGGAGAGCCAACGCTCACGAAGCACGGGGCCTCACGCGCATCTCCGCGCGATCTGGAGCCTAGAGCAGGATGCGCGAGGCCGTCTCGGGCGAGCAGCCGGCGGCCATGAGCGTTCGGGCGCGCCCGAGGTCGACCGGGCCCTTAGCGAGGGCGATGGATTCCTCCTCGCCGAAGCCGAGGTCGACGAACTGGGCAGTCCGCCAGACGAGCACCCGGCACTGCTCCTACGTCAACGCGTCGAGTTCGTCGTAGCCGAGGCGCTCTAGCGCGCGCTCGGGGGTTTGCACAAGTAGGTCATCCCTCATGCCAGTCCTCCGGCCCCCAAAAAAGTGCGCAGCCTGAGAGCTCCAGCTTGGCGTAACCCATAACGTCCCGAGTGGAGCCGGCGGCCGGGCAAGGAGACACAAACCCAACCTCCTACGGGGAGAGACCGTTATGCAGTGTGGGGTCGGCCGCTCCCGCTGTCATCAATCGAACGGTTCATTTGCCAGACGACTCTGCGCGATCAGGCGCCCTGCGTCCCCTGCTCCGCCTCTTCGCGAGCCTGCTATGGGGCACGCCGCAAGATCGCCTTCACGCCGGGGTCCGTACACGTACAGGGGCCAGGCGCTGCCAGAGCGTCCTCCGTCGGGGAGAGACGAACGGAGGTGCCTGGCCCCCAGCGTCAGTGTGACTCGTTTTGCTGCCAGGAAGATCTTTACGAGCCGATGAAAATCGCGGCAGAGGAACGGCAGTGCTTGGGGTGTGGGCAGATCCGTATCGCGACGATGCAGGCGGACGAGTGTCCCAACTGCCGATACCTCGGGTGGGCTGAACCCGGCGCGCTCATCAAGGCGCAGCGCAGAGAAGGAGAGCTGGAACGTCACCTGCCTTTTGCGTTCCTTCGCCAAGTCGCGCTCTGGGGCCGTCCCTTTTAGCGTCATATCAGCCGGTCAAGCGACCTGCCCGAGATGTCGTCGAGTGGTCCGCTTGAGTGAGACGGGCCCCGCTTCCTCTCCGCGTCATGCTCCCTCGGCTCGTCCTCGCCGGCGTTCGTCATCGTGCGGCGGATGTCGCGAAATGCGGGAACCGCGACAGGGGGAGGGACAAGGACTGGCTTGCCCGCCTAAACGCGGGGCGTGGATGCTCACAGCTCGCCGCCTTGGCCTGCGTCGCGCCGCGTCCGGCAAGCGCAGCGAAACGGCGCTGCACCTTTCGAATCGGGGGGCTCCTAAATCCCGGTGCGGCTTTGCCGTGCTCTCGGCGCGTCGATTGCGCCCGAGCAGCTCGCGCAGCACGCTCTCGTCGCTACTGGCAGCGTAGTGGCGGCCGCGGTAGGCCGGATCGAGGTGGACGTGTGTCGCCGGCGCGCCCTCGCAGTTGATCTGTAGCTCGCAGCGATAGCAGGCGAGCTACAGCCGCTTCCTCCGAATGCGCTGCCAGTGCGCGGAGCGGTAGCCATAGCTCGCCACCCTCGCGGTTCGGCGCCTGTTCTCGGCGCGGGCGTGCTCGGGGCAACGGCGCTGGGTGGCCGGGACGAGCCGTCCGCAGCCGCCCTCGCAGCACACGCGCAAGACCGTCACGCCAGCGAGCTCAACTTCCGCATCGCTAGCTCGCTGCACTCTCTGTGGACCGGATGCGGCGCGATATGCGCCTCCACATCGTGGTCGGTGGAGCTGACTACCACCAGCCCGTGGTCGTCCGCTTCGATCGCCTTGCCACACTCGAGGCACGCTTGACCCGCAGGGGTCGACACATGGTTGCCCATGAGGAGGTCGGGGTGACCCCAACCCGAACCGAACCAACGAAGACGCCGCATTGCCGCTGGACTCAGCGTGCTCTGCAGGCGCAGCGGCGTCAATCGCCCCTACGAGGCATCTGATCCTCGAGCGCAGATCGAGGCCATTGGGGAGGGCGAGACCGCGACCGCGGGTGACCCGGCCGGCCCTTCGTCTGGAGCGAGCGATGACCGCCGCGCCCCCTATCGGTGCCGGCCCTCGCCTTCGTAGAATCGCCGCTGATGTCCAGCAAGCTGCTTGCCCTGCTCGCGGCGACACTCGCTTGAGACTCGGGACGCAGCGGATTTGGCCCGAGCTTCCACGCGATGGCTCTAGCGCCAGCATCGAGAGAGCGCCGGTTGCGCGCGAGCGACGGTTTCCGCGTCGAGTGCCCGCGCGGTCCCGTCGGCGTCGTCGAGGAAGTGTGGCTGGGCGAAGAGGACGAACCGCGGGCACTCGCCGTGCGGACGATCGACGGGCGGCACGGCCTGCTACTGGTCGAGTCGGTATCGGCAGTCCTTCCGGAGGAGCGACAGCTGGTGGTGGACGAGCCGGAACTGCTGGAGCTGGGCGCGCCCCGTCTCGAGAAAGGAAGAGACGGAAAGGGCTCGGAGCTCGTCGCCTCCTGGGCTACCACCGGAGTCCTTTTGCCTCTCCCGGAGCACCCTGCCGGCCGTCTGCGCTTGCTGCTCGGGAGCGGACACGCGCCGCCCTCCGCTGAGGAGAGGATGACGACCCCGGAGCGTCCCCTCTGGCAGGCGGTGGCGATCCTCTATGCCTCGATCGCGTTCATAGCCGCATCCCTGATCGGGCTCGTCTTCTTGCTCGCCTGGCTCCTGGTCGGACACGCGTACTGACCGTGTCCGTGACAGGACGGGTCGGATCATGGCTTCGGGTCGAGCCGGTAGACCCCGGGCTCGCCGGACAGGACGTGGAGGCGGTCGAGCCCGACGACGCCGAAGGCGTCCGGTGTCGGCACGTTGAGCCCGAGATCGCGGAGCTCGGTCGCGCGCCGGTTCTGGATACGCAGGCTGCGGAGCCTCGCCGCCTTTAGGCGACCTATGCCGAGGTCGGCGGACGAGCTCGGAGCAACGCGTCATACAGAGCGCGGCCGAGCTGCGATTCGTGGCTGATGCGCAGCACTTGGAAGACCGCATCGGCCGTCTTCCCTTGGAGTGGAATCGGCCCAATTCGGCGTTCAACGAGGGTGTCCTCGATCACGTCAGCAGCCGGGCGGGCGCCCTCGATCCAGCCTTTCGCATCCCCGCACCACGGCGAGCGCGCGCCAGGCGGCGGCGCAACGGTCCGAACACAGCGCGTCCTCGGCGTTTCCGATCTCGCTCAGGCGCCGGTCGACCTGTTCCTCGCCGCAGAGCGGGCAGTGCGCATGACGCTGCGAGCGAGGGCGCGGACGGTCGAGCATGCGTGGACATGGTAGATCGGAGTTCGTCTACCGCTGCCCCGCGGATTTCATCGCGAGGGAGGGGCGTCGTTTGGCCCGAGGTAGGGGAGGAGCGCCATCTCTCGGGCTCGTTTGATCGCGACTGCCTCAAGCCTCTCCCCGTCGAGCTCCGGACGGTCTGGTCATCACGGCGCGCGCGGCCTGAGTCCCTCACGGCGGCACGGAGGCTCAGTGTGCGGTGCGTACCGCGCTGTCCCGACGGTGGAGGCGGGTGGCGTTCGAGGCCGCCGGGCTGCTGTGGCCGATTGGTCAGCCGCAAGCCGCCGAGGGGGGCTGAACGGCGTGAGCCGCCCGCAGTCAAGCGCGCCGCCCCCGCGCAACCTGCTGCCCGGGAGAGGAGGCGAGCAGCTCCTCGTACAGCGACGCGAAGCGAGGGGCGATCTCCGCCCAGCCGTACCGGCGGCTGTCTGTCTGAGCGTGTCGGCCACGCGCCCGGTGTTCCTCCTGGCCGGTAGCGACGGTTAGGAGCGCGTCGACGAGCGCGTCCTCGTCGTCGGGCCGAATGAGCCAGCCCGTCCTGCCGTCGGCGACGATCGCCGCCGGGCCATGCGCGCGGCAGGCGATCACCGGTAGGCCGCAGGCCATCGCCTCAACCAGGACGAGCCCGAACGCCTCGGCGACGGACGGCAGCACGAGCGCGTCGGCCGCGTTCAGCGCCTGCGGAAGCTCCTCGTGCGGGCGCCAGCCGGCGAGGAAGACCTGCCGGTTCCCGATCCTCCGCGCGGTGGCGAGCGGATGCTCCCCCTCCCACTCGCCCGGATGGCCGCCGACGAGCACGAGCGGCGCAGGCCTGCCGAGCAGCTCGACAGCACGCGCGTGGGCACTGATCAGGAGCGGCAGACGCTTGACCACCGTGTAGCGACCGACGTAGAGGAAGACCGGGCCGCCGGCCCGGAAGGGAGCGAGCTCCTCGTCTCGGTAGGCGATGCTCCCCGGCCGCCCGCTCTCGTCCCAGCCGCGCGGCTGCTCGACCAGCCAGCGGCGCCAAAACGCGAGCCGCTCGGCTTCCGCGAGCGGTCGCCGCGAGAAGCGCTCAAGCTCGACGCCGCTCGGGAGGCCGCGCAGCCTCGTCCGCTCGAGGCCGAGCAGAAGGGCCGCGTCCGCCTCCGCCCCGGGCGGCACGACGAGGAGGGCGCAGTGCCGCGCCCAGGCTCGCAAGCGTCGGCCCCAATCCTGCGCGTAGCGCCAGCCCGGCGGCGCTCCTGCCTCGATCGTGCGCAGCATGGCGAGCTCGGTCCCGTGCAGCTGGCCGAGCAGGGGCAGCGCGGGGAAGGCGCGTACGGCGGCCTCGTTCGCGGGTGTCAGGTGGTGCAGATGGAGCAGGTCGGCGGCGCCCGCGCCGGCGCGCGCGAGCAAGTCGATCCAGGCAGCGACGAGCCGTTCGTAGGCGGCAGCGTCAACGGCGGCAAAGATGCGATCGGGCGCATCCGGGCGATCCTCGTAGGACGGCTGGAAGGGAACGGGCGCGGCCAACGGCTCCGCGAGCTTGAGCGCGGGCGAGTAGTCGAGCGCGTGGACGTCGATCCCCGCGAAGAAGCTCGCCGCGTGGGTCGGCTCGCCCGGCTGTCCGAGCGAGCCCGCGGCAAGCGTCAGCTGCCAGCCTGCGGCCGGCAGTGCGCGTCCGAGCGAGCGCGTCACCTGCGCCGAGCCGCCGCGGGGAAAGAAGAAGAGCGCCGAGACGACGCGTCCGGACGCGTCCGGCCCGCGGCCGTCACGCGCAGGCTGGTGCCTCCACCCCGAATCGCCTGCTCCCTGCACGGTTCGATTCTCGTCCGTCACGCGGCGGCGCGAGCGCTGCTGCCGCTGCCCCCGGGGCTCTCCCAGGCGCACCGGCGAACCTGAGCTTTCGAAGCCTACGAGCGCTCGCTTCGCGTGGGGATCGGCGTGACCCTCGCCGCAAGCCAACTTTCGCTACGCCTGAGGTGACTTGTCGCCCGCTGGCGGAAGTGCGAGAGGCTCCCTCGATGGCGCTGAGCCACGCTACGCGTTCGCCGGACAAATGTTGGCCCTGCAAGTCGAACTCTGTCCGCCTCGGCTCCTCGTCTCGCGCGCTGGCGCGCGCTGACGGGTTTCGGGCTTCCGGCCGGGTTCTGTCTGCAGCACCAGCTGGAACAAGCTTATTCCCTCGAAGCGTCCGGCCCGACCGGCGTGTGCGCTGCCGGCGCCGCTGCGGGTGTGGGCCCGAAGCCGACTACCGGTCGCCCCCACCGAGACTCGCAGAGATCTCCTCGATCGCCGCCCGCTCAGCGTCGCTGACCATCTCGCCGCCCTCCCTATGTGCCTTCGCGACCTTGTCTGCGACTGTGAGCACGAAGCGTCTGTAGTCCTCGACCTCCTCTGGTGTCGCCTTGCGCTCGAGTAGCTCGACCGCCTCGCGCAGCTGCTGCAACCCGTGCTGCTTGAGCTCCTCGACCGAGTGGTAGCGCGTGTGGTCGCGCTCCGGCTTCGCCGCAACGATCTCGTCCAGGAGCTCGCTCTCGCCATGCTGCCGGCGGGCCTCGACGTAGGCCTTCGCCATCGCGATCGACTCGCGGAAGCTACCTCCCCGTTGCGCGGTGACGACGATCATGCCGGCGCTCGGCGGTCCCTCCAGGACGAGCTCCCACTCCTCCTCTGTGAAATCGGCCCTTCCCGTCATCGTCCGTCTCCTTTCGCGCCCTGACGACCCGAGCTGCTCTCGGCCGAAAGGCAGCATGGCACTTCACGCGTGAGCGGCGCGGGAGTCAGGTGCGGCACACGCTCCCTCCTGGCGCAAGGCCGGGAAGCGCGGGGGTGCGAATCAGGAAACCGGTGAGGAGTAGTCTGGTTTCGGTGGTGCAGTCCCCGAACCCCGTGCTCGCCGTCGCGGAGCGGGAGAACGAACGCGCACGGCGCGCTCGGTGGCTCGGCGCTGAGCCGTGGTCGGGAGCGGCTCCTCCGGACGCTGAAGACCTGTCGCGGCTCGTCGCGGATGGCCTTGAGAAGGGGTTTCTGACCTACGACGAGCTTGCAGCCGCGCTCGAGGACGTCGAGCTGAGCAGGGAGCAGGCCGAGGACTTCTACGCCTACCTGGTCGACCGGTCGATCGACCTGCTCGAGGGGGAGCGGCACAAGCAGCCGCCGCACGAGCAGCCAGCGCTCGTCGAGGACGAGGCGAAGGCGCCGCCGAAGTTCGACCTGACCGTCGAGCTCTCGCTCGACTCCCTGCGGCTCTACCTGCGCGAGATCGGGAAGGTGCCGCTGTTGACGGCCGACCAGGAGGTCTACCTGGCGAAGCGGGTCGAGCGCGGCGACCTGGCGGCGAAGAGGCAGATGATCGAGGCCAATCTCCGGCTCGTTGTCTCGATCGCAAAGCCGCACCTCGGCCGCGGCCTCTCGTTCCTCGACCTGATCCAGGAAGGCTCGGTCGGGTTGATCCGGGCGGTGGAGAAGTTCGACTATCGTCGAGGCTTCAAGTTCTCGACCTACGCGACCTGGTGGATCCGGCAGGCGGTGTCGCGCGCGCTCGCCGAGCAGGCGCGCACGATCCGGATCCCGGTGCACATCTTCGAGCGGCTGAACAAGGTCATCCTCATTCAGCGCCAGCTCGTGCAGCGCCTCGGCCGCGAGCCGCGTCCCGACGAGATCGCCGCCGAGCTCGAGCTGACGAGCGAGCAGGTGCGCGAGGTCCTGCGCATGGCGCAGTTTCCAGTCTCGCTCGAGAAGCCGCTCGGCGAGGAGGGGGACGCAAGGCTCGGCGACCTCGTCGAAGATCAGCTAGCCGAGTCGCCCCTCGAGGTCGCCTCGGTCTCGTTCCGCTGCGAGGACATCGAGCGCGCGCTCGCGGCACTGCCCGGGCGCGAGCGCCGGGTGATCGAGCTTCGCTTCGGCCTCCATGGCGGCCGGCCGCGAACGCTCGAGGAGGTGGGGCGCTCCTTCGGCGTCACCCGCGAGCGGATTCGGCAGATCGAGAACAGCACGCTGAAGAAGCTCGCTGGCGGAGGCGCAGCGCTTGAAGGATGCCCTCTAAACCGGCTCGCGTCGCAGGTTCAAAATCTGCCCCTTCCGAACAAGAGACTGGGCTCGCAGATCCGTTCCCAGAACGTTCTTGGCTCCCAGGAGCGCCGGCCGCGGCAAGCAGTGGTTCGCTCTGCTCGTGTTGAAATGCGTGGGTTGTCGCCCTTTGGGGAACTGCGACAGAGATCTCGGCCTACCTCCTGGACTCGAGATCGCCGACTGGCGGCAAGCTGTCTGCAACACTGCGCTGACCAGATGGAGCTCGAAAGAGCCCGAGACCTTCTTCGCCGCGAGCGCGGCCGGATCGAGCAGGCGCTGGCTCGACTCAGCCTTCCCGGCAGGGAAGAGCTGGCTGGGCAGGACGAGATGGCGGATGCCGCATCGCAGCTCTACGAAGAGGAATTCGATGAGGGGCAGGCCGATGACCTGCGCGCTGAGCTCGCCGCTGTTGAGCGCGCCGAGGAGCGACTTATAGAAGGCACCTACGGACGCTCCATCGAAAGTGGCGAGGAGATTCCCGATGGGCGGCTCCAAGCGGTTCCCGCCGCCGAGCGTACAGCGGAGGAGCAGGCGCGCTTCGAGCGCCACGCTCACTAGCACGAAGGGGCACCGGAGAGGTTAGGTGTCTCGTTCTCTTCGACCCCTTCTAAGGCGCGGCGACCGTCCTAGGGGGCGGGGGCCTTCGAAGTAGATGTTTCGCCGGGTACCCCGCGCCCGGTGCCGCTCGAATTTCGTCCAGGACTGGCAAAACCGTCGAGAGAGAGCTAGATCGTGCAGGGCTTCTTCGTTTTGCCGCGATTGGACGAAATTGGGACGACCGCGAAAGACGCTGCTCGGGGTGAGTAACAGCTTCCGGCCCGGCCGCTACGGCTTTCTGCTTGCAAGCGAGCAGCTGCCGGTGAAAGCGCCGTTCAGCGATCGCCGGCGACGCCTGATCTGGAAGCGCCTGCTCGAGCTGCAGGAGCATTACCGGGCCGCAGAGGCCGACGAGAACCACGATGCCGACTGGCGTCGAAGCATTGTCGCCGAGTCCTTCAGCAGCTACGTGTGTGGGCTGCACGGACGGCTGCCCTCCTGGCTTCCGCTCGAGCCGCGGCCCGTGCGGCCGCCCGCGCAGCCCGCGCTTGCGTCGCCGTCGGAGTACGTTTTCAGCGTGCAGCTGCGCTGTCAAGAATGCGGCCGCGAGGCCGAGGCCGAGGCCCCGGCTGGGTCGCGCTGCTGGGCGAGGACCCGGACGAGGATGAGGTTCCGATCGCGATCGTCTTCTGCCCAGCCTGCGCGCAGGCCGAGTTCGAGCTGCCGGCGTCGCCCCGTCACGGCCCGAGAGGGCGCAGAACGCACCTCGTAGGGTATTGGGCCCCAAACGCACCAGGGCGTACGACGGCTGACTCTTGTGGCCTTGCTCTGGCCTCGCCGAGGTGGTTTCGTAGGCGCCATGGCGAGGCCAGCCAGAGGTCACAAGTGGAGTGACTAGCGCAACACTCAAAGAGCGGCTGAGCGGTCCCGTACTGGCCGCACTGCTAGCGGCATTGACGACACTGGGCGCGCTACTTGGCGCATTCGGCGGCGCCGATGTTGCCCGCCGTAACCACCAGGGACTATTGCTAGCGGCTCTCGTGCTCGTTCTTCTCGGGTTCCTGTTCGGGGCAATCGCGGGACTCGCAGATAGCCCGAAGACCGCCGGTTTTGGCATGTTTCTGTTCGTAGCGGGCCTGGGCTGCGCAGGCTTCGCCGCTCTCGATCATCATTCCGGGCGGCCGCTCGTTACCGCCTCCCTTATTGCGAGTCCGGCGACCCATATCGAGGCGACAATCCAGCGCGATGGACTCGGCGCCGACGACCAGATGGAGGCGGACGTCGAGACCTTCGCCAATCTGTTGGGCAACGGCACGCCGCTGGCGACGGTCTACCGGGCTAGCGTCGGCCCGGACGAGACAGGCAAGATCGACCTCAGCTTCCAGGTGCCCGTGCCGAACGACGCCAACGTTCGCTCCCTCCTGATCCGCACCTGGGTGGCTGGCAAGAAGCGGCCAGATCTGTCCTGCAGCACCCGCGGGCGCAACGGTGAGCGTGACCTAAGGCACACGGCCGCCTGCGTGCTGATTGTGCTTCCCAGTCGCTAGTCCGACGACACTCAGAACGAGCGCCGCGCGCGACACGCTGGGCTTGTTCGTCGCGCAGTGGTAATACATGTCGTGTCTTACACAGCGCAGGCTGCGCTTCTACTCGCCACGAGCGGCGAAGGGCTGGCGCTCGTGACGGCGGTTCTCGCTGCGGTTGCCGCCGCGATCTCAACATGTATAGCCGCGTGGCAGGGCGTGCTCATGAAGAGCAGCGAGCGCAAGCGCACGCAGCCGATCGTCGTCGCCTATGAACGCGCCGACCCGACCCGCGAAGGAGACGATCTCATCTTCGCCGTCTCCCTAGCGAACGCGGGCGTTGGCCCGGCCTTCAACATCCGCTTCGGCATCACGTTAGACGGCGTGGAGAGCGCCTATCGAGCGCAGCCGGCGGGCGCGCATCGTGCAGGCGACGTACCGAGAGCACTCGGGCCCGGTCGAACCCTGCCGCCGGATGGCGCGGACCCTTACCGCCTGGTCGTCCGCGACGCCGCAGCTCCGGGCGCTGGTGCGCTTGAGAAACGCTTCTACTGGTGCCGCTACGAAAACGCCTTCGGACGCGGGTGGGAGACAGAGAACGCCTGGCAGCCCGACATGGAGCTGCACATCGACCCCTGTCGCATAGGGCGCGCCGCCACATCGCACTACCGCATCTCGTACGTCCCCTCCGGCGCGCCGAATCCCGCGAACACGGGACTAAAGCCGCCGGCGAAAACGGCCGATAAGCACTTGTGGCGACGTATGCCCTCAGCCACGCTTCGGCGGGCTTTGGTCGTTCTAGGGCCTCCTTCTCTTTAGCGACAACCAAAGACCGGCACAGCCGCCGATGCGTCAGCGTGCGGAAATACCCGCCCGGGAGCCGGTACGCAACGCGCGTGCCCTGAAACCCCACGCCGAAGCGAGCCTGGTTCCGCCCATGACGAGCGAGGAGTACGCCGCGCTCAGGGCCAGCATCAGGGAGCGCGGGCTCCGCTCACCGCTCGAGATCGATCCGAGCGGGACCGTGCTAGACGGGCACCACAGGTTGCGGGCGGCCCTGGAGCTGGGGCTAGAGCAGGTGCCGGTGCGGGT
>WNGA01010493.1_pt1 | contig 12269 bp, 18 predicted proteins | sample 5400061 | NCBI WGS metagenome assembly WNGA01 (sample SAMN13153366, study PRJNA577476) | soil metagenome | isolation source: 100 cm soil or saprolite under grassland replicate 2 | place: USA:California | collected 2016-06-15
TAGATGGCCATCGCGAGAAGGATGCTCTTAAGGTGCGGCCGGGCGGGGTCGCTCTTGACTTGTGGTGTCAGTGTCCTGATCCGCCGCTACCGTGGTTGCGCGATGACTGACAAGCTCGCAGGTACGAAGCCGCCGACCGCTTCCGAGGTCTGGTTCGACACCTACCTGCGCGCGCACGGCTACACGTGGGAACCCGAGCCTGACCTCGGCATTCCGAAGCGTCCCGACAGATTGATCCACCGCGACGGCCTGAGCGCGGTGTGCGAGGTGAAGTAGTTCGATAAGGATCCGATCGCCTGGATGCGCGAGACCGGTCAGGGAGGCTGGTTCGACGAGAACAAGCCGGTGCGCGGTGCGGTGAGGCAGGCCGCGAATCAGCTCCGCCCGTTGAAGGGACATGGGCTGCCGCTCGTCGTCGTACTTGCGAACCCGAACGGCTACCACGTTGACCTGTCGGGCGAGCAGGTCATCCACGCCCTCTACGGCGACGACACGATCGTCTTCACGGTGTGGACCGGGGAGGGCCCGCCGCCACCAGATCTCCCGGACCTGCCCGACTACAGGCGCGTCGTCGGGCGCAACGGCCAGATCCGCGTCAGCGGTCAGTACATCAGCGCAGTCGCGATGTTGCACCGCCGCTCGTCCGACTTCTTCGACGTGCGCGACGAGGCCGATGTGCCCCAGGACGAGTGCTGGGTCGAGGTCATCCCCGCGGTCAGCGAGGAGGCGGTGCCGTTGCCGGAGTCGTTCTTCAACGGACCGAACGATCGGCGCTGGCGCTACGACCGCGAGACCGAGCGGGTCGAGCGCGTGAAGTAAGTGGCCGACGCGGAGCTTGAGGAACTACGTCAGGAATTGCTGTACCGGCTGCGGCTTGACCTGACGCCGCAGCAAGGTTTCAAGGCGTTCGAGTGTCACCAGCTTCTCGCCGTGCGCTTCCACCGTGCGGCGCGTATCAACGGGCCTGGGATGAGCGAGGCGAAGGGCTGGATGCGCTTCTTCAAGGAGCACTTCCCGCGCGGCGACCAGTATGCGGAGTTGCTCTGGGTGCGTTGGCGCATTGCGCTCTTGAAGGACGCGTACCCGGGACCCGGCGTCGCGATCTCGCACGGCCAGGCGCACGGGCACTGGCATGTCGTGAACCCGGGCGGGCTCTTCATCAACCTGGAGTCGATGTGGGACGACTACGAGCAGTCGATCGGCTCGATGATCAAGACGCTCGCGGCGGACGACGCGCGCCGCGAGAAGTCGCTGGAGTGGTGGAGGGGTCGACGCTGGGCCGTGCAGCTCGTGCAGGTCCCGCCGATCTACCTCGGCGGGATTGGTGCTGCGTCGGCTGCATCCGTCTCGTTCAGCGAGACGGCCATCAAGCCATAGGCCGCTTCGTACTCAATCGGCTTCGGGACCGCGACCTCAACGGACCCCGCGGCGGGACTGGCTATCGAGACGGTGAAGGGCCTAACACTGGTCGAGAGTAACTGCGCACGTTTGCGAGTCCAGGGGCTCAGGCGATCAACCGCCTTTACCTCAACGGTCGATAGTCGCCATGCTCGCCTCTTCGTGGCGCTCGCCGGCTGCCGGGGTGAGATCGTTGAGGCGTGCGATCTGCTCCGCGCTCAGCTCGATGGCGTCGGCCGCCGTGTTCTCCTCGACGCGGGAGACGCGCTTGGTGCCGGGAATCGGGGCGATGTCGTCGCCCTGCGCGAGCAGCCAGGCCAAGGCGACCTGCGCCGGTGTCGCATCGAGCTCGGAGGCAACGGCCTCGACCTCGTCGACGATGCGGAGGTTCTGCTCGAGGTTCCCCTCGGTGAAGCGCGGGTTGTTCTTGCGCCAGTCGTCCTCGGCGAGGTCCTTGGGGGAGCGGATCGTCCCGGTGAGGAAGCCGTGCCCGAGCGGCGAGTAGGGGACGAAGCCGATGCCCAGCTCGCGCAGCAGCGGCAGCAGCTCGGCCTCCGGCTCACGGGTCCAGAGCGAGTACTCCGTCTGCAGCGCGGCGATCGGGTGCACGGCGTGGGCGCGGCGGATCGTTGCAGGCCCAGCCTCGGAGAGGCCGATGTGCAGGACCTTGCCTTCGGCCACCAGCTCGGCCAGGGCGCCGACGGTGTCCTCGATCGGGGTGTTCGGGTCGACCCGGTGCTGGTAGTAGAGGTCGATGCGGTCGGTACCCAGCCGCTTCAGGGAGCCCTCGACCGCGGTGCGGATGTTCGCCGGGCTGCTGTCGAGTGCGCCGGGGCCACCGCCTGCGTGGGAGACGAAGCCGAACTTCGTCGCCAGCACGACGCCGTCGCGACGCCCTTTGAGAGCGCGGCCGACGAGTTCCTCGTTCGTGTAGGGGCCGTAGATCTCGGCGGTGTCGATGTGGGTGACGCCCAGCTCGAGTGCTCGCTGGATGGTGCGGATCGACTCGGCGTCGCTGCTCGTCGGGTCGAGGTAGTAGCCGGACATCGCCATCGTGCCGAGTCCGATGCGAGAGACGTCAAGTCCGCCTAGCGAAATCTGCTTCATGACAACCTTCCTGTTGGGTGGTGAGGCGGCGTGGTCGCGGCCTCTTGCTTCGTCCACGAAAGCACGGGATCGCGAGGCGTGAGAGTCCCTGTTGATAGGGCTACTGGCAGGGTCTCCCAGGGTCGGGCAGTCGGGTCTACGCTTGATCTCGTGGACACGAAGAAGGAGATCCGCGACTTCCTCACCTCGCGCCGCGCCCGGATCACGCCCGAGCAGGCGGGGTTGCGCTCGTACGGCAGTCGCCGGGTGCCCGGGCTCCGTCGCGAGGAGGTCGCCGTCCTGGCCGGTGTGAGCGTTCCGTACTACACGCGCCTGGAGCGGGGAGACATGAGCGGGGTCTCGCAGAGCGTGCTAGAGGCGCTGGCCCGGGCGCTCGAGCTCGACGATGCCGAGCGCGCCCACCTTTTCGACCTCGCCCGTGCCGCGCAGCCAACGGTCGCGCGTCCTCGTCGGCGCCGGGCCAAGCAACGCGTCCGGCCCGAGGTGCAGTGGACCCTCGAAGCGATCACCGGGGCCGCCGCGTTCGTCGGCAACCAGCGTCTGGACATCCTGGCCGCCAACCAGCTCGGGCGTGCGTTGTTTTCCGAGCTGTACGCCATGCCCGCGCGGCCGGTGAACAACGCCCGGTTCGTGTTCCTCGATCCCCGGGCCGAGGTGTTCTACGGCGACTGGGAGCGGGTCGCCGGCGAGTGCGTCGCGATCCTGCGCTGGGCCGCTGGCCGTGACCCGGACGACCGCGACCTCTCAGACCTCGTCGGCGAGCTCGCAACACGAAGCGAGGCGTTCCGCAGCCGCTGGGCCGCGCACGACGTGCGCTTCCACAACACCGGCGTCAAGCACCTCCACCATCCCGTCGTCGGCGAGCTCAGCCTGAGCTACAACCGGTTGGACCTCCCCGCCGACCACGGGCTGACGATCTTCACCTACGCCGCCGAACCCGGTTCGCGCTCTGAAGAGACGCTCAAGCTCCTCGGCAGCTGGGCCGCCACCGCCGACCCCGCCGAGTCCGCGCACGCGACCGACCAAGCTGAGGTCGAGCGCGACACGCGGTCGGCCCGAAGGCGCGCGGTCCCGATTTACGAGCCAGCGTTAATGGGCGTGGCGAACGCCTCGGTGAGCGGGACTGACGCGTCCGCCAAGGCGAGCATGTCGGAGGGAGTGGCGCGGTCGCCGACCAGCTCCATCAGCTGGTTCTCGGTTTCGTTGTCTTGGCCGCTGTGGAGCGATGCGACGAGGCGGCTGTTGGCGAAGTAGAAGACGATGGCATTGCCGTCGCTGAAGGAGCCGCGTGCGACGCGGTCGTCGTGGTGGGAGATGTCACCGAACACCTTCAGCGTCAGGCCGAACGATTCGGTGAAGAAGGTCGAGACGCGCTCGTAGCCGCCGTCGGCGCCGGCGAGGATCCTGCCGACTTGACTGCCTTGATAGCGTTCGACCAGTGCTCGATGCGCCGCCGGCGGCCGGTGAGCGGGTCGAAGAAGCAGGCGACGTCGCCGGCAGCGTAGATGTCGGGCACGTTCGTTTCGAAGCGCTCGTTGACGACGATGCCGTTGCCGACGGTGATGCCGCTGCCGTTAAGGAAGCCAACCGCTGGCGTGACGCCGATGCCGACGACGGCGAGGCTTGCCCCGATCGGGTTGGCGGAGTGCAGTTCGACCGTGTCGAGGCGCGAATGCCCGCGGAAGGCGCGGACCTCATCGCCGCGAACGGCATCGATGCCGTGCCGGCGGTAGAGCTGTACTAGGTGCTCGGAGACTTCGGGGGAGCCGAGCTGAGCGAACAGGTCGACGTTGCGGCTCACGAGCGTGACGTCGATTTCGAGCTCGGTCAGGGAGGCGGCGACCTCGATGCCGATGAAGCCTCCGCCGACGACAACGGCGTCGCGTGCCGCGGACGCCGCGTCGCGGATCGCCGTCGCGTCGTCGAGGCTGCGCAATGCGAAGACGCCTTCCAGATCGGCACCCGCGACCTGAAGCTGCTGTGCTTGGGCGCCGGTGGCGATCAGCAGCTTCCGGTAGCGCAGTCGCCGATCGTCAGCCGTCGCGACGGCGCGCTCGCGCGGCTCGATGCCGGCGACGGTGGTCGAGAGCAGGAGCTCGACGTCGTTGTCGGCGTAGAACGACTGCGGCTCGACGAGGGTGTCCTCGCGCGCGGCCTCTCCACGCAGGTAGCGCTTCGACAGCGGCGGTCGATGGTAGGGGATGGTCGAGTCGCCCGAGATGAGCGCGATCTTGCCCGCGCCGCCGGCTTCGCGGTAGGCCTTGATCGCGCGCGCGGAGGCCAGGCCGCCCCCGACGATCACTAGCTCGAACTCGCTCATACGCGGGTCCCTTGGCGCGTGCTGCTCCGGCGTCACGCCGCGCTCGCTAGCTGCTGGCGCTTTTCGGCGATGCCCTGGAGCAGTTCGCTGAAGGAGGCGACGAACTTGTCGATGCCTTCGCGCTCGAGCGTGCCGACCACGTCCTCGTAGTTGACTCCGGCGGCGTACAGCTGGTTGAACAGGTACTGCGCCTCCACGAGCTCGCTCTCGAGCCGTGCCTCGACGCGGCCGTGATCTTGGAAGGCCTTGATTGTCTCGGCGGGCATTGTCGAGATCGTCTCCGCGCCGATCAGCTCGTCGACGTAGAGCGTGTCGCGCAAGCTCGGATCCTTGGTGGAAGTCGAGGCCCACAGACAGCGCTGCTTGGTCGCCCCGCGGGCGGCCAACGCTTCCCAGCGCTCGCCGGCGAAGAGCTCCTTGTACTGCTGGTAGGCGAGCTTGGCGTTGGCGATCCCAAGGCGGCCTTTGAGCTCGTCGCGGCCGGCCGAGGCGAGGCGGCGGTCGGTCTCGGTGTCGACACGCGAGACGAAGAAGCTGGCGACCGAGTGAACGCGGCTCGGGTCGCCGCCGGCGGCGACGAGTCGTTCGAGCCCGCGCAGGTAGGCCTTTGCGACCTGCACATGCCCGCTCAGCGAGAAGATGAGCGTCACGTTGATCGAGTAGCCGCGCGCGGTCATCTCCTCGATCGCCGGGACGCCGGCGTCGGTGGCGGGGATCTTGACCAGTAGGTTCGGCCGCGCGATCGCCTCGTGGAAGTGCGTTGCTTGGGCGATCGTCGCCTCGGTGTCGGCGGCGAGGGTTGGTTCGACCTCGATCGAGACGTAGCCGTCCCGGGTCTCCGTTCGCTCCCAGACGGGACGGAGGAGATCGCAGGCAGCCGCAACGTCGCGGAGAGCAAGGCTGAGGAAGACGCTCTCGGCGTCGCCTTCGGTGCTCGCGGCGATCTGCTTGTCGTAGGCGTGCCCGTGCGCGAGTGCCTTCTGGAAGATGCTCGGGTTGGAGGTGACGCCGACGACGGCGTCCTCGGCGATGGCCTTCGCGAGAGCCCCCGATTCGATCAGATCACGTGAGAGGTAGTCGATCCAGACGCTTTGGCCGAGCGCCGACAGCTGATGCAGACGCGATCTCATCGTGACCTCCCGCCGACCAGCTCGCGCTCGAGCGCGTCCACCGGCGCCTGCTCGGCGATCAGGTCCTTGAGGACCACCTCGAGCTCGTCACTGGCCCCCACCGTCAGCGCGCCGACGAGGCGGCCGCCGTCGCCGTATCTGCCGAGCAGCGTCCCGGCGGTCAGCGACCCTTCCACCGTCAGCTCGTCGAAGCGGCTGACGTCGCCGGAAACCTTGACCGTGGTGCCGAAGACTTCGCTGAAGAAGGAGGAGACGGTGTCGTAGCCGGCGCCGTTGCCGGCGAGGACTTTGCCGACCTCGGTCCCTTGGTAGTTCGCGTTCGACCAGTGCTCGATCCGCCGCTGGCGGCCGTAGAGCGGGTCGAAGAAGTTGGCCACGTCACCGGCGGCGAAGACCCCTGGAGCTTGGGTTTCGAAGCGCTGGTTGACGACGACGCCGTTGTCCAGTTCGAGACCGCTATCTGCGAGGAAATCGACATTCGGTACGACACCGACACCGACGACGGCGATCTCCGCTTCGACGCAGAGACCGCTGGTCGTCTCGACGTAGCTGAGCCTCCGCTGTCCATCGCTCCCGAAGCCGGCCACCTCCTGCTCGAGCAGCAACTCGACACCGTGTTCGCCGTAGAGCGTCGCGAGCTCGTCGCTCAGCTGGGGCGAGCGGAACTGGTCGAAGAGGCCGTGGCCGAGGTGGATGAGCGTGACGGCAAGGCCGAGCTGGCGCAGCGAGGCGGCCACCTCCATGCCGATGAAGCCACCGCCGACGACGACCGCCTGTTCGGCCGAGCGCGCCGCCCTGCGGATCGCCTCTGAGTCTCGCAGCGTCCGCAGCGCATACACGCCCTCGAGTTCTGCGCCCGGCACCTCGAGTCGGCGTGCGGTGGCGCCGGTAGCGATCAGCAACTTGTCGTAGTGAAACAGTCCGGCGTCAGTCGTCACCGTGCACGCGCCTGCGTTGACGGCGGTGGCCGTCGTCTCGAGCAGCACTTCAACGTCGTGGTCGCGATAGAACGCCGCGTCCTCGGCGAACGGGACATCGGTCGTCTCACCGCGCAGGTAGCGCTTCGACAGCGCCGGGCGGTGGTAAGGGAGATCGCTCTCGTTCGACAGCAGCGCGATCTGCCCGCTGCCGCCGGACTCGCGGTAGGACTTGATCGCACGCGCGGCTGCTAGGCCGCCGCCGGCGATCGCGAGCTCAAACTTCTTCATCGGATTCCTCCTTGCGCGCCGCGCGCGCTGCTGGGCTCAATTTCTGCCTCACTGATCTGTGTCGGGCGAGGCCGCGGTCTTACGCGCTCCACGCAGCCGACGCCGGCGCCACCGGAAGCGCAAGGCGGGCGGGAGGTAAGGACGGGCGTTTGCCTGGCACCAACTGACTCACATCGAACGACCAAGGAGGAGCAAATGGCTTACGGAAGCTGGGTCAACGATCTGCCGACCGGGTTCTTCCTGGCCGTGCACAACCACATGGACGGGACGGCGATCGTCACGTGAGGCTCGCCGAGCTGCGCACCGATCTCGTCATCCTCGCCTGCGCGAGCAGCGCCGGCATCCACGCCGCCCTCGTCCGGGACCACTTCGAGGAAGGCACAGGGGCCGGGCTCGGCTTTGTCGCCGTGACCGTCGTACTCGTCGTCCTCGCGGTCGTCCTGAACCGCAGGCCGACACAACTCGCGCTCCTGGCGACGGCGGCTGTTTCGCTGGCCTGATGGCCAGCTACGCGCTCGTGATCACGACCGGCTTCCCTGCGCTCCACCCCGAGCCGGAAGCCGTCGAGGGGCTCGCGCTCTTCACCAAGGCGGTCGAAGCCATCGGCCTCGTTCTCGCCGCGAGCCTGCTGCGGCGACCGTCGCTCGCCCTCACCCTCAAACAACCGAAAGGAACACTGACATGAACACGAAACGGGCCTCGCGCCGCATCCCAATCGCTCTCACGGCCCTTGTCGCCTTCTTCAGTGCCCTCGCCGCGCTCGCCGTCTCGAACGGCATGGACATGGCCCAAGCACACGGCAACGCACCTCATCACGCGCAGGCGCCGATGGAGATGTCGACGAGCGTCCACTCGTCGTCGGCGCTGTCAGCAAAGGCGGTCGCCCTGCGCACCGACATGCGCAAGCTCTGGGAAGGTCACATCACCTGGACACGCCTGGCGATCATCAGCCTCGAAAGCGGCACGCCGGACACCGACGCCACGGTCGCGCGACTCTTGAAGAACCAGACCGACATCGGCAACGCCGTCAAGCCCTTCTATGGCCAGGCGGCCGGCAACGAGCTGACCAAACAGCTGCGGCAACACATCCTGATCGCCGCCGACCTGATCGCGGCGGCCAAGGCGGGTGACCAGGCCAAGCTCGCTGACGCCCAAACCCGCTGGGAGCAGAACGCCGACGGCATCGCCGCTCTCCTCCACAGCGTCAACCCGCGCTACTGGAAGCTGCCGGTGATGAAGGCAGAAATGCGCATGCACCTGAAGCTGACAACCGACGAGGCGGTCGCTCGCCTGCAGGGCAACTGGACCGCCGACGTCGCCACCTACGACAAGGTCCACGACCACATCCTGCACATGTCCGACCTGCTCTCGAGCGGCCTCATCAAGCAGTTCCAGCTCGGTTCCGGTAACGAGCCCACAAGCACGGCGTTCCGCCCCGAGGCGACACAGCTCGGGGCGGTCCCGTTCTTGGCGTGTGTTGGGATCGCGAATCGAAGAGGTAAGAAGACCGGCCCGGAGGTCACCAACTAGACATGCAGACGAAAACGACAAGCGTGCGGACGCTCGATGAGGTTGTCAGCTGGCGCTGCGACCAGCTGGTGGAATCGGGTTTCCCACTAGGGCTGGCGGCCAGAGTCGCCAAGAACGCTCACTACGATCTGCACGCGCTGATTGAGCTCGTCGAGCGCAGCTGTGAGCCAGAGCTGGCCGTCCGCATCCTCGCGCCCGTCGAGGAGGAGCCCGCGGCATGACCGCCCTGAAGGCGGCTACGGTGGGGCTCGTGGAACCCGCAAGTCCTCTGCCGACGCTCACCCCGGCGCCACCGTCTCTGGATGGTGATTCGCGCGAGTGGCTGCAGAGCCTTCGCGCGAAAGACGCGACCGGCCAAGAGGCGATCGCACGCCTGCACGCGCTGCTCCTGCGCGCAGCCCGCTTTGAGGTCGCCCGGCGCCGGCCGACGCTGCCCCATCTGCGCGGCGACGAGCTCGACGACATCGCAACCGAAGCCGCCGACGATGCGCTCATGAGCGTGCTTCGGCGCTTGGATGACTTCCGCGGCGCCAGCCGCTTCACGACCTGGGCCTATAAGTTCGCCCTGCTGGAGGCCGCCGTCAAGCTGCGGAAACGCTCCTGGCAGGGACGCGAGGTGCCGCTCGAGCCCGAAGGGTGGGGCCTATTCTCGAGCGCCGGCCTCGAGCCCGACGCCGAAGCCGAGCAAAGCGAACTGCTCGAGACTGTGCAGGGCGCGATCGCACAGGAGCTGACGCCACACCAGCGACGAGTACTCGTAGCCCTCGCCCTGAACGGCGTGCCGATCGACGTCTTGGCCGAGCGGCTGAACACCAACCGCGGCGCCCTCTACAAGACGCTGCACGACGCGCGGCGAAAGCTGCGCACACACCTACAAGAGCGCGGACTCGCGCTCGATGACTGGTTGGAGGAGAAACCATGATGGAGCGACCCGATCTGAAGCAGGCGCTGGGCCGGCTCCTAGGGCCCGCATGCCCGGAGGTCGGCTGCGACGAATGCTTCGCCCAGCTCGACCGCTACGTCGAGCTCGAGCTCGCCGGCAAGGACGCCGACGCGGCGATCCCCGGCCTTCGCGCACACTTCGCCGGCTGCCCCGCCTGCCGCGAAGAGCACGAGAGCCTGCGCGCGCTCGTCGGCGGCGAGCAGGCGCTCTAGGCGACGAAGGACTGGCGAGCCTTCGCTCTCTGGAGCAGCTTCTTGCTCTAGTGCCCGCCGGAGCCCAGGCCGAAGCGGACGATGCCGCCCGCGAAGTCGCTGTCAGAACCTTCCGCAGAGCCCACGCCGAAGCGAGCGATGCCGCCCGAGAACTGCGTCTCGTTCTTGCCCTCTGGGCGCCCGTTAGTCGAGCTCGCATCAGCGCCCGGCGGCACGACAACAACTGGGCAGGGCGCACGCCTCGAGACCTCAGCCGAGATGCTCCCGAGCAGGGACGAGCGCGGCCCGGTCGAACCGACGACGATCATCGACGCCTTCTCTGTAGCCGCCGCGGCGACGAGCCGGTCGGCCGGATGGCCGATGTCGACGAGCCAGCCGGCGCCGCAGTCCAGCTCAGTCACGCCGCTGGAGATACGCTCGAGCCGTGCAGCGATCGCGCCGATTTTCGGCTCGTGCGCACCATCCTCGACAACGCAGATGAAGACCAACCCGAGCCCAACCCGAGCCCAACCCGAGCCCAACCCGAGCCCAAGCTTGCTGCTCAAGCCGCGGGCAACGCGGGCCGCTCCCTTGGCCGACTCTGAATCGTCGACGCCGCAGATGATCGAACCAGCCATCTGAACCTCCTTCGTTTGCCTTCCTGGAGGTTGTCCTGCCTGAATAAGGACTGCCATCGGGCGGGCAACCCATCTCAGCGTCGACTTGCCTCCATGCGCTGAGTCGACGGTGTCCCGTGGGGCGCGATAGCTCGATCCGGGGCTTCGCTAGTAGCGTGCTACTTCAACGGACAGATCGCGCTCGACGAGGTGCGCACGCAACTTGTAGCGAGCGTCGTGCAGTGTTTTGTAAAGGGCGCCGCGTGTCGTGTCGAGACGTTCGGCGAGGACGTCGATCGGCACCTCGTTCAGTGTCAGGGCAACGAGTACGCGCCGTTGATGCGGGGTCAGCACCTCGCGGATTGCCGTCTGCAAGGTCGAAAGCAGTTCGCTCTGCTCGGCCTGCTCATCGGGTGCGAGCCCGACGCTTGCAAACAGGCTCCAGGTATCTGGCTCGAGCGGGACCTCGCGGCCCTGCCAGGCACGCTTGCGCAGCTTGACGGCCGTCTCGAGCAGGGCGAACTTGTAAACCCAGGTCGTGAAACGGCTTTCGCCGCGAAAGTCGTCGCGGTGCGCGAGAACGCTGATCAGCGCGTCGCCAGCGGCCTCACGCGCGATCTCCTCAAGCTCGTCACGCAGGTGGGGGAGGCGGCCGCGGCGGCGCGCCGCCTCGAAGCGTGCGGCGCGCAGGAGCAGCGCGTGTAGACGAGCGACCGCCTCGTCGCGAGTCGCGCCCTCGGCCCGAAGAGCGAGGAGCCACTCGTGCGAAGCGTCTGGATCGGGGGCGCGATAGCCGCGGGCAGTACCGACATGGACCTTTAGAAGCTGCGCCGGCGGCGTCGTGCCGGGACAGGCTTTGCTCGCTTCCAGACAAGCTGCTTCTTCGCTAGTCCGGCGGCGACCAACAACAGCGCCGCGCTGAGCACGGCGAGTGCGGACGTATAGGTCTCGAGAGCTTCCATCTGTGCACCTCCTTGTGATTGGAGGATCGCGGGCGCCTAGCCGGGGCCGTGGGGTTCGAAAACTCGGTCAGGGGGTCGCTGGGGCAGTGACCCGGGTAGCGTCGGCTTCCCCGTCTGGTGGAGGTCGCGCGTGTTGTGGTCGCTTGCGTACTTGGTCGTTCGGCGTCTGTTCGAGTTGATGATGCTCTGTTGCCGGTCGTCGAGGTCGAAAGAGCTGGAGATCCTCGTGCTGCGGCACGAGCTCTCGATTCTGCGCCGGCACGCGCGGCGGCCGCAGCTGCGAGCGGCGGACCGGCTGTTCTTGGCTGCGTTGAGTCGGGCGCTGCCGCGTCGGGCCTGGTCGGCTTTCTCGGTCAGTCCGCGAACGCTGCTTCGCTGGCACCAGTGGCTGGTGGCGCGCCGCTGGACATACCCGCATCGCCGACCCGGACGTCCACCTGTCGATCGCGACGTCGAGGCTCTTGTCCGCCGCCTCGCCCGGGAGAACCAAGCTTGGGGCTACCGGCGGATCGTCGGTGAGCTGCGCGGCCTCGGCTTCAGCGTCTCAGCGAGCTCGGTCCGCGCGATCCCGATCCGACATCGGCTGCCACCCGCGCCAGAACGAGACGGGCTGAGTTGGCGGCTGTTCCTACGCCAGCAGGCAACGACGATGCTCGCCTGCGACTTCCTGGCTGTCGAGACCGTGTGGCTCACGCGGATCTACGTCCTCTTCTTCGTCTCGCTTGAGCGTCGTCGGATCGAGTTCGTGGCGAGCACGAGCAACCCGGATGGGCGCTGGGTCGCACAGCAGGCGCGCAACCTGCTGATGCACCTGGCCGACCGGGAACAGTCCTTCCGCTTTCTGCTTCACGATCGCGACAGGA
>WNGA01049433.1_pt1 | contig 12269 bp, 14 predicted proteins | sample 5400061 | NCBI WGS metagenome assembly WNGA01 (sample SAMN13153366, study PRJNA577476) | soil metagenome | isolation source: 100 cm soil or saprolite under grassland replicate 2 | place: USA:California | collected 2016-06-15
TCTGGATGAAGTGGCGGAGCATCTGCTCGGTGACGTCGAAGTCGGCGATGACGCCGTCCTTGAGCGGTCGGATCGCGGAGATCGTCCCCGGCGTGCGGCCGAGCATCCGTTTCGCCTCGACGCCGACCGCGTGCACCTCGCCGGTGCGCTGGTCGATTGCGACCACCGACGGCTCGGAGAGCACGATGCCGCGTCCGCGGACGTAGACGAGCGTGTTCGCCGTCCCGAGGTCCACGGCCATGTCGCGGCCGCCGAAACCGCCGAGGTTGTCGAGGAGACCCATAGGCGCTCGCCGAGTCTAGCTTGGTACGGGATCCGGCTACTGCCGGGCGCGCTCGAGGACGTCGCCGAACGTGTCCCAGACGAGCCAGTCGAGGCTCGCGGGCAGCTGACCGTCGGGGCCCGCGTGCTCCCGCATCGAGTCGAGGTAGATCTCCCACTCCTGCGCCCGATCGGGGAACTCGGCGGCATGCTCGCGGACGAGGCGCTCCAGCTCGCCGAGGTTCCAGTCGCCGGGCGCGGCCACCGGCTGCGGCTCCGCGACGGGTTGCGGGTGCTGGACGGGCTCCGGCTCGGGGGGCGGCTCCGGCGCCGCTTCCGGCTGAGGCACCGGCTCCGCAACGGGCTCCGGCCGGGGCGCGGGCGGCGGCTCAGGTTGCGGCGGCGGCACCGCCGCGGACACAGCCGGCGTGGGCGCAGCCGGAGCCAGCACGCGTCGGCGAGTCAGACCCTCGAGCGCCAACACAAACAGCACGGCCGCAACACCGCCCGCAATCCCCAGGTTCCTTCCCCAGTGCTGATCCGTCCGCCCGATGATGTGCGCCGGATCCCAGACGACGGCCTTCAGCTTCGGAAACCGATGCTCGACGAGCTGCGGAAAGAGAAAGCCGATCTCCTGCGCGATCTGCGGCGCACGCAGGCGGTCGCGGTCCGTCACGCGAATCCGGAGCAGCCCTGCCTCGGGGACGCTCACGGAGATCCGGTCGAGCAGCGAGGCACGGGACTCGTTCAGGTGCAGCGTCGAGACGACGTTGGCCGCGATCTGGTCGCTGCGAACGAGGTCGTCGAGCCGGCTGGCGAGCTCCCGCGTAGCGCCGACCTCTCCGGGCCGGAGCGGCCCCGCCCCCACGCCGACGACGATCGCGGTCTCCGCGCGCCACGAGCGTGTAGTCGTCCCCGACGAGATCGCGGCCACCGCAAACGCGATTGCGGTCCCGGCGAGCGCGATCCAGAGTCGCCAGTCGGCGAGGACGCGCGTCACGGGCTCAACATACACAGGCCCTCGGCGCGGTTGCGCCCGCCCTCAGAGGCCTTCTATAGGCTCCGCCGCGTGGGAGAACGAGGCAAGGCCCTCGTCACGGGGGGCGCCGGCTTCATCGGCTCGCATCTCTCCGAGCTGCTGCTCGCCGACGGCTGGGAGGTGTACGCGCTCGACGACCTCTCGACCGGGTCCACACCCTCGTCACGAACGTCCAGGGGACGGAGACCGTCCTCGAGTACTGCGCGCGCTTCGGGAAGCGGGTGCTCGTCGCCTCCACCTCGGAGGTCTACGGCGACCACCGCGAGGAGAAGGCACTCGTCGAGACGGATCGGCGCATCTACGGGCCGACAACCGCTCGCCGCTGGCTCTACGCGGACTCCAAGGCGATGGACGAGTTCCTGGCACTCGGCTATCACGACGAGCGCGGGCTCGACTGCGTGATCGCGCGGCTGTTCAACACCGTCGGCCCCGGCCAGTCGGGCCAGTACGGGATGGTGGTCCCGCGCTTCGTGGAGTGGGCGCTGGGTCGGCAGCCGATCCAGATCCACGGAGACGGGACACAGACGCGCTGCTTCTGCCACGTCCAGGACACGATCCGCGCGCTGACCGGCCTGATGGAGCAGGACAGCGCTTCCGGGGAGATCTTCAACATCGGCTCGACACACCGAATCCGGATCATCGACCTCGCCGAGCGCGTGAAGGAGCTGACCGCATCCGATTCGGAAATCGTGTACGTGCCATACGAGCACGTCTTCGGGCACGGGATCGAGGACATGCTCCACCGCTCGCCGGCGATCGAGAAGATCCGCGCCGCGATCGGGTGGGAGCCCGAGCGCGACCTCGACACGATCCTGCGTGACGTGATCGCCTACTCGGAAACGGCGCCGGCGGAGTTCGAGGAGCCGACGCCGGCCGACGTAGTCTGACCGCCGCCGACGCACTCGAGGTGCTCGACGCGCTCGCGCCGCTCGCGCCTCGGCTGGACGGCGGCTGGGGCGTCGACGCCCTCCTCGGCGAGCAGACGCGCGAGCACGACGACGTCGATGTGGTGATCGCGCGGCGCGATGCGCATACGGCGCGAGCGCTCCTCGAGCCGCTCGGATTCGCGCACGACCCAACCGCGGTGCCGGGACTGCCAGCGCGGCTCGTCCTCCGCGATCAAAGCGGCCGCCAGGTCGACCTTCATCTGATCGTCCGCGACGCTGCCGGCAACGGCTGGCAGCAGCTGGATGACGGGACGTGGGGCGGCTACGACGCGGACGGTCTCGAGGGATCAGGCGACATCGGCGGACGACGGGTCTCCTGCATCTCGGCGGAGCTCCAACTTCGGCATCACCGCGGCTACGACTGGAGGGAGCAGGACCGCGCGGACATAACGCGCGTGGCAGCACGATTCAGCCTTCAGCTGTGAATCCCGGGCTACGCCGATCGAGAGCGAGCGTTTGTTGACGACCTCGGGCCGAACGCTAGAGCAGGCGGAGCCGGTCTAGCGTTCGGCCGGACTAATGCGGGCGGGGACGCGACAGCGCCACCGCCCGCACGCCGCAAGCATTCGCCGACCACGATCCCGTAGGAGCGCGCGGGCTTTGCCCGCGCGCGTTTCGCCGCGACCGCGGCCGATCCCAGATTCCGAGCGAAAGCGCGAGCTTTCGCTCGAGCTCGTTATTCGCGTTGCCGAAGCGCTGGGAAGAGGATCATGTCGCGGATCGCGTCCTTCTCGGCGACGACCATGGCGAGCCGGTCGATGCCGACGCCGCAGCCGCCGGTCGGCGGCATGCCGTAGGACATCGCCTCGACGAAGTCAGGGTCGCCCTCCTCGGCGGTGACATCCCCGGCCTCGCGCTCCGCTGCCTGCATCGCGAATCGCTCCGCCTGTTCCTCACTGTCGTTCAGCTCGCTGAAGGCGTTCGCGAACTCCATCCCGCTGACGACGCACTCGAATCGCTCGACGACGTTCGGGTCGTCGTCGGTCGTGCACGCGAACGGCGACAGCTCGATCGGCCAGTCGTAGACAATCGTCGGCTGGATCAGCTCCGGTTCGACGAACTGCGAGTACGCGTGGTCGACGAGCTGCGCCCACGTCTTGTCGTGGGTCGTGTCCACGCCTTCCTCCTGGAGCTTCGCGCGTAGCTCGCCAGGGTCGCGCGACCAGGCGCCCTTGCCGTCCAGCGCCTCGATGAACTTCACGCGCCGCCAAGGCTTCGCGAGCTCGACCTCGTGGCCGCGGAACGTCACCTTCGTGCGCCCGATCGCCGCCTGGGCCGCGCGCTCGACGAGCGTCTCCGTCCGCTCCATCGTGTCGCGGTAGTCGGCGTAGGCCTCGTACCACTCCACCTGCGTGAACTCCGGCGAGTGCTTGTACGAGACGCCCTCGTTGCGGAAGTCCTTCGCGAGCTCGTAGACCTTCTCGAGCCCACCGACGATCAGGCGCTTGAGGTACAGCTCGTCGGCGATCCGGAGGTAGACGTCCTGGTCGAGGTAGTCCGAGTGGGTGACGAACGGCTCCGCGAACGCGCCGCCGTAACGCGGCTGCAGGATCGGCGTTTCCACCTCGATGAACCCCTCGCCGTCGAGGTAGGCGCGGATCTCGGCGACCATCCGGGAGCGCACGAGCGCATCGCGCCGTGCATCCTCGTTCATCAACAGGTCGAGGTAGCGCCGCCGGTAGCGCTGCTCGACGTCCGTGATCCCGTGGAACGTGTCGGGCAGCGGGGAGTGGATCTTGGCGAGCAGCTCGAGCGAGCGGACGGCTAGCGAGGGCTCGCCGCGCCGTGATTTGGCGGCCACGCCGACGACGCCGACGACGTCGCCGAGATCGAGGCTGACGGCCCCGACGTCGTCCGGCCGCACAAGCAGCTGGATCCGCCCACTCCGGTCGACGAGATCGAGGAACATCAGCTTGCCCAGGTCGCGCCGAGCCATCACGCGGCCCGCGAGCCGGTGCTCGACCTCGCCCTCGGCACCCGGCTCGAGCTGCTCGGCCTCGTCCCGGACCGCGGCGATCGCCTCCCGGTCGGGGAAGCGTTTCGGCAGCGACGGCCGACCGGCACCACCGCGGGCCCTTCACCCATCGGCCGCTGAGCCTCGATCTCGACCTCGAGCCCACGCCGCTTCGGCGCGAACAGCCGCTTCAGCCGCTCGAGCATGGCGCGACCTTATCGTCGCCGCCGAGTCGGCGCGTGAGTTGGATGATGCGATCGCGGAGAGGTCGACCTGAGGGCCGGAGGCTAGAGCGGCGAAGCCGGTCTGGCCGTAGGCCGGACTGATGCGGGCGGGGACGCGTCAGCGCCACCGTCCGCACGGCCAGAAACAGCCGCCCGCCCCAGGCCTGATAGGAGCGCGCGGGCTTTGCCCGTGCGCGTTTCGCCGCGAAGCGGCCGTTTCCAATCCGAGCGAAAGCGCGAGCTTTCGCTCGGAGCCCTAGGCGGCTTTGATCTCGAGGATCTTGAACTTCAGGCTGCCGCGCGGCGCGGAGACCTCGACCGTCTCGCCCTTCTTCTTGCCGATGATCGCCTTGCCGACCGGGGACTCGTTCGAGAGCTTGTTCTCGGCCGGATTCGCCTCGGCGGAGCCGACGATGTGGTACTCGACCGTCTGCTTGGCGTCGAGATCTCGTGCTTCAGCTTCTCATAGCCCTCGGGAGTGAGGATGACTTCCTTCACAGCTCAACACCCCTTCTTACGAAAAACGCGGCGCTGCAGGCGCCGTCGCGGGCGCGGATTGTAGCTACGTTGCCGATCGGAGTCAACAGGCATGACCGCTACCATTTCCCGCTCTGTGCAGGTGAATCTGAGGGAGTCCTGGTGGATCCGCGACATCGAGATCCCCACACGCGTCGTCCTCGCGCCGATGGCGGGCGTCAGCGTGCAGGCATTCCGCCGCCAGGGGCGCCGTTACGGCGCCGGACTCGTCTGCTCGGAGATGGTCTCCTGCGCCGGACTCGAGCACCGGAACGAGCGCACGCTCGGCTTTCTCCGCGTCGCGAGTGACGAGCACCCCCTGGCGATCCAGATCTTCGGCTCCGAGCCCGGGGTGATGGCCGAGGCCGCGCGCATGGTCGCCGCGGCCGGGGCCGACCTGGTCGACATCAACTTCGGCTGTCCGGTCCGGAAGGTCACCAAGACCGGAGCCGGCGCGACGCTGCTCGAGGATCCCGACCGTGCCTGTGCGATCGTGGAAGCGGTCGCCACCGCGGTCGACGTCCCCGTCTCCGTGAAGATGCGGCGCGGCTTGGAGAACGGCTCGCGCGCCTGCCTGGACGTCGGCCCGCGGCTCGTCGAGGCGGGCGCCGCCACCCTGACGCTCCATCCCCGGTCGGCCCGCCAGATGTACACCGGCGAGGCCGACCACGCGCTGACGGCCGAGCTCGTCTCCCGCGTGGACGTGCCCGTGATCGCATCCGGCGACGTCACCTCGCGCGCGAAGGCGCAGGCGGTGCTGGCGACGAGCGGCGCGGCCGCAGTGATGGTCGGACGCGGAGCGCAGGGGAATCCCTGGGCCCTCCGGGAGATGGTCGACGGCGACCGCGCCGAGCCGAGCCGGGAGGAGGTCGCCGCGGAGCTGATTCTGTTCATCCGCGAGACGGTGCGGGAGCTCGGGGAGCGCCGCGCCTCCGGCTTCCTGAAGAAGTTCTACGGCTGGTATCTCGGCCGCGGCCGCTTCCCTCGGCCCTTCAAGCAGGAGCTCGTGCAGCTGGATTCGACGGAGGACGTCGTCACCCGCCTGTTTGCCGCCGCGCCCGGCGCGGCCGAGATCGTCGAGCGCCTCGAGGCCGAGCTCCCCGATCCGGCGGACGAGATCCTGCTCGACGGCCGCGGCGGCCGCACCGGGCAAAGCCCCGTGCGGCGGCGATTCACTCGAGCCACGTGCGCGGCGGAATCGCGACAGGCAAGGGCTGCTGGGCCCGAGCCCTGGCATCCTCGATCCGCCGGAACGTGAAATCGCTGAGTGGACGGGGAAGCTGCGCCGCCGGCCAGTAACGGCAGTCGTCGATCTCCTCGCTTTGGGGAGACGGCCTCTTTGAATCGTCAACCTGACAACGAAAGACGTAGTGATGGGCGTCGTTCTCTCCGTCGTAATAGATCCCGGTGAGCAACTCCGCCTCTGCCTCGAGACCCGTTTCTTCGCGGAGCTCCCGCAGTGCCGTGTCCACGATCGACTCGCCGGGCTCGCTCGCTCCGCCCGGCAACTCCCAATTCAGCGGCCCGTACGTGTGATGGACGAGCAGGACGTTTCCCTCGCCGTCGAAGATCGCCGCCGCTGCACCCATCCGCCGACCCGGCCACCGCATACTCGCAACGGTACAGATCGGCTGCTTAGGCCCCGATGCGCGTGGCTAAGCCTCGGCGAAGCGCGTTCCAGCGAACGAGGAGGCTTCGAAGATGGCGAATCCCACTCCCGTCGGTAGCGACGTTTTCCGCCGGCACCTCCCGCTGCGTCAACTGCGGTTACGAGCTGCAAGTGCAGTCCGTCGAATCGCTCCCGCCGTGTCCGAAGTGCGACGGTCCGTGCGGCTGGGAGGCGGTCAGCGGCGGCGACAGCCGCGACGACCCGTATCCGGACCGCTAACGGTTCCGGTCCCAAACCAACCGCAGACCCTCGAGCGTCAGGAACGGATCGACGCGGTCGAGGGTCCGGGCGTGCGGCGCGATCAGCTCTGCGAGACCGCCTGTGGCGACCGTCTGCGCCTCGACGCCGAGCTCGCCGCGAATCCGCTCGACGATCCCGTCCACCTGACCGGCGAAGCCGAAGACCAGGCCTGACTGAAGGCTCGCCGCAGTGCTCTTCGCGATCACCGTGGGCGGCTCGGCGAAATCGACCTTGAACAGGCGGGCCGCACGCTGGAAAAGCGCGTCCATCGAGACCTCGATCCCGGGAGCGAGGACGCCGCCCACGTATTCGCCGTCCGCCGAGACGACGTCGAAGTTCGTCGACGTACCGAAGTCGACGACGATGCACGGCGGCCCGTAGCGCGCCGTGGCGGCGACGGCGTTCGCAATCCGGTCGGGGCCGACCTCGCGCGGGTCGTCGTATCGCATCGGGATCCCGGTCTTGACCCCCGGCCCGACCTCCAGCAGCTCGGCCGTCGTGTAGCGCTCGACGAACTCGGCGTAGCTGCGGGCGAGCTGCGGCACCGTCGTCGAGACGCAAATTCCGTCCACGCGATCGAGGTCGAGAAAGCCTCGGAACATCGCCCCGAGCTCGTCGCCGCTCCGACTCCGCTCGGTCGCGATTCGCCAGTGCTCTACGAGCTCGTTTCCCTCGAACAGGCCGAATACGGTCTGCGTGTTGCCGACGTCGACAGCGAGGAGCATCTCCGTGACCCTAAAGACTCAGGACGACCCGGCGCTCAGGGCCGGAGGCTAGTGCAGGCGAAGCCGCACTAGACGTAGGCCGAACTGATGCGGGCGGGGACGCGAAGCGCCACCGCCCGCACCGCCAGGGGCAGTCGCCAGCCCCGATCTAATGAGAGCGCGGGGCTGCGCCGCGCGCGTTTCCCGCGATGAGCGGCGTACCCAGATAACGAGCGAAAGGCGGAGCTTTTCGCTCGTCTAAAGGTTCAGGCGTCCGTCGTAGACGGCGACGATGGTGTCCACGACCTCCCTGTCCGCTGCCCCTTTCGTTAGGCAGGCGGATGCTCCGGCGTCGGCCGCACGCTGCTCCAGATCGTCGTCCGTGAGCCCCGTGAGGACGATCACGCGCGTGTTCGGCGCGATCGACCGCAGGCGTCGCGTCGTCTCGAGCCCGTCGATCCCGGGCATCCCGACGTCCATGACGACGACGTCCGCATGGAGCATCAGTGCCTGGTCGATCGCGTCCGGCCCGCTCGCCGCTGAGCCCACCACGTCGATCCGCTCGTTCCGCTCGAGCAGCGTCGTCAACGCCTCCGCGAAGAGGAGGTGGTCGTCGGCGATGAGAACTCTGATCGGCGCGTCTCCCGACGGGTCCTGGTCCATCGGCAGCTCCTGGTGGGCTTGGGCCCGGTCCGCGGGCCGCGGCGCGAGTCTACGAAAGATCGTCTTCCGACGAAAGCGATTCGCCGATCTTCTCGGCGAGCGCCTCGGCGGTCAGGCGAGGCTCGTCGCCCTCGCCGCGTAGCTCCTCGACGGTGACGTCGCTCGACGTCCACACCTCGGCCCGCGGGACGGCGGTGTATTCGCGCTTGAGGCGAAGCTCGAGCTCGGCCTCGAATTCGTCCAGCTCGTCGAGGTGACTCATCGGTGATCCTTCCGGTGACATTGGTGGATGCCTGGGTCGCGAGCACCAAGCCAGGCAAGGACGCAGGGAGCGCTCGGGTCAGAAGACCCGAGCGTGACTGAGGACGTGGCCTGGCGCCGCGTGATCGCGGGCCAGGCGCCGCCGAATGTTGCCGGGAGGGTCACCCACCTCAGTCTAGCCCTGCCAGCAAGGTCTGGACATCGCCCCTTCCAGGCACAGAAAGGGCGGGATCCAGCTCGGCCAGCGGCTCGAGGACGAAGCGGCGCTCATGAAGTCGAGGATGCGGTATCTCGAGGTCCGGCTCGTGGATCCGCTCGTTCCCGTACAGCAACAGGTCGAGGTCGGCCGTCCGCGGGCCCTGCGGCGGCCCCGTGCTGCGGTCGCGGCCGAGCTCGCGCTCGATCCGCAGCAGCTCCTGGAGCAGTTCGCGCGGCGCCAGGGAGGTCTCCAGCTCGACGGCCCCGTTCAGGAAGCGCGGCTGGTCGACGTAGCCGACCGGCGCGGTGTCCCGAAACGAGGACACGGCCGCCACCTCGGTATCCGGGAGCAGCCGGAGCTCGTCGACGGCCCGACGGAGGGTTCCGTCGCGGTCGCCGAGGTTCGAACCGAGGCCGACGAAGGTCCGCATCGGTGTCAAAAACTAGTCCCGACGGATAGGCTGAGAGCACTTGCTCCCGCTCCTCGCCTCGCTCGTGGCGCTGGCAGCGCCCGCGCCCACGACAGCGCTCGCCCAACTCGACCGCGCGCACACCCGGGACGCGGCGACCCCGTTGAGGGCGACGTCCGCATCCTCGGAACCGCTCGTCGGCCTCGAGTGGTGGCGGGCGTCGATCGGGGCAGACCGTGCCGACCCGCCGGGCCCTGGGAAACCGGTGACGATCGTCGACTCCGGCCTCGACATCAGCCATCCCGAGTTCGCGGGCCGTCCGAACACGACGATGCTGAACAACCAGACGGTTCGAGCGGAGGACGACGACCACGGAACGGAGGTCGGCTCCGTCGTCGCATCGCCCGAGAACGGAGTCGGCCTCGTCGGCGTCTATCCGCTGGTCGATCTCCGCAGCTGGGACGCGAGCCCGAACGGGGGCCTCTCGGACCCGTCGGCGATCCAGGGCATTCGCGAGACCGCACGCCGCGGACCCGGCGTGATCAACCTCAGTTTCGGCGGACCGCTCGAGAACCCCCAGCTCGAGGAGGCAATTCTCTTCGCGGTCCGTTCCGGCTCCGTGGTCGTCGCCGCATCCGGGAACGAGGGCGGCCAGGGAAGCCCTGAAGGCTTCCCCGCCGACTACGGGCACGTGCTCACGGTCGGCGCGACCGACGAGGAGGACCGGGTCGTCGATTTCTCGACCACGTCGCCGTGGATAGATCTCGTGGCTCCCGGAGTCCGGATCCCGGTGGCGGAACCGACCTTCTTCGAGACCTCGGGCTATTTGAGCGCCAGCGGAACGAGCTTCTCGTCACCGATGGTTGCCGCGGCGGCGGCGTGGGTCTGGACGGTGCGGCCCGACCTCGACAACACGCAGGTCTTCGAGATCATGCGCCGCTCCGCCAGGGACATCGACCGGCCTGGCTTCGACGTCCAGTCGGGCTACGGGATGCTCGACATTCCCGCAGCGCTCACGTTTCCAGCGCCGGTGAAGGATCCGTATGAGCCGAACGACGACGCCGAGCAGATCGAGCCCGGCCGTATGTTCACGAGCGGATGGCCGGCCCTGACGACAGCTCAGCGCGGCACGGCCTCCCTCACGGCGCGCGTCGACCGGCGCGAGGACCCCCACGATTTCTACCGGGTGCTGGTGCCGGCGGGGCGGCGCGTCGTCGCGACCACGAGTGGGCCGGTCGACCTTCGGATCTTCCGGCGATCGGTACGTCCATTGCGGACGACCGCCGTCGCGACCGGGACGCATCCCGGCAACGCGCCCGAGCGCCTCGCGTACGGGAACGCGGGCGCGCACGCCGTCTACGTCTACGTCGAGGTTCGCCCGGGCATCGGCGTGGCGGAGACGCAGTACAGCCTCCGGATCACGACGGCCGCTCGACGGTAGCCGCCGTCCACTCGACCGCGAATCCCGCCGGCCGCACGTCTGGCTTGCGGACGCGCACACGCACACGCTCGACCGGGAATCGCTCGACGATCGCGTCCGCCACGGCTGCCGCGAGCGCCTCGAGCAGCGCGAAGCGCCTGCTGTCCGAGACTTCCTGGACGCAGCGCGCGACTTCGCGGTAGTCGACCGCATCCTCGATCCGGTCTGACAGCGCGGTATCCGAGACCTCGAGCCGCACGTCGAAGAGGAAGGCCTGGCCGCTCTCCTGCTCTCCCTCGGAGGCCCCGTGGTGACCGTGGAGCTCGAGCCCGGCAACCTCGACGACGATCACGCTGAGGCCACAGCGGCCGCGACGGTCAGGGCCTCGACGTGCTCGCGGACGTCGTGCGCGCGCAGGATCGTCGCCCCGCGCTCGTAGGCCATCACCGCGGCGGCGACGCTTGCCGAGAGCGGGCCCGTGGTCGCCTTCGGGTCGCCGAGGATCCTGCCGAGCGAGCTCTTGCGCGAGAAGCCGACGAGCACGGGCCGTCCGAGGGCGACGAGGACGTCGAGGCGGCGGACGAGCTCGAAGTTCTGCTCCACCGTCTTGCCAAAGCCGATGCCAGGGTCGACGCAGATCCGGTCCTCGGCGATGCCCGTGTCGACCGCGACCCGGAGCCGCTCTGCGAGGAAGGACGCGACCTCCGACGCGACGTCGTCATAGGTCGGTTCGCGTTGCATCGTGCGCGGCTCACCCTGCATGTGCATCAAGCAGAGGTAGGCGTCGGCCTCGGCGACGACCTCCGCCAGCTCAGGGTCGCCGCGGAGCGCGGTCACGTCGTTGACGAGCTCTGCGCCGAGCTCGAGGGCGCGGCGGGCCACCTCCGCCTTCGCCGTGTCGATCGAGAGGGGCGCCCCGTGCAGTCCTTCGAGCACCGGCACGACGCGGCGCAGCTCCTCGTCGAGCCCGACGCCCTCAGAGCCCGGCCGCGTCGACTCGCCACCGACGTCGATGATCGCGGCACCCTCGTCGAGCATCCGCCACCCGGCCGCGACCGCAGCGACGGGCTGCAGGTAGACGCCTCCGTCCGAGAACGAGTCGGGCGTGACGTTGACGACGCCCATCACGGACGGGCGCGGGAAGCGTTGCTCGATCGGAAGGCGATTTGACACCACCGGATACTTTCCACCATGCCCGGAGGGGATGCAGCCGCGCGGCGTGCGGCCGCCTGGCGGTTCCTGCGCGCCGTCCTCCGCTCGGAGGCGGACGGCGTCGTCGGCGCCGCATTGTCGGGTCTCGCCTGGCAGGTGGGCGCCGTGGCCGCGCCGCTGATCGTTGCGCGCGCGATCGACCACGGGATCCTCACGCGCGACCGGAGAACACTCCTGCTCTGGACGCTCGCGCTGCTCGGCGTCGGCCTGCTCGAGGTGCTCGCCGGCGCATCGCGGCACATCTTCGCGATCCGGAACCGGGCCCGCGGCGACGCCGGCATCCGCGACGCGATCTTCGCTCACGCTCTCCGGCTCGACGCGACCTACCACGACCGCGTCGGCCCCGGCGAGCTGATGAGCCGGGCGTCGTCGGACTCCGAGCAGATCGCGCGGCTGCTGGACGCCATCGGCCACACGATCGGCTACATCCTCACGGTGGTCGCCGTCGCGGTCGTCCTCCTGACGATCGACGTCGGCCTCGCCCTCGTCGTGCTGCTGCCCCTGCCGCTGATCAGCGCAGCCGGCTGGTCGTACTCGAAGCGCTACCACGA
>WNGA01017656.1_pt1 | contig 12268 bp, 8 predicted proteins | sample 5400061 | NCBI WGS metagenome assembly WNGA01 (sample SAMN13153366, study PRJNA577476) | soil metagenome | isolation source: 100 cm soil or saprolite under grassland replicate 2 | place: USA:California | collected 2016-06-15
GATACCTACGCCGCTCGGGAAGATGTGCGCGGGAAATATACCGACGCGATCTGGGAGCTGATGCTGGTCGACAAGAATCTGGCCGACAAGAAGAGCAAAAAGGGGCATCCGCCCAAAGTGCGCTTTATGTGGGGCGAGACATGGTCCTTCGACGCGGTGATCACCAGCATCAAGCAGCAATTCACCCTGTTTCTCGACAGCGGCACGCCGGTGCGGGCGATGCTCGACGTGACATTCCAGCAGATCGAGGACACCAAGCAGCTGCGGCCGCAGAACCCTACCTCCGGCGGCGTCGGTGGCGAGCGCGTATGGCGAGTCAATGCTGGCGATACCCTGGCCTGGATCGCCTACCAGGAGTACGGCGACTCAACGCTGTGGCGCCCGATTGCGGACGCCAACCGGCTGACCAATGTGCGCCGGCTTACGCCCGGGACGATGCTGGTGATACCCAATGCCTGACACAAACACACTGCTGAGCCAATTTTATCTGACGATCGACGGGGCCGACGCGCCGCACGACCTCATGGGCGACCTGGTCGAGGTGAGCGTCGAGACCAGCCTGCACCTGCCCGATGTGGCGACACTGACCCTGCACGACCCGCGCCTGCGCTGGGACAACCGGCTGGCGCCCGGCACGGCGATCACGGTAGCGGCTAAGGCCGGCCATGGTGAAAAGCCGCTCTTCGACGGCGAGATCGTCGAGATCGAGCCCGATTTCGGCCCGAGCACCCAGCGGCTGGTGGTGCGAGCCTTCGATCGGCTGCATCGCCTGAATCGCGGGCGCTACGTGCGCTCGTTTCTCAACGTGACCGACGGCGATCTCGTCAGCAAGATTGCGCAGGAGGTGGGCCTGAAGACAGAGGTCGGACCGACCAGCCAGGTGCATCCCTATGTCTTCCAGGCCAACGAGACCAACCTGGCCTTTCTGCAGCGCCGCGCCGCGTCGCTGGGCTACCTGCTATTCGTGCAGGGGAAAACGCTCCACTGCGCCGCGCCTCAGTCGAACGGCCAGACGATCGAACTCAAGTGGGGCGAGACCCTGAGCGATTTTCGGCCGCGCCTGACCACCATCGGCCAGCTGAACGACGTGACCGTGCGCGGCTGGGACCCGGCCAACAAGCGCGAGATCGTCGGGCAGGCGCGCGGCGGCAACGGCGTGCCGCAGGTCGGCGAGACGCGCAGCGGCGGTGAGGTCGCCAAAGGCGCATTTCATCTCGAAGCGCACTACCTCGTGGCCGACTGCCCGGTGCGCGACCAGGCGCTGGCCGACCGGCTGGCACAGGCCACCGCCGACCGCCACGCCAGCCGCTTCATCGAGGCCGAGGGCACCTGCGGCGGCAACCCGGCGATCGTCGCCGGCGTATCGATCCAGATCAGCGCGGTGGGCGAGCGCTTCAGCGGCAGTTATTTCGTGACCAGCGCCACGCACACCTACAGCGCCGACCATGGCTACAGCACCCACTTTAGCATCTCCGGCTTACATCCGTCGACGCTACTCGGCCTGCTGCTCCCCGAGCGCGAGGCAACCTCGGCCGGCGGTCTGGTGATCGGGGTTGTGACCGACAACCAGGACCCCGACGGACTGGGACGGGTCAAGGTCAAGTACCCCTGGCTCTCGGGCGAGCACGCCAGCGACTGGGCGCGCGTCGTCGCGGTGGGCGGCGGCGCTGGGCGGGGCATCCAGTTTCTGCCCGAGGTCAACGACGAGGTGCTGGTCGGCTTCGAGCTTGGCGATATCCACTACCCATATGTGCTGGGCGGCCTGTGGAACGGCAAAGACGCGCCGCCGAAGCCTGGCGATCAGGTCGTGAGCGGTGGCAAGGTCCAACAGCGGATCATCCGCTCGCGCGCCGGCCACGAGATCGTCCTCGACGACGCCGACGGCGGCGGGGGCATCACGATCAAAGACCCGCGCGGCAACACGATCGTTCTGGACACCAGCAACAACTCGCTGCGCGTCGAAACCAGGGGCGACATCAGCCTGAAGGCGCAGGGCAACCTGACGCTGGAGGCGCAGGGCCAGGTGAATGTCAAGGGCGCGACGATCAATCTGAACTAACGCTATGGGACAGCCAGCCGCAAAACAGGGCGACCGGATCACCGGCACCGACACCCACATTGTCATGGTGCCTTCGCCGAGCGGGACGGTGCCGACGCCGCTGCCGCACCCGTTCAACGGGATCATCAGCGGCGGCCTGAGCCCCAACGTGAAGATCATGGGCCGGCAGGCGGCCACGCAGGGCAGCACCGCCGACAACACCCCGCCGCACGTCCCGCAGGGCGGCGCGTTCCAGCGGCCGCCGGTGAACAAAGGGCAGATCATCACCGGCAGCGCGACGGTGTTGATCAACGGCAAGCCCGCCGCCCGCAGCGGCGACACCGCGCTGACCTGCAACGACCCGGCCGACCTGCCGGTGGGGACTGTAGTCGCGATGGGGACGGTGATGATCGGGTAACACGCCGCGAGCGTAGAAGGAGAGAGCACATGGACCGTTACAAACGGCTGTCGATCATTCTAGCCTTGCTACTCATGACCAGCGTGGCGAGCGTAGCGGCGCAGGGGCCAGGACCAGGGGGCGCTCCAGCACCCCAGGCAGTCCTGGGCAGCGCATTCACCTACCAGGGGCAGCTGCGTAACAAGGGCGGCCTGGTGAATAGCACCTGTGACTTCCAGTTCAGCCTGTTCGACGCGGCCACGGGCGGCAAGCAGATCGGGGCCACCCAGACGAAGAACGGCGTCCTGGTGACGAATGGCCTGTTCAGCGTCGTACTCGACTTCGGCGCAACCGCCTTTACCGGCGATCAGCGCTACCTCCAGATCTCCGTCAAGCTTGCTGACGAAACCAACTTCACGACTCTCAGCCCCAGCCCACGCCAAGCGCTTTTAGCTGCACCGTATGCGCTCAGCCTGCGGCCAGGAGCGACAATATCGAGTTCAGATGCGAGTGCCGTGTTAGCAGCAGGGGGTCTGTTTGGTCCGGTAGGGGTAATAGGCGCCAGCACCAAAGGTGTTGGCATATGGGGCGGAAGCCAGACCAATGCAGGAGTACTGGGCACTAGTCAAAACGGCGATGGCGTGCTTGGACAAGCTTCGAATTACGGCAGTGGTGTGCATGGCAAGAACACTGGCAATGGCACTGGTGTATATGGCGAGGCTGCTGGTACTGGCTCCGCTATCTACGGCAAGAACACTGGCAGTGGCACTGGAGTGCTGGGGCTTAGTGCTAATGGCATTGGTGTAGCTGGCGAGTCTGATAATCCCTCCGCCACTGGTGTCTACGGCAGGAGCAGTAATGGTATTGGTGTGAGAGGGTATAGTGAGACAGACGTTGGCGTGCATGGCGAGGCTTATAAGGGCACTGGAGTGTTGGGTGAAAGCTGGCACGTAATAAATGGAATCGGTGGCGTCGGCGTACAAGCTATTGGAGTCGGTGGACAGGGCGTATATGCTGAAGGTTTTGAAGGCGTATTGGCATTGGGACATGTCGGTGTAAACGGCTATAACAACGATGGTAGCCCACAAGGAATTGGTGTTTGGGGCCATAGTTTTAAGGGTTACGCAGGCTACTTCTCCGCCAAAGTACATGTGGGGGGACCGCTTGACAAGCCGGCTGGCTCATTCAAAATCGACCACCCGCTCGACCCGGCCAACAAGTACCTGTACCACTCCTTCGTCGAGTCGCCCGATATGAAGAACATCTACGACGGCGTGGTCACGCTCGATGGCGGCGGCGCAGCGGTCGTGCAGCTGCCGGACTGGTTCGAGCGCCCGCGCCGGGCCTGTACGTGGCCGAGAAGATCCGTGGCAACCACTTCAAGATCGCTGGCGGCGCGCCCGGCATGGAAGTCTCCTGGCAGGTCACGGGCGTGCGCCACGATGCCTACGCCAACGCGCACCGCATCCCGGTCGAAGAGGACAAGCCCCAGCAGGAGCGCGGCAAATATCTCTATCCTAAAGAGGCCGGCCAGCCCGAGACACAGGGCGTGGACTACGAGCGGCGGCAGCGGCTGGAGCGGCAGGTGCCTGATCGCGCCACACTCCAATCCCCGGTTGAAGGAGGGCGGTAGCCGATGAATGGCTCATTGTCCGCTTGTGATGGGCGGAGGCATCGTGGTGGGCACACGGGGAGGCGCACATCTTTAAGGTACAGGCGCTATGAACGGTTTTCTTGGTACCAGCTGTTGGAGAGAGGCATCGTCGCTGGATTAGAAGGAGGGAGCACATGAACCGTTACAGCCGATTGATGGGCATTCTGATCTTGTCGCTGTTGGCGCTCAACGTTGCAGGGACGGCGGCGCAAGGGCCAGCGCCGCAGGCTGCCCCCATAACCAGTACCTTCAACTATCAGGGGCGGATCATAAAGGACGGTGTGCCGATCACCAGCACCTGCGCCATTGAATTCAAACTGTTCGACGCCAGCACTGGCGGCAACCAGATCGGGACGACTCAAACCCATGGGAGCGTGACCGTGAAGGCCGGCCTGTTCACCGTCGCGCTCAACTTCGGCGACAGCGCCTTCACCGGCGACCAGCGCTACCTCCAGGTCGCGTTTAAGTGCTCAGGCGACGCCAACTGGACAACGATGAGCCCTCGCCAGCCACTCACCGCTGTTCCGTACGCGCTTAGCCTACGCCCAGGAGCGACAATATCGAGTTCAGATGCGAGTGCCATGTTAGCGTCAGGGGGTCTGTTTGGTCCGGTAGGGGTAATAGGCACCAGCACCAAAGGTGTTGGCATATGGGGCGGAAGCCAGACCAATACAGGAGTACTGGGCACCAGTCAAAACGGCGATGGCGTGCTTGGGCAAGCCTCGAATTACGGCAGTGGTGTGCATGGCAGGAACACCAATGGCGGTACGGGTGTAAAGGGCGAGACTATTGGCATCGGAAGCGCAGGTGTATATGGCGTCAATCACACCCGAGGAGTGGGTGTTGTAGGTGTTGCTGAGTGGGACGGATTTAACACGATAGCCAGCGACCCCAACGCTGGTGTAATCGGATATGCCAGAGCAGGTTCGAGAGGCTCGGGAGTGCAGGGCTTCGCCGAGGGAACCGGCGACGGCGTGATGGGTAGTAGTAAGAGTGGTTATGCAGGTCGGTTCTTAGGCAACGTCGATATAGACGGCACCTTGACCAAAGGGAACGGCGCGTTCAAGATCGACCACCCGCTCGACCCGGCCAACAAATACCTGTACCACTCCTTCGTCGAGTCGCCCGATATGAAGAACATCTACGATGGTGTAGTTACGCTCGACGGCAATGGTGCGGCGATTGTGCAGCTGCCGAACTGGTTCGAGGCACTCAACCAGGAGTTCCGCTACCAGCTCACCGCGATCGGCGCCCCAGGCCCCAGTCTGTACATTGCCGAGGAGATTCAAGCCAACCATTTCAAGATCGCTGGCGGCGCGCCCGGCATGAAGGTTTCCTGGCTGGTTACCGGCGTGCGCCACGACGCTTATGCCAACGCGCATCGCATTCCAGTTGAAGAGGACAAACCGCCGCAGGAGCGCGGCAAGTATCTCTATCCTAAAGAAGCCGGCCAACCGGAGGCGCAGGGCGTGAACTATCAGCGCTTGCAGCAGCTCGAGGAGACACTGCGGCTGGCCGATCGAGATCCGAGGTGACGACCATGAAACGCAAAGCGATCATAGTGACTCTGGCGCTGGTGGTCGTCGCATTGACCGTCTTTCAGACGCGGGCCGCGCCGACCGGCTATCAGTTGGATTGGTTCAGAGTAGGCGCCGGGGGCGAAGCCAGCGGTGGAGGCTATATGCTCACAGGCGCAATCGGCCAGCCCGATGCAGGCAGTGTCAGCGGCGACGGTTACACGCTGACGGGCGGCTTCCTGGCCGGCGTCGCGCCATCAGGCGGGTCGGTCTACTTGCCGCTCGTGAAGCGCTGAGGGGTACGACATGAGCGATTTTCTCGGCACCGGCTGGGCCTTCCCGGTGGGGCTGGACGCGCGCGGCCGGTTTGGGCTGGCGCGCCAGGAGCACGACATCGAACAGGCGCTGCGGATGATTCTGCTCACGCCCAAGGGGCAGCGCGTGATGCGCCCCGAGTTCGGCTGCCAGATCCATGACCTGATCTTCGCACCGAACGATTCGACCACCGCCGGCCTGGCGGCCTACTACGTCGAGGAAGCGCTGGCGATGTGGGAGCCGCGCATCGACGTGCAGGAGGTCAAGGTTCGGCCCGACCCGGACGACGCCGGCCGCCTGCTGATCACCATTCGGTACGAAATCAAGGCAACACACGACAGCCGGTCGCTGGTGTTTCCGTTCTATCGCATTCCCGGCGAATAGTGATTGGATCTCAGAAATTAAGTAAGCCAATCTCTGATCTCAAATCTGCCAGAGGACCATATGCCCTTGCCAACACCTAACCTTGATGACCGCCATTTCCAGGACATCGTCGACCAGGCCAAGCGCCTGATCCCGCGCTACTGCCCGGAGTGGACCGACCACAACGTCAGCGACCCCGGCGTGGCGCTGATCGAGCTGTTCGCCTGGATGACCGACATGCTGCTCTACCGCGTCAACCAGGTGCCCGACAAGCTGTATGTCAAATTCCTGGAGATGATCGGCATCCGCCTGGAGCCGCCGCGCGCCGCGCGTGCGCCGGTCACATTCTACCTCTCGGCGCCGCAGCCCAATGAGGTGACCATCCTCCGCGACACCGAGGTCGCCACCGTGCGCACCGAGACCAGCCCGGCGATCATCTTCACGACCGAGGCCGACCTGACCATACGCCCACCGGTTCTGACCGCTGCATTCACGCGCAACAGCAGCCGCGACGACAAGAGCGCGTGGACGACGCACGACCTGCGCCAGCTCGAGCTGCCGGGGCGCCGGATCCCAATCTTTCCCGCCCAACCGGCCCCCGGCGACGCATTCTACCTGGGGCTGGAGCGCGACCATAGCCACCACGTCCTGGCCCTGGTGACGGATTGCGAGGTCGCCGGGGGCGCCGGCGTCGATCCCACCAGGCCGCCGGTCGAGTGGCAGGCCTGGCAGGGTGGCCCCTCGCGCTGGGCCGCGTGCGAGGTCGAGTACGACGGCACCGCCGGTTTCAACCAGTCGGGCGAGATCATCCTGCACCTCCCGGCGATGGCGCAGGCCACCGTCCAGGGGAAACAGGCATACTGGCTGCGCTGCCGCCTCACCGCCGTGCAGGGGAACTCGGCCGCCTACGTGGTCGCACCTGAACTGGAGCGCCTGCGCCTTGAGGCGCGCGGCGGCACGGTGAGCGCGCGCCACGCCGTGACGGTACGCGACGAAATCGTCGGGCGCAGCGATGGCACCCCCGGGCAGATATTCAAGCTGCAGCACACGCCGCTGCTGGCTCGCGACCCGCAGCTCGATACGCTGATCGTCGAGGCGCCGGGGATTGCGCCCGAGCGTTGGCAGGAGGTCCGCGACTTCGCCAGCTCTGGCCCAGACGACCGGCACTTCACGCTGGATAGCCTCGACGGCACCTTGACGCTTGGCCCGGCACTGCTCCAGCCCGACGGCGGCGTCTACCGCTTCGGCGTGGCTCCGCCCAAGGGCAGCCTGCTGCGCTTTAGCCGCTACCAGCATGGCGGCGGCGTGGCCGGCAACGTCCCAAGGGGGGCGCTGGCGGTGCTGAAATCGTCGATCCCATACGTCGCGCGCGTCGACAACCGGCAGGGAGCGGTTGGTGGCCGCGACGCCCAGAGCCTGGAGGACGCCAAGCTGCGGGCGCCGCAGGCGCTGCGAACGCGCACCCGCGCCGTCACGGCCGAGGACTACGAGCACCTGGTCGGCGAGGTGGTGGGCGTGGCGCGAGCGCGCTGCCTTGGGGCTGGCGCCCAGCCCGGCAACCCGGCCGACCCAAAGCCAGGTCAGGTGCTGGTCGTCGTGCTGCCGCAGGTCGATTCGCCTGCCGGCCGAATCCCGCCCGAGCGCCTCGCCGTCACGGAAGACCTGCGCGCCGCAGTGCTGGCCTACCTGGGCGAGCGCCGGCCGCTGGGCATCGCGCTCGACGTGCAGCCCGCGCAGTTTTTTTGGATCTCAGTCCAGGCCCAGTTGCGCCTGCCGGAGCGCAGCGACCCGGCGCTGGTGGCCGAAGTGCAGCAGCGCGCCGAGGCCGAGTTGTACCGCTATCTGAACCCCTACGTCGGCGGGCCGCGTGGCGATGGCTGGCCGTTCGGCCGCGACCTGCATGTCTCCGAGATCTATGGCTTGCTCCAGCGCGTCCCGTCGGTCGAGTTCGTGGACGAGCTGCACGTGAGCCTGGCGGAGCCAGGGGGTGCGGCAACACCAGCTCCCCCACGGCTGACGATCCCGCCGAACGGATTGATCTGCTCGGATCGGCACCAGGTAAGCGTAAATATGGAGGCGCTGTAGGCTGAGCAGTTGATGTTATCGCTGTATCGCTATAGCAGAGGGTATTCGTGCCATTAGACAACGGACAACTGATCGTCCAGCTCAAAGGCAAGGTCGTGCGCCGGCTGGACCTGAACGAGCCGGTGATGACAATTGGGCGGGCGCCCGACAACCAGCTTACGCTCGAGGACGCACAGGTCTCGCGGCGCCATGCCGAGATTCGCCTCGAGCGGGGTAGCTGGACGGTCATCGACCTGGGGAGCTCCAATGGCACCTCTGTCGGCGAGACGCGTCTGCAGGCGCACCAGCCGCACCTCCTGTCTCCAGGAGCCAGCCTCCAGATCGGCCCGTTCGTACTGACCTACCTGGCGGCGGAACAGCGCGCGCGGGCGGACGAGCTGCCGGAGCAGGATCTACCTGCGCCGCCGATGCCGCAGGAGCCAGAGCCGGCGCTGGTGCCGGCGGTCCCGGCTGCCCCGCCTGCGTCGTTGCCGGCTATCACGCGGCCGGTCCTGCCAGTGCCGCTGGCGGCGCCGCAGGGCAGCAGCTACCTGTACGACCTGCCGATCATCTTCCACGACAGCGATTTCCTGGGCCGCTACCTGGCGATCTTCGAGTCGGTCTGGGAGCCGCTGGAGCAGCGGCAAGATCTCCTGGCGATGTACTTCGACTCGCGCACATGCCCGGCGTCGTTCCTGCCCTGGCTGGCCAGCTGGCTCGACCTCGCGATCAACGCCCACTGGCCGGAAGCGCGCCGCCGGCGGCTGCTGGCCGAGGCGACCGAGGTCTACCGCTGGCGCGGGACGCGCTACGGACTCGCGCGCATGATCGAGATCTGCACTGGCCTGGCGCCCGACATCGACGAGGGGTCGGAGCCATTTGTCTTTCATATCCGCCTGACCATACCGCCGGGGAGCGACGTCGATGGCGCGTTCGTCGAGGACCTGGTGCGGGCACACAAACCGGCCCACGCCGGCTACATCCTGGAGGTGCACTCATGAGCGATCTGATCGGACAAACTATCGGCAACTACCGCGTCGAGTCGCTGCTGGGCAAAGGCGGGATGTCCCAGGTCTTCGCGGGTGTTCACCTCCACCTCAACCGCCGCGTCGCGATCAAGGTGATGTACCCGCATATCGCGGCGGACGCCAGCTTCCAGCAGCGATTTCTCCAGGAGGCCCAGGCGATCGCCGCGCTTGCACATCCCAATATCATCGAAGTCTACGACTTCGGCGAGCAGGCCGGCCAGTTCTACCTGGTGCTCGAACTGATCATCAGTGGCTCGCTGCGCGACCTGCTGCAGCAAGCGCGCTCCACTGCCGCTGTGCCGCTCGACCTCGCGCTCGACCTGGCGCGCCAGGCTGCCGACGCACTGGCCTATGCCCACCAGCAGGGCATGGTGCATCGCGATGTCAAGCCCGACAATATGATGCTCAAGCAAGCCAGTGGAGCGGCGCAGGCCGCTCGGCCCACGCTCAAGCTCACCGATTTCGGACTGGCGCGGCTGAGAGAGGGGACGACCATCACCGCCACCGGCATGACCATGGGCACACCCGCGTACATGGCGCCCGAGCAGTGCCAGGGCGGCGACCTGGACGGGCGCTGCGACATCTACGCGCTGGGCGTGGTGCTGTACGAGCTGGTGACTGGCACGCGTCCCTTCCCGGCCAAAACGATCAGCGAGGCGGTCCACCAGCACATCAACCTCGCGCCGCCGCCGCTGCGCCAGGTGCGCGCCGACCTGCAGTTGCCCGAGGACATCGAGCCGATCATCTTGCGCTGTCTGGCCAAGCGCCCGGACGAGCGCTACGCGACAGCCGCCGAGCTTTCGAGCGACCTCTCCGCGGCGCTCCAGCAGCTGGCCAGCGGCCCGGCTGTGTCGCTGAACGGGCCGACCGTGCTGGCTCCCGCTCCGGCGGCTCCTGCACCAGTCACCCCGTCCGCTCCATCGGCACCGGCGGCACCCGCTCCGGGGATGCAGTCCGTGGCTGCTACGGCCATCCAGCCTACCACTGCGGGTAGTCCGCCGCTGCCGCAGATTCCGGCGCTGGGAGGCACATCGAAGCTGCCGCGGGTGCAGGTGGTCGATGCGCAGGGGCGCGTTCAGGTGGTCGAGCTGAACGGCGACGGCTTGACGATCGGGCGCCGCTCCGGCAACAGCGTCGTTTTGCAGACCGACAAAATCTCGCGGCACCACGTGCGGATCGACTGGGATGGCGCGCGCGTGACGCTCACCGACCTTGGGTCGAGCAACGGCACATTCCTCGGCGGCGCACGCCTGGAGCCACAGGAGGCGCGGCACTGGCCGTGGGGCGAGCAGGTGCGCATCGGCGACTATAGGCTGCGACTCGAACCTCCAACCCCAGATACGTCGACACCATCAGCGCCGCCGATAGTCGCACCGCCGGCCCCGCCTGCGCAAGCCTCGCCCATACCTGCACCTCTGAGCGGCGCGCAGGTTCCAAGCGCCGCGCCGACCGGCATGGCCCCTCAGCTCAGCGCCGCACCGACTCGCCTGGGGTCCCAGCCGCCCAAAGCGGCCAGCAGCTCCGGGCGGATCTTCGTGACATTGGAGCAGCCGGCGGTCGCTCTGACTCCCGGCCAGTCCACCACTGTCAGCGGGACGGTCGCCAACCACGGCGCCACGATCGATCACTTCACTATCACGGTCGAAGGGGTGCCGGCCGACTGGGTCGTCAGGCTGCCGCCCGGCGTGCAGCTGTTCCCCGGCCAGCAGACCCAGTTTGCGATCGAGCTACGGCCGCCGCGCTCGCCGCAGAGCCGCGCTGGCGAGTACCGGCTCACCGTGCGCGCGCACTCGCGTGAGCAGGCGGGCGTGTCGGGCGCCGCGATGCTGACCTATACGGTTCAGCGCTTCTACGGAACCGAGCTGGACCTCATGCCCAAGAAGGTCGGCGGGCGCACGCAGGCGAGTTATACGATTGCGCTGCGCAACGTCGGTAACGGGCCGGAGCACTACCAGCTCAGCGCAACAGACGACGAGATGGCGCAGGCCTACCACTTCGATCCCGAACGCGTGCGCCTGAACGAGGGCGACAATTGCACCGTGAAGCTGGCGGTAGGGGCTCCCCGGCGCCTGATCGGCAGCGCGCAGCCGCACGATTTCAAGGTGCAGGCCGAGGCCGCCGAGAGTGGCGCGGCGCAGACAACCAGCGCCCAGTTCGTCCACCGGGCGCTGGTGCCTGTCTGGCTGCCGCCAGCCGCGATCGCCGTGCTGCTGGCGGTGGCCTTCGGGTTGTACAACCTGCTCGTCAGGCCGCCGGTGTTCGTCGGCAGCGGCAACTTCGCGCCAGCCAACCCGCTGCCCGGCCAAGCAGTCACGGTGCTATGGCGGGTCAACAACGCGCAGAGCATCACCCTCCAGCCCCAGGGGCTGCCGGAAGTCAGCGGGCTGGATCCTGGCGCCGGCGCCTACACCTTTGCCGACGGGTTCGCCAGCCCCACCAGGATGACGATCGTGGCGACGAACAGGTTTGGATTGCAGGAGAAGGCCGAAGTCACGATCGCCGTCGCGCAGCCGGAGCTAGGACAACCGCAGCTCGAACTCTTCGAAGTGACTCCTCAGCGCGTGACGCAGGGACAACCAGTCACGATTACGTGGCGCGTGCGCGATGCCGACAGCGTCGAGTTGCAGCCGTTCGGCACGATGGCCATCTCGGGCACGAAGCAAGCCACCCCCGACCAGACCATCACCTATACACTCATCGCGGCGAACAAAGGCCGCAGCGCCAACTGGTCCGCGCAAGTCGTCGTCGATCCCCCGCCGCCCAATGCACCACAGGTCACTGCGTTCACCGCCGATCCGGCCAGTCTCGTTATGGTGGAAGGAGAGCAGCCAGTCATCCAGCTCAAGTGGACCACCACAAACGCGACCGTGGTCTCAATCGAAGGGATTGGGA
>WNGA01019188.1_pt1 | contig 12262 bp, 7 predicted proteins | sample 5400061 | NCBI WGS metagenome assembly WNGA01 (sample SAMN13153366, study PRJNA577476) | soil metagenome | isolation source: 100 cm soil or saprolite under grassland replicate 2 | place: USA:California | collected 2016-06-15
GGGGGAGTACCTGGCGGGCGTGGTCCGGGGCCGGCACGATGTTCCGCCTGATTGCTTTCGGCAACGACTTGATCAGCGTGGTGACGAGCTCCTCGCGGAACCCGGGCACGCTCCACTCGAACCCGTCCGCCGTGACCTGGTTGAGCACCAACAGCGGGATGTGCACCGTGACGCCGTCCGCGTCGGTGCCCGGCTCGAAGGCGTAGGTCAGGTTGAAGGTCATCCCGTTCTGCGTCCAGGTGAGCGGGAACTCCTCTTCCTTGATCTCCGCACCCTCACGGACGACCAGCGACCGCTCGAAGTCGAGCAGATCGGGGTCGCGCTGGCGTGCTTTCTTCCACCAGGTGTCGAAGTGCCGGCCAGTGACCACCTCGGACCCGATGCGCTCGTCGTAGAAGGCGAACAGCGTCTCGTCGTCTACCAGGAGGTCGCGGCGCCGGGTCCGTTCTTCGAGCTCCTCGACTTCCTCGATCAGCTTGCGGTTCTCGTGGAAGAACTTGTGGTGGGTGTCCCAGTCGCCCTCGTCCAGCGCGTGCCGGATGAACAGCTCGCGCGACACCTCGGGGTCGACCTTGCCGTAGTTGACCTTGCGCTGAGCAACGATCGGAACGCCGTACAGGGTGACCTTTTCGTAGGCCATCACCGCGCCGGCCTTGCGTTCCCAATGCGGCTCGGAGTACGTGCGCTTGATCAGGTGCTGGGCGAGGTCCTCGGCCCACTCGGGCTCGATCTTCGCGTTGACCCGGGCCCACAGTCGCGAGGTTTCGACCAGCTCGGCGGCCATCACGAACTGCGGCGGCTTCTTGAACAGGCCGGAGCCGGGGAAGATCGCGAACTTGGTGCCGCGGGCACCGAGGTACTGGTGCTGGTTCGCCGGATCCTTCATGCCCAGGTGGGAGAGCAGGCCGGACATCAGCGAGACGTGCACGCTCTGCGGGTCGGCGGGTTCGCCACTGTTGAGCGTGACGCCGATCTGCGACGCGACCTGGCGGAGCTGGGCGAAGATGTCCTGCCACTCGCGGACGCGGAGATAGTTGAGGTACTCGCTGCGGCACATCCGGCGGAACTGGTTGCCGGACAGTTCCTTCTGCTGCTTCTTGAGGTAGTTCCAGAGGTTGACGTACCCGAGGAAGTCGCTGTTCGGGTCGCGGAACCGGGCATGTGCCTGCTGCGCTTGTGCCTCCGCATCGGTCGGTCGCTCGCGCGGATCCTGGATCGACAGCGCGGCGGCGATCACCATCACCTCGCGGACGCAGGCGTGCTTGTCCGCTTCGACGATCATGCGTGCCAGGCGCGGGTCCAGTGGGATCTGTGCGAGCTGGCGGCCGACAGGGGTCAACCGTCCGCCCTTTGGTGTGTCGATGGCGCCGAGTTCGGTCAGGAGCTGCAGGCCGTCGGTGATGCTGCGCTTGTCCGGCTCGTCGATGAACGGGAACGCGGCGATGTCGCCGAGCCCGATCGCGGTCATCTGCAGGATGACGGACGCCAGGTTGGTGCGCAGGATCTCGGGGTCGGTGAACTCCGGCCGGCTCTCGAAGTGCTCCTCGGAGTACAGCCGGATGCAGATACCGTCGCTGGTTCGGCCGCAGCGGCCCTTGCGCTGGTTGGCGCTCGCCTGCGACACCGGCTCGATCGGCAGGTGCTGGACCTTGGTTCGATGGCTGTAGCGGGAGATCCTCGCCGTACCGGGATCGATCACGTACTTGATGCCGGGGACGGTCAGCGAGGTCTCGGCGACGTTGGTCGCGAGGACGATCCGGCGACCGCCGTGCGGCTGGAAAACCCGATGCTGCTCGGCGATCGACAACCGCGCGTACAGCGGGAGGATCTCGGTGTTGCGCAGGTCGCGGTCCCGCAGCGCGTCGGCGGTGTCGCGGATCTCGCGTTCACCGCTGAGGAACACGAGTACGTCGCCTGGCGCCTCGAGCGCGAGCTCGTCGACGGCATCGAGGATCGCCTGGGTCTGGTCGCGGTCGATCGTGCTGGGGTCGTCCGGGTCGTTGATCGGGCGGTACCGCACCTCGACCGGGTAGGTCCGGCCGGACACCTCGACGATCGGCGCGGGGTTGCCGTTGCTGTCCGCGAAGTGCTCGGCGAACCGCTCCGGGTCGATGGTCGCCGAGGTGATGATCACCTTGAGATCGGGGCGGCGAGGGAGAAGCTGGTTGAGGTAGCCGAGGATGAAGTCGATGTTCAGGCTGCGCTCATGCGCCTCGTCGATGATGAGCGTGTCGTACCGGCTGAGGTCGCGGTCGCGCTGCAGCTCGTTGAGCAGGATGCCGTCGGTCATCAGCTTCACCAGCGACCGCTCGCTCACCTTGTCGGTGAACCGCACAGCGAAGCCGATCGTCTCGCCCAGCTCGGTGCCGAGCTCCTCCGCGATCCGCTCGGCGACGGTCCGCGCCGCGAGCCGCCGGGGCTGAGTGTGCCCGATCATGCCGCGCACACCGCGGCCGAGCTCGAGACAGATCTTCGGGATCTGCGTCGTCTTCCCCGACCCGGTCTCACCCGCGATCACCACCACCTGGTGGTCCCGGATCGCCTCCGCGATGGCGTCCTTCAGCTGACTGACCGGCAGTTCTGCCGGATAGGTGATCTCAGGTACGGCGAGTCGCCGCAACTCCACCCGCTGCTCAGCCTGCTCGATCGCGCTAACCACGCCCTGCAGCGCCTGAACTCGCTTCCGCGCATCCTTCGTACTGCGAACCCGCTCCAACCGCCGCCCGAGCTGCTCTCGGTCGTACGCCGTCAGCTCGGCAAGCCGCGGCAACACGTCGGCGAGCGGGGGTGTTTCAGCGTCAGCTTGTGCGGCTTCCGGCGTACCTGGTTTCCGGCCGCGGCCGCGCGGGTGGCGACGGCGTTCAGGGTCCTGGGCGGGACCGGTGGCTGGGGAAGGACTCGACGACTCGGTCCGGGCATCAGGCATAGCACGGCCCAGTCTAGGCGGCCGACCCCAGCCGCTCACCTGGGTTTAGCGGACCCCAGGCCAACTGGTCCAGCACGATCACACACGCCGGGAGTACCCCGGCCGTTGCGGGTTACCCGCGGCTGTAGCGCGGGGTAACCCATCACACGCAGGGATACCCCCGCTCGTGGCATGGCCGGGCGCCGGCCATCGGTGCCCGGGGTCAGTCCTAGTGGGCGGGGGCTTTGACGGCGAGAACGGGGACCGGGGAGCCGAGGAGGACGCGTTGGGCGGTGCTGCCGAGGATGAGTTTGCCGACCGGGCTGCGGCGGCGGAGCCCGAGGATGATGAGGCTGACGTCCTCGTCGGCAGCCGCCTTGAGGAGCGGTGCTCCCGGCGGCCTGGTGGATCGTGACCTCGACGCCGCGGTCGCGGAGCTTGGCCTTGGCTGCGGCCAGCTGCTCGGCGTTCGCGTACCGGTCGTCGATGTAGGCGTCACCGCGGCTGGTGTTGAGCAGCAGCACGGACGCCCCGCGCAGCTCGGCCTCGGTAGCGGCGGCCGTCAGCGCGGCCTCGCCCTCGGGAGTTGGCACGTAGCCGACCAGGATCTTCACAGGCTCACTCAACCATCCTTCGGCGGAACTGATCAGCCGTCCACGCCGATAGTGAACCTGTACCACTCACCATGCACGCACAACCCCGAAGCCCCACGCTCGGCCAGCGCCTGACACCAGCCGGTCGCCGCGCTTGATGAGTGGCTCAGGTCCGCTCGAGGCGAAGTAGCCGGGCCGAGTTGGCCGGCAGACCGATCTCGAGACCACCTGGTACGACGTTGAGAAGCTCGCCACCCCAGCGCGGATAGAGCACTTCGACGTCATGTGCCTCGGGGAACGGCAGGGTGATCTTCGCCTCGCCCTTACGGCGCCAAACCGCGAGTAGGAACTCATCAGCCGTACGACGACCGACCGCGATCCAGTCGTCACGCCACCCGGGCAGGCCCAGCGGCCAGAACGGCGTACTGGAAGAAACCGTCGCGCGGAGATCGCGGTAAGTGGTCAAGGCGTCGCGGACGATGGCGCGTTGAGCGGGGGAGAGGGTGTCGATGCGGCCGGCCAGGTGCACGCGGAACAGCAGGCTTGTGATGAGGGAGAAGACAAGGTCCTCGTTCGACATCGAGCCGTCGACAGAGGCCCAGACGCCGGCTTGTTCGGGCGTGATGGTCAGGGGAGAGGCGGCCGCGATCGGGGGCATCAGGCGGAAGTTCTGCTGATCGGTGAGCGACTGGATCGGGAACACGGCACCGGAGGCGCCGTCCGTTCGGCTGCCGCCGGCCGAACAGCCCCTTCGCCGCCGGATGACGCAGGTCCAGCTGATGACGACCCCACTCCGTCAGCCGTTGGCCGTCCCGCTGGAAGAACGCCTCGTCCGGCAGCGCCCGAGCGACAGGGCTCCGTACGCCGACAACCTCCGGCTCCAGCCACAGTCCTGGCCGCATCCCGGCTGCGCGGATCCGTTTGATCAGCCCTTCGAGTCCACCCTCCGGGAACCGCTTGACCGACGGCCGCCACTCGCCGACGGCGTCCCACCAGCCGCCGCCCTCGTCGTCATACCAGCCGGCATCGATACAGAAGACCTCCGCGCCGAGATCCGCGGCGGCCTCGATCAGCGGCAACTCGCGCTCGGTCGTCGGGTCCGCCATCAACCCGTTGAGGAAGTCGTTGTAGATGATCGCGGTGTCCCGATGTGGTCGCCTGATCCGCCGCCGGTGTGCGGTCAGCGCGGCCGCGACCTCCTCGACATCGTTGCCGATCGCAACAGCAATGGGAACGGTCCGGAACGTCTCGCCGACCTCCAGCCGCTGCGACCACTGGTGCTCGGCCGCGGTCGGTCCGGACGCCGTCAGATACACCGCGCCGTACCGATCTCCGAGCTCATAATGCCAGGCACCGTTGTGCTCGATCTGCCAGCCGAGCAGCCGTCCGGTGCGCAGATCCTCCAGCATCCCCATCGGCAATCGTTCCGACGTCGACCAACTGCCCGTGCTCGTCACCGCAATCCGGTTCTTCGAGCCCGTCTGGTCGTAGTCGACCATCCCGACGTCGTACAGCCCCAATTCACCGAGCGTCGCCCGCCGCCACCGGAACTCACCGCTCCACGGATTCGCAGCTTGCCACAACGCCAGTTCGTCCTCCCAGCTCAGCCCCTGACCCAGCCCGGACAACGTCAAACTCGACACATAGTCCAGTACGACGCTCCGCGTAGTCGCAGTCACCTCCGCCCAGGTGTGGAGAACCTGGCCCGCGACCGAGTAGTGAACTTTGACCACCAGCCCGCTGTCGTGATCGGCGAGGTCCAATCGCAGTCGCTGCACACCGTCCTCGACGTACTGCTGCCACGTTTCCAACCTCAGTCGTTGGGCCGCGAGTCCGTCGACGTGCCGCTTGCCCGACGTGCCGTGCCGTCCGCTGCCGGCGAGGGCGAGCTCGACCACAGGCAAGGCAGAACGGAAGCAGGCATTGAGATCCGGCGGTGGATCGCCGGCAGTGGTCAACGCCACGAGGCGTGGTGGCACGTGCTCTCCGTGGCCGATGTGCAATCGCAGAGCGTCGTTGCCCCACTCGAAGACCGGAACACTCACGTCGCAACCACCTCGGCTGGCTAGCAGGTGGGAAAACGTTATCATCGTTTGTGGTCGGGCGGGATCTGGTGATGGTGGAGGAAATCGCTATCATCGCTGCATGGCAACGACTTCGCGGACCAAGCGGGCGCCCGTCCTCGGTGACGTCGCGCGGATCGCTGGGGTCTCCGTTCCGACAGTGTCGCGGGTGCTGACCGGGTCCAAGCCAGTCAGTGCGGAGGTGGAGCAGCGGGTCCGGAAGGCCATCGACAAAATCGGCTACCGGCCGAACGGCGCGGCCCGGATGCTCGTGTCCGGCCGGCGCTCGCTGGTGTCGGTGATCTCCGGTGGTACGGCGAGTTACGGCTACGCCGAGACGATCAATGGCATCGCGCACGCGGCCCGTCGGGCGTCGATGGACGTCGGCATCACGGTGGTCGACTCGGCCGAGCCCGACGCGGTGGCGGCGACGATCGACCAGGTGCTCGTCCAGCCGGTCGCGGGGACGATCATCCTCGAGTTCGACCGGCCGGGGTTGGCTGCGATCGAGGCGATGCCGTCGACCGTGCCGACCGTGGTCGCGGGTGGCGGATCGCGCCGTACCGGGCCGCGCGCGTACGCGTTGATCGACGAACGCGCCGGCGGCCGCGAAGTCACGGCGTACCTGCTGAGCCTAGGACACAAGACGGTGCATCACGTCGCCGGTCCGACGATGGGCAAGCACTCCGGGCGGACCGAGGGATGGCGGGCCGCGCTGAAGTCAGCCGGCGCGAAGATCCCCGAGATCATGCATGCGACCTGGGAGCCGCGCAGCGGGTACGCCTGGGGCCAGGAGATCGCCAAGCGGCGCGACGTCACGGCCGTACTCTGTGGCAGCGACGACATTGCGGCCGGTGTCCTGCGTGCTCTGCTGGACAACGGCGTACGCGTGCCGGAGGACGTCTCCGTGGCCGGTTTCGACGATCAGCCGTACGTCGAGATGCTCCGGCCCGCCCTGACCACCGTCCGCCAGGACTTCAACGACCTGGGTGCGCGCTCGTTCGACGCACTCGCCCGCCTGCTGGCCGGCGTGCGCGATGTGCCGACGTCCGTCGCGACACCCTCGCTGGTCATCCGCGAATCCACAGCCGCGCCTCCGAGGCGCCGCCTGTGACTGAGACTCGCTTGTTGCTGGTTCATGGCTGGGGTGCTGATCACCGGTCGTGGGACGAGATCGCGAAGCTGGTCGAGCCTTGGGCGGATGTGGTGGCGCCCGACCTTGCCGGTCACGGCGAGCAGGCGGAGGAGCACGGCCTCACCGTCGACCGCCTGGCGGACGAGCTCGCAGGCGACCTCAGCGACGCGGCTGTTGCCGTCGGCCACTCCATGGGCGGGCAGGTCGTGGCGCGGCTCGCGGATCGGTATCCGTCGCTGGTACGGGCGATCGTCGTCATCGACCCGGCGTACGGCGCGGATGATGCCGAGATGTCGCGTTGTCCGGCTGTCCTTGCCGACTTGCGGGAGCGGGGAACGGAAGCGGGTGTCGAGTTCGTGGATCGAGCTTTTGCTGGTGCCTTGGGCAGCATGCTGCATCTGGAAACCCAGGCGCAGATGGCACGCACTCCGGGTCCTGTGCTGGCCGATCTTTACGAGTCGATGTACCTCGGGAGTGACAGCATCGGCTCCCGGCCGGCGGCGCGAGCGTTCCTCCCGACTATTGGCAAACCGTGCCTCAGCGTTTACTCGACTGAGTACGGCGCGGCCTTTGCCCGCTCGCTTCCTTGGCCACCGAGCTCAAGCGTCGAAGTCTGGCCTGGGAGTACCCACTACCTCCATCAGGAGCAGCCTGGGCGTTTCGCCGAACTCCTCAAAGCCTGGCTGTCCACGCAACCTGGCGATGGAACGGTCTCAGGCACCTTCTGAGGGCCGCGGGGTACCGAAGGAACGCGGGTGGGTGCGGCTGGTGGTTGTGGGGGGCGCGGCTCCGGGCTGCGTGATGGTGCTAGTCGTCGGGAGCTGGCTCAGGTACTGGTGGGCGGGGACCTGCTATTCCAGGTCCCCGACCCCGACAAGGGGTCCCAGCTCCGGCATCCGCCGGCGTTGTCCGGATCGCGGGACTCTTGGTCCCACATCCGGGGATGCCGGAGAACCTCGGACACCGCATGGGGACCTCGGACATCAAGCCAGATGTCCGAGGTCCCCGGGAGGTGTCCGCGGTTCGCCTGCTGCCCGCGTGCGGGCGGCGGTGGTGCCGGATAGCGGACGGGGGCGTGCGACTCGGCGTGGTTGTTGACGGGTTATGTGATGGCGGGCGTGCTATTTCGGGTTAGCGGTGAAACAAGGCGTCAGCCATGCGGGCACTTGAGGTAGGAGTGGTACGGGTGGGTGGTGGCTTCGAAGAAGGGGGCGAATTCTGTGCCGGCTGCCTGGAAGTGGAGGGGTTTGCCGGGGATGGGGGAGAGGGTCGAGGGATCGACCTCGAGGAAGTCGCGGCTGTTGTCTAGGGCAACCAGGTGGATCGGGCCGTAGAACAGCGACCGCACAGCCGGATCATCGAGCGCCGCCTCGGTTCGCACGGAGAACGGCAGGTCGATCTGCACCACGTCACCCGACGTCCAGTCGCACGAGATAGCAACGTATCCCTCACCGATGACGTCCCTCGGCTCGCCGTTGACCCACACTCGCATGTCGGTCCACTGTGGCACCCGTAGATGCAGCGTGAACGATGCACGACCCTCGACGGTCAGAAGAGTCCCTTGTTCGTAAGGGAAATCCGTTGTCTGGGTGAGCGTGACTCCGCCCCAGCTGACCGACGAAGCGCAGTACAGGTTGACGTACAGATCCTCAGGACCGTGGAAGTAGATCGAGTCCTGGTACTTCGTCGCGCTCTCCATGCCGGTGCCCTCGCAGCAGGTCGCGCCGTCCTTGGGCAGGTAGTTGCGGACCGACCCCGGTAGCAGACCGATGAAGTACGTCGTCAGCGGCCGGTCCGCACCCACGGCGTCCTGCTTCGAGGCGAGAATCTGGTTGTAGAGCGCACGCTCGTAGTACTCCATGTACTTCGGATCGCGCAGCCGATGGAACAGCAAGCGACTCAGCTTCAGCAAGTTGTGTGTGCAACACGTCTCGGCGTTGGTGTCGCTCAGCGTCCCCGCGATCGATCCCGCCGTACCCCAGAACTCGAGCGAGCTCGTCCCGCCGATGCTGTACATCCGCGCCGGCACCACCTGATCCCAGAAATGAGCCGCCGCGGTCAGATAACGCGACTCACCCGTCACCTCGAACATCCTGACCAGCCCAGTGAAGATCGGGATGTGCTGGTTGGCATGTACGCCGTCCAGCACGTCCCGACCGGCCGCACACGCGTCGATCAGTACGTCGAGATCGAGCAGCCGAGCAAACGACATCCAGTCCGGATCCCGCGTCACGCCGTACAGATCACACAGCGTCTCCGCCAGACCGCCGTACTCGCCACTGCCGTGCAGCGACCACATGCGATGGAGTACCTCACCAGGCAGCCGCCGGAGCCGCTCGAACATCCACCGGCACATCCCCTCCGCGGGCTCGAGCGCGCGAAGGTCGCCGATGCTGAGGTAAGTGTCGAGCAGCCCCTTCATCACCTTGTGCGCGGTGTAGTACGGCGCCCACACGACGGTGTAGTCGGCCTCGGTCATCGTCTCCAGCAGGTCGAACTGCTTGGATGGGTACGCCGCGAGGTACCCCGAAGCGTCCTGGCACTCAGCCAACCCGTCCACGAGGTACCGCAGCTTCGCCGAGTAGGCCGGATCATCACTACCAGCGAACGCCTGCGCGAGCGCGGACAGGAAGTGTCCGGTGTAGTGCCCGCGCAGGTTCCCGTGTGCCTCGCCTGCTGTGTCCTCCCAACCACCGGGCCTGGGTACGTCGGGAGTCGGCAGCCCCGCGTTCTCCCGGAAGGCACGCAGCAGGCGATCGGCGTCGTACGAGCGAAGGTGGTCCAGCATCAGCCCGGCCTTGTCCGCGAGCAGGCCGGGGCCGAGCGTCACCTCGCCGAGTGCGAACGGCTGCAGAACCGTCAACGGTTGCCCGCGAGGTAGGCGTTGGCCTGCTTCTCCATCTCTGCCTGGACCTTGTCGAGGCCGGCGGACGAGACCGCCTTCTTCAGCTTGTCCAGGCCGGAGTCGACGTCGACCGCGCCGAAGAACAGCGGGTTGCCGTACTGCGTGATGGCCTGCGAGATCTGCGCGTCCTCGCGCTTGACCGGCGTCACGTCGGGGATGAAGCCGGCAAAGGTGTCGACGGTGAAGTTGTCGTAGTCCTGCGCCCAGGTGAACCAGTCCGCCTCCGACTCGGTCATGGCAGCCGACCGCCGCTCCAGCGAGGTCCGCCAGCACAACGCGAACCCGGGGAACGCATACGTGCTCAACTGCTCGAACTTGTCGTCGCCGACCGGCTTCCAGTCCTTGCCCTCGATGCCGTACGAGATCAGGTCGTGGTTCTCCTTGATCGACAGCCAGTCCTCGAGTTGCATCGCCTTCTCGTTGCTCGACCCCTTGGCGTTGAGCACGGTGAAGTTGTCGGACTGGAAGGTCTGGTTCGGCTTGGTCGCCTTGCCGCCCTTCAGCGGTACGACGTTCGCCATCGCCGCGCTCGGGACCGCCTTGCGGAGTCCGGGCAGCAGGGTCGTGGTGGACAGGCCGTCGGTGGTCGCCCACGCGCTGGCGGTCTGGCCGTTGGTGAACAGACCCTTGGTGGTCGCCGAGTCGGAGTTCAGCGCATCGCGGTTGATGATGCCGTCCTGGTAGTACTTCCGGATCGTCCGCAGCGCCTCGACCACGCCGGGCTCGTCCCAGAACGGGACCGGTCGCGAGCTACCGGTCGTCTTCGCGTCCGCGGCCAGGAAGAACGCGATCGAGTTGCCGCTGAAGAACTGGGCGACACGGGTCGGGTTCTCCCAGGCGTGGGCGTTGAACATCGCCACCGGTCCGGGGACGCAGGTGAGATTCGACTGGTTCTGGCTGAGGGCGATCGGGATGACCTTGGCGTCGCGCTGCTTGACGTCGTACCAGAACTTCTCCAGCGTGGCGTAGTCGCTGATCTCGCCGATGCCGTACTTCTCGGCCAGGTCCTGCCGGATGGCGAAGTGGTGGATCCGGCCGGCGCTGTTGACCTGCGGGATACCCCACAGCTTGCCGCCCCACTTGTTCAGCTGGATCAGCTTCTCGTTCAGGGTCTTCTTCAGGTTCGGGTACTTGTCGATCAGCGGGCCCACGTCGACCAGCGAACCGCTGCCGGCCAGCTGCGACATGTTCAGCCAGCGCGCCTGTAGGGCCGTGTCGAAGTTCTCGCCCGCGGTGAACTTCAGCAGCGCCTGGTTCCCGTAGTTGTTCCAGTTGATGTACTGCGGACTGACCGTGAAGCCGAGGTCCGTCTGCAGCTTCTTGTTGACCGCGGTCAGTACCGCGTCCCAGCCGTCGGGCACCGCGCCGGGAAGCAGGAGCTTGAGGTTCTTCACGGCGCTGCCGCCGGAGGATCCGCTGTTGCCGTTGCTGCAGGCGGACAGACCGAAGAGGGTCGCGAGCGATACGCCGCCGCTCGCAGCCAAGAAGCCACGACGGGACATGGAGTGAGACATGAGGTGCTCCTGCTTGATGATGTGGGCTCGGTCAGCCTTTGGTGGCGCCGAGGGTGAGGCCTTTGACGAAGTAGCGCTGCGCGAACGGGTATGCGAGCAGGATCGGGCCGATGGTGACGGCGGTCAGCGCGAGGCGGATCTGGTAGACCGGCGCGGCCTGCGCGGTGGACTGCGGCAGAGTCGCCGCGTTGGTGACACTGGAGATGAGGTTCTGCAGCAACAACTGCAGCGGGTACTTGTTCGGCTCGGAGATGAACAGCAGCGCGTGGAACCACTCGTTCCAGTAGGTGACGGCGTAGAAGAGCCCGATCACCGCGAGGATCGGCTTGGACAACGGCAGCCCGATCTGGAAGAAGATCCGCAGTTCGCTCGCGCCGTCGACCCGTGCGGACTCAAGGATCTCCTCGGGCAGTTGGCGGAAGAAGCTGACCTGGATGAACACCAGGAACGGCGCGACCACCAGCGGCAGGATCACCGAGAACAGATTGTTCTGCAGTTTCAGGTACTGCGTGACGAGTAGATAGAGCGGCACGAGTCCGCCGGTGAAGAGCATCGGGATGTAGGTGAAGATCGCCAACGGCTTGCTGATGTAGGGCAGCCGCCGCGCGATCACCCAGGCGATCCCGGAGGTTGCCGCGAGGGAGAGCGCCGTACCGACGACGGTGATGAACGCGCTGGTGCGGTAGGCGCTCAGCACGGCCGGGCCGGTGAAGATGGTCTCGTACGCGTCCAGCGAGAAGGGCTTGGGGATCAAGCTGTAGCCGCTGACCGAGAGCTTCGACTCCGCGGTGAACGAACCGGACAGGATCATCCAGAACGGAATCAGGCAGACGATCGCGAACGCGCTCACGCCGATGAAGCTGACGACAGTGAAAGGTTCGACGCGGCGCCTCATAGCATGCTCGTTTCTTTGGCGTAGCGGCGCTGCACGAGTACGGCGGCGACCACGAGGACGAAACCGACGACGGACTGGAACAGGCCGATCGCGGCGGTGGTGCCGAAGTCGCCCAACTGCCGCAGCGACCGGAAGACGTAGGTGTCGATCACGTCGGTGGTCGGGAAGAGTGTGCCGTTGTCGCCGACGATCGCGTAGATGGTGCCGAAGTCGCCGTAGAAGATACGGCCGATGCCGAGTACCAGCAGTACG